>Ga0134128_10011565_pt1 | contig 10546 bp, 9 predicted proteins | sample KB31754_FD_96462 | JGI IMG/M metagenome (GOLD analysis project Ga0134128, IMG submission 96462) | Terrestrial soil microbial communities with excess Nitrogen fertilizer from Kellogg Biological Station, Michigan, USA - KB3-175-4 | ecosystem: Environmental > Terrestrial > Soil > Unclassified ...
CGCTTGTGGTCGGTGGTCAACAGCCATGACCGGAAGCCGTAATCCGCGTTCAGGTAGTGTTCGCGCTCTGCGGTTATTGTGCTTGCGCTCGCCATATCACTTCACCCTTGGTCTAACTGACACGTTGGGCACGGCCGGCCGGTTGCTCACTATCCCGCCCGGCTGCGATCCCTGCAGCGATTTCACATACGCAATCAGGCTCAGCAAATGCTCCTCATTCACCACCCCCTGGAAGCTGGGCATGATGTTTTTGAACCCGGCCACGATTTTTGCTCCCGGGTTCAGGATGGACTCGCGCACATAATTCTCGTCCGCCGTCACCGTCCGCCCGTCTTCCAGGAGCACGGGCTTGCCGAATACTCCCACCAGGTTGGGGCCTCGGCCCTGCGTGTCCGAGCGATGGCAGCTGCCGCATCCCAGTTGCTGGAACAGCTTTTGTCCCGTCGAAGCCAGCGAGCCTTCCCCTCCCCCGCCCGACAGCCACGCCTCGTACTCCGCCGGATTCATCACGATGATGCTGCCAATCATTCCCGAGTGTTGCGTGCCGCAGTATTCCGCGCAAAACAGGTGGTAGGTTCCCGGCCGGATGGCGTGGAACCACAGTGTGGTGTAGCGCCCGGGCAGTACGTCCTGCTTCAGCCGGAAGGCGGGCACAAAGAAGCTGTGGATTACGTCCTGCGACGTCATGATCAGCTTCACGTTCCGGTCCACCGGCACGTGCAACTCGTTGATCTCCCGCTGCCCGTCCGCGTGCTCCAGCTTCCACATCCACTGTTTGGCTACTACATACACGTCCATCGAGTCCGCCGGGGCGGTGCGTTCCCCGAAATAGATCACCGCTCCCCACACGAAGAAGATCAGGAAAATTCCGAAGGGCACCAGCGACCACGTGGTCTCCAGCGCCAGCGAACCCAGAATCGGCGTCGCCTTTTCCACCCGGCCGTGCCGGTAGCGCAGGGCAAACAGTGTTACCAGCATAAAGATCATGATGGTGACCATGCCGGTCACCAGCAATAAGAAGATGAACAGTGCGTCCAGATTGCTTGCCGAGGTCGCGGCCCGCACCGGCCAGATTGGAAAATTCGGAAACATACCTTACTTGGCCCGTCCTTGAACCCTGTATTTTGGCTCCGTCCGGAACATCATCACCAGGAACACGCTCACCAGGGCCAGCCACACCGCCCCGGAGATGCGCAGCACCCGGCTGATGATGGCGCCGTATTTCCCGGTCTGCGGGTCGTAGCGGTAGCAGTACAGCAGTGCCTCGTCAACCAGCGTTCCGATTTGCCCGTTGGAGGCCTCTACCAGCCCCAGCCGCAGATCGCGCGGCGCATATTCAATTCCGTAGTAATACTGCGAGATCTTCCCCTCCGGCGTCAGCACCAGGATCGCGGTCGGATGCGCAAATTGGTTGTTCTGCGCGTCGTACTGGTACTGGAACCCCGCCGCCTGCGTCAGGCCCGCGATCGAGGCCGCGCTGCCGGTCAGAAAATGCCAGCCCTTTTCGGCTTCCGGCCGTCCGTAGGTGGCCAGCACCGTCTTCTTCTTTGCCGCCGCCATCTCCGGCGTCTCCTGCGGGTCGAAGCTCACCGTCAGCACCGTGAAATCCCTTCCCACCGAGTAGCCAATCGCGCGCAGTGCTCCGGTCAGCCCCTGCAGCACCTGCCCGCACAGCATGGGGCAGTGGAAGTAAACGAAATTCAAAATTACCGGGCCGTTCCCCAGATACTGCCCCAGACGCACCTGCTTTCCCGTCTCGTCACGGAACTCCAGGTCCGCCGGAATCTGCTTGCCCAGCCGCTGCTGGATGCCCACGTGCTTCAACTGCGGCGGGCGCGCGCTGGCCGGCGGAGACAGCGGATCCAGCGTCTGGCCCCAGGCGCCCACGCACAGCACCGCCGCCGCCGCCATCGCCCACAGACCCGTTCTTCCCCGCATCTTCCTTCTCCCGCTCACCTTTTCTCCTGCGGCTCTCCGCCCACCGACTGCGTCGCTGTCGGTCCCCGTTGTACCTGGGCCGCTTGCGCCGCCGTCACCGGGCTCTCGTTCCCCTGCCGCACCGGCAAACCCCGCTGCGCGATTATGTCTATCGCCTGCTCGATGGGTATGTGGGCTATCCCCGCCTGCTGATCCGCCCAGCCGTAGCTGTTCAGTATTTCTTCTTCCTGGGCGCGGAACTTGTTCAGGTCGGCCGCCGGATTCGGCTGTAGCCGCGGCTGCGGGAAGCCCTGCACCACCCTCTCCGTGTTCGCGTTGTCGTGCGCCGTTTGCAGCGGCGACGGCATCCGCGCCTGCTTGCGCTGAAATCCGTTCAGATAGGCGTAAAAGCCCCACAGCACGAAATAGATGAGCACCGATGTGACCGCCAGCCCCACCAGAAACAGCAGCACCCCGTGCGGGCTCAGGTCCCGCCGTTCGTAGCGCGTTTCCGGGTTCTCGATCTCGTGTTCCGATTTGTTGTGCTCGTCAGTCAATGTCAGGCCCCAATATGGCGCGGGCGCGCGGATCGTGCAGCGGCGCCAGCGGCCGCGCTCTCAGGTTCCGGTAAAACAGCCATACCCAGAGTCCCCCCATGGCGATGGGAATCACCAAATCCAGCCAGCTGATATGAAACGCATCCTTATTGAATGCCGGCTCGATCTGCCAGAACAGATCCAGCCAGCGCATCGCCAGCATCCACACCGCCACCCACACCAGCGCCCGCGGATTCCTTTTCAGATTCTTCGAAAGCAGAAGCGAAAATGGAACAGCGAAGTAGAACATCAACAGGCCGAACCCCACGTATCTCCAGCCGTGGTGCAGCCGCGCCAGGTACCAGCTGATCTCGTCCGGTTCGTTGCCCGCCCAATCTATCAGCCACTGTGAGAATGTGAACCACCCCCACAGCATGATGAACGTCAGCATCAGGTTGCCGTAGTCGTTCAGATTGCTGGGCTTCAAAATGCGCCGCATGGGCTCGTACTTCGCCATCACAATGGCCATCACCGTCGCCAGGCACAGTCCGGCCAGCCCTTGCCCCGCCACAAAAATCATTCCGTAAATGGTGGACACCCAGTGTGGCTGCACCGTCATCACCCAGTCCACCGAGGCAAACGTCATGGTGAAGAAGTACACCACCAGCCCCGGTCCGCTCACCCCGCGGAAGCGCGCCCCGAACTCCCGGTCCGGCGGCTGGTCCTGCAAACCCGACCAGCGCAGCAGAAAATAGGCCGCCACTCCCCAGCCCACGAAATAAATCACCGCCCGCAGCACGAACAGCTTCCCCGACAAATACATCTGCGCCTGGTGTTGCACCCCCGCTTCCGCCACCTTGGCCGGATCGGTCCAGAAATAGAGCTGGTGCATGCCGAGGATGATGGGCACGAACAGCACTGCCATCAGCCACAGGCACCGGCTTCCCGCCTCAAAGAAGCGGCGCAGCACCATGCCCCAGCTTCCTCCCGTCAGGAACTGGGTCATCAGCAGCGCCAGGCAGCCCAGCGTCATCTCCAGCCACCACATATAGCCCAGCAGGTAGGAGCGCATGGCCTGCGCCGGGGTGAAGATGAATCCCAGAATGCTGGCGATCCCGAAAATGATTCCTATCCACAGCGACCGCCGCTGGATCACAGCCGCCACCGGCGGTGCGGCGAAATCAATTTCCGTGCGCGGCGCCGTGCTCACTTCTGCACCCCCTGCCCCGCCGCCCCGCCGGGCGTAGTCGCGCCCGTTCCTGGTGTTGCTGGCGGTTGCGGCGGCTGCGACAGCATCCGGTCTCTGTCCGCCGGGGGCACGATGCTCAGCGGCGCTTGCTGGCTCAATTGCAGCGCCCGGATGTAGGCGATGATCGCCCACCGGTCCCGCGCCGGTATCTGCTCCGCATAGTCCGGCATGGCTCCAAATCCATTCGTGATCACGTCGAAAAAGTGTCCCAGCGGCGCGTTTCGCAGCCGGTCAATGTGGTACGAAGGCGGCCGCCGGTACCCGCGCTGCACGATCATTCCGTTCCCGTCCCCCAGCCGCGAGTGGCAAGGCGCGCAATAAATGTTGTACCGCTCCCGTCCCCGTTCCAGTACTTCCTTGGTGGCGGGAAAGGGCATCTCGTCTCCCGGATTCCCGTTGACCATCCCGCTATAGAAATAGGAGTCGGCGCGCAACTCCCCGCGCGCTATCGTCCCGGGCTCCAGCGGCCGGGAAGAGCGCATGTCCGCATAAAAATCGCTCATGCGCAGCGGCTTGAACCGCGGCTGGTCGTGCATGTCCAGCCGGCATCCCGCCGCCAGCCCCAGCCCCAGCAGCAGTGTGGCTGCGCTGCTCAGTTTCCCCCCCCGCTTAATACGGCACCTCCGAAACTCCATGCCCTCCCAATCCCTCCAGGAAACGCCGCGTCGTCGCCAGGTCAAAGCGCGGGTCGGCCGCTTCAATGCACAGGAAAAACCGGTCCCGCGTGGCGAATGCGAAACGCGGCGAATGGAACAGCGGGTGGTACGGCATGGGCAACCCGTTCAGCCCCAGCATCCCGAACAACGCCGAAAGCGCCGCGCACAATATCGTCACCTCGAAGGTCACCACCAGGAACGCCGGCCAGGAGTTGTACGGCTTGCCCCCGGAATTGATGGGATAGCTCACCGCGCTCATCCACCACTGCATCAGGTAACCGCCCGCGCACCCCAGCAGGCCCCCGATCAGCACCACCAGCGGCATGCGGTCGCGTTCGAAGCCCATAACTTCCGCCAATCCTTCCACTGGAAACGGGCTGTACCCGTCCATCTTGCGGTAGCCCTCCTCGTGCGCCTTGCGCGCCGCCAGCAGCAGGTCGGTGGGATTGTCGAATTCGGCCAGCAAGCCGTATACCGGTACCAGGCTCATGGTTCGACCTTCACCTCCGCCTCCGGCAGCAGCTCCCGCAACTCAAAAATTGAAATCATGGGCAATACCCGCAGGAACAGCAGCATGCACATGAAGAAGAACCCTACCGTCCCCAGCAGCGTGAACCAGTCCCACCGCGTCGGGTAGTACATGCCCCAGGACGAGGTCAAAAAGTCGCGGTGCAGGCTGACGACCACAATCACCACCCGCTCGATCCACATCCCAATGAGCACGTCCAGCGAAATCAGGAACAGCCATCCCGGATTGCGCCGCAGCTTGGGAATCCACAATAGCTGCGGAATCACCACGTTCATCGTGATCAGCGACAGAAACACCCACCAATACGGTCCATGCGCCCGGTCCCAGAACTGGTACATGTCATACTTGTTGCCCCCCAGCCACGCCATGAACGGCTCCATGATGTAGCCGTAGGCCACGATCAGGCCCGTCGCCAGCATGATCATGCCTGAGTTCTCCAGGTGCCGGATGGTCACGAAGTCTTCCAGTCCGTAGAAGTGCCGGATGGGAATAGCCAGGATCAGCACCATGGCGAACCCGGAGTAAATCGCGCCCGCCACGAAGAACGGCGGAAAGATAGTGCTGTGCCACCCCGGCACCAGCGCGATGGTGAAGTCGAAGCTCACCACCGTGTGCACCGAGAGCACCAGCGGCGTGGCCAGGCCCGCCAGCAGCAGGTAGGCCGTGTGATACCGCTTCCAGTGCCGCGCCGAACCCCGCCACCCCATCGCCAGGAATCCGTAAATCGTCCGCGCGTACCGGTTCACCGCCCGGTCCCGCAGCGTCGCCAGGTCGGGAATCAGACCCTGGTACCAGAACAGCAGCGACACCGTGAAATAGGTGGACACCGCGAACACGTCCCACACCAGCGGGCTGCGGAACTGCGGCCACACGTTCATCGTGTTGGGGTAGGGAAACAGCCAGTACGCCAGCCACGGACGCCCCAGGTGCAGGATGGGGAACATGCCCGCGCAAGCCACCGCGAACAGCGTCATCGCCTCCGCGAAGCGGTTGATCGAGTTGCGCCACGATTGCCGCAGCAGCAGCAGAATGGCTGAAATCAGCGTTCCTGCGTGCCCGATTCCCACCCACCACACAAAGTTGACGATGGCGAATCCCCATGCCACCGGGACGTTCACTCCCCAGATGCCTACCCCCTGGTAAAAGAGGTAGGACACCGCGAACAGCAGGATGAAGGCCCAAAAACTGGCCAGCCCCACCCCCAGCAGCCAGCCCAGCGACACCGGCCGGGTCAGAACGATGGAGCTGATCTTGTCCGTGATGGTGGCAAAGGTGTGCCCCGGCGCCATCACCGGCGGCCGCCCGTGCCGCTCGCTTATCTCCTCAACTCGATCCTTCTGCTCCATGCCTTAGTTCTGCTCCGCCGGTGGCGGCAGTTCCGGGTTGGGATTGTTGATCGCCGCCAGGTACGTCGTCCGCGGCCGCGTGTTCAGCTCCGCCAGCAGTCCGTAGTTCCGCGGCGTCTCCTTCAGCTTGCTCACCCGGTTCTCTGCGTTGTTGATGTCGCCGAAAACAATGGCATCCGCCGGGCACGCCTGTTGGCATGCCGTCACCACGTCCGTCTCCCGTACCTTCCGGTCCTCGCGCTCCGAATCAATCCGCGCCTGCGTGATCCGCTGGATGCAATACGTGCACTTCTCCATTACTCCCCGGCTGCGCACGCTCACTTCCGGGTTTCTCATCATCTTCAGCTGCGGCGTGTTCCAGTCCTGCCACAGCATGAAGTTGAACCGCCTTACCTTGTAGGGGCAGTTGTTGGAGCAGTAGCGCGTCCCCACGCAGCGGTTGTAAACCATGTCGTTCAGGCCCTCGCTGCTGTGCACCGTTGCTCCCACCGGGCACACGTACTCGCAGGGCGCGTTCTCGCACTGCATGCACGGTACCGGCTGGAAATATGCCTTGGGATTGTCCCGGTCGCCTTCGTAATAGGCGTCTACCCGGATCCAGTGCATATGCCGCCCTTTGTTCACCTGCTCCTTGCCCACCACTGGGATGTTGTTCTCCGACTGGCAGGCGATGATGCACGCGTTGCAGCCTACGCACGCGCTCAGGTCAATGGACATGCCCCAGGCATAGTTCTTGTACTCGTAGTTGTAATAGAGCGTCTCATCTTTGTCCGGCGTTTCGTGGTGACGCAGGATGATCTTCGGATCCTTCGCGTATTCCGCGGCCGTTGCCGAAATCACCAGATCCCGCATTCCCAGCTCCGTGTCCATGCTCTGCTGGCCCTGCGTGCTCGCCAGCAGGTAGGTGTCGCCGGTTCTTCGCATCTGTACCGCCGTGCTCCAGGGCTCTTTCATAGTGCGGATGCGGTACATGTCGAAGCCGAAACCCGTCCCTGTCCGTCCCGCTCTCCTCCGGCCATAGCCGAGGAAGGCCGTCACCACCTTGCCCGGCTGCCCGGCCTGCACCCACACCGCCGCCCGCACCGTTCGCTCCCCGATCTTCAACTCCACCACGTCGTTGGGCTTCAGCCCCATTTGGCCTGCTGTTTCCACGTCCACCAGCACCCCGTTGTCCCACGTCAGCTTGTTCACCGGCTTGGGCAGTTCCTGCAGCCAGGCATTGTTGGAGAAGCGCCCGTCGAACACCGAGGGGTCAGGCCGGAAATTGATCTCCAGCTGGGGTTGAGTGCCCTGCGGCCCAGGTCCGAAATCAATATTCTTCAGCTGCACCTGCTTCGGCTGAAATGCCGTGCCCGCGATGAAGCCGTCGTGCACCGCTGGACGCCAGAAGCCCTCGAAATCCACCGTGGGCGGTGCCGTCGCTGCTTTTCCTTTGCCGCCTGCCGCCGCCGCCGGCGCCGCCTGCTTCTGCAATTGCCGCTGCCAGTAGGCGCGCACGATGTCGTAGGCCTTGGTCTCACCCTGCGCCGTGAAGATGGCCAGTATTTCGGTGTCGGTTTTCCCGTTGTACAGCGGCGCAATCAGCGGCTGCATGATTGTCACCGTGCCGTCATAGGCCCGCGTGTCGCCCCACGCCTCCAGATAGTGCGCCGCATTGATATGCCACTGGCAGAATTCCGCCGTCTCGTCCTGGTAAAGCCCGTGGTGTACCCGCAGCGCCACCTTCTCCTTCATGACCAGCCCGAAGCCCAGCTCCGCCGGAGTGTCATACACCGGGTTGCCGTCCAGGATCACCAGTAGCTCCACCTTTCCCGCCTTCATGTCGCCCACCAGTTCGTTCAGCGACTGGTTCTGCTCCACGGGATTGGCGGCTACCGCCTGGCTGTAGAACACCGTACGCCCCACGTTCCCCAGGGCCGCGTTGATGACGTGCGCCAGAGCGTGTACCACTGGCGGCTGGTATTCGCCCGCGATCACCACGCAATTTCCACGGTGTTGCTGCAGGTCCTTCACCAGCGCCGGCAGCCACCTGCTCGCCATCCCGCTGCTCGCCCCTCCCCCCACGTTTACGCCCAACTCCTTGGCCACGGCGCGTGCGAACTGCTCCAACTCCGCTTGCCGCAAGGGCAGCCGGTGGTCGGCCTTGCCCCCCGTCGGCGTAAAGGTGGTCTCCGCCACGTACAGGCGGCCCATCGGGCGCTCCGATTCCGGACGCCGCCGCGAAGCCCAGTCCCGCGCGTAGCGCACCGCTCCCGGAAATGTGGGATACAGAAAATCCGCGTCCAGCGACAGGACCACGTCCGCCTCCGCCAGCCGGTATTGTGTTTCCACCGGCTCGCCGAACGCCATCAGCGCTCCCGCCCGCGCGTTATCGCGATTCGCCGCCTCGTACTGGTGCCATTTCGCCTGCGGAAATACCTGCAGCACCGTTTGCAGTTGCTCCCCCAATGTCGGCGACACCACCGCCCGCGTCAGGAATCTCAGCCCCGCGCCCTTGGACAGCCGTTGCGCCGCCAGCTGGCTCTGCATCGCTCCCAGAAATGCCGGATAGGAGCGGATTTCCCCCTCATAGGTCACCGCCGGCGAGCGGTCCGGATCGTACAGCTCCAGTACCGAAGCCTGCGAAAAAATGTCGCTCCCGCCCAGGCTTGCGGGATGGTCGGGATTGCCTTCCACCTTGGTTGGCCGTCCCTCGTGGCTTTCCACCAGCAGCGGCCGCCCATGTCCCCCCATCTCCATTGCGGTGGCAAAAAACAGCGGCCGCCCCGGCACCAGTTCCTCGGGCTGCTTGACGTAGGGTACGATCGGCTCCAGCGGCTGCTTGGTGCAGCTCGTCAATCCCGCCAGCGCCAGCGACGCCCCCATCAACTGCAAAAAGCCCCGCCGTGAGAAACCCTCCAGCCACTCCGATGCGCCTTTGGGAAACTCCCGCTTCACTTGCTCCTGGAACGCCGGGTCGCCCGCCAGCTCTTCCAGGCTCCGCCAGTAGCGCGGCCCGTCTTCGCTCGCCAGCTTCTCCCGGATTTCCTTCAGGTTGTGCTTCTTGCCCGGGCAAACCGCGTGATCCGCTTTTTCTTCAGCTCCCATGTCTTCTCTTCGTTACCTTCGGCCGCCTCCCGTTTAACGGTGGCACGTGTTGCAGCTGGTTATCCCCTGCACCGATCGCAGGTGGTACTTCTTCGCCAGTACTCCCCCCAGCGCCAGCTGGTCGTAATATTTCTTGCCCTCGAATTCCACCGGCTGGAATCCGGTCGGCTGCTGGTAGCGCATGTTGAATACCTGGCTCCGTGCCCGCAGGTATTTCTCCGGCCGCCGATGACAGTCCAGGCACCACTCCATCTGCAGCGAGGCATAGTTGTACATCAGCGGCATGCGGTCCACCGGCCCGTGGCAGGTGTCGCACCCCACTCCTTTGCTGATGTGAATGCTGTGATCGAAATATACGAAATCCGGCAGGTCGTTCACCCGCGACCACTCCAGCGACTTCCCCGTCTGGAAGCTCTGCCGCACCGGCTCCAGCATGGGCGCGTTGGTCCAGATCTGCGAGTGGCAGTTCATGCAGGTTTTGGTGGGCGGGATCCCTGCAAAACTGGAATTCTCTACCGAGGTGTGACAGTAGCGGCAGTCCAGTCCCAGCCCGCCAACGTGGTGCGCGTGGCTGAAGGGCACCGGCTGCGGCCGCGCCACTCCCGCGTAGGTGGTGTACGGCGAGCGCTGCAGTTGCAGCGCCGCCCACAATCCCAGCGCCACCACCACCAGGGACCCAAAAATTGTGAAGCGTGAGATTGTATTGGTGCTGCGATGAAATATCTGGGCCATCTATTGCGCAAGTGGAACGCCAACACTTCCCTGGCGTTCCTGTTCTGCTGCCGCGATTATGCCGGACATCACCACTGCCACGACCATCGTCACCAGTAAGCTGTGATTCCGGTCACGAAAACTTGTGATTATAGCATTCGCGGGCGCGCCGCCCAACTGCCGCCCGCCTGTCCTCGTGTTTATTTTCTTCGAGTGTTGAAATTTTCAACTATGCGGGCGCGAAGCCTGGCGCACCCGCGCCCCGATTAAATGTCGTATTGCGATATATTTCCGGCAAGGGTCGGAGTATATCACACCGCCATCACCAGCAGCTTCCGCTCCGTCGTCTCTTCTGCCCCGTCAGCACTGTCGGTTGCGGCACAGCGCCTGCGCGTTGCCCCCCGTTAAAAGTTTGCCCACGCGGCGGGTGGCGCCTCAACGGCCGCGGCATCCAATCCAAACCTTACTTGAACTTAGGAAAGTACGGCGGGCCCGTGGGCCCGATTCCTTCCCCC
>Ga0134128_10011566_pt1 | contig 10546 bp, 10 predicted proteins | sample KB31754_FD_96462 | JGI IMG/M metagenome (GOLD analysis project Ga0134128, IMG submission 96462) | Terrestrial soil microbial communities with excess Nitrogen fertilizer from Kellogg Biological Station, Michigan, USA - KB3-175-4 | ecosystem: Environmental > Terrestrial > Soil > Unclassified ...
CGACGAGCGGAGGGCTGGCTAGGTCTTCCCGTGGCGGGTGGCATTGTCGCCCGGAAGCGCGTCTGCCGCCTGGTCGTTAGCCGTCTTCGCCGTGGCGCCTTCGCCCGAGGAACCGATCGCGTCGGTCGCGGCATGCGGCGTGTTGCCGGAATTCCCGTTCGGTGCCTGCGCCGGCTGGTCCGGCAGGTCGCCCGTATGCCCGGGGGCGTTCGCAGCTTTCCCTTGCGTGTCTGAGGGCGCAGAGCCGGAAGGCGTCGTCGTGTTGGCGGACGTGGGAGCGGCGAGCGTCTTGTCCTGGCCGGGCGCATCACCGGAACTTCCCGAGCCTGGAGCGACGGCGGTCTGGCCAGACCCATCACCGGCGGCGGGTGGGTCGTCCGACGGGTCGGAAGCATGCGCGTTCGCGGCCGGGTCTGACGCGTGAGGGTTCGCCGGCGCATCCGTTGACTCGTGAGGATTTCCTGTCGCGGCGCCAGAGTCGTGCGGGTTTCCTGGCGAATCGGGGCTCGCACCAGCAGCAGTCCCACTCCCGGAGCCGGTCCCGAGCGCCGAAGGGTTAGTTGGAGAGCCTTGGTCGCTGCCACTTCCATGGGTCGGGCCAGAAGGCGCAGCCGGCGGAGCGGACGCGGAAGTGCCTTCATGCGAGCCACCCGAGTTACCGCCGTCCTCGACGAGGCGGCCGGGGGGATCATTAGCCGGTGAGTGAGCACTCTGGCCGGGGCTCTGCGGCACAGCTTCGGGTGGATCTGATGCAGGGCCTGTAGTGGGAGCATCCGGGACGGTTGGGCTGGAGGAGGCAACGACGGGATGGTAGGACTGGTCGGTGCTCGGCCCGTCCGCTGCCGACGAGGCAACGTCTGTCGCCGAGGGCAGTTGGCTGCCGCCGCTCCCACCAGCCGACGGCACGGCATCGGCCGAAGGCGTTGCTGGACCACTGTTCCCGATATGGACGGCCGGGTCGCTTGGACCGAGTGTGCGGGTCGAGCCGTCGAAGGTCAGCGTTGCGGTGCTTTCCACGACCTGAAACGTGGTAGAGGCACCGACCGTGGAGGCAGAAACGAGCGTGCCCGGACCCAGGACGGCGGACCAGCCGTCACCGTTCAAGTTCACTCCGGAGGTGGTGGCCGCCACCGTGACATCGCCTGAAAAGAGGTGCAGGGCGACGGAGCCGTTCGCGTAGTCGTAGCGCACGACTGCGCCGGTATCGAGCCCAACGCGGATGTTCGAACCCACCGAGACCCATGTCGAGGAGCGGGCCACGAGCATTGCCCCGGGCTGGACGTCGTTCGACTGCTGACCATCGACGAGCACGTCCCCTACGGCGTGGGCGGTGATCCCAGCAGTGGGCGAGGACACCTGTTCGGCGATGAGTACCGCCCCGGCGACGACCGCTGCGGCTAAGCCGGCGCCAGCCGGGATGGCTATCCAGCGCTCGCGGGGAGGAAGGAATCGCAGCACTGCAGGAGCCGGGTCCTGTTCGCCCAACCCGGAAGAGATGCGCAGCCATAGCGCTTCTCGCCGGGCGGCAGTGAGACCCGGCGGCGAGGACTGCGTAAGCATCGCTTCCAGTTGCCTGAATTCGACGATGTTTCCAGCTTTACGGCGAAGCATCGTGCACCACCTTCCGCATGTGGCGAAGCGCTCTTAAGTTGAGCGCACGGACCGCGCCTTCCCGCTTATCCATTATCGCCGCGATCTCCTGGTACGTTTTCCCGCCGAAATACCGCAACACGACCACCTGGCGTTGTTCGGGCGTGACGGCCGCGAGCGCGAGCCCGACTTCCCGGCGGGCTGTTTCCTGGCCGTCCGACCCGTCTTCCTCGACCGGGTCTTCGAAATCCAGGTCGAGCAGTGAAACGGTGCGCGGCAGCGTGCGCCAGTAGTCACGTAGCTCGTTTCGGGCAATCGCGAAGATCCAGTGCCGAAAGCGATCGCTGCCGGAGCGGTAGGCGCGAGCGGAGCGCCACGCCTTAAGGAAGACGTTCGCGACGATATCCTCCGCCGCGTCGGCATCGCGGCATTGCGCCCGGATGTATCCGTAGAGTTCATCGGCAAGCGCGCAATAAATCTGTTCGAATGCGGCGCGGTCCCCTCGGGCAGCCCTCGCGGCGAGCGCATCAAGGTTGACTGGCGTGGCGGCGCCAGTTTCAACAAGTCGATGCTCAAGGCTCCAGGACTCTTGCACCGGTGGCGCTCCAAGACGTTCCGTTGATTGTGTGGCATCACGGGGCAGGCATCCAGCGAGACGAGAGAATGAGGCCCCTACCTGAGTGTCGAGAGTATTTTCTGGCCTCGGCCGCGATTCGACGATAGTTTCGGGGCATCCTCCACCTTAGTGACACGTAACCGTCACTGGATCATGCGTTTTGCCGATAACACCTCTGAAATCGGCAGGTACTGCCTTGTATCCGCCGGAGGGGCGGACACCCGGCGGATAATCCGCTGGGTAAGGCATGGACCAGGAGAGTCTTGACGTGTTGCACACGGGGTTTCGATCTTTCTATCGCCTCATCCGACGCTTCGGCGGCGTCGAAGGACAAGTGCTGCTGCTGTTCGCGGCGGGCCTCGTGGGATTCTGCGCCATCGTCGGGTTGTCGATTGATGTTGGCCAGATAGTGTTCACGCGCACAGACCTGCAGAAGATCGCGGATGCTTCCGCGCTCGCTGGGTCCCAGGACTTGCCCAACTCGACAACCAACGCAACGGCGTCTGCCGGTAGTTACGCGTCGGACAACGGGGTGGCCTCAACGGCCGTGACGTTTGGTTCGGGCAACACAACCATCACGGTGAAGGCAACGCGCCACGTTGATTACACGTTCCTCAAGGTGTTGGGTCTCTCCGGTACCGACGTCTCAGCTTCTGCTACGGCCAAGGCGACGCAGCAGACGGTTACGGGGTATTCCTGGGCCAACGTCGCCCCCTTCGTCATCTGGGGCGGCGCCCAAAAAAATAAAGTGGCCGCGGACCAGAGTTGCCCGTACCACACCTGCGTGGGCAAGAGCTACACGTTTTGGAGCAACCAGTGGCTCAAGGACAGCGGCACGCCTATCACGCCCGACTGGACGGCTGCGAACAGCAACAACTTCAAGGGCGATGTCCAGCATGGCAATGGCGCCACTTCAAACGAAGTTGGGGACATCTTCTCGGACGGGGGGAACGGCTCCACGGTGGCGCCGGCAGTTGGGAGCGTCATCGTTGTCCCGCTGGTTGACACGGCGAGCGATGGCTCCAACCTCCGTCAGTTTCACATCGCCGCGTGGCTAATTATTCAAGTTGATCCAGGATGCGACAAAGGTGGCAACAAGCCGTGCACCGGGACGGTGCTTTCGCCAGCGACCACGACCCCACCAGCTGGCTACGACAGCAACGGCTCCGTACAGCCGCCATCGACCCTGACGTACACGAGCACCACCCAGGGCCTCATTTCGTAGGCCATGATTGAGCCGCGGGAGGCCGGGTTTTCGCAGCACCCGGCCTCCCGCTATTTCCAGAAGTGTGGCACCGAGTCTCGCGTTGGCGCCGCTAGATCCCGCGCTTGGCCAGGGCTGAAAGCAGGGCGTAGGTTCGATCCGCGGATTCTGGGTCACCTTCCACGGCGAACGGCGAGGCGTTGAAGTCTGTCACGCCAATTTCCGCGAGGTGGCGCACCTGCCGCTCCACTTCCGCTTCGTCGCCGATAATGGCCACGTTCGAGGCATCGGCCGCGCCTTCGACATCGAGAACGGCGCGATAGGAGGGCAGTTGCCCGTAGATGGCGAACGTCCTGGAGGCGGAGGTGCGAGCTTCATCCGGCTTCGAGGTGACGGCGACAGGGAACCCTGAGGCAATGCGCGGGGCGGGGCGGCCAGCTTTTTCGGCGGCCGCGTTGATGGCCGGTATCGCGGTGTTTGCGAGGTACTTCACGCCTCCCATCCACGTGACGGTGCCATCGGCCATACGACCGGCGAGCTGGAGCATTTGTGGGCCGAGAGCCGCAACCAGCACCGGTGGTGGCTTGGCACCGGGCACCGCGATCGTAGCGGCGACACGATACTCTTCGCCGCTGAAAGCCGCGGCCTTTCCCTGAAGCAACGGGTTGAGCACCGAAAGGTACTCACGCATGTGCCGGATCGGCTTCGAGTAGTCGAGGCCGAACATGTTCTCGATGACCACTTTGTGGCTCAGGCCAATGCCCAGCGTGAAGCGGCCGCCACTGGCGAGGGATGCCGTAAGCGCCTGTTGGGCGATGGCCGTGGGATGGCGCGGATATGTCGGCACGACGCCCGTCGCAAGTTCGATTTTGCTGGTGACGCGGCCGGCAAGGGCGCACAGCGTAATCGCATCGATGCCGAAGATGTTCGCTACCCAGGCGGCATCGAAGCCGTCCGCCTCGGCCTTCGTGAATTGCCCGAGCAGCGCATCGATGTCTCCCACCTGACCAACGGCCTCACCGATCCCAATTCCAATTTTCATGTCACTCTCCCTGTTGTGCTGGTGGATGGAAGACTACAGGAAGCTGCGCTCTGCGGGCCGACTGTACGGGCCCGTTCGCGTAAAGTGACACCAATGATGCTCGCGCGTTTGCGAGCGCGCGGCGGAGTGGCAACGGTTGTCGTACCTGCAATTTCTGCTCATCTTCGTGGTCGCGCCGACAGCGCTGTTGTTGGCGTACCACGGCCCGTTGCATATCCGGCCGGTGCTCATCGCGTGCGGATGCACGGCGATCTTCATGCTGCTGATTGGGGTGCCGTGGCTGCACGCACTGATTGAGATGGGCGTCTGGGGATGGGATGCCGACAAGGTGCAGGCCACCGCGTGGGATGTGCCCATCGAAGCGGCGGCGTTCTTCGCCTTGCAGGCCATCTTCACGGGTGTGCTGGCGGCGATTGCGTTGCGGCGCCCCTGGTGGCGCAATTGACGTATCTGTGGATGATCGCCCTGCTGACCTTGCCGGTCATCGCGCTCGAGTGGGCTATTGGTTGGAAGACGTTGTTGCTGGAGTGGCGGCCGTTGGTGGCGACCGTGGCCATGGCCACCGCGTACCTGGGATGTGCCAGCATCGTGGCCTTGCGCGATGGCATCTGGAGCATCAGCTCCGCCCATACGCTCGGGCTGCGAGGCGGCGGGTTCGTGTTCGAAGAGTGGCTGATGCTCCTGGGGACGAACATCTTGATTGCCCAGGCCGTCATCCTTGCTCTCGATGGTGAGGTGCGCACCCGCCTGAAACGTCTGCTCTGGCCTAAGTAGGGTTAGACGGTAGGCGATAGGCGTTGGGCGGTATTTATTGCCTTTCGCTCGAGGCCTGTCCACTCGTAGACTCTTGGAATGTCGTTTGCCGATGTGAATGGGGCGCACCTGTACTTCGAGCAGTATGGACAGGGGCCTGACGTGGTCTTACTGCACGGCGCGGGCGGGAATCATCTTTCCTGGTGGCAGCAATTGCCGGTGTTCGCTCGAGAATTCCGGTGCACCGTGTACGACGCTCGCGGCTGGGGACGGTCCACCGGCGAGATGGGCGTTGGGCGGTTCGTCCTCGGGACGGACCTCGTGGCGTTGCTTGGGTACCTCGGCATCGAACGCGCCCACGTCGTGGCCCAATCAATGGGCGGTCGCGCGGTGGCCGGGTTGACGCGGTTGACGCCGGCGCGGATTGCATCGCTGGTGCTGTGTGGCACCACGGCCGGCGCGACCAACGACCGCATTCGGCAGCTCCAGGACCAGTTAAAGAGGGAGCGTGGCGATGGGGGCCTGCGCGAGTTTGCACTCGCCCCGGCGTTCGAAGCAGGCGAGCCGGAACTTTCCATGCTGTATCGCCAGATCAACGCGCTTAACCCGCCGCGTCCGCGGGGCTTCGTCGGGCGGCCGCCGGCTTCGTACCGGGGGAGCATGCATACGGCGCTTTCGGGGCTGGGCGTGCCGGTGCAGTTTATGGTCGGCGAACACGACATGATCACGTCCCCGGAGATGATTCGCGAAGCGCAGGGGCTGATCTCCGGGGCACGTTTCCACGAACTGAAGGGGGCCGGGCACTCGGCATATTTCGAGAAGCCGGACGAGTGGAACGGGGTGGTGCTCGGCTTTCTCCACGACGTGTCCCAGGCCGCTCCCTGACATTTACCGTTGCCAATGGGTAGATCGCCGGGGTATGGTCTGGGTTCTATGGGAGCGTTCCGCGACCGATTGCGCGCGCTGGCTACGGCGCTCTGGCCCTTTCACGGGGATGACGCACATCTTTGGGTCGAACCAGGGAACGCGATTACGCGCAGAGTGACGGCTAGCCTCCAGCAACAGCAGTTCCCCGCGCTTCCCGCACCGCCGGTGCACCCGCAGATTGCACGTGATGAAGTCGCCCCCGAGCGCGCCCCCGCGCTACCGTTTGCCGTCTCGGCCCCGGTCCGACCAACCTCGGAGTTGGATCGTGCCGTGGCTGCGGCCGCCGCAGCTGCGGCGAGGGTCGCCCGGGCTCCCGCCACGACGCGGCGCGAAGCACCGGTACCAACGCGCACGGCGCGCCGCCGGTCGCGCCGCGCGGCGTAAGGACTCGCGGCGCATACGCGCGACGACGGCCGGGCGGTATACTTCGCCCATGGCCATTTACGAGTATTACTGCCCTACCTGCCGTGAAAAGTTCGAAGAGCGACGGCCGATGTCCCAGGCTGCCACCGCGACGACATGTACCCACGGCCACAAAGCTGAGCGAACGATCTCTACGTTCGCCATGGCCCGCAGCGGTGACAGCGACCTGTTCGGGTCGGAGATGCCATCCGGCGGTGGTTGCTGTGGCGGCGGTGGCGGCTGCGCTTGCGGGAACCAGAACTAAGCAAGTTCCGAGGCCGAGTCCCAGTTGGCAGCCATTGGTCTTTGGCTTAGAGTCCTCTTGCGCGCGCTGACAGTGATGTCAGTCATCCCTCCAGTGCGCACCTCGGAGGATTCTACGCATGCCCCCTGCGGGGGCGGAGGAGCAAGAGATGCCAGGACTTCAAGAGGATGCCGCACAGGCCACGGGCGCGGCCGAAAGACTGGATGCCGTCGTCGTTGGGGCAGGGTTCGCAGGCATGTATATGCTGCATCGTCTGCGCGAATTCGGCTTTTCGGCGAGGGTGATCGAGGCCGGCACCGGCGTAGGCGGGACGTGGTACTGGAACCGCTATCCCGGTGCGCGCTGCGATGTCGAAAGCCTGGATTACCAGTACTCGTTTTCGGATGAATTGCAGCGCGAATGGACCTGGACCGAGCGTTACGCGACACAGCCCGAAATCCTTCGCTACGCGAACCACGTAGCGGACCGGTTCGACCTCCGGCGCGATATGCAGTTCGAAACGCGCGTGACGTCGGCATCCTATGACGAAAGGTCGCGCCGCTGGCAGGTCGGCACGGACCGCGGCGACCGGTTCTCGGCCCAGTTCCTCATTACGGCGGTAGGGTGCCTCTCGGCGGCCCGCATCCCCGACTTCAAGGGGCTCGACAGCTTTGAAGGTGCCACCTACCACACCGGCCAATGGCCGCACGAAGGGGTCGACTTCAGTGGTCAGCGGGTGGGCGTAGTGGGCACGGGCTCCTCGGGCATCCAATCCATCCCCCTGATCGCGAAGCAGGCCGAACATCTCTGGGTGTTCCAGCGGACGCCGAACTTCAGCCTGCCGGCCAACAACGACAAACTGACCCCGGAGAAGGTGCAAGACTTCAAGGAGCGCTTCGCCGAAATCAAGGAAGAGGCGCGCCGTTCGGCGGCGGGTATCCCGATCCAGGTCAACGAACAGTCGGTGCTGGAGGCGTCGCCGGAAGAGCGGGCTCGTGCGTTCGAAACTGGCTGGGAGCAAGGCGGATTCCACCTGACCCAGGCGTACATCGACCTGTTGGCGACGGATGAAGCAAACGCGACGGTGGCCGAATTCGTGCGATCGAAGATTCGTGAGGTGGTGAAGGACCCGGCTATCGCCAACGCACTGGCGCCGCGCGATCATCCGCTCGGCACGAAGCGGATCTGCATCGACACGGATTACTACACGACGTACAACCGCAACGACGTGACACTCGTCGACATCCGCAAGTCTCCAATCGAGGAGATTACGCCACGCGGGATTCGGGCGAACGGACAGGAGTACGAACTCGATTCCATCGTCTTCGCGACGGGCTTCGACGCCATGACCGGCGCGCTGCTCGGCATGAATATCCGGGGAACCGGTGGCGCAGAACTCAAGGAGAAGTGGGCCGCGGGGCCGCGCACGTATCTCGGACTCAGCGTGGCAGGATTCCCGAACCTCTTCATGATCACCGGGCCCGGGAGCCCCTCGGTGTTGAGCAACATGATCATTTCCATTGAACAGCACGTTGAATGGATCGCGGACTGCAGCGCGTACATGCGCGAACACAGAGTTGAGACTCTGGAGCCGGACGTCGCCTCGGAGGACGCGTGGGTTGAGCACGTGAACGAGGTCGCCGGACTGACGCTGTTTCCCAAGGCAAATTCCTGGTACCTCGGTGCGAACATCCCGGGCAAGCCACGAGTGTTTATGCCCTACGTCGGCGGTGTTGGGGCATACGCCGAAAAGTGCCGCGAAGTCGCGGCGGCCGGCTATGAAGGCTTTCAGCTCGGTGCTTCTGAGCGGGTAGCAGCCGGGAACGCAGGGTGACTCTGCCTAAAGCTTCCGAACATCGTCGATGACGCCGAGGATGAGGCGGATGTCGACGCGGTCGCCAGCCTGTGCACCTTCGTAGATGCTCTCGGCGGCGACGCGACCTTCGCTGACCTTGTCGGGGCTGTCCTTAAGCGCGTATGCGAGGCGGAAGTAGCGCGTGCCGTGGATGTCGTAGGGCTGGATCGCGGCGAGGATGGCTTCCATAGGCATCAGTGTAGGCTCCGCCACCTTGGCCGGAAACGGCAGAACGTCCAAGATTCTGGCAGCTTATGGCCGACGCTATCCTCATCCAGCAGTTGACGAAGCCGTACGGGGAACGGCGGGGCGTCTTCGAGTTGGACCTGGCCGTGCACCAGGGCGAGATTTTTGGCTTTCTGGGGCCGAACGGCGCGGGCAAGACCACGACCATCCGCCTGCTCCTCGATCTGATTCGACCAACTTCCGGCAGGGCACTTGTCTTTGGCCACGATTGTCGCAAGGACGTGCGCGAGGTTCATCGGCTCACGGGGTACCTGCCGGGCGAGTTCGCACTGGACGCCAGACTCACCGGGCGGCAGCTGCTCACCTACCTTGCCAATCTTCGCGGCGGTATCGATTGGGGATTCACGGAGAGCATCGCTAAACGGCTTGAACTCGACCTCGACCGGCCGTTCGGACAGTACTCACGCGGCAACAAGCAGAAAGTCGGGATCGCACAGGCGTTCATGCACCGCCCGCCGTTGCTCATCCTTGATGAGCCGACGGGAGGCCTTGACCCGTTGAACCAGGAGGCGGTCCTGGACCTGGTGCGCGAAGCGCGCGCTGGTGGGGCCACGGTCTTCTTTTCTTCCCACATCCTCAGCGAAGTCGAAGAGCTTTGCGACCGGGTGGGATTCATCCGCGACGGCCGCCTGATGCGGGTCGGGCCGGTGCACGAGGTGCTTCGAGCCAAGCAACACACCGTGGAAGCCGACTGCGCCCGGGAGCCATCTGCCGCGGCATTCGAGGCGGTCGCGAACGCTTCGAAGGTCGTTGTGAGCGGGATGCACGTCGCGTTCCATGTCGAAGGAGACATGCGCGAGGCGATCGCCGTGCTGGCGCGTTTCGAACCTATGGAGATGGTGAGCCACGAACCCAGCCTGACCGATGTGTTCGTCGGACTCTACGAACACGTCGAGGCGCCGTGATGCTACGTTCGGTCTACACGAAGACGCTTCGCGACATGCGCCGGGGCGTGTTCGGGTGGGGCGTTGGGCTGGGGCTGCTGAGCATCATCTATGCGTTTAGTTGGGCGAAGGCCTACCCGGACGAGGCGTCGCGTGTGCAGCTCGCCAACCAGATCCATGGTGGGCTTTCGGCCGTACAGGCGTTTTACGGGCCTGCGATCAATGTCGACCAACTGGGCGGATTCATCGAATGGCGACTGCTTGGGATCGTGCCGGTGCTCCTCGGCCTGTACCTCATCCTCGCCGTCACGGGCATAACGCGGGGAGCCGAGGAATCGGGCGTCATGGAGACCGTGGCGGCGACTGCAACCACGCGCGGGCACGTGGCCGGGCAACAGATTGCCGCCGCAGCGACCGGCACGGTGGTTGCCGCAGTGCTGTTGGGTGTACTGATGATGGGCTCGGGCATGTTCATTGGTGAGCCGTTACCCAGCGTCGTACGGGTTGCCGAGGAATCTGCGAATGTGGCCGTGGCGGTGCTGTTTTTCGGGGCGCTCGGCTTCGTCGCTGCACAGCTGTTCCGAAGACGGCGGACAGCGGCGGCCGCAGCAATCGCCGTGATGGTCTTTCTTCATCTTTTGAACACGATCCCGCTGGCCGCTAAAGGGATTGAGGGGGTGCGCTACGCATCGCCACTGTACCTCTATACGCGCAGCTCGCCGCTCGCGAATGGGCACGTTGACTGGGCCGGGATGGGCGCATTGCTCGGAATTTCGGTGCTCG
>Ga0134128_10011567_pt1 | contig 10546 bp, 8 predicted proteins | sample KB31754_FD_96462 | JGI IMG/M metagenome (GOLD analysis project Ga0134128, IMG submission 96462) | Terrestrial soil microbial communities with excess Nitrogen fertilizer from Kellogg Biological Station, Michigan, USA - KB3-175-4 | ecosystem: Environmental > Terrestrial > Soil > Unclassified ...
CATCAAGCCGATGTCCTCGGCCGAACGGCGCGCGATCCAGGGCTTCCTCGAATCCGGGGTCGACCTCGATGACGTCCTGCGCCGCGCGGTGCGGCTGCTGTCGCAACTGACCCGGCAGGTGGCCGTGGTGCAGTACCCGACGCTGTCGTCGTCGACCGTGCGCCACCTCGAAGTGATCGCCCTGACACCCGCGCGGCTGCTGATGGTCGTCATCACCGACTCCGGCCGGGTGGACCAGCGCGTCGTCGAGCTCGGCAACGTCATCGACGACCACGAGCTTTCTCAGCTGCGGGAGATGCTCGGCCAGGCGCTGGTCGGCAAGAAACTGCCGGCCGCCTCCGTCGCGATGGCCGACCTGGCCGGACAGCTGAGCAGCCCCGACGGCCTGGGGGATGCCGTGGGCCGATCGGCGACGGTGTTGCTCGAGTCACTGGTCGAGCACACCGAGGAACGCTTGCTGATGGGCGGTACCGCCAACCTGACCCGCAACGCCGCCGATTTCGGTGGCTCGTTGCGCTCCATCCTGGAAGCGCTGGAGGAGCAGGTGGTGGTGCTGCGGTTGCTGGCCGCCCAGCAGGAAGCCGGTAAGGTGACGGTGCGCATCGGCCATGAGACGGCCGCCGAGCAGATACTGGGCACCTCCATGGTGACGACCGCCTACGGCACCTCCGACACCGTTTACGGGGGAATGGGTGTGCTGGGGCCCACCCGGATGGACTATCCGGGAACTATCGCCAGCGTTGCTGCGGTTGCCCTTTATATCGGCGAAGTCCTGGGTGCTCGATGAACGCGCACCCGCAGTGTGGGTAGGCGCGGAGAAAGACCAGGTATAGGAGAATCAGGCGTGGCACGCGATTATTACGGGCTGCTCGGCGTGGGCAGAAACGCCGACGACGCGGAGATCAAGCGCGCATACCGCAAGTTGGCGCGCGAACTGCACCCCGACGTCAACCCCGACGAGGCCGCGCAGGCGAAGTTCAGGGAAATCAGCGTCGCCTACGAGGTGCTGAGCGACCCCGAGAAGCGGCGGATCGTCGACCTGGGTGGCGATCCGATGGAGAACGCGGCCACAGCGGGCGGCGGTTTCGGTGGCGGTTTCGGTGGCCTGGGCGATGTGTTCGAGGCCTTCTTCGGGGGCGGCTTCAGCGGCGGCGCGACCTCCCGCGGTCCGATCGGGCGGGTGCGGCCGGGCTCGGATTCGCTGCTGCGGATGCGGCTCGATCTCGAAGAGTGCGCGACCGGCGTGACCAAGCAGGTCACCGTCGACACCGCGGTGTTGTGTGACCGCTGCCAGGGCAAGGGCACCAACGGAGATTCGGCGCCGGTGCCGTGTGACACCTGTGGTGGTCGAGGCGAGGTCCAGACCGTGCAGCGTTCCCTGCTGGGGCAGGTGATGACGTCGCGGCCGTGTCCAACCTGCCGTGGCGTCGGCGTCGTCATCCCCGACCCATGCCACCAATGCATGGGCGACGGCCGGGTGCGCGCCCGCCGGGAGATCAGCGTCAAGATTCCCGCCGGCGTCGGCGACGGTATGCGCGTGCGGCTGGCAGCCCAAGGCGAGGTGGGGCCCGGTGGGGGGCCGGCCGGCGATCTGTATGTTGAGGTTCACGAACAGAGCCACGACGTCTTCGTCCGCGAAGGCGACGACCTGCACTGCACGGTCTCGGTGCCGATGGTCGATGCGGCGCTGGGCGCCACCGTCACCGTCGACGCCATCCTGGACGGGGTCAGCGAAATCACCATTCCGCCGGGCACGCAACCGGCTTCGGTCATCACGCTGCGTGGCCACGGGATGCCGCACCTACGCTCCGGCACCCGCGGCGATCTGCATGTCCACGTCGAGGTGGTGGTTCCCGCCCGTCTGGACGGCCGCGACACCGAACTGTTGCGCGAACTGAAGGCTCGGCGCAGCCGCGAGGTCCCCGAGGTGCGCTCGACCCACGCCGGCGGCGGATTGTTCAGCCGGCTGCGCGAAACGTTCACCGGGCGCTAGCCGGGGAAGGCGCGCCCATGGTCGCGACGCTGTTTTACACCGACGATCTGCCCGAGGCCGGCGCGCTGGCCGTCCTGGGCGGCGACGAGGGGTTTCATGCGGCCACCGTGCGGCGGATTCGTCCCGGTGAGCAGCTGGTGCTCGGCGACGGCGCCGGCGGCCTGGCGCGCTGCGAGGTGGAGCACGCCGGGCGTGACGGGCTGCGCGCGCGGGTGCTGGAGCGCTGGAGCGTCGCGCCCTTGTGTCCGCCGGTGACGGTGGTGCAGGCCCTGCCGAAGTCGGAGCGTTCGGAATTGGCCATCGAGTTGGCCACCGAAGCCGGCGCCGACGCGTTCCTGGCCTGGCAGGCGGCCCGTTGTGTGGCCAACTGGCACGGCGCAAGGGCCGACAAAGGTTTACGCCGATGGCGTGCCGTCGCCCGCTCGGCGGCCCGGCAATCCCGCCGGGCGCACATCCCGTCGGTCGACGGGGTGCTGTCCACCGCGGAGCTGACGTCGCGGATCCGCGGCGACGTGGCCGGCGGTGCGCGGGTGCTGGCATTACACGAGTCGGCCACCGACCGGCTCGCCGACGTTGACCTCGCACGAGCGAGGTCGGTGTTTCTGGTGGTCGGCCCGGAGGGCGGCATCGCCGATGACGAGATCGTGGCGTTGTCCGACGCGGGTGCGACGGCGGTGCGGCTGGGTCCGCAGGTGTTGCGGACGTCGACCGCCGCGGCGGTGGCGCTCGGCGCACTCGGGGTGCTGACGCCGCGATGGAATCACGCGTCAAGCTTGTGACTGTTCAGGCCTGCCGTCGAATACCCCGCCGCGACACCGAACAGTCGTCTCGTGTTGCACATTGGGGCCAGCGACGTCCCGGCGGTAGGATAAAAGCGCTAGAAAACGCCACGATCGGCGAGTACTTCACACAAGGCAGGCATCGAAAACCACGTGACGCCCCGCGAGACCAGCGCTGCTGACGCAGCCGGAGCCCTCCAGGCCGACGCTCAAGTTCGCAGCAGCATCAATGTTCCGCCCGATACCGTCATGGGCCTGCTGGGTTCGGCCGACGAGAACCTGCGCTCCCTGGAACGCACCCTGGACGCCGATCTGCACGTGCGGGGCAATACCCTCACCATCTCCGGTGAGCCCGCCGACGTCGCGCTCGCCGAGCGGGTGATATCCGAGCTGGTCGCGATCGTCGCCAGCGGTCAGACGTTGACGCCGGAGGTGGTTCGGCACAGCGTCGCCATGCTGGCCGGCACCGACAACGAGTCACCCGCCGAAGTGCTAACGCTGGACATCCTGTCGCGGCGCGGGAAGACGATCCGGCCCAAAACGCTGAACCAGAAGCGCTACGTCGACGCCATCGACGCCAACACCATCGTCTTCGGGGTCGGTCCGGCCGGCACCGGCAAGACGTATCTGGCGATGGCCAAGGCGGTCAACGCATTGCAGACGAAACAGGTCAGCCGCATCATTTTGACCCGGCCGGCCGTGGAAGCCGGTGAGCGACTTGGCTTTTTACCGGGCACGCTCAGCGAGAAGATCGACCCGTACCTGCGCCCGTTGTACGACGCGCTTTACGACATGATGGATCCCGAGCTGATCACCAAGCTGATGTCGGCGGGCGTGATCGAGGTGGCGCCGCTGGCGTACATGCGGGGCCGCAGCCTCAATTCCGCGTTCATCGTCCTTGACGAGGCGCAGAACACCACCGCCGAGCAGATGAAGATGTTCCTCACCCGCCTGGGTTTCGGATCCAAGATCGTCGTCACCGGCGACATCACCCAGATCGATCTTCCGGGCGGCGCCAAGTCGGGTTTGCGCTCGGCGATGGAGATCCTCGACAGCGTCGACGACATCCACGTCGCGGAGCTGACCAGTATGGACGTGGTGCGCCACCGGCTGGTCTCCGAAATCGTGGACGCCTATGCGAAGTTTGAAGAACCCGACCTGACGATGAACCGGGCGGCGCGGCGCGCGTCGGGCTCGCGCGCTCGTCGATGATGGCGCGGTGAGCGGGTTCCATGAGCATTGAGGTGTCCAACGAGTCGGGTATCGACGTCTCCGAAACCGAATTGATCAGCGTCGCGCGGTTTGTCATCGCCAAGATGGACGTCAATCCGGCGGCCGAGCTGTCGATGGTGCTGTTGGACACCGCGGCGATGGCCGACATGCACATGCGCTGGATGGACCTGCCCGGCCCCACCGACGTGATGAGCTTCCCGATGGACGAGCTCGAGCCGGGTGGACGCCCGGACGCCCCGGAGCCCGGGCCCTCGATGCTGGGCGACATCGTGCTGTGCCCGGAATTCGCCGCCAGTCAGGCCGCCGCGGCGGGGCACAGCCTCGCGCATGAGCTGGCGCTGCTGACCGTCCACGGTGTGCTTCACCTGATCGGTTACGACCACGGTGAGCCGGATGAGGAAAAGGAGATGTTCGCTCTGCAGGACCGGTTGCTCGAAGAGTGGGTCGCCGACCAGGTCGAGACCTACCGTCAGGACCGCCAGGAAGAGCGAGACCGCCGGTTGCTGGACAAGTCAAGGTATTTCGACAATTGAGCCGACTCTGGATTTTGGTGGCGGTCGCCATCGCGTTCGCGCCGTTCTCGGTGATGGTCACCACCACCGACACGGTGGCGCAGGCGGCTCCCTGCGCCGGCGTGGGCGCAAACCCCGTGTCCTGTCAGCGCTGCATGTTCTACGTGAACGCCTATCACACGGCGAACGTGTGCAACGAAGACCGGCGCGGTGTCCAGGGCCCCCCGAGCAACGCGCCGACGCGGGCTCCGGAAATGCCCATCCCGGTGTACGAGCCGCCTCCGCCCCCGCCGCCGGTGCAAAACCCACTGGTCCTTCCGCCGCCCAACTCAGGTCAGAACACCGTCCCGGTGCTGGAGATCAATCCGCCAGGCCCGGACGCGCCACGAAACGCCCCGGTGGTGGCGCCGCCGAGAGGGCTGGATGCGCCCTCGCTGGCGATCGCGGCGACCAAGGCCGCGCCGGTGACTCGCGTCGACCCCGCCAACCCGCCGAAGCCGCCGACCGAGGTGGATTTCAACCAGCAGGTGCAGAACGTCGTGAGTTCCCACCGGCAAAACGTCGACATCCTCAAGGTCGATGACCAGCGGTTTGTGCGGCCGCGCCACTGGGATTACCTCGACTACGACGACGCCTATCGCCGCCCGACCCTCTACAACCCGCTCAATCAGGCGATGACGTTCCGCTACTTCTACAACGGTGCCTACCAGCAGCTATACCTGCCCCACGGCGCCCGGATGGTGCTCGACGCCACGACCGTCGGCGTGGTCCCCTTCACCGCGGTCGGTGACAGCTATGTGGCCTCGGGCAGCTTCTACGGCGGGGGTTCGATACCGCTGAACGGCTACAACGGGCCGCCGCCACCGGACTACCGGCCGCCGACGCCCCCGAAGCTGTACGAGAACGTCATAGTGTCTGTTCCGGCCAAAGGCGAGGCGGTGGAAGTGGGCCACGTGGCGGTCGTGGGGCACGACGGTAGCCAACCCGCGGGCAGCCAGGATACTTTCCTGCTCGACGACACCACCTTGGCCTGGGGACAGATCGACAACTCCAGCAGCGCCCCCGCCCAGATCCGGGTGATCAAGACCCAGCCGACGCCGACCGTCGGCCTGACCGACGACGGCAGCTTCTTGGTGTTGCTCGCCGTTCACCACCAGGAGCCCGGTCAACCCAACCAATCCGGGTGGACCTTGGCGCTGCGCTTCGGCGGGTTTGCGGTGGTGGTGGGCCTAATCGCCTGGCTGCTCAATCGCCGGAATCGCGGCCAGGGCGACGCCGCTGAGTCCTAGCGAAGCCATGGGGGAGTCAGTGACCACGTCAAGGTACGACCATGACCGGCTGGTCTGAGCTGCTCGGCGCGGTCGCGTTGATCGCGCTCGGCGGACTGTTCGCGGCAATCGATGCGGCCATCAGCACGGTGTCGCTGGCCCGGGTTCAGGAGATGGTGCGCGCCGAGCGGCCCGGCGCGGTGGCGCTGTCGAAGGTGATGTTGGAACGACCCCGCTACATCAACCTCGTTGTGCTGTTGCGGATCACCTGCGAGATCACCGCCACCGTTCTGCTGGTGGTGTTCCTCTATGACAACTTCGGGCTGAGGTGGGGATTGTTCGGCGCCGCCGCCATCATGGTGGTGACCAGCTTCGTCGTCATGGGGGTGGGTCCACGCACCCTCGGCCGGCAGCACGCCTATTCCATTGCGTTGACGACAGTTCTTCCGCTGCAAGCGATCTCGTGGCTGCTGATGCCGATCACCCGACTGCTGGTGGTTCTGGGTAATGCCGTCACTCCTGGCCGCGGCTTGAGAAACGGGCCGTTCGCCTCCGAGATCGAGTTGCGCGAGGTCGTCGACCTGGCCCAGCAGCGCGGCGTGGTCGCCGCCGAGGAGCGCCGGATGATCCAGTCGGTCTTCGAACTCGCCGACACCCCCGCTCGCGAAGTGATGGTGCCGCGCACCGAGATGATCTGGATCGAAAGCGACAAATTCGCCAGCCAAGCGATCAACCTGGCGGTGCGCAGCGGGCATTCACGCCTCCCGGTGATCGGTGAGAACGTCGACGACATCGTCGGGGTCGTGTACCTGAAAGACCTTGTCCAGCAGACGGTTTTGTTCGGTGACGGTGGCAGGACCCCTCCGGTGTCGCAGGTAATGCGGCCGGCGGTCTTCGTGCCGGACTCCAAGCCCTTGGATGCGCTGCTGCGCGAAATGCAGCGCGACCGTAACCACATGGCGCTCCTCGTCGATGAGTACGGTGCGATCGCCGGCCTGGTCAGCATCGAAGACGTGCTGGAAGAAATCGTCGGTGAGATCGCCGACGAGTACGACCAGGCGGAGACGGCACCGATAGAAGACCTGGGCGACAAACGTTTCCGGGTGTCGGCGCGGCTGCCGATCGAAGACCTCAGCGAGCTCTACGGCGTGCAGTTCGACGACGACCTCGACGTCGACACCGTCGGTGGCCTGCTCGCCTTGGAATTGGGCCGAGTACCGCTGCCTGGCGCCGAGGTGATCTCGCACGGTTTGCGGCTACATGCCGAGGGCGGCACCGATCACCGGGGGCGGGTACGCGTCGGCACCGTCCTGCTCAGCCCGGTCGAATCCGACGGCTCACCCGATGGCGAGGAATCCGCGCAGCATGACTGAATTCCGTTCAGGTTTCGTATGTTTGGTCGGCAGACCCAATACCGGGAAGTCGACGCTGACGAATGCGCTCGTCGGGACGAAGGTCGCGATCACCTCGATGCGGCCGCAGACCACCCGGCACACCATCCGCGGGATCGTGCACCGGGACGACTTCCAGATCATTCTGGTGGACACGCCGGGTCTGCATCGCCCGCGCACCTTGCTGGGCAAGCGGCTCAACGACTTGGTGCGCGACACCTATGCCGAGGTCGACGTCATCGGGCTGTGCATCCCGGCCGACGAGGCGATCGGTCCGGGGGACCGGTGGATCGTCGAGCAGATTCGCGCGACCGCGCCCAAGACGACACTGGTCGCCATCGTCACCAAGATCGACAAGACGCCCAAAGACCGGGTCGCCGCGCAGTTGGTCGCGGTCAGCGAGCTGGTCGGCGACTCGGCCGAGATCGTCCCGGTGTCGGCGGTGACCGGGACGCAGGTCGACGTCTTGACCAACGTGCTGTCCGCGGCGCTGCCGCCCGGGCCTGCCTACTACCCCGACGGTGAGCTGACCGACGAACCCGAAGGGGTCTTGATGGCCGAGCTCATCCGGGAAGCGGCTCTGGAAGGGGTGCGCGACGAGCTCCCGCACTCGTTGGCGGTGGTCATCGACGAGGTCAACCGGAGGGAGGGGCGCGATGACCTGATCGACGTGCACGCGCTGCTCTACGTCGAGCGCGACAGCCAGAAGGGCATCATCATCGGCAAAGGTGGCTCCCGGCTGCGGGAAGTCGGTACCGCCGCACGCGCCCAGATCGAGAAGCTGCTCGGCACCAAGGTTTACCTCGACCTGCGCGTCAAGGTCGCCAAGAACTGGCAGAGGGATCCCAAACAGCTTGGTCGGCTGGGCTTTTAATGGTCGCGCGGAGGCGCATCTGGCGGACGAGCACCCGGATGGTGTTCAGCGACGGATCCGGCGTCGGATTGGTCCATGCCGCACGTGTACCCCGTTGTCAGGCGGTAATTCGCCGCGATGGCCTGCCGAGACGTCGCGATGTTGGGACGCGCCGCCGGGTACGTCAGCCGCGGGGCGCGGGCGCCGCCGGAGTGTCGGGGCTCTGGTTCCACCACGCCTGAGGCTGTGCGCTCGCCCATCCGCACACGGCTTCCAGCTCGGCGGCCAGCGAAATCAGCATGCCCTCGCTGTTTGCCGGCCCCATCAGCTGCACCCCGATCGGCAAGCCATCGGAGGTGAAGCCCGCCGGCACGTTGATGGACGGCCAACCCAGGACGTTCCACGGGAACGTCAGCGGGCAGGCCGCGATCATGGCGCGGTCGGTGCCGAAGCCACTCAACCGGTCGAAGGCCCGCGCCGGCGGCGGGGGCTGGGCGGTGGTCGGCGCCAACACCACGTCGACGATGTCGAAGATCGAGCCCACCCGGCGCTGGTCGGCCCCCTCGTGGCGGCGCGCGCTGCGCAGAATCGCCTGGCCCAGCGCGGCACCCATGCGCAGGTTGGACAGGGTGCGGGGGTCCAGCACGACCCCGTCGCCCAAACGCTCTTCCCAGTCCCGCAGACCCGCGGTGGACCGGGCGAGGAAGTCCCACGACAGCCGCATGCCGTAGTCCGGGTTGCCGGGCACCACGGTGTGGCCCAGCAGTTCGAGTTGTTTGCCCACGGCGCGGGTCGCGGCCAGGATCTCCGGGTGCAGCTTGGGCCGGAAACCGGTGTACGGGAATCGGGTTGACAGCGCGATGTTCAGCGGGCCGGGCGCCTTCCCGACATAGTCGGAGGCGGTGATCGGAGGCGGTTTGTGTCGATCGCCCTCGACGTTGCCGGAAGCGGCGTCGAGCACCAACGCCGCGTCGGCCACCGTGCGGGCCAGCACGCCGTTGACCGTGATGCCGTTGAACGCCTCCGGCAGCGGCCAGGTCGAGATGCGTCCGCGCTGCGGCTTGATGCCCACCAGGTGCGTCCACGCCGCGGGGATGCGGATGCTGCCGGCGCCGTCGGACCCGATGGCGGCCGTGACCAGGCCCGCGGCCACCGCCGCGGCGCTGCCACCCGACGAACCGCCGGGGGTGTGCCGGCGCGACCAGGGGTTGCGGGTATGCCCGAAGCCGGGTCCGCTGGTAAACGGCCATTGGCCGAGTTCGCAGGTGTTGGTCTTGCCCACGATCACCGCGCCGGCGGCCTTGAGGCGGCGCACCACCTCGGCGTCGTGCGTCGCCGGCGCGACCGACCCCTCGGTACCGAACGCGGTGGGCACGCCAGCAACGTCGACGTCGTCTTTGACGGCGATCGGAATCCCCAGCAGCGGGGCGGTGTCACCGGCGGCGCGACGCCGGTCGGCCTCGGCCGCGTCGGCCAGCGCCGACTCGGTGAGCACCACGCGGAAGGCGTTCAGCGTGGGCTGGCTCGCATGGATGGCGTGCAGCGAACGACCCACCAGTGTGGTGGATGTCACCGAGCGGCTGGCCAGCTGATAAAGCAGGTCAGTCAGCGTGGGCAGGCGCCGGCGGCCGGGCCCGGAACCCGAGCCGGAAAGGGGGCCGAAGCCCGACCCAGAAGCGCCAATCACGGGGTACGAGACTAACGGCGCGGATACCCGCAATGTCGCGGCGGGGTGCAAAACTATTGGGATGCGGCTATACCGAGACCGAGCTGTTGTGCTGCGCCAGCACAAGCTCGGCGAAGCCGACCGGATCGTCACCCTGCTGACCCGTGATCACGGGCTGGTTCGCGCGGTAGCCAAGGGCGTGCGTCGCACCCGCAGCAAATTCGGTGCGCGGCTGGAGCCGTTCGCGCATATCGACGCGCAACTACACCCCGGCCGCAACCTCGACATCGTCACCCAGGTCGTCTCGATCGACGCGTTCGCCACCGACATCGTCAGCGACTACGGCCGGTACACCTGCGGGTGCGCCATGCTGGAAACCGCCGAACGCCTCGCCGGTGAGGAACGAGCGCCCGCCCCGGCCCTGCATGGCCTCACGGTGAGCGCCCTGCGGGCGGTGGCCGACGGCCGTCGGTCCCGGGACCTCCTGCTGGATGCCTACCTGCTGCGCGCGATGGGTATCGCCGGATGGGCGCCGGCGCTGAACGAGTGCGCCCGCTGCGCGACGCCCGGCCCCCATCGCGCGTTCCATGTCGGCGCCGGCGGCAGCGTCTGCACCCACTGCCGCCCGGCCGGTTCGACGACACCGCCTCCGGGGGTGCTGGATCTGATGTCCGCACTCCACGACGGCGATTGGGACTTCGCCGAAAAGACGCAGCAATCACACCGCAACTACGTCAGCGGTCTGGTGGCGGCGCACCTGCAATGGCATTTGGAGCGGCAGCTCAAGACGCTGCCGCTCGTAGAACGGGCGTACCACGTCGACCGCACCATCGCCGATCAGCGCGCAGCGC
>Ga0134128_10011568_pt1 | contig 10545 bp, 13 predicted proteins | sample KB31754_FD_96462 | JGI IMG/M metagenome (GOLD analysis project Ga0134128, IMG submission 96462) | Terrestrial soil microbial communities with excess Nitrogen fertilizer from Kellogg Biological Station, Michigan, USA - KB3-175-4 | ecosystem: Environmental > Terrestrial > Soil > Unclassified ...
CGTAGCTAAAAGCCAATTCACTAACGCCGGCCCACTATTCTGACATTGTAGCGATCTCTCGCGACGCACTGCCTTGGCAGACTGTTGAAACCGGCTCTCACTGCGATCCTCTCGCACACCACGCCGTTGCCCTCACTGCCGCTTGCGCGTGCGTCTCTCCCGGCGGGAGAGAATGAAGAGGAGGCTTCGTGTGTCTCTGTAATTAAGCGAGAGCGAGCGGTCCCTTCTCCCGCGGGGAGAAGGTTAGGATGAGGGTTTCCAACCGTCGCTCCGGCGACCGTGCTTATTGAAAGTAGCCGCAGCGCTCGAAATTTTAATCTGGCAAAATAGTCAGGTTACTCGCTTCTCTCACTCACTCGCCGAAGCGATAGTTAAATGTTTCGATGTCGATCTTGAACTTCTCTTCAATTATACTTTGTGTTTCCGGGGTATAGTATTCAGTATAGTGCCGCGAACGGTGATTGGCCCGGGCATGAGGAAGCACTTCGCTTACTCCAAGCTTTTTCGCCACCACCACCCAGTCTTCCTGTAAACGCTCGAATCGGCCGATAAAGTCTGCGAGCATCCTGCCGTTGGCGTCGACAAACCAATCAAGTTGGTAACGATGAGGCGATGAATGAATGCAGGTGCTACTACTATATTGAATCCAACGAACGAACTCTTCGAACGTCATCTCCCGACGCATTTGCACTGCTTCATTGCGCTCATAGAGCGCGACAACACGATCCCAGGGATTGCGAACAAATCCGAACTTAAAGTAACTTTCGAATTGCCGCCGTCCCCGTTCTTTCCGACGCTCCGCCGGCAATGTAAGATAGAGCCATTCCAGTATTCGATTTTTTCTTCCTCCGCGCACAACCCAGTAACTTTCCATCAACCTTCTAATCTCACACAGGTTCAAATGGGGCTTAATCGCCTTTCCCAACAGGTGACGCACGCTGGTCGAACCAGTCTTGGGAACTTCGACAAAGATGCACTTGTAGCGGTGTGAGATCATGGCTTGTTTAGCCAGCCGCAGAGAGCAAGGATAAGCTCACTTTTTGATGAAAGCGATTGTTCTGACCTTCGATCGACATCGCACCATTACCCAGCACCTGATGTTGCAATACCAGCGTCTCTGGCCGGATCACCCATTTCGGTTTCGCATCCCTTATCAACAGCTTCGCGGCCCAAACACGGAGCGCGCAGAGTATATCGAGTCGCCCCCAGAAATCCCCGCAACTGTCCTGCGATTGATCGAAGACATCGAAGATGAGGAATGGGTTTACTGGTGCTCCGATGATAAATATCCGATCCGTTTGATAGTAGAAAAAGTCAAAGAGCTTCTCAATTATGCACTCACGGCGTCCGAAATAAGCGGTCTTCTTTTTTGCCGCACTCGGGTTACCTTGGATCGACCTGAACTGTCTTTGCATCCTAACCAACGCGTGACTCCAGCCGGCGATATCCTACTCGAGCGCAAAGCGTGGTATCAAATCTGGATTCATCAATTTCTGCGGGCAAAAGTCCTTCGCTTTCTGTTTTCTCATCTGCCCGCACAGGTGCCATCCGCCAAAGCACTGGATGGTTTAAAGAATCGCATCGAAAAGCCCGAAGACTATCACCTGTTTGTCACGCAGCAAAACTTCGCCGTCTTCGGCGAGAGCACAAAACGGGGCGCGATCACTCGAAATTGCCTCGAAAGCATTGCTCGCACTGATATTGAGTTGCCGGAGTGGTTTCGACGCTCAAACGGGGAGCGAATCACAATGGGACAACTACCGGGAGAGACTTACTGGCAAAAATTGCGCAGCCGTTTGTCTGGTCGCAACAAAATGAAATAAAACGGTATCGCCCAAGTCGGTGGCTTTCACACCACGCGTCCGTCATCCCGAGCGCAAGCGAGGGATCCCGCCTAAGATCCCAGATCACACAAGGTAGGTTGCACAATCATCGCCCACTCGCGAGGTCCCTCACTCCGAAGGCATTCGGGGTTCGGGATGACAAACCAATCCTAGAGCGCCGCCGCAGGCTGGCAATGACCGCCGCGCCTTTGGCGCCAAACACATACTCCCAAAAGAGAGAAGTGGTTCCTTCTCCCAGTGGGAGAATGTTAGGATGAGGGCATTCTATCGGAATTTCTCGCCACCATTAAATTTTGAGATGATCTTCGGTCGTTTCCTGCCAGCGGTGAATCTCGTCTCTCCCGCGCGCGATCACTGCGTCATACTTGCCTGTGTAATAGAGATTATGCGCTTCAATTGGATCAACCTTTAAGTTGTATAGCTCATTCAAATCCTGATCTCTGAGGCAAAGTTTCCAACCGTCGCTTGTGACTACCGCGCGCGTCGATTCCTCCATCGCCCGTCTTGCCTGCCGGCGCGTTGCCACCGAACTTCTTTTGACCGTTTTAGCCCGGTTCGGCGACCATTCCATAAAGACGCTTTGTGGCCGCATGATTTCTCCTTTGAGCAGTGGAGCGCGACTTTGTCCTGGACAATGAGGTGGTTTGGTCTGCCCAAGCAACTCCAACACTGTCGGCAAAAAATCGATATGACTGATGGATTGATTGATTCTCATGCTGCGACGCTGCCCAGGCATCCGAATCAGATAAGGCACCCGCGCTGCTTCTTCGAACATCACTTCCTTTCCAAAAAGCTGATGTGCGCCGAGGCAGTCACCATGGTCGCTCGTGTGCACGATAATCGTCTCGTCCATTAAGCCGACCTGCTCTAGAGAGCCAAGGATCGCGCCAATACTTCGATCCACCAGCGTTACCAGGCCGAGGTATCGCTGTTTGATCCCTCGGTATTCTTCTGGAGTGATACCAGCATAGTAAAGTTGCGGCAGACGCGCTCGATCAAGTATCGCGTGTGCGTGTTGTCGCTCGCGGATCAGACGGTACCGCAAAGGGACCTCATCCGTCGGCGGAGTCAGTGCGGTTTGATCAAGATCCACTTCAGCAAGCGAATGTTCCTCGTTGAGCGGGCCGTTGTAAGGTGTGTGCGGCTCGACAAAAGCGACAAAGAGAACAAATGGATCACGACGATGCCGCTCGATAAACTGGCAGGCATGATCTTCCAGAAATTTTGGCTTCGATAGCTCGAGAGGAAGCGTGCTAATCAAACGGCGCGAGAAGGCATTGTTCGGGCGGTCCGGAGCTATCCCATGGCTGATAAGAAAACGGCTATAGTCGCTCACATCTTCAGTCGAAACCCAATCGCGAAAGCCGCGTTGAGCGGAGGCATCTCCGCCGAGATGCCACTTGCCCATGTAAGCACAGTGATAATCTTTAATCTCTAGTAGTTCGGCGAAGGTAGGAAAGCGCTGTTCCAGCGTAACGCTGTTCCTGGTGCAACCAGTAGTATGCGGCCATAAACCACTAAGCAAGGATGCGCGGGAGGGCGTGCAAATTGGCTGGGTCACATAGGCACGCTCGAAGATGACCGACTCGGAAGCCAGTTTGTTCAGGGCCGGAGCATGAACCTTTGTTCCCCCGTAGCAAGCAATGGTATCGGTTCTCTGCTGATCCGGGAGAAGTACGAGCAGATTAGGTGGGCGCATCGATTCTTCGGCCAATCAAACATAGTTCACCGGGTTCGCCAGCCAGCAAACGCTCAGTCAAGCTCTAGGCTGCGCGTTCCGGCTTAATTGCCAGATTGAAACAACCCACAGAGTGCAAATAATGAGGATTGACCCGGTCCTAATGCGAACTTTGAGACTTGCTATTACTCTCTTTGCGGTTTGGAACTTGTGTTTTTGCGCTTTTAGTTTTGCGCAGGGCCGTCTCCAATCGGTTTGGCAGTCCTCGCCCCTTACACGCGCGGTATCAAACGGCGACGCCCGAGGCCCTGAAAGAGGAACTGTCTCGGGGTGCCAACCCCCAACGAAAGAGGACCTGACGGTTTTGCACCGCTTCACGCCGCCATGTCTGCTCGTGCTGAGATCGCGAAGATTTCTTTAGCCCGAGCAAGATAGCCTTTTCTTCGGTTGTCCAGTTACTTGGAATGACGACGCTCGCCTTCAAGCGCAACCGCTGACCCATCGCGGGATAGTTTGCCGAACTAGCTGGAATAGATGAGGCATAATGCACCGCGGGATAAATATATTCCCGGCGCGTCTTCGCTACGGCAAGCCGCATTGCGTGCTCGACCATTCCGCGCTCGCATTCGTCGAAACGCGGCACTGCGGGGAACATCGGCAACCCTGCGGCGTCCCCCGAAGTCCAACCAGCCGGTCGCAATGCGTTTGCATTCAGATCGAACTTCGCACCATTCGAAGCCTGCCAGTCGCTTTGCGTCAATTTCATCTGCCACGTTTCCCAAAACGATCCCAAACCCGGCGCAACCATGATACCGTGTCGGTCGCCGCCATTGTTGTTCACATCCATTTGCCATTGCAAGAGACTCAGACTGCCCGTGCCCTTGGGCCAGGATTCAATCGGCATGTTTGGAGGGATCGGATAATTCCCGTTAGGAAACATGCCGCCATCGAGATCTGATTCGTCCGGGTAATCGAGAAAAGGAATCGTTAGCCGCGGCTGATTGTCCCGCCACGAGCACATAATTCATTTCGTAAAAGGCACGTAAGTTCTGACGCGTGGGCGAAAGATCGCTTTTGATTTGCGCGATCATGGCGGCGGAATTGGCCAGACGCGGGCGCTGCGAAATATCTTAATTCCACGGATTGGTCACGGGCATGATTTGCATCGCCGAAACAACCGCGTCGGCTTCCGGGGTATTGAATAGAGTAGGCCTTGCAACCTGCGGCGCTGGACCAAGAATTCGTCCTTCCTGATTAATCCGCTCGGCCCCGCCGTCTCCTGTTGCCAACAACAAGATGCCAATTGCCAAAAACAATCTCCTGATTTCGCTCATTACCCGCGGAAAATCGGAGATCATTTCCGGGCTTCGAACCCGGGCCGAACCGCGAGTTCTTGTTGCTAGCGCGGCGCCCAACGATATCTCGAACTGTCGCCGGGGGGATCGTATCCAATCGAAGGCCGGGACGACCGCGGGGGTTTGCCATTCCGAGCGTAGACCGTGATCCATCGATCCAGCCAAGCTAGAAGAACTCGCTCGAAACAGTTACAAACGGCCATCGCCTGAATGGCCCAACGGAAACCGCGGAATTGGAAATACCTGAATTGCGATTAATCGTTTAGTGGTTGAGCAATCTCGGTGGGCGCAAACAACTCTATCGCAGTGGCAAGAAAAAGCCTGGTAATGTCCAGGTCAATGGCGGCGACAATCAGCAGGCTCGAGAAATTGCGCCGCTGGAATTGTTCTGAATGGAAGCCATGATGAATATCGAAGCAAACCTTAACCGCGTGAAGAATGAGATCGCACAAGCGGCGCAAGTCTCCGGAAGAAAGGTGACCGACATTGAGCTGATTGCTGTTACCAAGACCCATCCCACCGAGATTGTGCGCGAAGCAGTCGATGCCGGTCAGCTTGTTTTCGGCGAGAGCAAAGTACAGGAAGCTCGCGCCAAAATCCCTTTGTTACCATCGAACATTCGCTGGCATTTAATCGGTCATCTTCAGAAGAACAAAATCCGTCATGCGCTCCCTTTGTTTGAAATGATACATAGCGTCGATAGCCTCGAGCTCGCGCAGGCGATTGATCGCATCGCCCATGAGGATGGACTGCATCCGCGAATCCTCCTGGAACTAAATGTCGCCGGTGAAGGAAGCAAGTTTGGGTTTAAAGCCACTACGCTGCGAGCCGCGTTGGAATCGCTCCTCTTGCTGCCGCGACTGTCCATCGAAGGTTTGATGTGTATTCCGCCGCTGGCGGAGGAGGCGGAGACTTCGCGTAAATACTTTGTCGAGCTTCGCGAGCTACGTGATGCGCTGGAACAACAATTCAAGGTGAACTTGCCGCATCTTTCGATGGGAATGACAAATGATTACAGCGTTGCAGTGGAAGAAGGCGCGACGCTTGTCCGGGTCGGCACCGCCATTTTCGGTGAACGAAAGCGAAGGAACACGGACTTGTAGCCTGCGCGACAGCGGACATTTTGTCCGCTGAACTTCGCCGCAGCCGCTGGGCGCACAGGCTAAAAAGTCTGTATTCCGGCGGCATCCTGCTAAACTTACTCAATGGCTTTGGCACCGACAAATATTCAGCAAATCGGTAACGAGTTGGCGATTCAATGGAGCGATGGCGGCGAATCGTATCTCAACCTTGAGCTAATCCGTCGCGCGTGTCCGTGCGCGGCTTGTGGCGGCGAGCCGGATGTGCTCGGCAATGTCTTGCGACCGGAGGTCCGTCATACCGACGCCAGCTTTCAGCTCGACAGTTTCGTTGTCGTCGGCGGTTACGCACTGCAACCGCGCTGGCACGATGGACACAACACTGGGATTTACAGTTTCCAATACCTGCGGCGGTTGGCTTCGAGCACGACACCGAAATGAATCATCGTGTCAACGTTCCAACGATTCACAACGACTGCGCTGGGGTGACCGAGATTGGAGGGACGCGCTCTGTCACGTCCCGAATACTGGGAAATGACAGAGCATGTCCCTCCATTTTTTAGATCGGAATCGTGACGCGCAGAAGCGATGCGCCTCCGCCGCGCGGATAGATCATTCGTTCTTGTAACGAAGCCGGCACGAGAAAGAACTCACCCGGCGTGAAATCGACACCGGCGCATCGGAGCGCGCCGGTTAAGCACAAAACAATGGCAAATTGCCCGAGCGGCGCGATCGCACGCTGAACATCGAGACTCCATTTCTGCACTTCGAAGAGTTCATGTCGCACCAGTAATTCACCGCTTGGTGTAATCGGCTCGGGAGCCACGTCATTGAAATCGATGCATTGCAACGCCTGATCCACATGAAGTTGTCGCCGCTCCCCCTGATCATCGACTCGGTTCCAATCGAAAACGCGATAAGTGGTGTCGCTGTTTTGCTGGACCTCGACTAAGATGTTTCCGGCGCCGATGGCGTGAAATCTCCCGGAAGGCAGGAACATGGCGTCACCGTTCTTCATCCGGATCGCGTGAACACAATCGGCGACAGTTCCGGAATGAAGGGCGTCCTCGAATTGATCGCGCGTCATCGATTTTCGGAGCCCAACGAAAATTTCGGCATTCGGCTCCGCCGCAAAAACATACCAAAATTCGGTTTTGGCTTCGCCACCTAACGATTCTGCGATTTCTGGCGGCGGATGGACTTGCAGCGACAACTTCTCCTGCGCATCAAGCAGTTTAATCAGCAGCGGAAAACGCGGGGCATCGGGCACCACGCCAAATAGCTTTTCGCGAAAGTTAACCCAGAGATCGTGAAGCGATCGGCCGGCCAACGGACCTTCGCGCACGATACTTTGGGCTTCGGGTCGATCGACGATCTCCCATGACTCGCCAATTCGTTTGTTGGCAGGCAATTTCTTGCCAAACGACGCGGCAAGGTTATGACCACCCCAAATCCTTTCCTTGAAAATCGGTTCGAACACGACCGGTGAATCGGAGCCCGCCATCATGCCCTCCATCAAACATGAAACGTCAAACATCAACCGTCTTCAATTATTGAACCGATAACAGGGTAAATTGTCGAACAGGACTGCGCGGGTTAACATTTTTTATTTGAAAGCATTTCTTCGATACTGGTTGCCGATCATAATTTGGTTGGCCCTCATTTTCATTGGGTCGACTGATTTGATGTCAGCCGAACATACTTCGCGTATTATTGGGCCTTTCTTACACTGGCTTTTTCCCACAATTTCGCCCATCACCGTTTTGCGGGTCCAATTTTTTATGCGCAAGCTCGCGCATGTATCGGAATATGCCATCCTCGCGGTGCTGTTGTATCGCGCCTTTGTCCATACGGCATTGAAAGGACGGAGGGCACTTTCCGCGGGGCTCGTGCTACTGCTCTGTGCGGCTTATGCCGCAACCGATGAATTTCATCAGTCTTTCGTTCCATCACGAACGGCCTCACTGCGCGACGTAATGATCGACATCTGTGGCGCAATGTTGGCGGTAATCCTGTATTGGTCGATCGCGACACGTCGCATAATTCCAAGCCGCTCCTGATCTCGGCACCAAAGCAAGGAGCGCTCGCATTCGATCGCGGAAGAAAAGGGAGGAATGCCCGTTTGGCGCACAACAGGAAGGCCTGCGTTCCGCGACATGCCGGACGTGGCTGGTTCGGAACGCAGACTTTCTAGTCTGTGCGCCCAACGGGCTGTTAGCCTGCTGCGCTGCGATGGACGGGTACCAAAGGAATAGCGACTTGAGGGACTCGTTCGCGCATCCCGCTTGACCATTCCCTGATCACCGATCACTTTTCACCTCCGCGAAGCGGGCCTGTAGCTCAGTTGGTTAGAGCATGCGCTTGATAAGCGCAGGGTCACTGGTTCGAGCCCAGTCAGGCCCACTCTCGAAAGAGGGAGGGGCTCAGTGCCGCTCCTATCCCTTGGGATCCAGCACCTCAGATCTGCGATTTCACAAAATCGGCACACAACTGCAACCGAATCGTCACGGGAGGCGTTTAATGTATTATCATGGACATTGACGCTCTACATTCTGCGCTCCTTTCAATCACAGTGGTTTCTGAAAAAGTTCGCGCCGCGCGAGAAATCCTCTCGGCTACGGGAGATGCGCCGGCTCGGCTGGGAAAGTTTCTTTGCGAAGCCGAAAACGATCTGCGCATGGCCCAGGCGACGCTTGGCGGCGAATTAGGATTCAGTCTGTGTCCCCGCTGCTGGCCGCCGGAGCTGGTCGCGACAGACCTGGACGGCAAGCTTAATTGTCCCGTCTGTGGACGAATTTCGCACGAGCAAGCAGCGTGAACTGCGCGATGGGTGAAACGTCTTGGCGTCTCGGAACAAAACAGCGTTGTAGCGCGTCCTTGCCGCCAAGGAAAGGAAACGGCGGCGAAGATCGCCGCCCTACAGTATTTGCCCGCGATCGGGAGTCCGGAATTGATTTGCTCAAGCTGTTACGTTCTGCGCAGCAATCGCGCTACTGCCGGAGCCACGCATTCGCGCAGATGGGTGCAGCGCGATTCATAATAGCGATATAGCAGCGCACTGATCCCGATTACAGCGGCGAATTGCAAAGACGTAACTGCCATGCTTTGAACGAATGAACTGGTTCACCTCGCTGGCGTGTACTTCGCCACCACCTGGAAAAACGGGAAGTGAACGAGATAGAGAGCGTATGTTCGCGCGAAATAAGAATCGGCGCTCCATTCTAAATGATGATCGGTGATCCGCCAAAGGCTGCCGTATGTGACAAACAAGATGACGACGCCTAGCGCGCCAACAAACCAGCGGCTACCATACCAGGCGCGCGGATAGTTGACCGAAATCCAAGCGGCAAAAACGCCAACCATTAATGCGTCGAAGCGAAGAATAACTCACTCGCGCTGCCAATCCGGGCAGTCCGCTACCTTCGATTCAGTCGCGAAAATGGTTGTCGAAAGAGAATCTTTCCCTAAGGTTTGCGCTCTGTGCGCGCCGGCCGGCTTCTCGTTCTTTTTTCCGCTTGCTTGACCTTAGTGGCTTCAGGTCTCGTGCGAGAGCCCGAAGCCGAGATCAAGAAGTTGTCTTTCAATCACACCAACCTGCAAAATGGTCTGGAGATTTACTCGATCGAGGATCATTCCAGTCCAACGGTCGCTGTCCAGGTTTGGTACCACGTCGGGTCCAAAGATGATCCCGATGGACGCAGTGGGTTCGCACATTTGTTCGAGCACATGATGTTTAAGGGCAACGAGCACCTGACCCCGAACACCTTTGAGGAATTGACCGAAAACGTCGGTGGAGAGAACAACGCCTATACCGCGCCGGACGTGACCGTTTACCATGAAGTTGTTCCTTCAAACTACCTGGAACCGGTCCTTTGGGCGGAAGCGGAACGGATGTCTTCCCTGGCCCTCAATGATGCGAACTTCAATTCAGAGCGGGACGTGGTGAAGGAAGAATATCGTCAGCGCATCCTGGCCAATCCTTATGGCGAATTCTCGTTAGCGATCGATCAAGAGTCGTTTGCCGCCCATCCTTACAAACGTCCGAGCATCGGCAATATTACAGAGCTCGACGCGGCGCAACTACCAGAGGTAAAAGCGTTTCATTCGACCTTCTATCGACCGGACAATGCAACATTAGTTGTAGTTGGCGATTTTAAGGCGAGTGACCTGGAAACCTGGACCAAAAAATACTTCGGTCCGATCCCCAAGCCGACAACGAAGATTCCGCGTGTGGCCGTCGTTGAACCTCCGCGTAAAGAGGATAGGCACGAAGTTTTGTCCAGTGCCAAAGCCCCATTGCCAGCGTTCGCCGTGACTTATCTGGCGCCTTCGGTTCGCAGTAAAGATGAGCCAGCATTGGATTTGGCAGACGAAATTTTATCGGGCGGCCAATCGTCGCGCCTTTATCAGTCGCTCGTTTATGAACAACAAGTGGCCCAGCGCGCCTCCTTCGACGCCGATCTTCGAGAAGACCTGGGGCTATTGACATTTCGCGTCATTGTGGCCAGCGGCAAATCGCTGCCGGAGGCCGAAAAGTCGTTGAATGACCAGATTGAGAACATTTTGAAGAACGGCGTGAGCGAAGCGGA
>Ga0134128_10011573_pt1 | contig 10541 bp, 9 predicted proteins | sample KB31754_FD_96462 | JGI IMG/M metagenome (GOLD analysis project Ga0134128, IMG submission 96462) | Terrestrial soil microbial communities with excess Nitrogen fertilizer from Kellogg Biological Station, Michigan, USA - KB3-175-4 | ecosystem: Environmental > Terrestrial > Soil > Unclassified ...
ACCCAGCACACTGAGGGTATGGTGCTCGACGACGCCAACGCCCAGTCCCTGGTATCGCAGATCGCCAATGGCTCCACCGCGGACCTGATGAATCAGCTCAGCTACTCCACCATCGGCGGCGCGGGCATGTACAGCCCCTACGTCGGCGCAATCGTGGATGGGGTGCGCATCCTGTCGTCGCTGCATACAGCCCATTTCCAGTACATTCCCGCGCTCGCGCTGCCCACCAAAGACACCCTGAATCTTCGCCTGAACATGCCGCCGTCGTTCCGCGATCCCAAATCCGTGGTCGTGGTGGCGCTTCCCCCCGTGGGTCCCACCAAAACGCCGATTCTGCGCCCCATCAACCCCTCTGAGTCTCTGTGCGCGCAGAAGCCCGGCCTGGTGCTCGCCGCCGATGGGGCTCCCCTGGTGTTCGGAACTTCCCTTGCGCACGACCTCGACCTGCATATCGACTCGCCCACCAAATCCCTCGACGTACCCATAATCGCCAACGCTGGGAAGGGCGGCTTTGTGCCCGCCGATGCCCTGCCCGATCTCCCTCCAGGCGAGCTGACCGCCGTAGTGCGCGGAAAGTGGGGATTCGACTCCTGGGAAGGTCCACATTTCAAGTTGCAATCGGCCGCCTCGCAAAAGTGGACTGTGGCGCCAGACGACCAATCGGCCCTGATCGTCGGACGCGAAGACACGCTGCACATCCAGGGCGATAACACCGTGTGCGTGTCGCAAGTCGACCTGCAGGGCGCCAAACCCGTTCCGCTCAAATGGTCACCGGCCAAGCAGTACACCCTGTCCGTGGCGATGCCCATGAAGGATGCCACGCCGGGAACCCTCACCATCGCGATTCACCAGTACGGCGTGCCCAAGGCCGACACCTTCGACGTGAACGCCTACGCCGAAGCCGCGTCACTCGATCGCCTCACGTTGAACGTGGGCGACAAGACCGCAACCCTCAAAGGCACGCGGCTCGATGAAGTGGCCAAAGCTTCGTTCGGCGGAATCACCTGGACCCCAGCCAACCTGACCCGCGTGCAGGATTTCGACCAGCTCGCCCTCCAGACCAGCGGCAAGACGTCGGAGCTGGAACCCGGCTCGCGTTACGTGGCACACGTCGAGCTGCGCGACGGCCGCGAACTGAAGGCGCCCGTGCGCGTCGAGCCGCCCAGGCCCCAGGTCACGTTATTGAATAAGGGATCGCAGGAGGTCGACGTATCCACCGGTGCATCGCCCGTTCACATGGGCAGCCCTGACGACCTGCCGATTTCCCAGCGCCTGGTCTTCTTCGTTAAGTCGGTCGAGCCGCAAAAGTTTCCCCGCAACCAGAGCGTCGAGGTGGCTGCCGAGGACGGCAGCTTCCACACCACGCTTTCGCTCGCCGACGGCGGCCTGATGCTGGAGGACGCGCGAACCGCTCTCGGAACCGTGGAGCCGCTGACCCGCTTTGGAGCCTCGGCCTTCGGACCGGTGCGCGCGCGCGCCGTATCGGCGGACGGTGTTCCAGGCGACTGGATGGCGCTCGGTACCCTGGTACGCCTGCCGGCATTTCGCGAGCTGCGCTGTCCGCATGCCGCCAGCAAACCGTGCATCCTGACCGGCAGCAACCTGTTCCTCATTGATTCCCTCGCCGCCGCGCAGGACTTTGACAACGCCGTGGAAATCCCCGCGGACTTTACCGGAGCACAACTCGCGGTCCCCCACCCCGCGAACGGTACGCTTTACCTCAAGCTGCGCGATGACCCCAAAACTGTGCAGACGCTCACCCTTCCGGTAACGCCCGCCGGCCTGCCCGTGGCAAACACAGCAGCGGCTCCCGCGGCGGTGGCGCCCCAGGCTGCTGCCACAGCGGCTCCGAGCACCGCAGCGGCCACGACCGCGGCCGCCGCACCGGGTGCTTCTACGACGAGCACCGCACAGGTGCCGAAATCCCAGCCCGCATCTGACACCGCCGCCCCAGCAAAGCCCGATCCGCCAAAGCACCAGTAACCGGCCCGCGTTTCTTTCAGGGCACGACTCTTTGCTCGTATCGACAACCTGCACGTCGAAGCATCGTGGCTTGCCGCCTCCGGGATCCCCGAAAAGCAAGGGTTAATCCCAGTTCCCAGCGGATGCCGGCGGTCCTACGCTCTAAAACAAGCTAAGCGATGCTGGTGGCGGTGGCTTGCGATTGCAGCTATCGGCCGGCTTTTTTGCGCTGCCGAAACGAATGAAGCACCAGCCGCACATCTTGATTGTCTGTACCGATCCCGCGCTCATGCAGGTGCGTAAACTCGTGCTCGGAACGTATTTCCAGGTAAAAACAGCGGGAAGAGTCTCGGAAGCCGCCGAAATCCTCTCCGGCGACGGTATCGACCTCGTGGTGCTTTGCGAGACGCTTTCTGATCGCGATCGTTCCGAACTCATGCGCATCGCCGCGGATATGCAATCCCGCGCGCTAAAGCTTTCGCTTCTCCGGCCTGAATCGGATCACCAGGAAGCTTTGGTCGAGCAGCCTATGGCCATCACACGCGGGCCTCTCCAGCTACTCAAGGAATGCGCCGACACCTTGGGCGTCATCCTCACCCCGGCTCAGCGCGGCCGTGTAGGTGGCCCGCTGTCAGGGCAGGTCTAGCCTCGAATTCCTCGCCTCACAACAAGGACGGCCGTCAGCCTTCGGCCTCCACTTCCATCGCCAGCAGCGCCGAGCCCAGGCATTTTCCGTGTGCATCGAGCAGCAGCGAGCGCGTGACGGTATTCGCCACGGGCCGGCGCAGCACAAAATTCAACGCACCCAGATGGGGCACGCTGTAGCGCTCCACCGGTCCCTCGATAAGTTCCCGAAAATGCGCGGCCACGCGCTCGGCCGTCACCTGCCGATCCAGCAGGGTGAAGTCTTCCACGCGATAGGCGATCAGAGATATGGTGACCAGGTTTCCCTTGTCCCCGGTGCGCGCGTGCGCAATGTCATGCAGAAGCATCTTCAGAACTCCGGATTCAGGATTCGAGAATCTCTACGCGCGGCGAGACGCACTCCCGCGGCACAAGCGCCGAAGCGATGGCGATGACTTCCTTCGTGCTTCCCGAAGCCCCTCCGCCGCCGGCCGGCCCGTTGGTGTAAAGCGCTTCCACTTCGCGAACAACGAGCGCGGCCGCCCGATGCGAATCAGCACGGCCGGCGGCGCGCACGCGGATCTCATACGGCACAGGGGCATCGCGTGACAGCAGCGCCCCATGAATCGAATTCAGTCCGATCAGGTCGAAGCGCAATTCGGCAAAGGACCCGCCGCCCAGCCGCTCCGCAAGAATGTCTCGCGCCAGCTCCGCGCGCGCCAGCGCGTTGGGCCCCGCATACGAGATCTGGCCCTCTCCAAGAAACCCGTCGTGATAGCCAATCGACACCTTCAGCGCTGCGGGACGCACTCGTCCGCGGCCGCCCGTGACGCGCACCCGATCACGCCCCACTTCTTCAATCGCGACATGCGAGAAATCGGCGAGAACGTCCGGCGTGTAGTACGCTGCCGGGTCCTGAATCTCGTACAGCAGTTGCTCGGTGCACGTCGCGCGGTTGAGCAGCCCACCCGAGCCTTCCACCTTGCTGAACTCGGCGGAGCCATCTGCGCTGACCTCAGCCAGCGGGAATCCAAGATGCGCAAGCCCCGGCACATCCTTGCGTCCATCCTTGCGTCCATCCTCGCGTCCAGGATCGGCAAAGTAGCCGCCCGTCAGTTGGCCAGCGCATTCCAGAAGATGCCCGACGACGGTGCCCTGGCCCATCAGGTTCCAGTCGTCCACGCTCCATCCAAACTCGTGAATCAATGGCGCCAGAAACAGCGCCGGATCGGCCACGCGCCCGGTGAGGATCACATTCGCGCCGGCCCGAAGCGCATCGAGAATATGCGCAACACCGAGATACGCATTGGCGGAAAGCCACCGGTCCCCCGGCGGCAACGCTCCCTCGAGAGACTGCGCCGCCACAACTCCCGAGCGCAACGGCTCGATCACATCGTCGCCCGAAACCGCCGCGATGCGCAGCCCGCCAAGTCCCATGCGACGCGCAATGTCGAGCGTCTTCTCCGCCGCCGCCGCGGGATTCGCCGCGCCCATGTTGCTCACGATGCGGACGCCCCGCTGCGCGCACAGCTCGAGCACCGCCTCCATGCGCTCTTCGAGCAGCGGATCGTAGCCCGCGGCAGGATCGCGCAGCCGCGCCTTCTGTGCCAGCGCAATGGTCCGCTCCGCCAGGCACTCAAACACCAGGTAGTCGAGCGCGCCCTTCTCCGCCAGCTCCACAGCGGGCTCGATCCTGTCGCCCGAGTAGCCGGCGCCTGCCCCGATCCTGACTGTCTTCATGCGGTCTCCGTTTCTATAGCGGAATGAGGCCAAACGCGACGGCGGCCGCGGTCATGAGCAGCGACGCGGCAAACAGATACGGAATGCTGAACCGCTGATGCTGCGCGAGGCTGATTTCAGACAGCCCCACCACCAGGTACGTGGCCGGCGTCAGCGGGCTTACGGGAAAGCCCGTGGTGTGCAGGCCCAGGAGCGCCGCGTGCGCCACCGTGACCGGCGCGATTCCTGCCGATGCCGCGGCCCCGGCCAGCACCGGCAGCACCCCAAAGTAAAACGAGTCGGGATCGAAGAACAAACTGAGCGGCATGGAAACAAGCGCCAGCCCCAGCGGAAGCAGCCGCACATCGTGCTGCGGGACATGCGTCACCACCGCCGCCGCCATGGCGTTGATCATGCCGCTGCCCTTCATGATGCCGGTGAATGCTCCCGCCGCGAACAGGATGCTGGCCATCAGGATCGCCGCCGGAGCATGCGCGGCAATTCGATCCTGCTGCGCCTTGAGCGCGGGAAAGTTGATGGTCAGCGCAATGATAGTCCCCACCATGAACGCAACGGCCGGATCAATGCGCCCGCTGATCATCGAGCCCAGCACCAGCAGCGTCAGCGTCACGTTGAGCAGGAAAAATCGCGGCCGCGCCGCGGCGGCTGCATTCGCGGGCGCAGCGGCCCCACCGCCTGGCTGCGGATGAGCCTGTGACTGCGCACCGAGCCGCCGTTCTTCGCGCCTGCCCAGCCAGTACGCCATGAGAAACACAAAAGCGAGCCCCACCGCCTGCACGCCGATCATGGGCACAAACAAACTCGCAACTGAAACATGCAGCGCCGCCGATGCGCGCAGCGTCGGCCCGGTCCATGGAAGAAAGTTCACGCCCGCGGCCAGCGAGGCCACGCACGCGAGAATGCGGCGGTCGATGCCCACTTCGTCATACAGCGGCAGCACCGCGGGAATCGTCACCAGGAACGTCACCGCCCCCGACCCATCCAGGTGAACCAGCAGCGCAAGCAGCGCCGTCCCGGGCACAATGCGCGACGGCTTGCGCCCAATCACCCGCAGCAGCCAGGCGATAAACGGCTTGAGCATTCCCGCGTCCGTCATGATGCCAAAGAACAGAATGGCAAACACGAACATGCCGATCACGCCGGCGATCGCCTCGATGCCCGAAATCATGAACTTGCCGGTGCGCAGTCCGAATCCGCCGGCGAGCGCCGCCGCCACGGGAATGCCGATCAGCGCAACGATGGGCGAGATCCTCTTGCTGAGAATCGCGGCCATGAGCGTGAGGATAGTGAGCGCACCGAGAGCGGCAAGCATGTGGGATGGAACGTCCGCGGACCTGATTCAACCCACTATATAAGAGAGAGGCAAGCACGGCGGGCGGCCGCACGCCACCATGGCTCGATCCCTGCCGTTCAGAGGTACGGCGCTAGAAGGGTATCGAAATCCTCCACACTGCTGTACTCGATGATCACCCGCCCACGCCCATTCTTGTCCTCAATCGTGACCTTGAGCCCCAACGCGCGCTGCAGCTTTTCCTTCACCTCGCGCACGTTCGGGTCCACCTCTTGCTCAGCTTTTTCTTCTTTCCTTTGCTGCTTTTCCGGATTGAGAATTCCCTGCACCATGGTCTCTGTTTGGCGAACAGAAAGCGAAAGTGCCGCGACCTTTCCGGCTACCTTCTCCAAGTCCGGCCGCTCCGCCAGCGCCAGCAGCGCCCGCGCATGACCGAACGTCAGCTCTCCCTGCTCGACCCGGTTTTGCACCGAGCCCGGCAGCTTCAGCAGACGAAGGAAGTTCGCCACGCTCGTCCGGTCCTTCCCGGTGCGGGTCGCCATCTGCTCCTGTGTCATGTGGAACTCGCGCGAAAGCCGCTCGAACGCCCGCGCCTGCTCCATCGGGTTCAGGTCGGCGCGCTGCAGGTTTTCGACAATGGTGATCTCCATCGCCTGCTCGTCCGACACTTGCCGCAGCAGTGCCGGAATCGTCTTCTTCCCGGCCTTCATCGATGCCCGCCACCGCCGCTCCCCGGCAATCAACTGGAACCGTCCGTTCGCCAACGGCCGCACCAGGACCGGTTGCACCACCCCGTTTGCCGTGATGGACGCCGCCAGCTCACCCAGCTGCGCGTCATCAAATGCCGAGCGTGTCTGAAACGGATTGCGGTCGATCAAGTCCACCGCGATCTCGCGCGGCTTGCCGCCCTCCTGCTGTTCGGCCGGCTGAGCCGTTGCCGTTGCGGCAACCGCCTGCACGCGGGGTAGCAATGAGTCCAGTCCTTTGCCGAGAGCGCGGCGCTTGGTATCGGGGGTAGAAGTGGGCATGGGGGTAGATCCTCTTATGTTGGTCCGGCTCAAGGCCGGAGTTTTTTCCAATCGAAACTCGACGTTCGTCACCGCGCTCGGACCGCAGCCGGTCAGTGGTACGGCCAGAAACGAACCCCGCGCGTCGGCTGCTGTGCAGCCTCGGCCTTCCGCGCCTTGGCCCGCGGGCTTTCCATCTTGTTACGCGACAGAAACTCGGCCGCCAGCTCGAAATACGCCTCGGTGCCTTTCGATCGCGCATCGTAGAGCGCCACCGGCTTTCCGTGGCTTGGAGCCTCCGCAAGGCGCACGTTCCTGGGAATCACCGTTTTGTACAGCCGCTCCTTGAAGTACTCGCGCAGCGTATGCGTCACCTGCTGGGCCAGGTTGGTGCGATCGTCATACATTGTCAGCAGCACGCCCTCGATCGTCACATCCGGATTGAACGCCGCCCGCACCCGCTCGAGCGTCGAAATCAGCTCCGATATTCCTTCCAGCGCAAAGTACTCGGCCTGCATGGTCACAATCAGGGTGTTCGCCGCGGCGAGCACGTTCAGCGTCAGCAGGTCCAGGGCCGGCGGACAGTCCAGAAGAATGACGTCGTAGCGTTCCTGGATTCCGGCCAGCGCGCTGCGCAACTTCAGCGCGCGATCCTCCGCATTCACCAGCTCCACCGTGGCCCCGGTCAGGTTCTTCGACCCCGGCAACACGCTCAGGTTTTCGATCTCCGTAGGCAGAATCACCTGCTCGGCCGGCGAATTCCCCATCAGGACATCGTAGACGGAATGGCGGTCATCGTCGCGCGCAATCCCCAGGCCCGAGCTGGCATTGGCCTGCGGGTCGCAATCGACCACAAGGACACGAAGCCCTTCCAGGGCCAGGCAGGCAGACAGATTAATAGCCGTGGTGGTCTTCCCGACGCCACCTTTTTGGTTCACGATGCCGACGATTTTGCCCATGGGTATCCAGACTAAAGGCGCGCACCCTCTGAGCCACCCGCCCAGCCTGTGGAGAAAATCGAAAACCTGTGGAAAGCTCGGCGCGCCCCGACAGGACTAGACCTGCAACCCTCGAAATCGGTGGGAGTTAGTCTATTTTTCAGCGGCGCGAACCAGCCAGCCCAAATTCGGGGCGGTGGTGGAAAACTGTTCCCATTGGACATGCCCGATCTGTCATGAAACGGGGCGGCGAATCGGGGGCATTGGGCGATCTGGGTTCAGACGATCTGGGGTTCTGCGAACTGAATTGCTCTCCCACAAAGTCGACGGTTCGCTAAGTTTAGGGAGCCGGGCTCACCGCTAATCGGGGATGCGGGAGGGAGGGGCGTGGGGTATTTTGTGGGATCGCGATGTTCCACGTGGAACATCTGAGGTGGGGACGGCAGGTTGATAGCCTGTTCCACGTGGAACACTCCGCCACCGGAACTGTCCCCAGCGAAAGCACCCACCCCCCTCTCCCTGCACCCGGGACGGCGCCTAGTCGCCAACTCGACTTCTACCCCTGCGCCCGCCCCAGCACCAGAATCCGGCTCTCCCCTCCGGGCAGCACGGCCCCGGACTTCCACGCAAATCCAGGCCCTGCCGCAGCCCGCATCCCTGCAGACTCCGCATCCGTGGTCAAAATCGCCAGCCAGCCGCCCCGTCCCACAAGCCCGGCTGCGGCCCGCACCGCCTCCTGCATCCGATCCACCGCCCGCAGCGTCACGCAGTCAAACTTCCCCGCGAGCGCCTCCGCCCGGCCACCATGAACTTCGGCCTCCACGCCCAGCGTCCGCACCGCCTCACGCAGAAACCCCGCCTTCTTTCCCTGGGATTCCGCCAGCGTCACCCGCAACTCCGGGCGGCACAGCGCAATGGGCAATCCCGGGAACCCCGCACCCGACCCGAAGTCCAGCAAACTGCCAATCTCTGCCGGCAGCGCCCGCGCGCAGGCAATCGATTCGACAAAATGACGCGAAAAAATTTTCTCGTCGTCCCGCAAAGCCGTCAGGTTCATCCGGCTGTTCCAGCGCACCAGCAGGTGAAAATACGCCTCAAACCGCGCCGCGGTCGCAGAGTCAAGCTCCGCCTGGCCTGCCTCCGCCAGCAGTTCATTCAGCCTGAGGGCCGCCAAGCCCGGGGCCGCAAATGTGCTCATTCTGGAACCGTGGCGTCAACATGCCGCTTCGCCCATCCCTGCGCCTCGCGCACAAAGGCGACGAACAAGGCTCGCGACAGCCCGCTTCTGGCATAGGTACGCTCGGGATGCCACTGGACGCCGATCGCAAAATGGTCCGGCGAATGAAGCTCAATCGCCTCAATCACTCCGTCGTCCGGGCACACAGCCGCGATCCGCAGATTATCCCCCGGAACCTTGACCGCCTGGTGATGGCTTGAATTCACCGAGACCGGCGCCGACGTAGGCGGCGCAATGGTCGTCATCCGCGAGGAATGCTCCACCCGGATCTCGTGCGCGTGCTCCACCTCGCGTCCCGCCGCGTGGTTCACCGCGCTTCTGCCGCGGGTCGGCAGATCCTGGATCAGGCTCCCATTTCGCCACACGTTCAGCGCCTGCATTCCCCCGCATATGCCGAACACCGGCTTGCGAAGATTGAAGGCATCCTGCAGCAGAAGCTCGTCCACGGCCGCCCGCGCCGGATCAGACTCATTGCACTTCGGGCTGCGCTTCTCCCCATACACCTGGGGATCGATGTCGTACTTGCTGCCCGGCAACAGAACCCCGTGAACCGTGGCCAGAACACGCGCCACCTCCGCCGGGCTCTCTGCCAGGCCGATCACCACCGGCGTCGCGCCTGCGGCCTTCAGCGCCGAGAGGTATTGCGGCAACGCCCGCTCATTGTAGGCAGCATCAAGACCCGTCGGCTCAGGAATGGCAATTCTTACGTTCATGGAGCTTCCAGTTTACGACCCGGCCGCGAACCGCACTGACAACTGAAAACTGAACCAACTATGAACTACGAACTTTGAACTGTGAACTCGCAGCCCAGCATTCCAGCAATCGCCGTCTTCAGCCTCTCCGTCAGTTCTTCGGTCTGCCGAATCGTCATACCGACGGTCTCAATCGGCGTCCCCGCCGCCAGCGTCACCTGGCAGGGATAAAAGTGGCTGGCGTGGATCGGAAGCAGGTCGTAAACCCCGCTCAGCGCGATTGGCACCACCGGAACCTGCGCTCGAATCGCCAGGTAGGCCGCTCCCGCCAGAAACGTTTTCAGCTCGCCATCCGGCGTGCGAGACCCTTCCGGAAAGATGAAGAGCGACATCCCGTTCTTCAGTGCTTTCACCCCGGCGCTCAGGCTTGAAAGCGTAGCCCGTGGATTGTCCGTGTCCACCGGGATCTGCCCCGACCGGTTCAGGTACCACCCGATAAACGGCATCGACCACAGTTCCTTCTTCGCCAGGATGCGGAACTGGAACGGCAGCGTGCTGAACACCACCGGCGTATCCATATAGGAGGTGTGGTTCGAGGCATATACCGCCACCGTGTGCCGGCGCAGGTTTTCACCTCCGCGCACCCTGAGTCGAGCCCCTGAAAACCATAGGCAGACCCGCGCCCACACCCGCGCAATACGGTGCTGCGTTCGCCCTGTCTTCGCCCACAGCGATGCAATTAACGCCACCGTGCCGAAAAGTCCCGTCCCCAGAAAGAAGAACGGCGCCCGGAAGATGTTGCTGTGCCAGCGCTGCCACCATGTCATCGGCTGCGGTCGGCGCACACAGGCCTGGGTCATCGTACTCCGCTCCTGTGCCCGAGCAGAAGGGCGCGGGCGTCCCCAACCAGGTATACCGAGCCTGACACGACCACGATCCCGCGGCCTTCCGGACGCGCATGCTGCATCGCAGCATCAACCGACGCTCCGGCTTCCGCGGCGGTTCCCGTCGCCTTCGCGGCGGCAATCAGCTCGTCCATGTGTGCCGCAC
>Ga0134128_10011574_pt1 | contig 10541 bp, 5 predicted proteins | sample KB31754_FD_96462 | JGI IMG/M metagenome (GOLD analysis project Ga0134128, IMG submission 96462) | Terrestrial soil microbial communities with excess Nitrogen fertilizer from Kellogg Biological Station, Michigan, USA - KB3-175-4 | ecosystem: Environmental > Terrestrial > Soil > Unclassified ...
AGCAAGAGATCGGTGCAAGGAAGAGCGGAATATTTTGCGGCGCGTGGCCGTCTTACGGCCTGGAAGCAGGGCCTTGCCTCGCGGAGGACATCGTGAAACTCGCTTCATGCGCTTTGATAATTCTGGTCATGGGAGGCATCGGAGCTATTGGCGGAGCGGCGGCACAAATCCCGGCGATAAATATCTCGCTTACCAGCTATGCCTTCACGCCCGGCACGATCAGCCTGGTTGCCGGCACCACCTACCGCGTCCATCTCTCGAATGACTCATCGAAGGCGCACAGTTTCAACGCGCCTGAATTCTTCGCGGCCTCGCAAGTTTCCCCTGCGGACCAAGGCAAGATCGAGAATGGAAAAGTGGAGCTCGAAGCCGGCGAGGCGGCAGACCTTACCGTTACCCCGGGCCGCGCCGGCATTTATTCCCTCGATTGCTCGCACTTCATGCACGATATCCTGGGAATGCACGGAAAAATCGTCGTGCAGTAGCGCGCATGGAACGATAGCATGCAACACACACAGGCCCTTCTCTCCTGCGCATGCGAAGCATGCTGGCAGGGGAGATGCCCGTAGCACCGCCTAGCTGCGTAGGGCAGAGGGGTAAACTAGAGTGACCGATAAACCAGCAGTTGAAAGCGCGGCGGCGCGGTGCCGCCCGGCGGCAGCCATCGTTTGTTCAATGGGGCCAGAAGATCGGCCTTCTGAACCTGATCTTCGGTCATGCCCTTCGCCTTGGCCTTGGCGACGAGATCGCGCGCCGTCTTGAGCATGGTGCGATAGGCGATGACACCTTTCTTGTCGGTCACCGGGCCGTGGCCGGGTACGATCCTGGTCTTGGCGTCGGCATGGGCGATGATGAAATCGACGGCCGAGATCATGCCATTGATCCCGCCGCCCACCGCCACGTCGATATTGGGATAGGAAGCGGAGCTCACGATATCGCCGGTGGAAATCACATTGGCATCGGGCCAGAACACGATGGTGTCCCCGTCGGTGTGGGCGGGCGGCAGGTGCACCAGCTCCGCGCGCTGGCCCGCCACCTTCACTTCGGTGCCCTGGCCGCTATAGGTCTGCACCGGAAGCGCGTCCTTGGGTGCTGGCTTGCCCGGCTGGCCGTTGGCGCCGGGCGGCGGATCGCTGAGACGCTTTCCCACATTCTCATGCGCGACCAGGATGGCGCCGTCGTGCGCGAAGGCCTCGTTCCCGCCGGTGTGATCGCCATGATAATGGGTGTCGATCACGTATTTGATGGGAAGGGCCGAAAGCTCGGCAACCTTGGCCTTGATCTTGTCGTGAAGCGGCGCGTATTCGGTATCCACCATGATGATCGCGTCGCTGCCCACCGCGACGGTGATGTTGCCGCCGGTGCCGGCCAGGGCGGTCATGCCGTGACCCAGATCGGTGGTGGTGATCACCGTCTTGGAGAAATCGGGCCCCTGCTGCGCCGAAGCGGGAGCCACGGCCAGTAGCAGAGAGGCGGAAATGCCAATTGTCGAGGCGAGCCTGAATTTCATGGACGTCCTCCGGTAAAGCCTCATCCTCATGCTGAGCTTGTCGAAGCATGAGGAGCGCGAAGACTGACCTTTCGGTCTCACCCTTCGTCCCTCGACAAGCTCGGGATGAGGGGCTCAGGGTGAGGATTCACGTTCAGTGCTTACTTCGAATGCGGCACGTGCAGCGAGACCAAGAGCTTCTCCACCGCCGGATTGATCAGGGCATAGCCCTTGTCGTTGAAATGCTCGCCGTCCAGGAACAGGTCGCCCGGCGGTTTGCCGCTGGCGTCCTTCACCGGCGCATCCATGTCGAAATACTTGAAGAGTGGATCCTTGTTTGACTGCGCCCGGGCCAACGCGTTGAACCGGTCGATCTGGGCCGCTTCGCCCAAATTCGCGAAGGCCGAGTTGGGCGCGTGCTTCATGCTGAGGAAGACAAAGGGCACCTTGGGGAAGTCCGAGCGGACCTTGCGATACACTTGCATGGTCAGATCGAAGGCGTGGTCGCCGCTGTCGCCGCCTGTCACGTCATTGTCGCAATAGAACAGGATGGCGGAGGAATGATATTTCCCGATCACGTCCTGGTAAAAATACAGCACATCCTCGATCACATTGCCGCCGAAGCCGCGGTTGATCACGCTGAAGCCGGGAAAGGCGTCTGCGGTTTTCCATTTCACGATGGTGGAGCTGCCGACAAACAGGGCGGGATTCTTGGGCAACGCATTCCTGGCGTCGAAATCCCGGAACGCTTGGATATCCTTGTCATAGCGGTGCGGGTCCGGGGTCACGAAGGGACGCGGATAGAGCGCCTGGTCCTCATGATACAGCGCCATCACATCGGCGTAGTTCGCAGGGTTGTGCGAATAATCCAGCCAGTGCTGGCGCCAATAGGCGCCGGTGGTTCTGTAGAAGGCCGTCACCTTGTCCTTGTCGGCGCTGGCGTTGGCTTTTGCCTGCACCAGGAAGTCGTGGAACGCCTGCTTGTCGCTGGCGTCGTCGGCCCGGCTCAGGCCGATGCTCGACAACAGCAAAAGCGGCGCCCACAAAGCAAACAGACGCGCCACGCTGGCAAATTTATGCATGATTGTTCTCCCCCGTGAGGCAGGGGGCATCCCCAACATCCCCCAGACACCTTACTATAGATGTCTGGCGGCCAGAATCCACGGCCCAGCCGAGCCTGGCGATCAGGAATAGGGGAATATGTCCCGCCGCATCGGCTCGGCCCGCCGCTCCTTGTGCGGCTTGGCCGATCCGGGCTTGAAGTTGGGGTGAACGCCATAGGTGCCGATGGGGGCCGCGCCGGTCTTGGCAAAGCTGGCCAAGGCGTGCTTCAGGCGATCGCGTTTCAACTCGCCCATCAGGAATTTGAAGCCGGCCGCGCCCGTGCTGCTGCGCACCACGACGCCTTCGAAGGTGCCGAAGCCCTCCACCTGCAGGATCAGCGGGCGGTCATGCGCCCACTTCGCGTCGGAGCGGATCAAAGCGCCGCCGGCGCTCATATCGACCACATGGCACACGCGTGGCTGGCCATCGGGCGGATTGTAGAGATAACCCTTCAGGTCCACATGCAAGCGGGTGTAGCGGCGGCGATCCGTCTGACTTGTGGCGGTCTGGCTGACGGCGGCGCCGTGGGAGGTGAGCTTGGTCACGGCCTCGATGACGGACGCGGGCGGCGCGGGTTTCAGGATGAAGGCATCCGCGCCCAGTTGCGTCGCCACGTCAAGCTGGCGGCTGTCCTCGCCGATGGCGACGACCAGGGTCTCGGGCGAAACGCGCTTGATCGTCTTCAAGGTCTCGATGCCGTCGGATTCCGGCTTGAACAGATCGAGCAGGATCACCGAGACACTCTCGGCATACATCACATCCAGCACCTTGCCGTTTTCGGCGGTGACCCCGCGATAGCCGGCTTCCTGCAGATGGGTCCAGTATTTGTCGCGCAGCACCGTGTTGTCCTCGACAATCAGGACGGTGTGGCGGGCGTGGCCCGGCATCGCGTCGATGGCGGCGGGATTGGACTTGGTATTGGACTGGGCAGATGTCATGACAATTCTCGTCCGTTTGCACAGATTCAGCCCGCCAATTCTAGGATTTGGCTTTTTAAGGAACTGCTAAATCCTCTGAAGGTGGATGGCCCGGTAACTTGGCCTTAAGCAACTTTCCCGCCCAAAACCGGGCGCGCGGGGGCCCCGGCGCTATACTTGAGGCATGATCGAAAATCCCGCCATCGACGACATATTGCGATTCTGGTTCGCCGAGCTTTCGCCTCGGCAGTGGTTCGGCGACGGCAAAAAGCTCGATGGCATGGTCAAGGCGCGGTTCGGCGCCTTGCTCGATTCCGCCAAGCATGGCGAGCTTGACGGCTGGGCGGACACTCCCCGAAGCCGGCTTGCCCTGATCATTTTGCTGGACCAGTTCTCCCGCCATGTCTTCCGCGGCACGCCGGAGGCGTTTGCGGCCGACGCGAAAGCGGCGGCGCTCACCCTGGATGGCATCGCCCGCGGCATGGACCAGAAACTCGAAACGCCCGCCCAGCGGCAATTCTTCTATATGCCGCTGATGCATGCCGAGGACAGAAATCTCCAGGCGCTTTCGCTTGCGAAGGTCACGGCCAACGATTTCGGCGAAGGCGCGCTCAAGGCGGCGCAGCAGCATGCCGACATTATCGCGCGGTTCAGCCGCTTCCCGCACCGGAACGGGTTTCTGGGCCGCGCTTCGACACCGGAAGAAGAAACATTCCTCAAGACCAATCCCGGTTTCTGATTCGCGGGCGTGGCCCGCGCGATTTGTGATCAGGAACTTCCGAAACCGCGCCCTGGTGCGCGCGTTAGCACCAAGCCTCGGCAAATCCGATGTTCAGGGTACGGAACTTCGAAAAATGCATGGGGCCAGGGAACGATTTCGAGCGAAGGGTAATGGGCGATGGCTGTCTCGGCGACTCTCCAAAATGGATCTTCTGTTCTCGCCTGGCAGACCGGCGACGGCATTTTTTTCCAGCGCGTGGATTCCAGCGGCGTTCCCCTCAGCAGCCCCATCGATGCCGGAAACGGCCCCACTGTCTGGTCCAGCATCGAAGCAACCGCCAATGGCGGCTTCACCCTGATCTGGGATGCGGCGGCGGCCTCTTCGCCCATGGCACAGGATTATGACGCCAATGGTACGGCGATCGGCGCCGCGTATGCGCTGACCACCGCCCCTGCCACGGCTTCGCTGGTCTCCGCTTCGGCTGAATTGCCGCAAACCGTCAGTACGGGAACGAACAGCTCGACCGCGACTACGCTGCTCCCCAACGAAGACAAGGTGGTCCTCACCATCAACAATCCCGGCATCAACGGCCAATGGTCGGCGCAGCAAGTCGATCCCGCCGGGAACACTGTAGGCCCGGCCTATAGCGAAAGCTTCGGCGGCATTGGCGGCATCAATGATTTCGAGACCGTGGCGTTGGCCGGCGGCAGCTATCTCGTCACCTACCGGCTGGAATCGAATTACAGCAGCACACTCTATTACGACCTCTTCAAACCCGACGGCACCCATTCGCCGGAGAAGGTAGCCGCCAGCGCCAGTGGCCTCAGTCTGATCGGCGCGCATGGCACCGTGGCTTTGCCCGACGGCGGCTTCGTGCTGGATTGGGTTGCGCCCGAGACCGGTTACACCGGCGGCGGCAATGCGCCCAACGCGGTCTATGTGGAAGAATTCCGCAGCGACGGTTCGGCGGTGGCGGCCGCCCACATGCTGGACCTCCTGCCGCCCAATTCCACCACGCCGGAAACCATCGTTTCCGCCAATGGCGGCTATACGGTGTCCTGGACGCCGGGCGGCAAGGGCACGCCGGAATCCTTCAGCTTCGCCGAGCAGGGAACGGCCACCCAGAATTACAGCAACGACGCGATCTTCACCCCGGCCGCGAACTACACATTGCCGATCGGTCCCCACACCGTCACCCTGGTGGGATCGGCGGGGCAAACCGTGCACGGCAACAATCTGGGCGATACCATCATCTCCAACGACCAGGCCTCGACCCTGGCCGGCGGGCAAGGCAACGACACCCTGGTGGCGGGCCATGCCGCCAATGTGCTGACCGGCGGCGCAGGGGCCGACACATTTGTGTTCAACGCGCTCCCCTGGAACGCGGGCCAGATCACCGATTTCGCCAGCGGCAGCGACAAGATCGACGTCACCCAGTTGCTGAAAGCTGTGGGCTATTCGGGCAGCGATCCCTTCGGCGATCATACTCTGACGCTTACCTCCGACGGCCATGGCGGAACCGACCTGACGTACCATCCGCCCGGCGCGGGCTCGAACGGTGTGTGGCCGACCTTGGTCACCGACATTGATAATGTCGCGCCATCGTCATGGAATATTTCCACCGATTTCGTCACCGGCTATGACGCCGGCAGCACCGGCGGCGGCACCGGCTCCGGTGGAAGCACGGGAACGGGCGGCACCGGAACGGGCGGCACCGGAACGGGCGGCACGGGCACGGGCGGCACGGGCACCGGCGGCACCACCTCCGGCCCCATCCTGACGGCGGACAATTCCGCGGGTCAGGTTCTTCACGCGACCGCGCCCGCCGCCACCTTCTATGCCGGCCAAAGCTCGGCGGTGATGACCGAGGACGGCGGTGCCAATTGCTTCGTTTATACCGGGCTGCCCTGGAACGCAGGCCAGATCACCAATTTCAACCCGGCGCAGGACACAATCGACGTTAGCGCCATGCTGAAGGCCGTGGCCTATACCGGCGCCGATCCGTTCGGCGATCATACCCTCACGCTTGCCGCCGACGGCCATGGCGGCACCGAACTCATCTACAATCCACCCGGCGCGGGCGCGAATGGGGTGTGGCCCATCGCCGTGGTGGACATCGATAATGTGGCCGCCGCGTCGCTGAACATTGCGACGGACTTCATCGTCAATGCGAGCGCCGGCGGTTCCGGCAGCGGCACGGGTTCAACCGGCGGCAGCGGCACGGACACAGGTTCCGGCAGCGGAACGGGAACGGGCACGACCACGACTGGGCAGACTTTGGCCGCCAACGACACGGCAGGCCAACAGCTCACCGCCGCCACGCCCAATGACACCTTCATCGCCGGGCACAATTCGGTAGTGATGACGGGCGACGGCGGCGCCAACATTTATCAGTTCAAGGCGCTGCCCTGGAACGCGGGCCAGATCACCAATTTCGATCCCGCGCACGACACCATTGACGTAAGTGGCATCCTGGCCGGCGCCAACTATACCGGCGCGGACCCGTTCGGCGATGGCACGCTGTCGCTTAACGCCGATGGCCATGGCGGCACGAACTTGATCTATCATCCGCCTGGCGCCGGCTCGAACGGCGTGTGGCCGATCGCCATCGTTGACATCGATCACGTGGCGGCCGCGCAATTCCAGGCGAGCGATTGGCTGTTCCACCATTAAAGCGCAATCCGAAAAGTGTGAAGCGGTTTTCGGAAAAATTGCGCGATAAAACAAAGACCTAGTGGGCAACGCGGTTTCGTGCGCCTGCAACTCTGTGCTGCAGGGCAAAACAATACGTCGCGCCGCAGGTGTTATGGCGCCGCCATTTCGCGCATCGGCCGCGGCGATACACGTCACGCGGGATTCAGCGACACCATCGAATGGTTTCTTCCATACATTTTTTGTGAGAAGGAGGGTTGCTGCAACGACAGCCAAGCAGCTGCGTTGAGATTCTGCTCCAGTGTACGAATTGGTTCGCGAGGCGTGGAACTCCTTCGCTCAATGGTGCGCGATCAGTTGCGGGAGGAACGCACGAATGTGCACCTGTTGACGCTCTTTAAAATTCTCATCCCGTCATAGCGGGCAGGCCAAGATAGCGACGAGGATCGGCTTTCGATCCGGACGCATCCGGCCCGCCGGCGGTCAAGGCACTTCCACCAGCTTCCCTTTTCCGATCCCTCGTTCTTCGAGAAGGAGCAATCGCGCATGGCCGTCGAGACCACCATCCAAGGCAAGAATGTATTAGTCTATCAAAGCGGCGATACGCTGAACTTCGAATTCACCGACGGCCATTCGGCGCCCGAAGGCAGTCCCGCCCTGATCGAAACCGGGCCCAGCGTCTGGGACAGCGTGGCGATCAATGGCAGTGGCTTTGAAGTGATCTGGGACAGCGCGGTCGGCGCCGCTCCCACCGCGCAGTTGTACGACAATAATGGCAATCCAGTGGGAGGCACCTTCACGGTGTCCGGAGCGCCCGCCACGGCGCTCTATGCGGGCACCTCGCTTGAACTGGCGCAGGTGAGTTCGCAAGGAACCTCGACTTGGCAGCTTTCCAACGATGATACGGTCGCCGTCACGTCCGGCAGCACCAGCGGCGGGTCAAACCCCGAATTGTCGGTGCAGCAATACGATCCGGCTGGGAATCCGATAGGGCCAGCTTTCACCAAGACAGTCCAGGGCTTTAGCACTTTCGGAAATGTGCAGACCACCGCGCTCGCGGGTGGCGCCTATGTCGTCAGCTACACCGATAATGGCGATTATGGCGGTTCGCTCTCTTTCGATCTTTTCCAGGCCAATGGTACCCACGTGTCGGGCGCCGTGCTGGGCGACAGTTCCAGTGCGGCCAACGGCAGCGGCGGTCCTGGAATGGGCCCGGCTGCCGCCGCTTCTTTGCCCGATAGCGGCTTTGTCATGAGTTGGACGGTCCCCAGCCTGGATAGCACCCGCACGGTAGTAACGCAGACAATATATACCCAGGAGTTCAACGCCAGCGGCTCTGCGGTGACGTCGGCGCAGATATTGGGCACGGGATCACCGGGGGAAGTCACTGTCGCGCCCAACGGAAGCTACACCGTCACCTATACCGACAACAGTGGCACCTCGCAGGTGGTCTTGTTCACGGAACAGGGCAATCCTGTCGCGAACAACACCAACGACACAATCTATACGCCCGCCGTGAGCTACACCGCACCAGTGGGCCCACACAATTTCAATCTGGTAGGATCGACGGCGCAGACCGTCACCGCCAACAATCTGGGCGATACCATCACCTCCAACGATCAAGCCTCGACCCTGATCGGCGGCAGCGGCAACGACACCCTGGTCGCGGGACACAGCGCCAATGTGATGACCGGCGGCGCGGGCGCCGACATTTTCACCTTCAAAGCTCTGCCCTGGAACGCGGGGCACATCACCGACTTCACCAGCGGCACCGACAAGATCGACGTCAGCGGTATTCTAGTGTCGCAAGGCTATAGCGGCAGCGATCCCTTCGCCGATCACACCCTGACCCTCAAGTCCGATGGCCATGGCGGCACCGACCTGTTGTACAATCCGCCGGGCGCGGGCTCGAACGGGGTCTGGCCCATCTTGATCACCGACATCGACCATGTCGCGCCATCCTCGCTCAATACATCGAGCGATTTCATCACCGGCACGTCCGGCAGCGGGGGTACCGGCGGCGGCGCTACCATCACGCAACTCGCTCAATTCAGTGGCAGCAACGGCTTCTATCTGAGCGGGCAATTGATCGCCGACGCTGCCGGCAATCTCTATGGCACGGCACAGACCGGCCAGACCGGCGTAGGCACGGTCTATGAGATCGCCAAAACCGCCAGCGGCTACAACAGCACGCCGGTCGTGTTGGCCAATTTTGGCAGCCAGAATCCGGCAGGCACCCTGTTCGCCGACAGCGCCGGCAATCTTTTGGGCCTGGCTTCGGGTGGCGCGAACAATGACGGCATTGTCTATGAGATCGCCAAGACCCAAGGCGGCTTTGCCAGCACGCCCACGACGATCGCCACCTTCGACGGCGCCAACGGTCAGATTGTGGACGGCGGCCTGATTGCCGATGCCTCGGGCAATCTTTTCGGCACCACCACCAATGGCGGTCCGAACAATGACGGCGTGGTGTTCGAGATCGCCAAGACCGCCAGCGGTTACTCCGGCACCCCAACGGTACTGGCCAGCTTGAACGGCGCCAATGGCGCGAACCCGTTGAGCATGAACCTGATGACCGACGCCTCGGGCAATCTGTTCGGGACTACGGCGGGCGGCGGAGCGAATGGCGATGGCGCAGTATTCGAGATTGCTAAGACCGGCAGCGGATATTCCAGCACGCCCATCGTGATCGCCAGCTTCAATGGCAGCGATGGCTCGTCCCCTGTCGCCGGGTTGATTTCTGACGCTTCGGGCAATCTCTTCGGTACCACGCCGCAAGGGGGCGCGAATGGCGAAGGCGTGATCTTCGAGATCGCCAAGACCGCCGGCGGCTACGCCAGCACGCCAACCGTGCTGGCCAGCTTCAATTCATTCGGCGGCTCCGCCGGTCCCCTGCTGATGGATGCCAGCGGAGATCTTTGGGGCACCAGCGCCCAGGGTGGCACCGGTTCGGTGCCCGGAGGCAATGGCGCAATCTTCGAGCTTGCCAAGACCGCCGGCGGCTATGCCAGCAACGTGACGACGATCGTCAATGTTGCGGCCGCCGGCCAACTTCCGCATGGCGGCTTGATCTCGGACGCCTCCGGCACGCTGTTTGGCACCACAAGCGGGCAGGGCCCCCAAGGTGGCGGACCGGGCTCGGTGTTTGAAGTCACCAGCTCCGGCTTTGTGCCTGTCACTTCCAGTGGCGGCGGCGGCGGGGGCACAGGCCCCACCTACACGGCCGATAATTCCGCCGGTCAGCATCTCACCGCCACGGCGCCCAATGCCACCTTCTATGCCGGACAGAATTCGGTGGTGATGACCGAGGACGGCGGCAACAATGACTTTATCTATACCGCCCAACCCTGGAATGCCGGCCAGATCACCAACTTCAACCCGGCGCAAGACACGATCGATGTGAGCGCCATGCTGAAGGCGGCGGGCTATGGCGGCACCGATCCGTTCGGCGATCACACGCTTTCATTCAACTCCGACGGCCATGGCGGCACAGAGCTGATGTACAACCCGCCCGGCGCGGGTTCGAATGGGGTCTGGCCGATCGCGGTGGTGGACATCGATAATGTCGCCGCCTCGTCGCTCAACACCTCGACCGACTTCATTACCAACGGCAGCGGTACCGGAGGCGGCACCGGCGGCGGAACGGGCGGTGGCACTG
>Ga0134128_10011576_pt1 | contig 10541 bp, 7 predicted proteins | sample KB31754_FD_96462 | JGI IMG/M metagenome (GOLD analysis project Ga0134128, IMG submission 96462) | Terrestrial soil microbial communities with excess Nitrogen fertilizer from Kellogg Biological Station, Michigan, USA - KB3-175-4 | ecosystem: Environmental > Terrestrial > Soil > Unclassified ...
AGCGGGCAAAGTGCACGCTCAGTTCGACGGAGCGTGATCTCAGCTACTGGGTCGAGAGCAATTCCTTTTTCAAACTACGCAGTATCTCGGCTACCTATGAGCTACCACCTCGGTTCCTGTTTGGCTGGAATAGCACCTCGATAACATTCGCGGGCCGGAATCTGTTCACCAGCACGAAGTACGATGGGACTGATCCGGAGGTCGCAGACCAGACCGACAATACCTTCGCGAGGCGTGACTACTATGTGTTCCCTACATATCGCACCTTCGTCATGACCCTCAGGGTGGGATTCTAATCATGATGCAAATAACCCAACGACCCATGAGCGCTCTATCAACGCGTGCAGTGTTTCTCGCGATTGTTGTGTTTTGTGGCGGCTGTGATTTGACCGTCACCAATCCGGGTCCGATCCAGGACTCGCAGCTGAACACTGCGTCGGCGCTGGCCCCACTCGTCAATGGTATGTCAGGTGACCTGTCCTTTGCGCTAGGCGACTATCTCGATCGTGAAGCGATAGCTACCGACGAGCTCACCAACGCTGGCAACTTCACGCCTGAAAACTTCTATTCTGCGGGTGTGATCCGCCCAGAGGACGATATCACCGACTGGGCAAATATGCAGTCAGCGCGATGGAGCGCCGAAAATGGGCTGACCCGCATGCAGAAGGTACGCGGGGCTGCGTTCGAAACCGATACCATCACACCATGGGCTTACCTCTGGGCGGGCTACGCCAATCGGCTACTCGGTGAAAATGCCTGTACTGCCGTAATCGATGGCGGCCCGCCTGAAAGCGATAGTGTGTACTTCGCGCGTGCCGATAGCCTGTTTACACGCGCATTCACGCTGGCGCAGGCACTGAAGAAACCGACGGTGCAGAGTGCCGCGTTGGGCGGCCGCGCATCGGTCCGCGCGGCGCAAGGAAACTGGACCGGCGCAGTTACAGACGCCGCACAAGTACCTACAAGCTTCGTCTTCAACGCGATTTTCTCAACGAATACAACACGAGAGAACAACGCCTTGGTTGCGCGCACTGTTAGCGCCCGGATAGTTTCGGTTTACGGAACGGTGTATGCAAAAACAAGATCGGATCCTCGCACGCCGTGGGATACGGTGAAGACTGCTGCGGGAGGAGTGCAGGTCGGACAGAACGGGAGCACACCTTATTTCGTTCAGAAGAAATATCCGACGCTCGGCTCGCTTGTACCGCTCACAAAGGGCACCGAAATGCTGCTCATTCGTGCAGAGGCGGCCCTTCGCAACGGCGATGTTGCGGGTACCATGGCGTTGATCAATCAGGAGCGGGCGAGCTATGGAATGGCACCGCTCGCAGCGACGACTGGCGCAGCGGCCGAAACGATATTGCAATCCGAACGCGGTGCGGTACTCTGGCTCGAGGGTCGTCGGTTATGGGACCTTCGGCGTTGGCAAGCAGATGGGACCAACACATTTCTAAACGGGCGAGCCAGTTGCCTTCCACCAAGCAGCACGGAGCAAGCTGCCAATCCCAATTTTCATACGCAATGATGCTCCAGTTGAACAGCGGGGTTGCTCGATCTGCTCAACCCCGCTGTTCATAACGTCTGATACGTCCGGGATGAATTGCGGTTGCATGTCGATCATGAGGAGAGGTGACATGCGCCGAGACGAACTTCCACAACACCACCTGATGAAACCCGCAATTAGAGCGACAGGAACCCTTGCACTCATACTGACGGCGGCATTTTGCGTCAACCCGTACCTTGGGGCGCAAGTACCGGCGCCCGTTCCGGGGACCGTCGATACGGTCAACGCGCCGCTTCACGCGCCGTTCCACTTTCGTTCTCTTGGGCCGGCCGGGCCGGGCGGACGCATCGACGATATTGCAGTCTCTGAAACCAATCCAAGCATCATCTATCTCGCTTACGCCACGGGCGGATTATTCAGATCGGTCAACAACGGCACGACGTTCGAGCCGGTATTTGAGGCATACGGATCAGCATCATTTGGCGACGTCGCCATCAGTCCGACAAATCCCAACGTCGTCTATGCTGGAACGGGCGAAGCCAATAACCGAAATTCCTCCTCGTTTGGCGACGGCATTTACAAGACGACGGACGGCGGCAAGACGTGGGCCAACATCGGTCTCAGAGGGACGCAGACAATATCGCGCGTCGTCATCGATCCACAGAACCCGGACATCGTATACGTTGCCGCGAATGGACACCTCTTCGGACCGAATCCAGATCGCGGTATTTACAAAACCATGAACGGCGGCCGCACGTGGGACAGGGTCGAATTCATCGATGACAATACAGGATTCACAGACATCGTCATGGACCCGTCGAATAGCAATACGCTCTACGCCGCAAGTTATCAGAGGCGTCGCAGCGGATGTTGCTACAACGGAGGTGGGCCCGGAAGCGGCCTTTGGAAGACGACCGACGGTGGAAAGACCTGGGATAGACTGAGCGGTCACGGCCTTCCACAGGGAACCTACGGCAGGATTGCCATCGACGTAGCTCGCTCCAACCCACGCGTGGTGTACGCGCAGATCGAAGTAGGTGAAGTGGGAACGAAAAACACCATCGCAACTGTCGGCGAGGAAGCGCCGGCTGCCGGTGGGCGGCGGGCATTCGACTGGTGCAATAACGGTATGTCCGCCGGGGCGAGCGGGCGTGGCGCGGCGCCAGGAGCCAATCAACAAGCGGCGCCAGCGCTGGATCCAAAACGTAGCGGGTTGTACCGCTCTGATGACGACGGTGTTACCTGGACGCTCACGAGTAACTGCGATGAGCGGCCATTGTATTTCAGCCAGGTCAGTATAGACCCTGAGAACGCAAATACAGTCTACGTTGCCGGGTCGCCCGCCGCGAGATCGCTGGATGGCGGCAAAACGTTCACGACACTCAGTCGAGCCGGCGGGAACGGTGAGCCGGGGCATGTCGATATTCATGCGATTTGGGTCGATCCCAAGAACTCGAACCATCTCATGCTTGCAACCGATGGGGGCCTCAATATTACCTGGGACCAGGGAAAGAATTGGAATCAGATAACCACGATGTCCACCGGACTTTCCTATTGGGTCTCCGCCGATATGCGGCACCCATACCATGTCTATACCGGAATGCAGGACAACGGCGGCTGGGGAGGGCCGAGCGCAACGCGTTCAGTCGAAGGAGTCATTCCCAACTCGGCATGGTTCGGAATCAGTCCGGGCGATGGGTTTCATACCGCCGTCGATCCAACCGATTTCAACATCGTGTACACGGAATCCCAGAACGGCACGGCGAATCGATATGATTTACGCACTGGCGCGCAAAAGAGTATCAAGCCGGTCGCGGGTGGTACTGCTGGTCGCGACTCCACAACCCCAGGCAGTTGTGTTGACGGACGGATCGTTGGCGCAAGAGGGCTTCCGCGTGCACGCGGCCCGGTAGGTGGCTCTGGGAACGTTCTCAACGCGCAGCCGGGAGAGCAGTACCGTTTCAACTGGAACACAGCCTATGCACTGTCTCCCAACGATCCTGATATCGTTTGGTTCGGTGGCAATCGGCTGTTCAAGTCATACGATCGCGGCGACACGTATGTGGAGAGCGCTGATCTCACGAAACAGATCGACCGATGCAAGGTCAATCTCATGGGAATGCGTGGAGATAGATCCCAACTCGCGAAGAACGACGGTGTTACTTCCTACAGCACGATCATTTCGATCTCCGAGTCGCCGGTGCTGGCTGGCGTGGTGTGGGCGGGAACCGACGACGGCAACCTACAGGTCAGTCGCGATGGAGGCATGACGTTCGCGGAAGTCGGGAAGCATCTTCCCGGGATGCCGCAAGGAGCGCTCACTGGAGACAATCCATACTGGATTTCGCGTATCGACGCGTCACACTTTGATGCCGCGACGGCGTACGTTGCGGTCGACGGGCATCGCAGCGATGATCTCCATCCGTACGTGTTCGTGACGCACGATTATGGGAAAACCTTCACCAGCATCACGAACGATCTGCCGAGCTATGGTGACGTCCAGGTGATCCGGGAAGATCCGAAGAACAAGGAATTTCTATACGTCGGTACGGAGTTTGGTCTTTTCATATCGCTCGACACCGGAACGCACTGGACAAGAATGAAAAATGGCTTTCCGACGGTTCGGACCGATGATATCCTGATCCACCCGCGTGACGGAGACCTCATAGTTGCGACTCACGGCCGCGGTATCTGGATTGGTGACGATATCACGCCATTGCAGCAGTTGACACCTGTGGTGACTGCACAGGAAGCGTACCTGTTCGATGTGCGACCTGCTGTCGCATACCTGAGCGATTTGCAAACGGACCGCTGCCGTCCAACGCTGCCTTGTCTGGCACAGAGCGTCTTCGTCGCCGAGAACGCTCCGCGAGGAACCGCGATCAATTACTACCTCAAGTCCAACGTGCCAAGTGGTGTAAAGATTTCGATATCCGACATCACAGGCCGGGTTCTCTGCACGGCTGACGGGCCCGGGTCTGCCGGGATCAATCGTGTGCAATGGACGCTCTCCGGCCCACCTCGTACCGGGACAGCGAGTGCACGCGGAGCGAATGGCGCGAGTCGAGATGCGAATTGCAGCGGAAACAACAATTCCGACGAGGTAGCGCCCGGCGCCTACACTGTCAAACTGAGCGTCGTCGGCCACGATTACGCAAAGGTCGTTCAGGTACTCGAGGATCGTTGGCTTGAAGAGCGCTGAACTTACCTCGGACGAGCCCTGGCGCTGGAAGGAGGTCCGCTGGCGCGGTTACGTCGATCGTGTACGAGCAGGCCGCTGTTTAACGCCGCAAGTCTGGCCGAATGGAGCTCGGGCTGCGGTCGCGTTCTCCTTCGATTCGGATCATGAAACGAGTGCGCTCCGCGATTGCGAAACGTCACCCGGACGACTTGCGCAGGGGGAATTCGGCGCAAGAGTAGGAGTACCGCGAATACTGCGCCTCCTCGCCGATCACGGAGTCCCGGCAACATTCTTTATTCCAGCGGTTGCGGCGCAGCTGCATCCCGGTGAAGTTCGTCAGTATGTCGACAAAGGTCATGAGGTCGGCGTGCACGGGTGGATTCACGAACGTAACGTGCTTCTGGAAGGCACAGATGAGCGCGAGCTGACAAATCGCAGCCTCACCACGCTCGAACGTGAATGTGGCGTCAGGCCGGTCGGCATCCGTACGCCATCGTGGGATTTCAGCCGCAACACCCTGGATATTATCCGTGAATGCGGATTTACATATGATTCATCGCTGATGGCTGACGACGAGCCGTATGAGATCTTGGCAGACGGCGTCCCGACTGGAATCATCGAGATCCCCGTCGAATGGATTCGTGACGATGCTCCCTATCTCGCAATGAATCGAAACAGCGGATTGCGTCCGTACATGCCGCCAAGGCAGTTATTCGAAATCTGGCGTGACGAATTTGACGCTGCATATACCCATGGGGGATTATTTCAGCTGACATGCCACCCGCATCTGATCGGTCACCGTTCGCGGATTACCATACTGCAGCAGCTCATGGCGTACATTCAGGAGCATAGCGACATCTGGTTTGCGACTCATCAGGGAGTCGCTGAGTATGTAGCGGCTTCGGCGGCCGTCGCCACCAAATCGATGGGCACAGATGTGGCGCGCGCGTGACGCGACGAACAATCCCGGCGACCGGTCAGCAACATCGACCGTCGTCCAGGCAGGCTATTCTCGCTGGTAGCATAGGAAACGCTGTCGAGTTCGTTGACTGGAACATCTACGCAACATTCTCGCCGTTCTTTGCCGATCAGTTTTTCCCCTCCCATGACCGAACAGCTGCGCTGCTTTCGACACTGGCGGTGTTTGCCGCCGGCTTCATCATGCGTCCGGTCGGCGCCGCACTGCTCGGATCATTCGCTGACCGGCACGGTCGGATGACAGGCCTCATGGTGAGTGTAACGCTCATGGCTGGGGCGTCATTGGTGATCGCCATGTGCCCGACGTACCGTTCAATCGGCGTGGCGGCTCCAGTTACGCTACTAGTCGCGCGCCTCGTTCAAGGTTTTTCAAATGGCGGAGAGTTTGGTGCGTCGTCGGCCTTTCTGGTCGAGATGGCTCCTCCGGGACGGCGCGCTTTCTTCGGGTCCTGGCAACAAGTCACGGTCAGCGCATCGCACATTGTGGTGGCAGCTCTGGGCACGGCACTGGCTTTCCTGCTTCCAAGCGCATCGATGCATGCATGGGGATGGCGTGTCGCCTTCTCATTCGGTGCAGTGCTCGGTCTGGTAGGCTTTTGGCTGAGATCTTCCGTCGGTGAGAGCGACGTCTTCACCGCTGAAGTCAGAAACCGGCGGGACAGGGGTATCGAACCGCTGCGTGCAATGTTGACGCATCATTCGGGCGCCGCGCTACGTGTCATCGGCATCACGATCGCCGGGACGCTGACGTACTACATCTGGGTCACATACATGTCCACTTACGCTCATGTAGCGACCGGAATGCCCCTGGCCACCGCCCTTCTGGCAAACACGATTGCGGTCTGTGTATTCACGTGCCTGATACCGTTTGGCGGCCTGCTATCTGATCGGTTCGGACGCAGGCCGACCATGATGATCTTTTCAGGTGGATTCGCTCTCATTGCGTGGCCCGCATTACATCTGATTCAGAACAATTTCTGGACCCTGCTTGCAATCGAACTTGTCGGCATTGTTCTCTTGGTCGGCTACTCCGCAAATTGCGCAGCCGTCATGGCAGAACAGTTCCCGACGGAGGTCAGGACAGTAGGAATTGCACTTCCATACGCATTGGCGGTGGCAATCTTCGGTGGCACTGCGCCATACATCACGACGTGGCTCGTTGCCCATCACCGGATCGGCTGGACGTCGCTCTATGTAATCGCTGCGTCGCTCGTGAGTTTCATCGTTTACGCTACCATGCCAGAGACAAATAGAAGAGAGATCGCATGAGTGCCGTCGACGCTCTGCCCATGCATGTTCTGGTGACTGGTGCTGCGAATGGAATCGGGGCGGCGGTCTGCCGGCGGTTTGCCAGCGAGGGCCACCGCATCACTGCTGTCGATCAAATGGTCGACGGTTTACAACGCTTGAGCGATGACATCGCAGAGAAAAGCGATGCTGTAGCCGGAATTCTCAGTGGGGATCTCGCCGACGAGGCGTTCGCTGAGCAAGTGATGCCCGAGGCCTGGAACCGCTGGGGACCTGTGGACGTCGCTGTGATGGCAGCGGGGGTCTATCCGGCGATCGGCTTTCTCCAACTCACCGCGAAAGCGTGGGATCGTGTCCAGGCCATCAACGTGCGGTCAGTCATGCAACTGACAAGATCTCTGGCCAGTCTCGCGATCGCGAACGGACGCGTCGCATCCGTCATACACATCTCGTCCGGTGCCGCCCAGCGTGCGAGGCCCGGCGCTGCTCACTATTCGGCGTCGAAAGCCGCGCTCGAGATGCTCACCCGGTCTGCCGCCATCGAACTAGGTCCGTTCGGCATTCGAGTTAATGCGGTGAGTCCCGGCTTCGTCGAAGTCGACAGTCCGGTTAATCCGGTCACCGAAGCTTATGCCGCCGCAGTCTCGGTCAATCCGCTCGGGCGACGTGGACGACCGGAGGATATCTCGGCCGCCGTGCATTGGTTGGCCAGCAAGGAGGCGAGTTGGGTTACTGGCGCCGTGCTACGAGTAGATGGCGGAGCTAGTGCTGGTACGATTGCCTTGCCAATGCACTGGCCTGATCAGACGGAGCTTCAAATCCCGCCTGCTACGCAGTCTGGTCGCGATGGAGTGGACACACACGATGAGTGAGCAGGGCAAACGAAAGTACGTGATTCTTGGGGCCGGTGCCATCGGCGGCACACTTGCGTTTTATCTTGCCCGTGCCGGGCATGCAGTTCTCGCCATTGATGCCGACACTGATCATGTCGCCGCCATCAGGCGAAATGGCATTACCATTTCGCGTAACGGTGTTCGAGAGTCGGTCGCACTGCCGGCGACAACGCCGCTCGGGGCTGTTATCCAGGATGCGAGATGCGTACTCATTTGCGTGAAGGGGGTTGGTGCTACCGAAGCAGCCGCCGATTGGATTGCTCCGCGACTTTCTGCTGACGGATTCGCAGTCTCCATGCAGAACGGCCTGCAGGTGCAAAAGATTGCGGAACGCCTGGGTCCCGATCGCACGGTGGGAGCGTTCGTGGACTTCTTCGCGGATGTTACGGAGCCGGGTCTCATCCTCGATGGTGGCGCCGGTACGCTCAGAGTCGGTGAAATCGACGGTAGTCCGTCGCAGCGCGTGAATCAGATTGTCGCGGATCTGCAGGCATGGGGACCGGCGTCGGGCACTGACAATATCATGGGCTACCTGTGGTCCAAGCTCGGGTTCAGCGCGATGTTGGCAGCCACGGCACTTGCCGATGCGCCGATGGCGGCGCTCATCGATCGGCATCGAGATCTGATGATTGCGCTTACTCGGGAGGTATTCGCCGTTGCTGCAACCAAAGGAATCGATTTGGAACCGTTCGATTCCTTCGACCCAGCCGCTCTAATGAGTGATGCGACGTCGCGTAGCGAGGGGGTCGATAACCTCGTCACCTGGCTGCATCAGCAAACGAAAACGCGTAGTGGTGTCTGGCGCGACATCGCGATCCATCATCGTCCGACCGAAGCTACCGGACGCTATGCTGATGTCATCATCGCGGCTCGAGATGCCAACGTCCCGACTCCGTACCTCGATGCTCTGGTCGACGTGCTTCGCAAGATCGAGACTGGTCGGCAAAGCATGTCCGAGGAGAATTTTCAGGAAATCCGCGAGAAAGCTGCTGGACGATCATCCGAATGATGAATGAACTTCTCCAATACATGCAGGCTCATCTGGATGAAATCCGGGCTGACCTCAGTCGCCTGGTCGAACTGGAGTCACCGTCTGACGATCCGCATGCTCTTGAACGCTGTTCTGCATTCATCGCGGATCGAGCACGCGAACTTACCGGCAGTCCTGTCCGTACGATTCACCAGGAGAATGGTCCGCACCTGGACATCCTGATCGGACAACACGACGTGCCGCGCGTGCTGGTACTCGGCCACTTCGATACTGTTTGGCCAATTGGTACCCTCGCCGAGCGTCCGTATAGTGATGATGGACACATTGCACGAGGCCCTGGTGTGTTTGACATGAAGGCCGGTCTCATTCAGGGATTGTGGGCTGTTCAGGCACTTCGGGTAGTGCTGAAACAGTCGCCCTCTGTACGGCTTCTGTTCAACTCCGACGAAGAAATCCAGAGCGTACATTCTCGCCCGCTCATCGAGGCGGCTGCGCGAGAGGTACGCACAGTGTTGGTGCTCGAACCGAGTCTCGATGGGGCACTCAAAACCGCGAGAAAAGGCGTGGGTCGCTTTCAGATCTCAATCCGGGGCCGCGCGGCCCATGCCGGTGTTGATCCGCAAACTGGTCGAAGTGCGATCGCCGAGTTGGCGCGGGTCATCGAGTATCTGCACAGTCTCACTGATCCAAACTTGGGGACGGTAGTCAATGTAGGCGTCGTCAGTGGTGGCACGCGCGCAAATGTGATCGCGGCTGAAGCTCATGCTATCGTCGACGTTCGCGTCGTCAACCTTGCGGAAGCTGACCGAATTAGTCGCCTTGTGCTCGCGCTGCATCCGTCGCGAGACGGAATCGCAATCGATGTCACGGGCCAGATCACTCGTCCACCCATGCAGCGAACTCCAGATGTTGGTAAGCTGTTCGTGCTTGCACAACAGCTCGGTCAAAGGATTGGCTGTGATATCACTGAAGCGGCGACTGGTGGCGGGAGCGACGGCAATTTTTGTGCGGCACTCGGAATACCGGTGCTCGACGGCCTGGGCGCTGTGGGTGGCGGAGCGCACTCCATTGACGAGTACGTCTCAATTGACTGCATGCCATCGCGAGCCGCCCTCACCGCAGGTCTCATCGCGGCGTGTTCTGCCGAAAAGATCGCCGATGACGCGCTGTAGCGACGGATCACGAGTATCGTGACTGCTCGCGCCGCGAGACGTACATTATGACGATGCAAAGCCGCCAAACATTCATCATTGCACCACTCGTATTAGCAACGTTTCTGGCTCTGGGCTGTGCTACCGGCACGGCTACCAACATGTCTGCCAACGGGACGACGGCCAACCAAACGGTCAACAGTGTCAACACGCCTCACAGTTCCGCGGCCATTCTGCTCGACCCGACGAATCCCGAGTGGCACAGACCAGCACCGGCCATCTCGCATCTCCGCTTCGAGACGACCAAGGGAGTGTTCGTGCTCAAGCTGGTGCGCGCGTGGGGCCCCATTGGCGCGGACCGTTTCTACAACCTTGCCCGGCTCGGCTACTACAACGACACGCGGTTCCATCGCGTCGACGCCGGCTACATCGCGCAGTGGGGGATCAACGGAGATCCAGCAGTGAATGCGGCGTGGAAGAACCAGCAGATCGCCGACGACCCGCCCCGGTCGCACAACGTGCGTGGCACCTACGCATTCTCGCAGCTGCCGCCGGGACCCGGTCATGCGAATACCCGCAACACGCAGATCTACAT
>Ga0134128_10011578_pt1 | contig 10539 bp, 6 predicted proteins | sample KB31754_FD_96462 | JGI IMG/M metagenome (GOLD analysis project Ga0134128, IMG submission 96462) | Terrestrial soil microbial communities with excess Nitrogen fertilizer from Kellogg Biological Station, Michigan, USA - KB3-175-4 | ecosystem: Environmental > Terrestrial > Soil > Unclassified ...
AAGACAAAGCCAATTTCCTTATTCCGGATACGAGCTAATTCGTCATCGTTCAATTCGCCAACTTCATGGCCGTTCAGCCAATACTTTCCTCTGGTGGGTGTGTCCAGACAACCGATGAGGTTCATGAATGTCGATTTGCCGGAACCGGACGGCCCCATGATCGCGACATACTCATTGTGCCGAATGCGCAGGTTGATACCGCGCAAAGCATGGACCTGCTCCGAACCCATGTCGTAGGTCTTCCATAGGTTTTCGACCACAATGACTTCATCGTGTCCGGGTTCGCCGCCGGGCGTGGGCACAGGAATCTGGGCAAGCACCTCAGATGTCATTCGATCTCCTGGAGCACCGAAGTACGCGGACGTTCCGAATTCAGAGTAACAGGTGCAGCATCCCGTTGTCGGTTACGACGTGGATGTATCCGTGGCTTCCGGCGCAGTTTCAACCTTTACTACCGCATTGTCCTTCAAGGTCCGTAATACGCGATAGGGACCAATGACGATTTGATCTCCCGGCTGAATGCCACTGATAACTTCAATGTCGGAAGCTCCCGTAATCCCCGTCCGCACGGGAACAAAAATGGCCCGAAGCTTGCGCCCTTCCTTGCCCAGCACAAACACCCCCTGCACCGGCTCCGGCTTCGCTGCTGGATCGGAGGACAAGCTGGCATTCACCTTCTGTGCATTTTGTGTTTTTCCGCTTCCAGGGACTTCCATTGCCAGCGCCTGCAAAGGAACCGCGATCACATTGTCCTTATGCGCCGTCATAATCTTGGCAGTGGCGGATAATCCTGGCCGAAGTTCCGGCGATGGCTTGTCGAGTGTGACCACCACCTTAAAATCCTTCGCCTCTTCCGATCCAGTTGTGCTCTGGCTGGTGGAAACCCCGGTTGAACGTAACAACGCCTGATCCCCGACTTCCGTCACATGTCCTTTGAAGATTTTTCCCGGCAGCGCATCCACGGTCACGTCCGCGGGTTGGCCGAGTTGCACGCCGGTGATGTCGGTTTCGTCGACTTTCACTTCCGCTGTCACGATCGACATATCGCCCAGCGTCATCAGCGTGCTGCCTTCCGCGTTCTGGATTCCTTCGACCACCGTTTCTCCTTCCCGTACTGGCAGGTTTGTCACGATGCCATCGAAGGGGGCGATGCTGATCGATTTGTTATATGCGTCGACATCTCCAACCAGAGTCTGCTGCGCGCTGGTCAGCTTGCTCTCGGCGGAGGCGGTCTGTGCGTTCGCCTGCACTAGAGAAGCCTGGTCCTGTGCCAGCGTCGCCACCGCAATATCGTTGGCTGCCTTTTTCGCATCAAAATCCTGCTTCGAGATCAACGCTTCCTTGTAGAGTTCCTGGGCGCGCTTGTAATCGAGTTGTTTCTGTTCCAGATCAGCCTTCGCATGCTCGACATTCGCCTCGGCCACTTTTTCCGCCGCGATATCGGCGGCGATGTCACGTTGCGCGGACGCGATGGCTGCCTTCTGTGCACCCACGGCTGAGGTTTGAGGAACGTTTTCAATCACCGCAAGAATCTCACCCTTTTTTACGTGGTCGCCTTCCTTGACATAGAGATGAGTGATGGGTCCAAACGCAGTCGCTCCCACGTTGACATAATTTTTCGGTCTAATCTCGCCTGTCCCGCTGACGATGCTGGAAAGGTTCTCTCGAGTCACCTTGGCGGTCAGGACTTTCTGCGTGCTCGCCTGGCTGCGGTAAACGGTGATGGCAACCAATGCCGCACAGGCAACAACGATCGCCGCAATGATTGCAATGCTCTTCTTGTTTGTTCTCATTTAGCGGTTCTCTTTGTCCTGTTTTCCTGTCTGGACACTGTGTTCCTTCTGCCCGCTTGGGCTTCAACTTCCGTCTCTATTTACGATAAAGCAGGGCATGGGGTTCCGTATGTTCAGCCGCCAGGACTACGGGATGGATGTAACTGTGAAGATACGATGGGTTGAGCAGTGCCGGATTGGACTCAGCGCCAACGACCTATGACGGCTTGAAACTGCGCACTTAACGCCATACAATCAGGATACTGAAGTTGAGGTACCCGCAATGCCCCGGATTCGCTTTACTATCGCCCTTGCATTCCTGGTCGCGTTCGGGGGATGTTTATCCGGCCCTGCGCAGGCGCAGGATGCCCAGCCCCAGGATGTTTCCGCCTCCGCATCCAGCACCGCCGACCAGTCGAACCCCTTAAAGCGCAAGCTCAGCGATAAAGAAATTCGGGAACAACAAAAAGAATTGAGACAGGAACTGAAAGGGCCGTATAAAAAATGGCTCGATCAGGATGTCCGCTGGATCATCACCGACCAGGAGCGAAAGGCGTTTCTGGGTCTGTCGAACGACGAGGAGCGAGACGCATTTATCGAACAGTTCTGGCGGCGGCGCAATCCCGATCCGGAATCGCCGGACAACAGTTATCGCGAAGAGATTTACCGGCGCATCGCCTACGCTAACGAGCATTTTTCCGCTGGCAAACAGGGTTGGATGACGGACCGCGGTCATATTTACATTGCCTGGGGGCCTCCGGATAGCATCGATTCGCATCCGGCCGGCGGTACGTATCAGCGTCCCATGAGTGAAGGCGGTGGTCAGACCCAAACATTTCCGTTCGAGGTATGGAACTACCGCCACCTCGACGGGATCGGCGAAAACATCGATATCGAATTTGTCGACACCTGTATGTGCGGCGACTACCACATGACGATCAATCGAGCCGAAAAGGACGCGCTGCTGCACACGCCCGGCGGCGGTCCCACCCTTTGGGAAGAAACCGGCCAGGCCAAACGTTCCGACAGGTTCAATAACGGATTTGAACAGATCGGGGCCGGTCCAATGTCCAGCGCGGAAGGCGGAAAAGAATTTGACCGCATGGAGCAGTACGCCAAGCTGGAAGCTGCGCCCATGATTAAATTCAAGGACCTGGACGAATTCATCACCAGCCATAAAGTCTTGACCGGACCGTTTTTTCCATTTGATGTTCGCACCGATTTTGTCCGTGTGACCGACGATACGGTGCTGGTCCCGATCACGCTGCAAATTCGCAATCGAGACATCACCTACACCAATAAGGATGGCGTTTCCCGCGGCGTTGTGAATATTTTGGGCCGCGTTTCGACCATTACCGGCCGCATCGCTCAGACTTTCGAGGATACCGTCGAAGTCGACGAGCCATCGGAATTGTTGCCAAAATCCCTCGACAACAAATCGGTCTACTGGAAAGCACTCCCGCTTCGTCCGGGCCGCTATCGTCTCGATATTGTAATTAAGGACGTGAACAATCCGGATCACATCGGCACATACGCGCGCGCTTTCGTGGTTCCCGAATATGACGACGACAAGTTGGCGGCATCGTCTCTGATCCTGGCGGACAAAATGCAGCAGGTTCCGTCGAAGGACATCGGCACCGGTCAGTTTGTAATTGGCAATACGTTTATTCGTCCCCGAGTCAGCGGCGCGGCCAGTCAGCCGGTCAGCTTTAAACGCAATCAAGACCTTGATTTCTGGATGCAGGTCTACAACCTCAAAATCGATCCAAAGACAAAACAAAACGACGCAACGGTCCATTATCTTGTGACCGACCTGGGCAATCATAAGACCCTTTTCGAGGCCACCGAAGCAACCTCAAAGCTAAATCCAAACTCCGATCAGGTCACGCTGGAGAAATCGATGCCGCTTGCCAGTTTGCAGCCGGGCAAGTATCAGATCACGATCAGCGTGGATGATGGAGTATCAAAACAGCAGTTGGCGCAATCCGCTCCCTTTGAGGTAACGCAGTAACGGTGTCCTGCGCCATCGCGCAGGCGGAAGAAACTCGCGTGTGCCGATGTTTCCCCAGCGACGCAGCGCGGAGAGGGCAGCTTGGCGGTAACGGCTTGCATGGTCGGTGATTCGATCTACATCTAAATTCGTTGTCGTCGCGTTGCTGTCGTTCGCGCTTCCCGCATTTGCGGGAAATCCCCCCAGTGTCAGCGGCATGGTGCAGGACAGCAGCCACTCTCCCCTGATGGGCGCTATTGTGGAGCTCTTCGGCACGGGCGCATTTCCACTGCTTACTGCCTTCACAGACGTTCGCGGTCACTATCAGTTTTCCAATCTTTCCCCGGGACGATATAGCGTCCGCGTCATTCAGGCCTATTCATTACCAGCTCGCCGAAAAAATATTCGGGTCGATAGCAGCAGTCACGCCATCGTAAATCTCACCCTGGTGTCGTTATTCGATACTTCGCAATGGTTTCCCGCTTCTCTCCGCTCGGCGGACGAGCCCGATGATGATTGGAAGTGGACTTTGCAATCTGCTTCGAGCCGGCCCATCCTGCGCTGGACCGATGACATCGCCGGGAAGGACCCAGAGGCCGACGACGAAGCGCATAGCCGCAATGTTCCTCATCCCATTTCCGTGCATGCCGCATTGACCGGCGGATCGTCGCAGTTCGGCGAAGGAGGCTTCCGTCAGGAGGCATTGGTCCGCATGAAGGAGAACATTGCGGGCAATGCGATCCTGCACCTGTTAACTTCGTCTTCCGGCGCGGCATTTCTCGCTGGAGGAATTGAGCGCAGTCCCGGTTTTGGCGATACTACTCGCGCTGTTGCCACGTTCCGCACCCTGCCCGTGGATTACGGCACAGGCCTGGATCGTCTACAGATTCTCCAGGTCCGCGGCGGACAGCAACTAGTGCTCAGCGATGCGCTGCTGGCGCAATTCGGGGCGGAAACGGAAGCCGCGCAGGCCGGTCGGAACGTCACCGCCGCATTGCCATTTATGGCCGTGCATCTCCAGCAATCCGGCAATGAGATCAGCTATCGCCTTGCCACCAGCACGGACCTGCAGCAGCTCACCGACCTCGCTGCGGCTGGCGGAGTTCCAGCAATGGCCATGCAGGGTGGTCACTTGCAACTGACGCATGCGCTCCATCAGGAAGTTTCCGTGCAGCGCAAATTGGCAGGAGTGCAAATGGAGGCTGCCTACTTCTACGACCACCTGGTTGACCCTGTTCTAAACGGCTATGGCGATGGCAGTGCCGCCGAGTTTGCTTCCGGCGACGTATTGCTCGATCCGGTCACGGGCGCCTTCCGCACCGCTGGGCCAAATTACGCCGGAGGCGGCTTCCGTGTCTTCGCAACACGCGAAATTAAGGGCAACACCTGGACCGCGATTGAATTTGCGGAAGGCCCCGCAATCGTCCTTCCCGCTGCGAATTTATTGCCTGGAAGTTCCTTCGCCGATGCGGTGACCGGAGTGGCGACTACCCGCACCGAATCCGTGCTCTTCAGTATGCATGGTCATGTCTTTGGCACAGGCACCCGCTGGAACGCGGGTTATCGTTGGCAGCAGGAGCAGACCGTCACCGCCGTCGATCCATTCAATACCGGGATGAATGCGCCTTTCCTGAGCGTCAGCTTGCGTCAGCCGCTCGGTGGCTCAAACGCCTCCCCGGACAAGCTGGAGTTGGAATCCGTCATGCAGAACATCCTCGCCCAGGGCTATCGGCCCATTTATGTTGTAGCGGGACAGACTCTGTATCTTGCACAGGCCCCGCGTTTGGTCACTGGCGGCTTGGCATTTTCTTTCTAAAGAGATGTCTGAAAGGTGTCAGGCGAAAGCGAGAATCTGCAGATTTCCTATGGTATTCTTGCGATGGCGGTACAGTTCGCCGCCCTCGTTTTTCCTCCGCACATTCGCCTATCCTGGACGCGTAGCTCAACTGGCAGAGCATTCGGCTCTTAACCGACAGGTTGAAGGTTCGATTCCTTCCGCGTCCACCACATTCCAGGCATAGAATCAATCAATTATCAGATGACCCGCCATGCGCTGCTCCCACGTTTCGTCAACCTGACATACAACGTGATGTGAACTGGGGGTGGCCGGCCCAGGTCTGAATTTGGGTGCCCCACATCTTGTGAAGGTGTGGGATTGAAAGCTGTCAGATCAACTCAGCGTAAATATTGGGTGAATCCCTGGTTTCCAATCCTCCTGCAAGCGCCGGCGATGCCACCCCGCTGCACTTTACCCAAAAAGAACGCGATACCGAATCCGGCAACGACTACTTCGGCCCCAGGTATTATGCATCGATTCCTTCCGGGTCCACCAATCAAATGCAATCAGCCGGCACGGGATCCTTCACGCGATTATTCGCTCCTCAGCCGTATGGCTACCTGCACGCGAAGTTACCGTAAACGCTGCCGCGAGAATCATCGCTCCGCCAAACCACGCGATAGCGCCCAGGTTTTCTCCCAGAAAACCGATACCGAGCGCGGAACCGATAATCGGCTCGAGGTTCAAAAACACTCCCGCACGTGATGCTGGAACACGCGTCAATCCCCAGTTCCACAGAAGCGTTGTGCTCGCCGTGCATAGCAAGCCACTCGCCGCAAGCGCCAGCCATGCGGTTGTCGAGACGTGGACGGGGGGCGGTCCTTCTGTAATCAGCACCCATATCCACAGCATTACCGTTCCCGCAGCGATTCCATACGAGCTGATTACCACCGGCGAATGGTCGCGCAGCAGGCTGGTTCAGCAGAATCCATCCCATTGCGATGAACATGGAGACCACCACCAGCAGATCGCCGGCGAGCGTTGGCACATCGCCGGCACCATGATGGCTGCCGCCGCCAAGAGCGATCAGCGCGGCCCCGATGGAAGATGCCAGCAGCGCTGCCCATCCCACGCGATCCAGCCGCTCATGGGCAAAGATCCACGCACCCACAGCAAGCACCACTGGAAGGGTTCCCACCATTAGCGACGCGTGGGAGACGGTCGTATGACTCAACCCCGCGAACTGAAGCAGGAATTGTAGCGGGATACCAAGAAAGGAGGCCATCAGAAGGATGCGCCACTCCCGAAGGTTCAGTCCAGGGCGCCGCATTACAAGAATCGGCGCCATGCCCACGCAAGCAAATAGAAAACGATAGAACACCATGTGCGCCGAGCTCATTTCGCGCATCGCGATCTTGCCGAAAAAGAACCCTGTTCCCCACAAGCTCCCCGCCAGCGCGCATGCCATATAGCCCATAGCGGCGCGAGACCGGCTGTTGGATATGTTTTTGGTCGAGACCGTTGCCACGTTCCTACTTTGCCAGAGAAATCAAAGAAAAGGACAGTAGTATCGTGCTGAGATGAGGGCTTTTCCTCGGTTCGTTTCTCGCGAATGCATACTTGGAGCAAGATGAAGCCTGCTCCTGCACTAAGAAATCAAGTGAAAATGGAAATCGATACCTGTGCTAACGGACAATGCTGGACCGCTTTGCTTCTTTTGTCTTTTTGTTTTCCCTGTTGTGCGTTCGCGGCCAAATCTCATACGCCGGTAGCAAACCCCATTCCCCCCGCGATCGGCATTCCCGTTGGAGGCTTGGGGTACGAACCGCCCGGCGATCTTCCGGCTTTCTATTTCCATGCGATGGTTAGTGTAGATTTCATCGATGAAAATCGTCTGCTGTTCACATTTGAAAAGAAAGGCCTGCTCACGCGCGGCAAACCCTGCCCATCGGGAAAAATACAGCGAATGGTGCACGCGGTTGTGCTCGATCTCCCATCTGGGAAAGTCGAAACGCAGGCGGATTGGAACCTCTACGACTTCGATGACTATCTATGGAATCTGGGGAACGGCCAGTTTCTTCTGCGGCAATGCTCAGACTTCAGTTTGTTGAGCGCCGACCTCAAATTGCATCCCTTCATGTCCGCATCCGGCGAGATTGAGGACGTCAGTTTTTCTCCCGATCGTTCCATCGTCGCGGTTGAGGAGAACACAGCGAAACATCCATTGGCCGACAACGAAACCGAAGTACAGTTTGTCCGCGTGCATCCGCTTGGAATGATTGCACGTGCCCGTCTGCCGGTTCCCGGAGAAATTCCTCTTACCGGTCAGGGAATCCTCGAAGCCTTGAGCGGACCGCATGACCGCTGGACCATCGATCTGCAGACATTTCCAGGAACGCCGCACGATATCGTCACCCTGCAATCCGTCTGCATGCCCCGGCTTACCGCACTCGCGGACAGCATGTTTGCGGTGGAGATTTGTGCAAATCGGGACCGGCAAAACTTTCAGGCATATAATCTGGCTGGCAAACTGCTCTGGAAAATTCCAATTCCCCGGAACCATTACGATCCTCGGTTTCTGCTATCGAGTGACGGCGCGCATTTCGCAATTGAGTCGCTGCGCGCAACGAAGCCGCTTGCTGCGCTTGATCCCATTACCAGGAAGGTGGTGGATGCGGAGATCATCGATATCTACGACGCCGCGACAGGAACTCTCATTGGGACTCTTCGCACGACGCCGGTATACACCGCCGGAAAAAATGCGGATTTTTCCCCTGACGGCTCGCGGATCGCGGTTTTGCATAACGGCGCGATTGAAATTTGCGACCTGAGATCACTTGCAAAAAGCAACTAATCTCGATGAAATCGCGCCAAATGCTGCTTTTTCAGCAGGAGCTTCTGTGCTAGTCTTCGCGGGAGACAAATGCCATGAATAATAGCGCCCCAAATATAAATCCTTCACCATCAAACATATACGGCCCGATATCGGCCCGCCAGATGTTCGAGCGGACGTTCGATCTGCTGCGAGAACATCCAAAACTCTTCGCCGGAATCGGCCTGCTGCTTTTTGGAATTGAATTGGTCCTGCGCGGCATCGTAAGCGGAAGCGAACTTTGGATGAATCGCTTCGCGATCGGCGCGCCAGTCTTAAAAGCAATTTTTATCGCCCCATTGGCGCTGTTTGCAGGCGGGCTGATTTACATATTTGCTCAGATTGTGAAGGGGGCCGTCTTCTATGCCACTCGTTCAAATTTGATGAATAATCCAATCAAAATTGGAGAGGCCTGTAACCTGGCGGCGACGAAGGCATGGCGGCTTGTCACCATCGCCATTCTGGTGGCTTTGCGCATCTTCGGCTTTGCGCTGCTCGGCTATCTTGTGGCGATCGTTCCGCTGATTATCGCTGCAATGACGGCGGGTATCTTCGCGCACGGAATCACGCGCGCGTCCGCACTTTCGCTCCGCGGTGGCCATTTTGCGAGCGCGGCGATTTTCCTGGCCCTATGTCTTCTTCTGGCGATTGCATATGTCATCTTTATTATCTGGATTGTTCTGCGCTATTCGATTGCGATTCCGGCTGCTCTTGAAGAAAATCTTCACGCTGGCGATTCAATTCGTAGATCAATTCAACTGACGCGCGGCGGCAAGGGAAGATTGCTCGCATTGTATGTGGCGGTCTTTGCCTTTTATATCGCGGTCATTTGCCTGATTTTGCCCATCCAACTGACTTCCATTCACATTGCGCAGACCCATATCGGAGGATTGCCGCTCGCGTTCCATATATGGACGGCGTTGGCCCGAGTCATCGGAATTTTTGCGGTGTCGGTCATCGTTGTATTTGCCGGCGTGGCCACGACGCTTTGTTACTATGATCTGCGAGTTCGCAAAGATGGCTTCGGGATGGAAACCGTCCAGGCGTTGCCACCCGAATCAACGCGTCCTGAACCACCAGCGTTTGCCGGGCCGATTGAAGATCTTCCGGTGTCCTGATCTCTCTTCTTGCATTAAAGCGACATCAGGGCAAGAAAATCGGCGGCGAAAAACTGATATCGTAAAAATATCCCGATTCCATTGACGATTACAGCGAAACTGAGGCATTATGCGCCACGATGAGGAACTAAGCCGCCGAAGGTTTATTCAGCTCGCCATGATGAGTTCCGCGATGCTGATGACGTCCGGACCGGTGATCGACGCCTTTGCGGAAGACGCCAACACTCAGACGTATGGCGCTTTCAAGCCTCTGCCGCCGGGCGCGACACAGCCTGAAGGGTGGTTGCGCGCCTATCTCGAAAGGCAGGCGGCGCAACTCGGATCGCAATTGCCGAATGTGTCGTGGCCTTTCACGGACGCGTACTGGGCGGGCGAGGAAGAGGCACCGTCCTGGTGGCCATGGGAGCAAAAAGCGTATTGGGTGGATGGCGCGACCCGTTTGGCGATTGTTCTGCAGGATGAACAATTGATGCGACAGACGCAATCGATCATCGATTTCACTCTCGCCCATTCCGCCCCCAACGGATATCTGGGGCCATCGTATTTCGAGAATGACAGGGGCAAATGCGGCCGATGGCCGCAGAATGTGTTTTTTCGCGGATTGGCGGCCGACGCGGACGCGCGGCCCGCAGCCGGGCAGCGGATTGCGGAGGCGATGCGGAAACACTATCTGAACGACACCGCGCCGTATGGCAAGCCGGAACGCAATGTGACCAATGTGGAAGCGATGTTATGGTGCTATGAGCGCACCGGCGATCCGAAGCTGCTGGCGATGGCCGAAAACACATGGCGGGAATTCATGACCGTGTCCGGCGACGAGGACCATGGCGATCTTTCCTGGATGCGCGTCTATGGCGACAGGCCGATCAATTCTCATGGTGTGACATATGCGGAGGAGTCGAAGCTGCCGGCGATTCTGTACATCCACACTGGCAATCAGGATTATTTGAAATTCGCTCATGCCGCGCAACGCCGCATCTTCGATCATCACATGCTGATCGACGGCATTC
>Ga0134128_10011580_pt1 | contig 10538 bp, 12 predicted proteins | sample KB31754_FD_96462 | JGI IMG/M metagenome (GOLD analysis project Ga0134128, IMG submission 96462) | Terrestrial soil microbial communities with excess Nitrogen fertilizer from Kellogg Biological Station, Michigan, USA - KB3-175-4 | ecosystem: Environmental > Terrestrial > Soil > Unclassified ...
GCATCAGCACCTGTGCCCAGTTCAGGAGGAACGCCGGCAGCGGGTGGAAGCAATGCGCGACGACCTTGTAGAAGCCGCCGGCGCGCGGATACCTGGAGCCGATCTCCGCGAACACCAGGCCGCCGACGACGGCGACCGCCCCGCCGATCCCCCAGGCGACAAGAAACGGGCCGGCGCCGCGCACGGCCCCCGCGACCAGCGCCGGCGTCCGGAAGATGCCGATGCCGACGACCAGACTCACCGCGCCGATGCGGACGACCGTCGCGCTCAGAACGACGGCGAACCGAAATAAATCCGACTTGATCCGCCAACGCCCCGCGCATCGGCGGGGCGTTTGCTATCGGTGCGTCGCACATCCCTCGAGCCGGGCTTGATCTCCCGTTCCGCGAAATAGCGCCGAAGCTCCTGGGCGGACGGTCGCGCGCTCACCAGCGCGATATACGTGTCGGGCCGGGTGAGATAGAGCGCATCCCGCTTCAGGCCCGCTTTCGCATGGGCGGGCGTGAAGGCGAACACATGCAGCTTCACATCATTGTCGCGGCACCAGGCGGCAATCTTCGCGTCCGCCGCGCCATAGACATGCACCTGCCAGCCGATCTCGGCCAGCGGCGCATGATTGCCTTGGACGTCGCCAATGACATCGCCAATGCCGTCGCCAGCGCCGCCGCCGACCCAAGGCAGCCGGTCGCCCCCTAGCACCTGGCCCGCGCCCCCTTCGCTCAACGCCTGGCCCCGGTAATTCACCGCGATCTGCGACACCGAGCGGAAGCGCCATTCGCGGAAGGGGCGGATGCTCGCCAGCGCCGGCAGCACATAGGGCAGCAGCCAGACGCGCACAATCTCCGCCAGCTTTCCCGTGCTGGTCATGAATCCGAACATGCGGTCGGTGGTGACCAGAAGCTGGCGCGCGAAGCCGATGCGTTCGGCTTCATAAGTGTCGAGCAGCCGCGCGTCCGCCGCGCCCGTGAGCACCGCCGCAATCTTCCAGGCCAAATTGACGGCGTCGCCGATGCCGGTGTTCATGCCCTGGCCGCCCGCCGGCGAATGGATGTGAGCGGCATCGCCCAGAAGAAAGGCGCGGCCCTTGCGGAAATGCTCCGCCACCCGCTTGTGCACGCGATAGACCGAGAACCAGTTCACCCGCTCCACCGTAATCTGCATGTGACGGGTGGCGCGCCCTGCGACGTCGGCAAAGCTCAAACTTTCGATCCCTTCGCGATCCGCCACCGTGCCGATCAGCCGCGCATGGCCTTTGCCGCCGAGCGGCCTACGCAACGGAAACACGCCCAAGGGATCGGTCCAATCGATGTCGGCGTGCAGTTCGCCATCCATCGCCGGGCCCGAACCCTCCACATCGGCGACATAGAAGACTTGATCGTACGTCCCGCCGGGGAAGCCGACGCCCATGATCCGGCGCACCGAAGAGCGCGCGCCATCCGCGCCCATCAGATAGGCGCCGCGCCATTCTTCCTCGCCGTTCGGCGTGGCAAGCCGCGCCACGACCTCATCGCCCTCCTCCCGGTAATCCAGCAATTCCACATTGCGCTCGACCGTCACGCCCAGCGCCGCCAGCCGGTCGATCAAAAGCCGCTCATGCTCGTCCTGGGGAAAGATCTGGAGGCGCGCATAAGGCGTAAGGTCCTCGCCGGTTTTCTTCGGCACAATGCGGCGGATTTTCCGGCCCGCAACCCACAATGTGGCGGCGGACACATGATGCCCACGCGCCACCACCTCCTCCGCCAGGTCGAGCTGGCGGTAAAGCTCCAACGTGCGGGCATGTAGCGCCAGCGCGCGTGAAGATGTGCCAGACTGTCCCGCCTTGTCGATGATGCGGACGTTGACGCCCATCGCCGTCAGCCACAGCGCCAAAACCAGCCCGGTCGGCCCCGCGCCCACGATCAACACGGGCGCCGGAACGGCGAAGCGGTGGGCGGGTTCGGGAAAAATGCGATTCATGCGGCCTAGCTTGCTGCAACCAGCGACGGATCGGCGCGCCGTGCGGTCCCATCGCGGTAACGCCGCCAGAGATAAAGGAACACCAGCGCGAGGACGGGATACATCAGAAGGCTAGCTTCCGTGCCCAGCACGCTGCCCGTCAGCCACCAAGGCCCGTCGAAATGCGAATCGAGCAGGCGACCCACGGGAAATTGCCCGCCGTTCGGCGTTCCGATCACGAAAAGCTGCATGTAATCGAACGCCGCGTGAAAGCCGACCGCCCACCACAAGGTGCCGGTCTGCCGCACCGAGTAACAGCACAGAAGGCTGAACGACATCAGGGTGATCACGTCCCAGATATTCTCGCCGGGCTTGTAGAAATAATGATCGGCGGTGAAGGGCAGCGACACCAAAATGGCGGCGGGCCAGAAACCGAGCGCCTGCCACAGGGTCTTGAGCAGATAGCCGCGATAGAACATCTCCTCGGCAAGGCCAATCAGGATATTCACCGCCAGCCAGATCAGCGCAAAGCGCCACGCGCCGCCCCCGGGCGAAAGCCCGTTCACCTGCATGCCGCCCAAGGTGAGCATGCCGAGCGCGACTACCCCGGCCAGCACGGCACCTAGGATCGCGCCTTCCAGCGTCGGCAAGCGGAGGGCCCGCGCCAGCGGAAGCCCGTAATCGCCGATGGCGCGATGCTCGTAAGCCGCGAAAGCCCAAGTCAGTAGCAGCGCCAGCGCAAGCGTGCCCGCCTCCGACAGCGCGATATTGCCCGCATTGAAATTGGGCGCGATGTGAAAGGCCCGCGCGATGGCGGCGGATGGCGCGTCCAACAGCGGCGACAGCACCCAGCGGGCCAACAGATAGAACAGGAGCGCGCGCCAAAAGGGGGAGAGCAGCCTGCCGTCCGGGCCGAGAAAAATCCGCTGCCATTGCGTTGCCATCATAAGCACCCGGCGTATCCACGCGGTCAAAATGTCGGCCCGGATCGCGAAAAATGCAAGGCGGCTTCGGCGCCCCGCATGGTATGCTCCGGCTTGAGGGCTAAGGGGCTTGGCAAAAAATGCGCTGGCTGAAGATTGTCCTGGGTGCCTTGGCGGCGCTGGTCATTCTGGCCGTGGCGCTGTTCACGTATGCCTATGAGCGCGACCAGGCGAATTTCAAGGCCGCGAAAAATCAATGCGAAATCGGCTGCATCCAGGATTCCGGCGGCATCGATCAATGCCGCGTCACCTGCAAGGATCATCCGGGGCACTATCCGTAGCGATCAGAACCGGCTTTTCTTTCAAGAGGCTGGATTGAACCAGCGAACCATTCTCCTGGCGTCCTGCTTAGCGGTTTCAAGATCAGGGTAGAGTCCGCTTAGAGCTTCCGAATACCATGCGAAATATTCCTGTCCCATTGTCTCCAGCCGTCTCAATTCCTGGACAAAGAACCGCACTGTGCCGCCGGGAGCATGCACAAAATGAAGACGCGACACTCCGTCTCCGCTGACAATGGTTTCGATTGGGGGATTACCCCGCACTTCCCAAGGCCAATGCTCGATAGCCTCCATCAGATCTCCTGGACTGAACCGCCTACTTCCCCGGCGGCCTCGCGCCCGTCTCCATCAAAAGCCGCGTGAAGAGATAGACGCGCGGCTCCAGCGTGTTCAGATCGATCCACTCATGGTCGGTGTGGAAATCGCCGCCCACCGCGCCCAGCCCGTCCAGCGCCGGCGTGCCCACCGATTGCGCCACGGCCGATTCAGACGCCCCGCCATTGCCGCCATGGCCGATCTTTTTGCCCAGCTCGGCATAGATCGCATCGGTGCGCAGGGCCAGCGCGTGGGTCTGCGCATTTTCCACCAGCGGCGGGAAACTGCCGCTGGCGGTCACCGTCACCTTGGTGTCCGGGACCGCCGTCTTGGCCGCGTTCGCCTTCACCCTGGCGATGACCTGCTGCAACTCGTCGGGCTTTCTAAAGCGCACATCCAGCGTTGCTTCGGCGCTGTCGGGAATGATGTTGGCACGGCTTCCCGCCTTCATCAGTGTGAGGTTGGCGGTCACGCCATCGCCGGAGGTGGGAAACGCGTTCCCCAGCGCATTGATCTGATGCGTCAACTCCATCGCGGCATTGCGCCCGTTCTGCGGCACCATGCCGGCATGAGCGGCACGGCCCTCGACATGGATGACGATATCGCCCGCGCCCTTGCGCCACACCGTCAGCACATCGGGCGCGTCGCCGGGCTCCATGTTGAATTCCACGTCGTTCTCAGCCGCCAATTTCTTGATGAGATTGGCGCAGCTGGGCGAGCCGCGCTCCTCGCTGGCATCCAACAGCACGGTGATCGAGGCGTAATCCTTGAAGTTCAGATCGTGCAGGATCTTGAGCGCGGTCAGCGCCACCACATCGCCCGCCTTCTCGTCGCCCACGCCGGGGCCATGCGCGCGATTGTTGGCGTCGATGCTGAAAGGCCGCCCTTTGACCGTGCCCGGGCCAAACACGGTGTCGAAATGGGCGATGACCAGGATCTTGCCCTTGCCGGTGCCATGGAACACCGCCACGACATTGTCGGGCAGATCGGGCGCCTCGCTTTTTTCGTTGCGGACCTCGGCGCCCAGCGCCTTCAGCCGCGCCGACAGAATGCCCGCCACCTTGGCGCCGCCCGCCACATCGCCGGTGCCGGAATCGACATTGACGATCTGTTTCAGGAGATCGACGGCGCCTGCCTTGTTCGCAGTCACCGCGGCATAGACTTTCTCGTCCCGCTGCGGCGCCGCGTGCGCGCCTGCAACCATCGCCGCCAGCGCGGCGCCCGCCATCCATGCTGTTTTCATGATCTGTCCCCTGATGCCGACGCAAGCTTAGGGGCAGTTTGACGTTTTGGCGATCACTCTTCACGCGCGACCGGCGAGCAGGCCCGGACGGATCCAGGCCTGCTCTCCGAGGGCGCTCGCAAGTCACCCCAAATCGCCCGCGCCAATCGGCGCGAGTTGGACTAGCGAGGCGTCGTGCCCGCGCCGACGACAGCGCCCGTCCCGCCACCCACGGCCGCACCGACCGCGGCGCCGGGCGCGCATCCAGCCGGCAGCGTCACGACACAGCCGATTGCCGCGCCAAGGCCGGCACCTGTCGCCCCGCCCGCCACGGCGCGCGCGCCGGGATCCGCGTGCCAACGTCCTTCGACATAATAGCCGCGATCATCGTCAGGGTCGGCGAGCCAGTGAACATGCTCATCCCTCTGATGCGCTTCGTACCAATCGCCATTGTGGTAGATGATCGGCCTGTCTGCCCCATAGGCATACATCTTATGCACCCGCCAGCAATCGCCGCTCTGATTGCAGGCGACATAGCTACTTTCGACGGTATCGGCGCTGGAGACCGTGGGCACCAGCAGGGTTGCGCAGGCAGTAACGAGAAACGAACCCAATCCAAGCGCGGTGTGAAACTTTCTCATGTGGCACCTTTCTTTGCGCCCACGTCCGACAGCTTCTCCCGCCCGCAATAAACGAGGCGCGCAGATGAATGTTCCAGGGGAACCCACTGGACGACGGCCCTTTGGCGCGCACATGATAGGACCAGACGATAAGGGGGGAACCCATGAAGCAATTTGTAGAAAGCGCCACACGAAATCTGGCTATTGGTCTCAGCCTATTTTTGTGGGCGGCGGCGGCTCACGCCCAAGGCGCCGCTGAAGACAAACCAGGCATCCGCGCCGTGACCGCTTTCGTCGCACTCGACAAGGACAATTATGCCGCGCGCATGGACGAAACGGCGAAATTCCTCGCCGCCGCCAAGACGGCGCTGAACCAGGCCGGATTTCCCGGCGCGGGCGGGCGCGTCACCACGGAGCCCTTCCCGCAATATATCAAAGGCATGAGCCGCGAAGAGGCGTTGGCCCTGATCGGCGCCATCAAGAAAGCCGCGGCCAACGATCATGTGGGCCTGAATGTCGGCCCCGCCATGATGAACGACGATGACGACACCGCAGCCGCCGATCTGCTCCCGCAAATCCTGGCCGATGGCGGCGCCAACGCCAATATCATCGTGGCCGACGACAAGGGCCTGCACTGGCGCGCCATCGCCACCGCCGCCCACGCGATCCACGAGATCGCCGCGCACAGCCCCAACGGCAACGGCAATTTCGGCTTCGCGGCCATCGCCATGATGAAACCCTATGGCCCCTACTATCCGGGCTCCTGGCACACTGGGCCGGGCAAGCATTTCGCCATCGCCATGGAGACGGCGAATGTGGTCAATCATGTGTTTGCGAAATATCACGATCCGGTGCAGGCGCAGGCGCATCTGACCGAGGAGTTGTCGCAATACACCAAGGAGGTCGAAGCGGTGGCGATGAAAGTCGCTGCCGCCACCGGCTGGACCTATGAAGGGATCGATGCCACGCCGGCGCCGGGGCGTGCCTCCATCGCCACGGCCTTCGACGCCTTTTTGGGCGCGCCCATCGGCGCCTCCGGCTCGATGACGGCGGCGGGCATCATCACCCGCGCGGTGCAGGCAACGCCCGTCAAGCGCACCGGCTATTCCGGGCTGATGATCCCGGTGATGGAAGACAAGGTGCTGGCTCAGCATTGGGCGGAAAACACCTTCTCCTTGGACTCGATCCTGGCCTGGTCGGCGGTGTGCGCCGGCGGGGTCGACACCGTGCCGCTGGCAGGCGCGACCAGCGAAAAAGAAATCGCCAGCATCATCGGCGATGTCTCCTGGCTGGCTTTCCGGTGGAGCAAACCGTTGGGCGCGCGCCTGATGGTTTCCCCGGGCAAGGCGAAGGGAGACATGACGGCCTTCACCGCGCCTGCGCTGGTGAACACGAAGATACATTGAGGGCGAGACCGGATGGGCAGACGGTCCAGTGGACCGTTTGCCCGGTCGAGCGCCGCAGCATCGTGCGATCAAGCACGATGCGAGGCCGGGACGGACCTGCAAGCGACTCTAAAAAGCCACCGCTTTTAAGGAGCGGTGGCCTCTATCCCCCTTATATGCCGAGCATTGTGTTCAGCTGGGCGATCACGCTGGGTGTCAGCGGTTTGTTGGTCTCGGAGGCGAGCGTGTTTTGCGCCGACACGATGGTGGCCTGCGCCGAACTCAGCGACGCCTGATCCGAACTCAGCTGCGTGTTCGCGGCGTTGAGCGCGGTCTGCGCATTGTTCACCGCGGTTTGCGCATCCGCCAATTGCTGCGGCGTCGCGGTGGTCGAGGCCTTGAGCGCCGTCAGCGCATTTTGCGCATTCGTCAAATTGACCTGGTCGGCGGTCACGGTGCCGTCATCCGCTTTCACCAGGGCCGTGAATTTGGTCACCGCCGCCTGGGCCGTGACCGTGGTGCTCTTATAGGTGGCGATCGCGCCCACGATCGATTTGGACGAAGCATGCTCCAACGCCGTCGGCGAGGCATGCGCGGCATTCAGCTTGCCCAACTCGGCAGCCGCCTTGGCGACGGTGGGATCATTCTCGCCCGCCGTCGAGGCGCTGGCGGAGCCGCCGGCATCGCCATGACCGCCGGCGCTGGCCGAAGCCGTGGCCGAGGCATTGGCGCTATTGCTGTTGGCCGCGCCTTGACTGCTCATGTGGCTTGAAGACATGCCGCCCATGGTGACGGGCGCGTGGCCGCTGAGCGAGGCCGAGCCAACGCCGCCAAAGCCGCCCCCAAATCCACCGCCGCCGCCAGCGGCATGCCCGCCGCCCATGCCGCCGCCCATCCCGCCGCCATGTCCACCACCACCGCCGCCGCCCGGTCCGGCATTCGCCGCGATTGCGCAGGCGCCCAACAGAGCCAATGCACATGCCGTATAGCGAAGCATTTTCATGACGCTCTCCTTCACAAGACGTGACGATGACTTGGCGATTCCGGGCGCAAATTAACCGCCGGGAATATGGCAAGCCGGAGGCGAACAAGGCGCCTGCCGCATCATCCCTATGCGTCCCTACCTGGCGCTAAAGATTTAGGGATTACCCACCTTCGGATCAGCCATCCATCGCAGCTTCACGGGCGTTAACCTCATTTCCTTGAGCGCCGGAAGCCGCGCGGGACGGCTGATCGCACTACCCGAAGTTATTTCGGACAGTCGCTTTCCGTCAGGCAATGGAGCCGGACGTAACTTTCAGTTCGGATCAACCAAGCGCCGCCGCGCTTTATCCAGCCTGCCTGGTAGAGGCCGCTGTTGCCGGCGATGGTTCCGTCCGCTTGGCGAAAGCGCCCGCGCCAATGCCCCCGTTCCACGGCGGAACGGCCATTGTCGCTGATATCGACGCTATCCGGCAAACGCTCATACACAATGAAATTTGGATCGCGGAATTCGTGGGCAGCATAGGTCTGAAGCACCGCGTCGCGGCCGATAGCCGTCTCTCCGTTGCTGCTGAGCTGGACCATATCGTCAGCAAGAAAGCCGCGCATGTGATCTGGGCGGCGCGCCTCAATGGCGGCGCTGTACGCCAGGCGGCGTTCCCGAATTTGGTCGCCATCCTTGCTGATCGGCGCCGCGCCACCAAGAAGACCTAAGGGAATGACAAGGAAGGCGATCGACAAGGCTTTCACACCCCGCGCCCACTTCATTGTCCATTCCCGCGCAGCAGCCACCACAGGAAAGGCGGCTCGAAATTGCACGGCAGGACGATGCCATAGGGCGCAAACAAGACGTGTGAACAAAAAGCAGGTCCTTTGGGCGGCGGCGGCAGTTTCGAATAAAGCGTGTAGGTATTTGTCTTGATGACATTGTTGAGAAGGGCTTCGGTCCAGAAAAATCCGCCTCCCCAAATCATGAATAGGCACCATCCCCCAACGACAATCGCGACAATCCGCTGATAGATCACGCCTGTCCCCCGATGCCCGCACCAGCTTAGGGCCAATCTGCGGCTTTTGCGAGTTTTGCGCGTTTAAGGGCGGCGCAACGAGAGAGACATCCCATGGCACACGATATCGCGGTCATCATCGGCAGTCTGAGGAAAGAATCCTGGACGCGGAAAATCACCCAGGCCGCGATGGCGCTTGCGCCCGCCACCCTCTCCTGCCGCCTGGTGGAGATCGCCGATCTGGCGCTCTACAATGAAGACCTGGATACCGGCAACCCGCCCGCGCCCTGGAGCCAATTCCGCCGCGAGATCGCAAAGGCCGAGGGCATCCTGTTCGCCACCCCGGAATATAACCGCTCCATTTCCGGCTGTTTGAAGAACGCGATTGATGTGGGCTCGCGCCCGGCGGGCAAGAACCATTGGGATGGAAAGCCGGCGGCGGTCATCAGCGTCACGCCGTACAAGCTGGGCGCGTTCGGAGCCAATCTTGCGCTTCGCCAATGCCTGATCTTCACCAATCTGCCGGTGATGCAGCAGCCCGAAGCCTATATCGGCGAGGCGGCAAAGCTTCTGGACGACAGCGGCAAGCTCACCAATGAGGAGACAAAGAAATTCCTCACCAACTTCATGGCCCGTTTCGCGGATTGGGTGGGGATGATTAATGGTGGGGCGGGGTGATCCAGCCCGACGTCGCTGCTCGCCCTTCGACAAGCTCAGGGTTAGGACATAAACAAAACTCCTCATGCTGAGCTTGTCGAAGCATGAGCCTGTCGAAGCATGAGCGCACGCGCTCCTACGGCGTCGCGGTGTAAGGACTGGGCCGGTATTCCAGGCGATATTCCGCAAGCCCGCCCGGCTGCAACGATTGCACATACAACAGGCCGGAGAGCGACGCGGTAATCTGCATTTCGATGAAACTGGGCGGAGGCTCCTCCGGCCCGCCTTGTATGGTCGCGGGATGCGTAGGCTTCACCAGTGTGGTGTGCGCTTCGGCGGCATATTGCACCTTCAGCGCCCGGAACGGCTCCAGCACTGGCAGATCCGCGCGCCCGGTGGTGGTAACGGTGCAGACCTCATTCTTGTCGCCCGGCAGCAAGGCGATATCGCCGGGCTTGAGGCCTTGGCTGTGCAAGAGAACATATTTGCCGGCCTTGCCATTGATCGCCCATCCGTCGCCGGTCTTATCGGGAACGGCGCGCGCAAAATCGTCGGGCGAAAGCTTCGCAGCACGAAGACCGGCCGCGAAGCCGTCCAGCGACGGCATGGCATGCAGACAACCGCGATTGAAGATGTCCAGAAGCTCGGTCACTTGTGCGGCCTGCGCGGCCTCTTCAGCCTCAGCACCGGGCGCACAAGCAAGCGCCCCAAAGCCAAGCATCATGACGGCCGACAGCAGGGCGAATTTCGCGTTCATGACATCCCCTCCAACCTATAAGCAGGTTTGAACCAACACGCCTCAAGGGCCGATCACCAAAACTTCCCACGATCCGGGCAACCTTGCCGGACGGCCATTGGGCTGCATATGGGCCATGTCGGGCTTGGATGCCATCACATAAAGCCGCCCGGTGCCCGGATCGATTGTCCCGGTTCGCGAACCCTGCTCGGTCTTCAGTTGCTGGACCAAAGCAATTTTTGTGGGATCGCCCATCGCGATGACGTCGAGAACGCCGTCGCGCCCGCATGGCACGAACGCCATTTTCCGCTTGGGATCGTAAATGACGGCGTCCGGCCCATGGCCGATGGGAACGCTGGCCACTTCGCTGCCGTCGCCGGCCTTGACGATTTTCGCCACGCCATTGCCGCAAGCGGAAATCA
>Ga0134128_10011583_pt1 | contig 10535 bp, 5 predicted proteins | sample KB31754_FD_96462 | JGI IMG/M metagenome (GOLD analysis project Ga0134128, IMG submission 96462) | Terrestrial soil microbial communities with excess Nitrogen fertilizer from Kellogg Biological Station, Michigan, USA - KB3-175-4 | ecosystem: Environmental > Terrestrial > Soil > Unclassified ...
ACGCGTTCTGCACTTTAAGTTGATCGAGATGTAGAAGCGCCGCTACCGATAATGCGGCGAGCGCGTTCTCGACATTGTGATCACCGATGATCTTCAACTCGTCGCGGCCGCACAAGACCTTGGTGGCACCATCAATGCGATAGCAGAGAAAGTCCTCGCTCAAAAACGCGCCTTGCACTGCCGATTCCATGTCGTGGTGCACGGCAAAAGGAAATATTTCCGACGGCGGCTTGAACTCTGCCACCACTTCGTCGTCTTGATTCAACACGGCATACTGATCTTCGCGTTGGTTCAAGAACATTTTCTTTTTGTCCGCGATGTATCCGGCGATGCCACCATGCCATTCGATGTGATCAGGCGTGAGGTTCAGCCATACACCAATAATCGGTGCAAACGCCGGACAATAATGCAACTGATACGAGCTGACTTCCGCCACCAGATAATCAGGATTGGATTCCAGTTGGCTCAATATTGGAATGCCGAAGTTGCCGCATGCCGGCGCAGTCAAATCACAGTGCTCGAGAATGTAGCTGGTCAACGCACATGTCGTCGACTTGCCGTTGGTTCCTGTGATGCCGATAATTTGCGTTTTGCCGCGTTCGCGATACGCCAGCTCGATATCGCAAATAACTTCCTTGCCCTGCGCGTGCGCACGTTGAACCACTTCCGACGACGGCGGAATGCCAGGACTGATGATAATTAGATCGGCGGACTTGATCGCTTTCTCACTGTGCTCGCCTGACTCGACTTCGATGCCCTGCTTGCGCAACTTGCCGGCTTCGGCCTCTTTGCCGGCATCGAGCGCCGACTTCTCCGAAATGAGCACTTGCGCTCCGCGCTGCTTCAGGTACATCGCGCTCGAGACGCCGCTGCGCCCCAGCCCGAGAATCGTCACCTTCTTGCCAGCCCAGTTGCTCAAATCAGTCTCCAGCTGCTCGGTTGTCTCTGATGCAAGCGGGCTTTCACCCGCCGCTAGCAATGCCGTAAAGTGGGCTTTCACCCGTCGCTAGCAATGTTTCCAACAACGTTTCGGTACAACCTTAACGCAAAGTCATTTTAACATTGCGAGGGTAGCATGCAGCCACGGTGTACGGCGATCCCACGCAGTTTACAAGCAGTTTACTATCGACACAACGTCGGCTGTCTAATGTGGCTATGGGCAGACGCGCGCCGGCGTCGGAGTGGCGCCTTTTAGCCGGTCGGTCACATGTCCGACGTCGCTATAGAAAATTGCATGTGCGATGCAATTTGGCATAGTGTGGGCCGCAGGCTGGTAGCTTTCTCTCCTCTGCAATCGCGGGGCGCGATGCTCGTTTGCATCAGCGTGTAATTTTTTCTAGTGACCGCCGGGCAGTGCTCATTTGAATGGAGCCAATTTTCTGAGCGCACCATGACGGGCCGAGCCGCAATCGGAAAATTTCATCAGACGAAACGGATGGTTGGCGTGACGATTCAGTCCAGGTGGGCGATTCGAGCAGATAGACGTGTCAAAGAGCGTTTCGTCTGACGAAACTTTCCGATCGGCCCTCGGGGGCATGAGGGAGGGAGACCGCGGACGTCCAGCCCGCCACGGCGGCGCTGATCGCCACGGCGGCGCGATGCGCCGTTATGGCTATTTTCGAAGTCGATTCACGAAGTGCACGCCGGAGCGTGCGGCCAAGAAATGGCCCTTACTTGCTAGCCTTCGCGGTTTTGTTTTCCTTCGCTTCGATCTTGTTGGCTTTCTCTTGCAGAGAGCCTATGCGCTTGTTGACCTTCTCAACCTCTTTCTCCTGCAAATTCGGAGTGAGCGTCAAGTAGGCCTTCAGTTGCACAGCAGCTTCGCGCAAGCCTTCCGGCTTTTGCGGTTTGTTCTGCTCGAGAGCGGAAGCCAGTCCGAAGCGCGCTTCGCCGTCACGCGGATTGCCGAATACGGCCGCGTGATACTTATCGATGGCGCTGGCAAACTGCTTTCTCTTGGCCAGATCGGTGGCGAGCGTACGATCTTGGCGGTTGGAATCGCGAGCGGCTGCCACCATATCGAGTCCGCGCCTAGCGCGTTCAGCCGAATTCGGGAAGGTGGCTGCCTTCTTGTACGCTGCCTCAGCATCGTCGAGATCTTTGATCAACAGAGCCATGTCGCCTACTGCAAATGCTTGCTTCGGTGTGTTGGCATTGCCAATCACAGTGCCCATCTGCTCGGATGCGCCTTTGAAATCGTTTTGTGCCAACAAGGCTTCAGCATACGCAACCCGCTCGCCGTCTGTTTTCGGCGTGCCGACGGTGGCCAGATCTACCTTTTCACCCGACAACGAGCGAATCTTGGCGGCAGCCAGGCGCAGTTCCATGTCGTTGGGATTGAGCGCGATGGCCTGATCGAGCGAACGCTTCGCCGTCTCGTAATCGTTGGATGACAGATAGGCTCCGCCCACTTCCTTCGAAGACTTCAGGTAATAGGCACGCGTCAGACCTTTGGCCGCCGCAGCCGAGTGCGAAGGATCGTTCATCACCGACTGGTACGCCTTGATCGCGTCATCGAGCTTGTCAATCTTCAGACTTTCGTCGCCGACGCGCTGGAGAAGGTCGGGGTTGCCGGGCATAAGCTCGAGTCCCGAGTGCAACTCGGCAATGGCATGCTCCGTGTCGCCACGGGCATCGCGAATGTCTGCGATGTGCAAGTATGCATCCGGAATCTCCGGCTTGATCGCAATCGACTGCTGGAATTCCTTGATAGCCGCCACCGTGTTGCCCTGGGCGTTGTACGCTTCGCCCTTGGCGATGTGCAAAGGCGCGCTGTTGCGATTTTGATATTCAGAGGTGTTGAACTCTTTGAGCGCCCCGTCGATGTTGCCACCGGCCAGATACGCGCGCCCGAGTCCGTAGTGAGCCGTCGAGTTGCCCGAGTTGAGGGAAATCGCTTGCTTGAAGTTTGAGGTGGCGTCGCCGACATTGTTTTGAGCCAAGCGTGTCAAGCCAAGTCCGGCGTAAGCCTCAGACATGTCCTTGTCGCTCTTGATCGCGTCCTGGTAGGCACCGGCTGCCTCGTCGAGTCTGCCCTGCTCTTTGAGAGTTTGTCCAAGGTAGTAGTGCGCGTCCGGGTTGCTGGGATCTTGCTCAAGTGCCTTATGGCATTCGCTTTCCGCCAGCTTCAGCATCTCGTCACGCTGGCGCAGAATCGTCGCGTTGGACGTTTGCAACCGGTTGAGTGCCACCATCGCTTTGCCCACATGGGCAGTGACGTTGTTGGGATCGATGGCCAACGCCTTGTCGAGCTGCTCGTCAGCTGCATCCAGTTTGAACATCTTGCCCAGAGCCATGCCATATCCGGCAATGGCGGGGGTATTTTTGGTGTTTTTCGAAATAGCATCTTTGTAGCGGTCGGCGGCATGCTCGTAATCGCGCTTGCCCATCATGTCTTCAGCTTCCATGACTTCGCGCTCGATGCGTCCGTGCAACTTTTGCTTGTGGTAAGTGCCGCCCTCGGTGGTTTTGACGACGGTGCGTCCTTCCGCCGTGGCCAGAAGTGTGTGATCGGCAAAAGCCTGTGCGCGTCCGATGCTGAGGCCGACCGTGGCCGCAACCAGAGTGCCCACTAAAATATTTTTGCTAGTACGTGTCATACGCTCCTCATCAATTGTTGTCGGGACGCTGCGCGTCGCCTCCAAGACCGTCGCCAATTGGCAACCTCTGTGATGGATTTAAAAACCCATCTATATATTTGCTCTGTATGTTATCGCTTGTCCTGGAAAAAAACCGCTACCAGCCGCCGCTTTGCACCCCTGGCTGTCTCTTATCGCTCACAGGGTGCGTTTCTCAAGCAATTACATTTCGTACCGTTAATAGAAACCGTGCCGCCGATTTGCGATTCTATATATAAGGAACGAAAGGGAGTATTTGATCGTGTCGGGGCATTCCAAATGGGCGAATATCAAACGTACCAAAGCGGTCGTTGATGCCAAGAAAGCTGTCGTTTACGCAAAGATGTCGCGTGAAATCATCGTGGCGGCCAAGATGGGCGGCGGAGATCCTGCCGGCAACTTCCGGCTGCGCACAGCAATTGAACGCGCCAAGATAGCCGGCGTCCCCAACGACAACATCGCACGCGCCATAGAAAAGGGTGCAGGCAGCGGAGCGGCCGATCAAATAGAAGAGCTCACATATGAAGGATATGGTCCGGGCGGGGTGGCGATCATGGTGCGCTGCGCCACGGACAATCGCAACCGCACAGCCGGTGATGTGCGCAGTTATTTCTCCAAGTTCGGCGGCAATATGGGCGAAACGGGCTGCGTCGGCTGGATGTTCAAAGAACGCGGCGAAGTGGTCGTGGAACGCGGACCGAAGCTCAACGAAGACGAGCTTATGATGGCCGCGCTCGAAGCCGGGGCCGACGATCTCGATAGCTCATCGGATGATGCCGTCGTAGTAATCACACAACCGGAGAAGCTCGAAGCGGTCAAAACCGGCATTGTGAGCGCCGGTTTCGAGGTTGGCTCAGCCGACGTCGTGATGTCGCCCATCTCTACGGTGGAAATTTCCGAGCCGGAAACGGCGAAACAACTGCTGCGCTTGCTGGAGACGCTCGAAGATCATGACGATGTCCAGCGCGTCTGGGCAAACTTCGAGATGGATCCGAAGCTGATGGAAGCAGCGATGGTGTAACCATTCTTTTGTACCGGCGGGCGTAAGCCCGCCGTGCGCAGCCGCATACGAGGCGGGTCTTGCCGCTTGTTCGTCTTCGACCCCAGCGGGCTCACGCCCGCCGGTACATGCGGGATCGTGGCCGGATTTCGCTACGGCGCCGTACTACTACAAGCGGCTGTACGAGCGAGATTTCGCGACTTGAAGTTGCAGTCTTTGATCTACAGCAGACGGGGTGCGGGGGAACATAGCATGCCTTTGCACTCAAGAGAATATTGCAACTTGTTACACAATTAGTCACCGTGATAGTAGAACCCGAGAAACCGCGGAGAACGCCGCATGGTGGCACTTTGCACCACATACGGTGCCGGACGCAAGTCCCTTGATAACGAACCCCTCTTGGCTTTTAACACAAGTTTTACGTCGCTTTACGAATGCCTGCTGACATCACTATGATTCACAAAAATTAGACGAAACTCATACGCTGCATTCGCCGCCACTTCAGGTGCCTTTGCATCCGCCTGTTGGAATGCCGATATCCGCTACAGAGTCAAGGTGATGTAGCTTAACTATATCCAAGCTTTCCCCGCACCACCCACGGTGCGGCAAATATTCGCGTTGTCATTGTGTTTTTTGACGCTTCATGCGGCGTTTGCTACCTTTTCGCCTGCTTCGTTGCGAGGTTGGTCAACGGCGGTTTGAGCTCAATCAAATCGACCCAGTCAATCCCTAACACAAGGAGCACTCACAGAGTGAACCAAGTTCCATCAATGACTCACATGCGAATAGGCATACGCACGCAACTCGTGTGCGCAGCGGCCGCCGCGGCATTCTTCGCAGTGCCGGCATGCGCACGTGATCTCACTCCGGAATTTTCATCACGGGTCTGGATAGACAATGACACGGAAGTAGCCGCCGTTTGTTTGAACGGCAAAGAGCTAATTACCTTCCGTGCACATGCGGGCACCGGCAGCGCAGTAGAAGAAGCTGACGACCTGGCCGCCAAGCTAGAAGATCTCGTTTCCGATAAGAATTTCGATGCAGACAGAATTCTCCCGGCCAGCGACGGCGACAAGGCAGCCATTAGAGTTGCCGGCAATATGCCGGTAAGCTTCCTGCCGCTCACTGGCAAGTCGTCCTCGCCAGGCAACACCTTGGAAGCCAGCCTCAAGGTCGTTAACGGCATCCGAACAGCGATGGGGGCACCCACCCTGCCCAATAGCTTTCCTGACCTGTCTAAATCGACGCTGGCTAGCGCAGGACACTCCTTCAGTGGCCAGGCATCGTGGTACGGTCCGCACTTCCATGGCAAGAAGACGTCCGATGGACACCGCTTCGACCAGGACGGCATGACCGCAGCGCACCGCAGCTTGCCCTTCGGCACCAAGCTGCTGGTCATGAACCGCCGCACCGGCGATTCGTGTATGGTCGTAGTCAACGACCGCGGACCCTTCGTCGGCGGTCGCATTCTGGACCTCTCCCGCGGAGCTGCACGCAGACTGAACATGATTGGCTCAGGCGTCGCTATGGTCGATTGCATGGTGCTCGGTCCGCAGAACTAAGTCCGGGCGACCCAAACAACCTTGGCATACCCTCTTGCGGCGATCAGAAAGTTTCGTCAGACGAAACGGTTCAACAAGTCCCAAAATCGCCGAAAGCCTCTGCGGCATCACAACGTCACTCCAATCGAAACTTTCATCAGACGAAATTTTCGTATCGCGCTGCATAGGGGCAGCACAGGCAGCCGGGTAGCCAAGCGGCTTTACCGTGCCTCCCGTCATTCTTGGAAATATAGTCACGGCGCGACTTTTGCCGCGTGGGCGGCTCTGGTAAAATTCTCGCCTGCCCACAAATTCGTGAGTATGGTTTCATCAAACGTCCGAGTTCGCATAGCTCCAAGCCCGACGGGAAATTTGCACGTCGGCACGGCGCGCACCGCGCTTTATAACTATCTGTTCGCCAAGCATCACGGCGGCGACAGCAAGTTCATCATGCGGCTGGAAGACACCGACGAACTTCGCTCGAAAGAAGATTTCACGAAGGACATCATCGACGGACTGAAGTGGCTGCAGATGCACTGGGACGAAGGACCGGATGTCGGCGGCCCATTTGCGCCATACCGACAAACGCAAAAACTCGACCATTACGACAAGATGTCCAAGAAGCTGATTGCTTCCGGTCATGCTTACTTTTGCTACTGCACGCCTGAGGAGCTCGAGAAGCTCAAGGAAAAACAAAAAAACGATAACCAGGCACAGCGCTATGACAATCGCTGCAGAAATCTCACCGACGAAGAGCACAAAAAATTCGCCGAGCAGGGCCGCTCGCCTGCGATTCGATTGAAGATCGAAGAGCCGCGCGTTATCACCTGGAACGACATGATCAAGGGAGACATCTCCATCGACAGCTCCGACCTCGGCGGCGATATGGTGATCGTCAAATCCAACGGCATCGCCCTCTACAACTTCGCGGTGGTTGTCGACGATCTCGACATGAAGATAAGTCATGTGATCCGCGGCGAAGACCACATTCACAACACGGCAAAACAGTTGTTGCTCTATGAAGCGTTCAATGCCGACATTCCGCAATTCGGGCACGTGGCTCTGATGGTGGATACCGACCGCCACAAGCTGTCCAAACGTGCTCACGGCGAAATGGTGCACGTCGATTATTACCGGCGCCTCGGCTACATGCCGGAGGCAATCGTCAATTATCTGGCCCATATGAGCTGGACGCCGCCCGACGGGCGCGAGATTTTCACGCTGGACGAAGCGGCGCAGATCTTCACTCTCGATCGCGTCAGCACCAGTCACGCCGTGTTCGATGTGCCGCGTTTGAATTGGTACAACGGTCAGTACATTCGCAATCTGCCAATCTCGCTCATTACCGATCGCGCACTGCCGTTTCTGCAAGCGTATGATCTCGCGCAGTATTCGCGCCCCCAACTCGAAGAAATCGTGGGCGTGGTGCGCGAGGGCTTGACGACGCTTTCGGAAGTGACCGAAGCGACGCGCTTTTTCTTCGAGCGCCAGGTGCAAATTTCTGAAGAACTCAATCGAACGCTCATGTGCACGGACAACTCGCGCAAAGTGCTCAGCGCAGTGCGAGACAACATGGCGAAGTTTCCCTGGGGCGACGCCAAAGGCTGTAAAAGCGTCATCGACCAGATCGGTAAAGAGCTCGGCTTCAAAGGCAAGGATCTTTACTGGCCGGTGCGCGCCGCCCTGCAAGGCAAAACATCCGGTCCCGATCTTGGTTCTACGCTGGCCATTCTTGGAGAGGCGCGCGTTAGAAGTCGCATAGAGGGAGCGCTGGGATTGTGTCCTCGCTAAAAGTATTCAATACATTGTCCAATCAAAAAGAAGAATTCGTGCCGCTCAACGGCAAGCGAGTTCTCTATTACGGTTGCGGGCCGACGGTCTATGACTCGAGCCACCTCGGTCATGCGCGTTGCTTCATCACGTACGACGTCGTGCGGCGCTATCTGCGTTTTGCCGGCTATGACGTGACGTTCGTGCGCAACATTACGGACGTGGACGACAAGATAATCAATCGCGCCAAAGAGCGCGGCGTTTTGCCCGAGCAAGTTGCTCGGGAAAACACATACACATTCTGGCGCGACATGGCCGCGCTGAATGTCGATTGGCCCGATTACGAGCCGCGATGCACGGAATACATCGTCCAAATGATAGAGTTCATCCAGGATTTGATCGATAAGAAACACGCCTACGCCGCCGGCGGCGACGTGTATTTTGACGTCGCGTCATTCAAAGATTACGGGCAACTGAAGAAACAAAGCGTCGCAGACATGATGGTAGGCGCGCGCGAAGATCAAGTGCGCAGCCAGGGCGAATTGATCGAACGCAAGCGGCACCCGGCCGACTTCGCGCTCTGGAAGGGCGCCGCCGACGATGAGCCGGGGTGGAAAAGCCCGTGGGGTCGCGGGCGCCCGGGATGGCACATCGAGTGCTCCGTCATGGTGAAACATGTGCTCGGCGAAACGATCGACCTGCATGGTGGCGGGCAGGATTTGATCTTTCCGCATCACGAAAACGAAAAAGCTCAGTCGGAAGCGGCTCAGGGTAAACGCTTGGCGAAGTATTGGATGCACAATAATTTCCTGCAAGTCGACTCCGAAAAGATGTCGAAATCGCTGGGAAACTTTCGCACCATTCACAACGTGCTCACCATGTATTCACCAGATGCGGTGCGGATGTTTCTCCTGCAAACGCACTATCGCAGCCCGATCGACATGACCGAAGAGGTGATGAACGCGTCGCGCAATGCCACGCTCCGCTTGATTCGCGCCGCGCGCCTCGTAACGCAGAATAACGGCGCGGCCGGTGCCGCCGTGGAAACGTTCAATACCGATCCCGACCTCAAACCCTTTCTGAATGATTTCGTCGATGCGATGAACGACGATTTCCACACACCGCAGGCGGTATCCGTCCTCTTCGCGCTGGCGGATAAAGCCTTCGCCGTCGCCGACAATGCGAAGGCTTCCGCTACCGCCGATAAGGCATCGGCTGCCGGAGCCACGGTAGCGGCGGGCGAAAGCCCGCATAAGTATGCCACCCTTCTGAAATACCTCGCCGGAGTTCTCGGCTTCACGCTCGAAGACACCGCGCACAATATCGACACGTTGACAGGGCAACAGGTAATGGATCTCGTCCTCAGCCTGCGCAAAATGGCGCGCGACAAGAAAGATTTCCAGATGTCCGACCAAATTCGCGACGGTTTGCAGCAGCTCGGCATCAAAATAATGGATAGCAAGGGCGGCGACTCCACGTGGGAGCGCCTCTAAAATGAATGGTACCGGCGGGCTTTGGCCCGCTCATGCCGGCGCTCCACGATACTGGGCGCACGCTCGCTTGCAAAGTTACGCCAGTCTTTAAAAGATAGGCAATGCCGTATACGTCCCATTCAAATTAATGCCATACTGCATTAAAGTGACCCCAGGAAACCCTTGCGGGGCATTTAGCATGAATCGGCGGACCACTTCTTCATCATGACCTCCAGCCTGCGGAAAAAAATCGCCAGGGCGCAGGGACTCACTGAGGCACTGCGCATGCTGCAGGAAGAACCTGCGGTATCCGGCGCCCTCAAGATCATGGCCAATACGGAAGAAGCCACTGTGGCGCTTTCGAAAGGGCGCATCACCGGCGCGGCGGTGAGTCCCACCGGCGAGCGCGGCAAAGCAGCGCTCGAGAAGATTGCCCACATGCAGGCGCGGTCGCTGCGTTACGTCAAATTCCTCGAAATCATGCCTTTCGGTGATCCTCTCGACATACCTCTCGAGAGTTTCCTTGGTCAACTTGCTGCACCTCGTGAATCAGCACAGCCGGTTCTGCAACCATTAGCTGTTGGCCTGTCCGGGGTGGCGGAGTCGGCAGCAGCCAACCAGGCTGCAGCAACGGCCGAAATCTCAGGATCTGTCGAGTCTACCGAGGCACCAGCCGAACATGAAAACGGCTCCAACGGCTTCGAAAACGCGCATCACGAGCTCAAACTTAGTGACGGACTTTCCAATCACCAGGTAGGCGATCTCGAAGCAGCAGCAGCTCTCTCAGAGCCGGATCCCAACTTTCACGAGGAACACCCTCAGCTCGACGAAACCATCAGCTACGAGCAGCTGAAAAAACGTCAGGAAGAGCTGCTTGCGAAAGTCAAACACGACGACAAGCCGTTTGATTACGCAGAAAAACACGTTATCTGGGATACGCCGTCTCTCACGGACGAGCAGCGCCTCGCGTTGCAGAAGGCGAATCTCGAAGGCAAAGACCTCAAAACATTCGAAGACGTCAACGCGTACCTGAAAATCGAGGGGCTCGGACTGAGCCAAGATCAGGAACACGACCTCCGCTGGGTCGGATCCGAGCGTTCACCAAGCGAGCAGCAAGAAGAGTTTCACGCCAAGG
>Ga0134128_10011584_pt1 | contig 10535 bp, 10 predicted proteins | sample KB31754_FD_96462 | JGI IMG/M metagenome (GOLD analysis project Ga0134128, IMG submission 96462) | Terrestrial soil microbial communities with excess Nitrogen fertilizer from Kellogg Biological Station, Michigan, USA - KB3-175-4 | ecosystem: Environmental > Terrestrial > Soil > Unclassified ...
CACCGCCATGTCGTGGTCGCGGCGCACCGCCGCCAGCTTGCCGCGAAGGACCTCTTCGGGCGTCTGCACGACTGGCTTTTGCGCGGCGGGAGCGGCCGCGAGGGCGTTTCCGGCGAGCAGGAGCAGGGCCGCGAGAACCATGCCGCCAGGGTAGGCCCGGGATGTTACGGATTCACGTCGGAGAACGCCCCTCATGCCTTAAGGATAAAGGGCATGACGGCGAGCGTCAAGGGCCCCCGGAGGGAACATTTCGGCGAACGGGACTCGCTTCGGAGCGAGTCCCGTTCGGGAACTTTTTCGACCCTCATGGAGAGAAAATGAGAACAAGCGCGAATGGTGACTCGTCAGGGGAGGCCTGTTACACTCCCCGCATGAGGTACACCGTCGTCATCAACAAAACCGCGCATGGTTTTGACGTCCGTTGTCCGGCGCTGCCCGGCTGCCACAGCCAGGGCCATACGGAGAAGGAAGCGCTGACGAACATTAAGGACGCCATCAAGACCTACCTCGCCATGGTCCGCAAGGAGACGAAAGGCTTGCGGACGCGCCAGGTTCTCTCCTAGCGCAACTCGCTCCGGAGCGAGCTGCCAGAGCGAACTTACTCCGGAGTAAGTTCCTACTTCGAGACGCCGACGACCCGCGCCGCGAAGGTGACCCCGACCTGGGCGATGCGGAAGTCGTAGCCCTGGTCGATCTTGTCGTAGGTATCGCCGCCTTCCTGGTCGAAGTGCGGGTTGTTGAAGGGATCGTGCTCGGAGAAGACCACCGCGGGCACGCCGATCTCCCACATCGCGTAGTGATCGCTGTTCTCGCCCATGCAGCCGCGCGTCGTCGTCATCTTCGAATACAAAGTCGCGGTCTCGACCAGCATGTCGCCCATCGCCGTGGAATCGGTCGCGCCCCCGCAGCTGAACACGTCGAACGTGTTGTCGCTCCCTTCGTTCCAGCCGCTCTGCTCGTCGTCGATGGCCGCGACGATCTTGAAATTCCGGCTCTCGGACAGCGCCTTGATGTACTTCGCGTAAGCCCGCGCCCCCTCGAGGCCGCCCCACTCCTCGTAGTCGGCCGCGACGAAGCGCACCGTGTGCGCGAGCTTGCCCTTATGCGCCGCCAGCACGCGCGCCGTCTCCATCAGCGTCGCCATCCCGCTCATGTCGTCGTCGGCCCCCGGGTTGTCCGGCCCGCTCGGCCCGATGCTGTCGTAGTGCACGATGATCACGACGGAGTCGGGAGAGGCTCCCGGCAGCACGGCTTCGACGTCGTGACCCTGGTCCTCGCCGTTGCCGTGCGAGTTGGCGTAGGGGAGCTCCGTGATGGACATGCCGAGGGACTTGAAGTAGTTGATCCAGTACTTGCGGTAATTGGCCTTCGCCGCCGGCGAGTAGCGCTCCGAGATCGTGAACGTCTCGCCGCCGACCTTGACCGGGTTGACGCCCGACATGTCCGAGAGCAGCGCCTGGATGCGAGCGTTGTCGACCGAGGCGAAGACGTCCTTGTAGACGTCCTCCGCCTCGCCGAGCTTGCCCGGCCGCTGCGGGATGCGATCGCGCTGGGCGCGCATCGCCTGCAGGATGGCCTGAATCTCCTCGAGCGAAGCCCCCGGCCCCCAGGCCGGAAGGACCGCGCCCGCGCGGCCCGCCGCCAGCAGAAGCGCCAAAACGAGGAAAGCCGAAAGGGTTTTCATGTTTGGGAGTATACCGATTCACGCCGGGCCTGCATCGATAAAAACTTCAAAATCGGCGTGAAATATTTATACCCCCCAGAAAGGCTAAAATGGCCGCGATGACGGCCCCGCCCCGCAAGCGCTTCGAGAAGATCTACGTCGAGATCAGCAACGTCTGCAACCTCAAGTGCGATTTCTGCCCGGAGGTCGCGCGCGACAAGGACGTCATGGACGCCGGCTTGTTCGCGCGGATCGTCGCCGACGCCGCCCCCCTCGCCGAGCAGGTCTGCCTGCACTTGATGGGCGAGCCCCTGACCCATCCTCGATTCGCCGAATTGATCGATATCTGCGCCGCGCGCTCTCTTCCCGTGAACCTCACGACGAACGGCACTCTTCTGAGCGCCGAGCGAACCGACGCCCTGCTTTCTCCCATCGTCCGGCAGGTCAACTTCTCCCTGCACAGCTTCGAGGCGAATTTCCCCGGCCAGGACATCGGATCGTACATCGAGAAGATCTTCGCCTTCACTCGGAAAGCATTCGAGAAGCGGCCCGATCTTTACGTCAACTACCGGCTCTGGAATCTCGACGGAAGCGAAGCCTCCAAGAACGACGCCCTGATCTCCCGCATCGAGAAGGCTTTCGGCGTCGAGCTCGAGAAACAAATCGACGTGCGCTGGCGCAAAGGCCGCCATGTCGTCAACCGCCTCTACCTTCATTTCGATTCCCGCTTCGAGTGGCCCAACCCCGCCGCGCCTCTGCTGTCGGAGACCGGCACCTGCCGAGCGCTGTCCAGCCATCTCGGCGTGTTGACCGACGGGACGGTCGTTCCATGCTGCCTCGACAAAGAGGGTGTTACCGTTCTCGGCGACGCGCGCCGTCAGACGCTGAGCGAAGCGCTCGCCGGCGAGCGCGCCGCGGCCATGGCGCGCGGCTTCGCGCAAGGCCGCCTCGTCGAGGACCTGTGCCGCCGGTGCGCGTTCATCGCCCGCTTCGACGGGAAAGCGCGGCGGCTGGCCGCGGCGGCGCGATGATCCCGAACATCCCGACGCCGCCCGGCGCGTGGGGCGTGCTGTGGCTGTTCCTGATCCCGTTCGGCGGCGGCATCCCCGGCGGCGTGCTGTTCGGGCGCGCCCACGGCATCGGCTGGCCCGCGATGGAAGCGCTCTACCTCATCTCCGACGTGATCCTGGCCTGCGTGTTCGAGCCCGCGATGAAGCTGTTCCTGCGGTGGGCGCGCAAGCGCCCGCACATGGCGCGCGCGACCGAGACCATGCGCGCCGCCGTGCTCAAGACCACCGAGCTCTACGGCACGACCGGCGGGCCCTTCACGCTGATCATGATCGCCTTCGGCATCGACCCGATGACCGGCCGCGCGGCGACCGCGGCCGCCGGCCACGGCTTCGTCTCGGGCTGGGCGCTCTCCATCACCGGGGACATGATCTACTTCACGCTGATCATGGCCTCGACGCTCTGGCTGAGCTCGGTCCTGGGCGACGGGAAGGTCGCCACGATCACAATCCTCGTCCTCATGATCGTGATCCCCATGATGATCAAAAGCTGGAGAGAGAAGAAAGCGCGGCGGGAGCGCGCCGCCAAATAAAAGGTCCGGAGAGGGTGGGATTCGAACCCACGGAGGCTTTGACACCTCGGAGGTTTTCAAGACCTCTGCCTTAAACCGCTCGGCCACCTCTCCAGAGCGGTAGGATAGAAAAAACAAGGCCGCCCCGTCGTGCGGACGGAGCGGCCTCGCCTCTCACGCCGGATCGCTAGCTCGTGGCCTCGTCGCTCTCGCCCGCGCTCTCGCCGCGGTTGGCGCCGTAGATGCTGATCTCCTCTTCGGTGTCCATGTCCGCCGAGCGCGGCTCCGGCCGAACCGTCGACTCGTCGTCGATGATCTCGGCGTCCCGATTGACCTGCTCGACAGGGTTCATGACGCCCGCGGAGGAGGAGCCGGAGGACGAGCTCGACCGCCGAGCGTGATGAGTCCTCACCGCATGATGCGCGCGAGCCTTCCGGTGGTGCGTCGCGTGCTTGCGACTGGTCGCTTTCGCCATAAGAACACCCCCTTTGCTTTCGATAGTAAAACCCCGACGACGGGGGTTTCCCATGGAAAAAAAGGGAAGCTCTCATGAAGCGGTTTTCCCGGATTCGTGACCGAGGCCCTAGCGAATCGGGATGCCCTTCTGAGCGAACGCGGCCCTCGCCGCCGCGTCGATCGCGGCCGCCGTGTCGGGAACCGCGCGGCCTCCGCTGCCCGGAAGGATCACGTACGTCACCCCGTTGCCGACCCCGCCCTTATTCATGTCGGACGGGATTCCGAGCGGGCGCGCGACCGCCGGCGAGGCCTCGCCGACCACGCCCTTCGGCCCCTGGTCGCCGACGACGGCCATCGTGGTGCGGCCTCCGTACGTCACCGCCGCGTAGTCGTTCATGCGGATGCCGTGACCGATGTCCGGGGGCACCACGATGAACGGGATCACCATCGGATTGAGCGGCTTGCCGTTCGCGTGATGCGCCTTGGTGTCATCGCCCGTCTTGCCGTCGTTGATGTTCGTTTTGTCGCGCGCGCCGAAGCCGCCCGCGCCGTCCGCGTCGATGGCCATCTTGGCCATGAACTTGACCGCTCCCGTCTTGGTGTCCACGACGATCGGCACCGACCTCGGCTCATGCGGATGCAGCGCGAACGCCTCACCGGTCGGTTTGGCGCTATCGAGCTGCGGCTCGGAGAGCGTCGGCTTGACGTCCGCGATTTGCGCCTGGTCGCCGCCGGCGCCACCGCCGCCGCCGCCGCCCGCGCCGCCGCCCGCGCCGCCGCTTCCGGCGTCCGCGGCGCCAGCCGCGCCCGCGGCGCCCGCCGCGCTCGCGCCGCCAGCCGGAGGGCCGGCGCTGCCCGTGGGTTTCTGCGCCGTCGGACCGCCGCTGAGGCCGCCGCCTCCCCCGCCGCCGGCATCGCCGCCGCCGGCGCCGCCTCCGCCGCCTCCTCCTCCGCCGCCAGCGCCCCCACCGCCGCCCCCGCCGGCGGCCGCGGCGCTGTCGGTCGCGGCCGGTGCCTGCGGGCCGGGGTTCGCGGGCTTCGGCGCCGCGGCGGCGGCCGCGGCCAAGGGATCGGCGGCGCCGGCAGCCGGGGCACCCGCAGCCGCATTCGGCGCGCCCGCGGCGGCAGCCGCGGCCGGCGCGACTCTAGCCCCTGCGCCCGCGGGGCCCGGAGTCACGGCGCTCGCGACGCCCGGGCGCGGCGCCGGCGGCGCGCCCGGACGGAGGGCGGTCGCGGCGCTCGGCGATGGGCCCGCGGCGGACGCCATCACCGACGCCGTGGGCCGCGCGCCGCCCGAGCCCGGGCCCATTTCCCACCCCGGTCCGCCGTTCAACGCCGGCCGCGGCGACGCGGCCGAGGCGGACGCCGGATTTTCGCCCCCGCCGGCCGCGCTCGCCGCCGTTTCGTCCATCATCGCGGGCGGCGCGCCGCCGGCCGAAGGCTGGGAGAGCAGTGACACCGCGTCGCGCTTGAACGCAGGCTCGGGCGGCGTCATGACCGGGCCGCCGTCGGCCGTCGGGATGACGCCCGCGGGGGAGTAGCGGCGCGAGGAGCGCGTCGCGAAAGGATAGGGCTCGTCGGCGACGCTCGCGGCGGGCTTCTGGCAGGCCATGCGGATCAAGGCCCAGCTGACCATGAACGCGCAGAACAGCGCGAGGCCGTGCTTCTCCGACGAACCGCGATCCGCCATCTTCACGAAGCGTACCAGAGGACCGGAAGACTCGCCAGGGGAACATTTGATCGAAGGTTGATGGGCCTGGGCCTTGCAATTTTTCGGGAGGCGGCTATCCTAATGATGTCGGACGCGATTTCGCTCGGCCTCATTCAATCATCGACGGGACAGAGGGGTTCGATGACTGGTGAGGCCGGGCCTTTTTTTGCCCGCCAGGCCCTAGTCGTCTTCGATCTCGCCGAGCTCGGCGAGCGAGATCAGCGCCGCGTTGTGGACCCCGGGATTGGGATCCTGGCGCAGCTTCTTCAGCGCGGCCAGCGCGCGCGTCCCGCCGAGGCTGCCCAGCCCGCGGGCGATCGCGAGCCGCAGGGAGGAGTCGTCGGTCTTGAGCGCCTCGACGAGAGGCAGCACGGCGCGCGGGTTGCCGGACTTGCCGAGCGCTTCGGCGGCGAGGACCGCGAAGCCCGAGTCGGGCTTCTTCGTCAGCGCGACCAAGTGGTCGAGACCGGTGGTCCGGTCGAGCTTGGCCAGGTAGTACCCCGCGAGGATGCCGACCTTCTCGGAGCCCGGGTCGTTCTTGAGGCAGCCCTCGAGGCGCGGGATCATCTCTTTGCGCCCCAGCGCGGCCAGCGCGTAGGCGGCCTCGACGTTGACGAACTTGTCCGGGCTGGAAAGACCCTGCTCGAGCGTCGAGCTCGCGCGCTTGTCGCCGATGGAGGCCAGCGCCTCGAAGACGGTCTGCGTCATCTCGCCGCGCGCCGCGAGCTGCTGCAGCGCGGGGATGGCGTCCTTGATCTGCAGGCGGCCGAGGCCGCGGACCGCCTCCTCGACCACGCGCGGGTCCTTGTCGTTGACCGACTCCTCGAGGATGGAGACGGCCTGGTCGCCGCCGAGATGGCCCAGCGCCTCGAGGATCGCCCCGCGCACGACCTGGAGCTGGGCGGGGAGATCCCCCATCTGGAGGGCCATCGAGCGCAGGTAGTCGTCGGCGCCCGCGAGCTCCTCGACGGCGCGCGCGTCCCCGGCGCGGCCGAGCGCGGCGATGACGGCGGCGGACTCGCGCGGGCTGGCGCGGCGGATGTCGAACGCCGTGAGCAGCGCATCGACGGCCTTCTTGTCCTTCATCCGCCCGAGCGCCGGCGCCAGGCGGATGCGGTCCTCGGTCTTGCCCGCCTCGAAGTCGGCGATCACGTTCTTCTCGCGCTCCTTCGCCCCGGCGGACGCGGCGCTGAGCGCGGCGAGGACGCAGAGCACGGCGAGCGGGCGGAGCTTCATGGCCCCTCAAGAATACCCGGACGAGAAGGCCTTGTCCAGGCCGGAAACATCCCGCGTCTTGCGCGCCGCGGGGGCCTCCTTTATACTCCCACGGTGGTCCCGCGTGGAGATTTGTTAAGGTAAAGCGATGCCCTCAGGCGACGCCCAGCGACTCGAGCTCCTGTTGGAAGTGGCCCGGCTTCTCTCGTCGAAGCTGGAGCTGCCCGAGCTGCTGACCACGGTGCTGGAGCTGGCCTCGCGCGTCGTCGACGCGGAGACCGCCTCCCTCCTGCTCCTCGACGAGGCGGCCGACGAGCTCTATTTCGACGTGGCGCTCGGCCTCGGGGAAGGGCTCTCCAAGGTCCGCCTCAAGCTCGGCCAGGGCATCGCCGGCACCGTCGCCAAGACCCGCAAGTCCGAGATCATCAACGAGGTCCATCGCGATCCGCGCTGGTCGCCCGCCATGGACGAGCAGACCGGCTTCGCGACGCGCTCGATACTGGCGGTGCCGATCCTGCTCAAAGGCCGCCTGCTCGGCGTCGTCGAGGCCATCAACCGGCGCGGCGGCCCGTTCGGCCCCGCGGACGTCGAGGCCTTCGAGGCGTTCGCGTCCCAGGCCGGCGTCGCCATCGACAACGCGCGGCTGTTCGCGTCGCTGCGCGGCGAGAAGTTCAAGCTCGCGACCGTGTTCGCCCAGATGCACGACGGCGCCGCGCTGACGGACGCGGCCGGGCGCGTCGTCCTGGCCAACGAGGCCGCGGGACGCCTGCTGGGCGGCGGGCTGGCGGACCTTGGGCGGGCCCTCGCCGGAATGGCCGTGGCCCCCCCTCTGGCCGAGCTGCTCGCGGCGCCGGAGAGGGGCGACGCGTTCATCGCCACGCGCAGCGAGCCCACCCTCCTCGTCATCGCCGGCCGCGTCACGCGCGCGCCGCTGGCCGAGGGCGAGGGCCGGCTCTTCGTGTTCCGCGACGAGACCGAGACCGCGCGCCAGGAGCGCCTCAAGCGCTCGTTCCTGTCGCTGATCTCGCACAAGCTCAAGACGCCGCTGGCCTCCGTGATCGGCTTCTCCGACCTCCTCCTGGCCGAGACGGACGAGAGCACCCCGCCGCTGACGCTGAAGGCGGTCAAGACCATCAACGAGCAGGGCCTGAAGGTCGGGGAGCTCGTCGACAAGCTGATCCGCTACACCACGCTCGAGAGCCCGGACGCGGCCCCGAACCTGTCCGACACCTCCGTCGACGAGGCCGTCTCGGAGGCGCTCAAGGGACTCGAGGACAAGATCGCCGCGAAGAAGGCCTCCGTTGAGTACGCGCCGACCGGACTGCGCCTGCGCGTCGACCGGACGATGTTCGTGGAGGTCGTCAAGAATCTCGTCGAGAACGCGATCAAGTTCGATCCCAAGCCCTCTCCCGTCGTCGCCGTGCGCGTGCGCTCCGACGACGCGCTCGCGGCGCTGTCCGTGACGGACCTCGGTCCGGGCATCCCGCCGGAGGCCCAGCAGGCGGTGTTCTCCCGCTTCCATCAGGTCGAGAAGGACTTCACCGGCCAGCAGGATGGCATGGGGCTGGGCCTGCCGTTCGTGAAGAAGGTCGCGGAGCTGCACGGCGGGGCCGCGACGCTGCACTCGAAGCTCGGCACGGGCACGACCGTCACGGTCACCTGGCCGCGCGGGACGGCGGCGTGAGCCTCGAGCGGGCCCCGGCCGGGGCGTACGCCGCCGCGCTCGCCGGCGCCGACTACGGCGAGGCGTATCTCGAGGAGACGTCGTGGACCTCGGCGCGCCTCGAGGACGGCCGCGTGCAGGACGTGAGCGCGGGCTCCGACCGCGGCCTCGGCTTGCGCCTGCTGCGCCGCCGCGGCGACTCCGTCGAGACCTTCTTCGGCAGCGGCCCGGACTGCGAGCCGGCGGCGGCGGCGCGCCTGCGCGAGGGTCTCCTCGAGGGCGCCGCGGGGCCGCTCCCGTCCTTCTCCGCTCCCGTCTTCCGCGGCGTCGTGCCGCGCGTCGATCCGGCCGGCGTGCCGCTCGAGCGCAAGGTCGCGCTTCTGCGCGCGCTCGATCGCGCGGTGCGCGCCGAGTTCCCCGGCGTGCGCCAAGTGACCGCGACCTGCGGCGATAGCGCCGCGCGCACGCGCGTGCTCAACACCGACGGCGCCGACGCGCGCCAAAGCCTGGTCTCGACGGTCCTCTCCGTCTCCGTCGTCGTCGAGGACGCGGGCCGCCTGCAGACGGGTTACGAGGCCCTCGGCGCGCAGCGCGGCTGGGAGATCCTGGAAGGCGACGCCCCTTTCGAGACCGCCCGCCGGGCGGCCGCGCGCGCCTACGCCAAGCTGCGCGCCCCGAAGGCCAAGGCCGGCGAGATGCCCGTCGTCCTGTCGAGCGCGGCCGGAGGGACCTTCATCCACGAGGCCATCGGACATTCGCTCGAGGTCGATCACGTCCAGGAAGGGTCTTCTCCCGCGTATCGCGGGGCCGTCGGCAAGACGATAGCGCCTATAAACATTACTGTCGTCGACGACCCAACTTTACCGTTTCAACGAGGCTCGTATTTTTTCGACGACGAGGGCGTTCCCGCCGCGCCGACGACCCTCGTGAAAAACGGCGTTCTGACCGGCTATCTCTACGATCGCACGACCGCTCTTCGTGAAAATAAACAATCCAACGGCCATGGGCGACGGGAATGTTTTAGCGATCGGCCCTTCCCCCGCATGTCCAACCTTTATATCGCTCCGGGTCCTGACGATCCGGCGGAGATCGTAAAGAGCTTGGAGAAAGGATTATTCGTCACTCGCATGGGCGGCGGCCAAGTGAATACCGCCACGGGAGAATTCGTGTTTGAAGTCGACGAGGGCTTCTGGGTCGAGAATGGGAAAATCATGCACCTCGTGCGCGACGCCAATCTCCTCGGCATCGGCCCCGAGGTCCTGCGCGCGATCGACCGAGTGGGCTGGGACGTGGGCTGGGGCATCGGCACCTGCGGCAAGGAAGGACAGAGCGTGCCGGTCAGCGACGGCCAGCCGACGCTGCGGCTTCCGAAAGTGGTGGTGGGAGGCGCGCATGAAGACTAGGTTCCTGGCGGCGGCGATGGCGGCGGCGACGGCCGCGTGCGCGATGGGCCGCCGCCCGCCGCAGAAGGCGGACGCGGCGCCGCAGCCGCGGGCCTCCACGGAGAAGACCCCGATGACGACCTTGGAATGGAAGGGACAGCACGACGGCCCGCCCGAGCCCGGCAGCCTCGTCTGCGCGGACCGCGGCGCGTGGGAGCGCGCGTGGAAGCAAGTCGGCAAGGACGCGCCGCCGCTCGATTTCGACAAGTACGTCGGCGTGATGGTCTTCGTCGGCGAGAAGCCGACGGGCGGCTGGTCGCCGGTGTTCGACGAGCCGGCCGCGCAGGGCGACGATCTCGTGGTGCGCTACCGCGTGCCCAAGCCCGGCGGCTTCACGACGCAGGCGTTCACCCAGCCGTGGAAGGCGCGCGCGTTCCCGAGGCCGAAGGGCCGCGTGATCGTGCAGGAGGCCGCGCCCCAGTGAGCGCCCGACTCGCCGCCTTCCTTTTCCTCGCCGTTTCATGGGCCCCGATGACGGCGCGCGCCCAGGACGACGCGCCGGCGCCGCAGGCTCCGCTCGAGGAGATGGCGCCCTCGCATTCGGCTCCGGGCTGGTCCCGCCAGGCGAACTCCCTGCTGCTTTACGGCCAGGACGGCGACCTTCAGCAGGAGCTGCCGCTTCACGCCGCCGACGAGGCCGGCACGGGGACGACCTCGCGCGAGACGCTGGGCGGGGTCTCGGCCGACGGTTCGCTGGCGTGGACGCTCGAGCGGCGGCTGACCTGGACCCCGGGGCGCACCAAGGTGCTCGAGTCGCACCGCGTCTTCCACCTCTACGGCTCCACCGGCGGCGAGCTCTGGCGGGA
>Ga0134128_10011586_pt1 | contig 10535 bp, 10 predicted proteins | sample KB31754_FD_96462 | JGI IMG/M metagenome (GOLD analysis project Ga0134128, IMG submission 96462) | Terrestrial soil microbial communities with excess Nitrogen fertilizer from Kellogg Biological Station, Michigan, USA - KB3-175-4 | ecosystem: Environmental > Terrestrial > Soil > Unclassified ...
CCTTCGCCGCGGCCACCGGGTCCTTCGCCAGGCCGGTCGCGAGCGTCGCCGGGCCGAGCGAGGCCGGGGTGCCGTACGCGTTCCAGCGGACCCTGGTGCCGAGCTTTCCGGCCGCCGACGCCTGCGCGGCGGTCGGCTTCATCGAGCCCTTCCGGTTGTCGACGTCGGCCGGTCCGGTCAGCGTCGTCGCCGCCGCCGGTTCGGCGGCCGCCGTCCCGCCCGCCGGTGCCGCGCTCGCCACCCCGTTCATGGTGGCCGCGACGAGCGCGACCACCGCCACTCCGGTCACGGCGGACGCTGCGCGTCGTCGCGCCGCCCGCCCCCCAGTTCCGCGCACTGCTCCTCCTCTTGCCCGGATCGCGGGCACGGTGAATCAGACGAACCACGCAGGTAGCGCGGTCCGACACGAGCGAGCCGCAACGTGACGTATGCCACTGATGGCCTACCAGACCCGTGCACCGCCGGGCAACCGGCCCCACCCACCTGGCTGAACGGGCGTATCTCCCTGCAACCACCCGGCCAGGCGCTCCCGCGGTCGGCCGGCCGTGCCTGAGTGTCCGATGTGGACGGTCTGCTCCGGTCGGGAAGCCGCGCGTGCGAGGATGGTGTGTCCGGCGGAGGCGGGGAGCGGTCGTGGCGAGTCTGGCTGACGTGACCGGTGTCGTCTCGGCGCTGCCCGAGGTCAGCGAGGGGGAGCGGCACGGGCACCGGACGTGGTCCGTGGGCGGCAAGGCGTTCGCCTGGGAGCGTCCGTTCAGCAAGGCGGACATCAGGCGGTTCGGCGCCCAGACGCCGCCGGAGGAGCCGATCCTGGCCGTCCGGGTCGAGGACCTGGCCGAGAAGGAGGCCGTGCTCGCCGCGGGGAACGCCGGGTTCTTCACGATCCCGCATTTCGACGGCTACGCCGCCGTGCTCATCGAGCTGCGCCGGGCCACCCCAGACTCGGTCCGGGACGCGCTCACCGACGGCTACCTGGCCTGCGCGCCCGCGCCGCTCGCCCAGCGCTTCCTGGACGGCCGCTAGCCGGTCACTTCCGGCAGGCCGAGCCGCTCCCCGATCTCGGCGAAGATCTCCGCCGGCGAGCGGGTCGCGTCCACCGTGACGACGAACTCCTTGCGCCGGAAGAGGTCGAGCACCGGCTTGGTCCGCTGGTGGTACTCCCGGATCCGCACTTCGAGCGCCTCCGGGGCGTCGTCCTCCCGCGCCACGAGCGTGCCCCCGCAGACGTCGCAGGTGTCGGGCACCGCCGGGCGGGACGCGATGAGGTTGTAGTCCAGGCCGCAGCCCGAGCACAGCCGGCGGGCGAGCACCCGGCGGCGCACCTCCTCGTCGGGCAGGTCGAGGTGCACCACGCCGTCGATGTCGTAGCTCTCCAGGAAGAACTCGGCCTGCCTGCCGTTGCGCGGGAAGCCGTCGACCACGAAGCCGTAGTTCCAGTCGTGCCGGTCCAGCCGCTCCCGGACCACCGCCTCGACCAGGTCGTCGCCGACCAGCTCGCCCGCGGCCATGGTCCGCCGCACCTGGGCGGCCAGCTTGGTGTGGGCCTGCACGTTCCACCGGAAGATGTCGCCGACGCTGATGTGGACCAGGTCGTAGTGCCGGCACAGCAGCTTCGCCTGGGTGCCCTTGCCGCTGCCCTGCACACCCATGATCACGTACTTGCGCATGGGTCACCCTGGCATGCCGGCCGTCCCCGGCGGGTGACAATCTCGGCCCATGGACGCGGACGCGATCGTCGTCGGGGCCGGTCTGGCCGGTCTGGTGGCCGCGCGGGAGCTGACCGCCGCGGGCCGGCGGGTGGCCCTGCTGGACCAGGAGAACCACGCCAACCTCGGCGGCCAGGCGTACTGGTCGTTCGGCGGGCTGTTCCTCGTCGACACCCCGGAGCAGCGGCGGCTCGGCGTGCACGACTCGGTCGAGCTGGCCTGGTCCGACTGGCTCGGCAGCGCCCAGTTCGACCGGCTCGACGACGAGGACGCGTGGGCGGCGCGGTGGGCGCGCGCATACGTCGAGTTCGCCGCGGGGGAGAAGCGCGGCTGGCTGGCCGCGCTCGGGATCACGTTCCTGCCGACCGTCGGCTGGGCCGAGCGCGGCGACCTGCGCGCTGACGGGCACGGCAACTCGGTGCCCCGGTTCCACGTCGCCTGGGGCACCGGCACCGGCGTGGTCGCGCCGTTCGTCGCCGCGGCCGAGCGGGCGGCCGAGGCCGGGCTGCTCACGTTCCATCACCGGCACCGCGTCGACGAGCTGGTGGTCGAGCAGGGCAGGGTCACCGGGGTCCGGGGCGCTGTCCTCGCCCCGGACGGCGCGCCGCGCGGCGTCCCGTCGAACCGGACCGTGGCCGGCGAGTTCACGCTGTCCGCGCCGGCCGTCGTCGTCACCGCCGGCGGGATCGGCGCGAACCATGAGCTCGTCCGGCAATACTGGCCCGCGCGGCTGGGCCGGCCGCCGGCGTCGATGGTCACCGGCGTGCCGGCGTACGTGGACGGGCGGATGCTGGAGATCGCCGCCGCGGCGGGCGCCAGGCTGGTCAACCGGGACCGGATGTGGCACTACACCGAGGGCGTGCGGAACTGGAACCCGATCTGGCCCGGGCACGGCATCCGGATCCTGCCCGGCCCGTCGTCGATGTGGTTCGACGCGCTCGGCCGCCGGCTGCCGGTGCCGTGCCTGCCCGGCTACGACACCCTGTCGACGCTGCGGCACCTGCGCACGACGCCGGACCTGGCCGGGTACGACCACTCCTGGTTCGTGCTGACCCGGCGGATCGTGGCGAAGGAGTTCGCGCTGTCCGGGTCGGAGCAGAACCCGGACATCACCGCGAAGGACCGGCGCGCGTTCCTGCGCGAGCGGCTGCTGAGCAGGGGCGCTCCGGCGCCGGTGAAGGCGTTCATCCGCCGGGGCGCCGACTTCGTCGTCGGCCGCACGCTGGAGGAGCTCGTCGGCCGGATGAACGCGCTGACCGACACGCCGCTGCTCGACCCGGTCCAGCTCCGGGAGCAGATCGAGGCACGAGACCTGCAGATCGCCCATCCGTACGGCAAGGACGCCCAGGTGCAGGGCATCCGGAACGCACGCCGGTTCCTCGGCGACCGGTTCGGCCGGGTCGCGGCGCCGCACCGCATCCTCGACCCCGCCGCCGGTCCCCTCATCGGCGTCAAGCTGCACGTGCTGACCCGCAAGACGCTCGGCGGCATCCAGACCGACCTCGACTCCCGGGTGCTCGGCGCCGACGGTCGCCCGGTGCCCGGGCTGTACGCGGCCGGCGAGGTGGCTGGTTTCGGAGGCGGTGGTGTGCACGGCTACAACGCGCTGGAAGGTACGTTCCTCGGCGGCTGCCTGTTCTCCGGGCGAGCCGCCGGCCGCGCCGCGGCGGCCCAGGTCTGACGCGCCGCGGTCGGTGCGGCGTGACAGGAGGTGGCATGGCGAACATCGCGGTAGCCGGCGCAACCGGCTCGGTCGGCCGCGAGGTCGTGGCGGCGCTGCGCGAGGCCGGGCACGAGCCGGTCGAGATCTCCCGCGCCACGGGCGTGGACGTGGTCACCGGCACGGGGCTCGACCGGGTGCTGTCCGGCGTCAGCGCGGTGGTCGACGTGCTCAACACACCGGCGCAGGACGCGGCGGAGGCGGTCGCGTTCTTCCAGAGCACGGCGCGGAGTCTGCTCGACGCCGAGCATCGCGCCGGGGTCGGACACCATGTGCTGCTGTCGATCGTCAACATCGACCGGTTCGAGGGCAGCGCGCACTACGCCGGCAAGCGCGCGCAGGAACGCGTGGTCGAGACCGGGCCGGTGCCGTGGACGATCCAGCGGGCCACGCAGTTCCACGACTTCGCCGGCATGGTGGCCGGCCGGACCCGTCGGGACGGGGTGGCGATCGTGCCGCCGCTGCTGGTCCAGCCGGTCGCGATCACCGACGTCGCGACGGTGCTGGTCGAGCTGGCCGCCGGCGCACCGCAGGGCCGGGCGCCGGACCTGGCCGGACCGGAGACCGAGGACCTGGTCGACATGGCCCGCCGCACGCTGGCCGCCCGCGGCGACCCGACCCGGCTGCGCGCCAGTTGGCGCGACGGCCCGTTCGGGGTCGACTGGGCCGGCGAGGTCCTGCTGCCCGGCGACGGAGCCCGGCTCGGCCGGATCACGTTCGACACCTGGCTCCGCGGGCAGCGGGCATGAGGCGGGTGCTGGTCACCGGGGTTTCCGCGGTGGGGAAGTCGACCGCGGTGGGGGAGTTGGCCCGGCGCGGGGTCAAGGCGGTCGACCTGGACGACCCGACGTGGTCGGAGTGGGTCGACAGCCCGGACGGCGACGGGCCGTCGCCACTGCACCCCGGGCAGGACTGGCTGTGGCGGGAGGACCGGGTCGCGCGACTGCTGGCCACCGAGGACGCCGACACGCTCGTCGTCGGCGGGTGCGCGCCGAACCTCGGCACGTTCCGGGACCGGTTCGACGTGATCGTCCTGCTGAGCGCGCCCGCGGCGGTGATGGCGTCGCGGCTGGGGAGCCGGGCCGGATCCGCGTACGGGACGCATCCGGAGGAGCTGGCTCGAAGCCTGCGCTTCAAGGAGACGGTCGAGCCCAGGCTGCGCTCGATCGCCCACGCCGAGATCGACACCACCGCCCCCCTCGACGACGTCGTCGGCACACTCCTCGCCCTCGCCCGTACGGCCGGCAAACCTACGCTGGCGCGATGATCGGACGGTGGCACTGTCTCGTGGTGGACTGCGCTGAGCCGCTGACGCTGGCCGAGTTCTACGCGGAGCTGCTTGGGTTCGAGCTGCTCGGAGCCGGTCCGGACTGGGCCGCGATCGGTGCCGGGTCGCGATTGCCGGCGATGTCGTTCCACCAGGTAGAGCCGTATCGGCCGCCGACCTGGCCGGCCGGTCCGGTCCCGACACAGGAGCACGTGGACGTCCTGGTCGACGACCTCGACGAGGCGGAGCCGCAGGTCCTCGCGCTCGGCGCGACCCTTCTCGAGGGCTCGGACAAGCCGATCGGCTTCCGGGTGTACGCCGACCCTGCCGGACACCCCTTCTGCCTGGTCACTGCGCGAAGCGTCCCCTGGAGCGTTCGATGACCGCACGGGAACTCGTCCGGGAGTGGTTCGAGATGTGCCGGACCGGGGAGGAGGCACGGCTGGACGAGCTGGCGACCGACATGTTCGTCGCGCACGGGCCCGGCGGGACCACCGACCGGGCCGGGTTCCTGGTCTGGCTGCGCTGGTACCCGAGGGCGTTCACCGATCGGCACACGGCCGTCGAGGATGTCGTCGAGAGTGGCGATCGGGTGGTCGTGCGGTACACGACGCGGTCGACGTACCGGGGCGGCTTCCTCGACCTGCCCGCACACGACCAGCCGGTCCGCGAGACCGGGATCATCATCCTCCGGGTCGACGGCGACCGGGTCGCCGAGACGTGGTTCGCGGCCAACGACCTCGAAGTGGCGCAACAGCTTGGTGGTCGGATCACGCCGGGCCCGGTGGTGCGGACGGCGGAGGCGGGGGATCTGGCGGCGCTGCAGGGGGTGTTCCGGCGGGCGTCGCTGCACAACGCGGGGGACCGGGAGGTGCTGCTGGCGCATCCGGAGGTGCTGGTGTGGTCGGGCGAGGCGATCGCCGGCGGGCGGGTACGGGTGGCGGTCGAGGACGGTACGGTGGTGGGCTTCGCCACCACGGTGCCGATCGACGGCGGGCTCGAACTGGAGGACCTGTTCGTCGAGCCGGACCGGATGCGCCGCGGGATGGCCCGTCGGCTCGTCGAGGACCTGCTCGACAGGGCCCGTACGGAGGGCGTCGAGCACCTATGGGTGACCGCGAACCCGCACGCGATGGCGTTCTACACCGCGGTCGGCTTCGTGCCGGACGGCACCGCGCCGACGATGTTCGGATCCGCGCCCCGGCTGCGTCTCGACGTGGCCGAATCTCGCTCGCGTCCGGTCGGGCCCGCCGATAGCGTCGGCGCGTGATCTACCAGCACCCGCTGGCATACCTGCTGGGGATCGAGGGTCTCGCCCTGCTGCGGGCGTGGGCGGGCGACTACGACGAGGCGTTCGTGACCGCGCGGCTGGCCGAGGTGCGCCGGCTGCTCGACGAGCCGGCGCTGGCGCGGCACGCCGGAGTGTCCGTGCGCAGGGGCGACCTGGCCTCGGCGTACCGCGCCTGGTCGGCGACCTACGACCAGCCGCGCAACACCCTGTTCGACTCCGACGAGCCGGTCGTGCACGAGATCCTGGACCGGCTGCCCGCCGGCAGCGCCCTCGACGCTGCCTGCGGCACCGGCCGGTACGCGGCGTACCTGGCCGGGCGAGGGCATCGCCTCCTCGGCGTCGACGGCTCGGCCGAGATGCTCGACCGGGCGCGCGTCCGCGTGCCGACGGCCACCTTCGCTCGCGCGGACCTGCACCGGCTGCCGCTCGCCGACGACGCCGTCGACGTCGTCGTGTGCGGGCTGGCGCTCGCCCACCTGCCGGCGCTGGCGCCGGTGCTGGCCGAGTTCGCCCGGGTGCTGCGGCCGGGCGGGCACCTGGTCATCTCCGACGCCCACCACGAGCTGGTGCTGCGCGGCTCGGTGGTGCACGCGCCCGGGCCGGCCGGCGAGCCCGGGCTGGCGCCCACCTACCGGCACACCGCCGGCGACTACCTGCGCGCCGCGGTGCCGCACGGGCTGCGGGTCCGCCGCTGCGAGGAGCCGCGGCGGGGGATGCTGCCGCAGCCGGCCACCGCCGAGCCGGTCCCGGGTGACTGGGCGGACTGGCCGTGGACCCTGCTGCCGCTGGTACCCGAGGCCAGCCGGGCCGCGTGGGACCAGCCGTCCACGATCATCTGGCACTTCCAGCTCGACGACCGCTGAGGAGACCGGCGTGGACGTGTTCGCGGAGGGGTTGGCGTGGGCGCGCGGGGTGTGCCTGGCGCTGCCCGACGCGTACGAGGAGGAGGCCTGGGTGGGGACGCGCTGGATGGTGCGCCGGCGCACGTTCGCCCACCTGCTCGAGATCGTCGACGGCTACCCACCCTCGTTCGCGGCCGCGGCCGGCACCGGCGGCCCGGCGACCGTGCTGACCTTCCGCGCCGGCGCCGAGCTTGCTGCCGTACTGGCCGGGCCGGCCGCGTTCGGTCCACTGTGGAATCGCGACGACGTCGGCATCCGGCTGGCCGAGCACCCGGACCGCGCCGAGCTGGCCGAGCTGATCGAGGACAGCTACCGGCTACGCGCGCCGAAGACCCTGCTCCGCCGGCTCGACGGCTGAGTCGTCCGCCGCCGCCGGGCGGCCGAACGGCCAACGCCGGCCGATGCCGACGTGCAGGATGACGCCGACGCCGATCGCGTTCAGGCTCGCGTGGGTGACCCAGTCGTCCGGCGTGCCGCGGGTCCAGCCGACCGTCCCCGCGTACCCGTGCAGGGCGAGGTCGAGGACGACCGCGGTGACCATCGTCAGCCCGAGCAGCGCGGCCCGCTCGGTGGCCGCCGGCAGCCGGTCGCGCAGGAACCCCTCGAACAGCATCCCGTACAGCAGCCCGGCGGCGACCACGCACCCGGCCGCGGCACTGACCGCACCAGGGTCGACGCCGCGGGTCAGCCCGTAGGCCAGGCCGGCGCCGCCGAGCACCAGCGCGTTGCCGGCGACCAGCCGCACCGCCCGCCGCCCCGACCGGGCCGCCGGCCACCCCCGCCACAGCACGTAGACGCCCACCTGCGCGGCGCCGATCAGGGTGAGCAGCGCGCCGAGGTCGGGGCCGGCGAGCAACCGGCCGGGCACCAGCTCGTCGACGGCGACCGCGACCACCCAGGCGACGGTGAGCGCGGCCAGCCCGGCCGCGGTCCGGGCGAGCCGGCCCCGCAGCGGCCATCCCTCGCAGACCAGCGTCAGCTGCAGCATCGCCACGAACGCCGCCCCGGCCAGCGCCATCGTGCCGGGGAAGGTCGGCACGCCCGCCGGGGCCGGCTCGAACACCGCCCGTACGTCGACCGTGTCGACCACCGCCTGGCCCAGCAACGTCAGGCAGATCGCGGCGACGATCACGAGCACCGTGTCGGCCCAGCCGGCCCAGCTCGCCCGCAGCGTGCTGCCCGGCCAGTCGTCCCACCAGAACGCGACCATCGCGACGACCGGCAGCCCGAACGTGACCAGCGGCGCGAGCACGAGCAGCGACGGCTCCGGCCCGCCCGCCGCCAGCGCCAGCAGCAGCGCGACCGGCACCACCAGCAGCAGGCCGAGCGCGCCGAGCCGCGGCTGGCGGGCCCAGCGTTCCCGCTGCGCCGCCCGGGCGCGCCGCGGCTGCAGGGCGAGCGGCGCGCTGATGCTCGGCCTGGTCACGGCGGGAATCAGGCCGGGTCCATGACCAGCTCGGCGGCGAGCGGCAGCTCGCGGACCCGACGCCCGGTCGCGTGGAACACCGCGTTCGCGATCGCGGCGCCCGCGCCGACCTGGCCGATCTCGCCGACCCCTTTGACCCCGAGCGGGTTGACCACGTCGTCGGTGACCTCGACGAACTCGACGGTCACGTCCGGCGCGTCCGCGTTGACCGGCACCAGATACTCGCCGAGGTTCGTGGCGGCCCAGCGCGCGTGCCGCGGGTCCATCCGGTTGCCCTCGAGCAGGGCCTGGCCCATCCCCCAGATCATCCCGCCCATCAGCTGGCTGCGGGCGAGGCGCGGGTTGAGCACCCGGCCGGGCGCGAACACGCCCAGCATCCGGCGCACCCGGACCAGGCCGAGCTCCGGGTCGACGGCCACCTCGGCGAACTGCGCGCCGAAGGTGAGCAGTCCGTGCGGGGTGTCCAGCGGCGGCGGCGTCCAGCTGCCCATCGCCTCGGCGTCGGCGAGCCGGTTGCGCTGCATGAGCTGCCCGTACGTCTCGCCGGCGGCCGGCCGGCCGCGCGCCTGCAGCCGTCCGGCCACGACGTCGACCTCGGCCGGGTCGCAGCCGTGCAGCGGCGACTGCGCATCGGCGACGGCCAGCTCGACCAGCTGCCGGCGCAGTGCCGTCGCCGCGGCGTGCACGGCCGCGCTGATCATGCCGGCCCCGGCGGAGCCGACCGCCGAGCTGACGTTGGGCAGGTCGGTGTCGCCGGCCGCGAACCGCACGTCGGACAGCGGCACGCCGAGGGCGTCGGCGCCGACCTGCGTCATCGCGGTGGTCACGCCGGTGCCGAACTCCTGCGTGCCGGCCTCGACGACCGCGCCGCCGTCCGCGTACAGCCGGGCGCGGGCGCGCTGCACCGGCATGAACAGCGCCACCGGATAGGCCGCGGCCGCCATCCCGGTGCCGATCAGCCAGTCGCCGTCCCGGCGGGCCCGCGGGGTGGGGTCCCGGTCGGCCCAGCCGAACCGCTCCGCGCCCAGCCGGAGGCACTCCGGCAGCCCGTCACTGGACCAGGGGTTGCCCTGCGGGTCCACGTCGGTGTGGTTGCGCAGCCGCAGCTCGAGCGGGTCGAGGCCGAGCCGGTAGGCCAGCTCGTCCATCGCCGTCTCCAGCACGAACGACGCCACCGACTCGCCCGGGCCGCGGGTGAACGTCGGGGTCATCGTGTTGCCGCGGATCAGCCGGTGCACGCCGAGGAAGTTCGGGCACCGGTAGAGCTGCGAGGACACGCCGGTCGCCGGCTCGGCCCAGTCGTCGAAGTGCGAGGCGATCGACAGCTTCTCGTGCCGCAGCGCCACCAGTCGGCCGTCGTGGCCGGCACCCAGGCAGAGCCGCTGCTCCTGCTCCTCCCGGTGCCCGTGCCCGGTGTACGTCTGCGGCCGGGTCAGCACCAGCCGGACCGGCCGGCCGACCTGCCGGGCCGCCATCGCGGCCAGCGTGACGTGCGGCCACACCATCGCCTTGGACCCGAACCCGCCGCCGACGAAGTGGGTGATCACCCTGACCCGGGCCAGCGACAGGCCGAGCAGGTGCGCCACGGTCAGCTGGGTGGCCCGGATGCCCATCGTCGAGTCGTAGATCCTCAGCCCGTCGCCGTCCCAGACGGCGGTCGTCGCGTGCGGCTCCAGCGCGTTGTGGTGGTTGGCCGCCATCCGGTAGGTGAGGTCGAGCCGGACGTCGGCGCCGGCCAGCGCGGTCTCGACGTCGCCGCGCTCGGTGCGGCCGGGCAGCAGGCCGCCGAACAGCCGCTCCGCCTCGTACGCAGTCGCCCGGCCCTCGTCGATCGTGGTCGTCGCCGGGCTCTGCTCGTACCGGACCTGCAGCCGGGACGCCGCGTACTGGGCCCGCTCGTGGCTGTCGGCGACGACCACGGCGACCGGCTGGCCGGCGTAGTGCACCACGTCGTCCTGCATCGGGAAGAAGCTCTCGCCCGGCGCCGGCGCGCCGACCAGCGACGGCAGCAGCCGCGGCTGGCCGACGATCTTGTCGAGGTCGCGGTGGGTGAGCACCCTCAGCACGCCGTCGGCCGCGTCGGCCGGCAGCTCGACGTCGAGCACGCGTCCACTGTGGACGGTCGCGCCGACCAGGACCGCGTGCACCAGGCCGGGCAGCGGGATCTCCGCGGTGTAGCGGGCGGTGCCGGTGACCTTCGCGCTCCCGTCCACCCTGGGCACG
>Ga0134128_10011588_pt1 | contig 10534 bp, 6 predicted proteins | sample KB31754_FD_96462 | JGI IMG/M metagenome (GOLD analysis project Ga0134128, IMG submission 96462) | Terrestrial soil microbial communities with excess Nitrogen fertilizer from Kellogg Biological Station, Michigan, USA - KB3-175-4 | ecosystem: Environmental > Terrestrial > Soil > Unclassified ...
ACCGGTTGATGGAGCTGCGCCAGCGTTGCCGCAGCAGCACGAGGAAGGCGGAAATGAAGGTCCCCGAGTTGCCGATCGCGATCCACCACACGTAGCTCGTGATCATGAAGCCCCAGTCGACCGTATTGTTGAGGCCCCAGATGCCGGTGCCGACGACGAGCAGATAGATGAGCGAGATCGCGAAGACCACTGCAAGCACGCTCGTCACGCCGAGCGCGAGCCAGAAGCTGCGGCCGCTACGCCGCTCGAGCACGAGGTCGGCGATCTTGTCGGTGATCGAGCCATAGGTGTGCCGCCCCTGAATGACCGGAGCTGCGCCCGGCTGCCCGTACTCCCGCAGAACTTCCGGTGCGCCGCTCAACCGGGCTCTTCCTCTGTAGTGTTGACGATACGGGCGAGGTAGGTGGTGCGCGGGCGGGTGTCCAGGTCGCCGAGGAGCGCGTAGTTGCGGGGCGAGGACTTGGCGATGCGCACCTGGCTGCGCGGATCGTTGAGATCGCCGAAGGCGATGGCCCGGGTGGGGCAGACCGCCTGGCAGGCAGTCAGCACGTCGCCATCATGCAGGTCACGGTTCTCGCGGTCGGCGACGATTCTCGCGCGCACGATGCGCTGCAGGCAGTAGTTGCATTTCTCCATCACGCCGCGCATGCGCACCGTGACGTCGGGATTTCTCATCGCATCGAGGCTCGGCGTGTCTTCGGCGTAGCGCAGGAAATTGAAGCGCCGCACTTTGTAGGGGCAGTTGTTCGCGCAGAAGCGCGTGCCGACGCAGCGGTTGTAGACCTGCACGTTGATCCCTTCGGTGTCGTGCACGGAGGCCTCCACCGGACAGACCGTCTCGCAAGGGGCGTGCTCGCACTGCATGCAGGGCACCGGCTGGAATGCGCTGCGCGGCGCGGTTACCGGCCCCTCGTCGTAGCGATCGACCCGGATCCAATGCATCTCCCGTCCCATGAGCACCTGCTCCTTGCCGACCGTCGGAATGTTGTTCTCCGCCTGGCAGGCGATCGTGCAGGCGCTGCAGCCGATGCAGGAGGTGAGGTCGATGCTCATGCCCCATGCGTGTCCCGGATACGAGTAGTCGGGGTAGAGCGTCGGCGGCGGAGCGAGGTCGGCCTCCTTCCTGGCGAAATCGGGCTTTGCCCGGTATGCCGCGACCGTGGCGCTGCGGACGATGTCGCGGCCGAGCATCCTGTGATGGTCGTGGACGCTCGCGAGCTTACGCTCGCGAGCAGTTGGGGTGACTCGCAGTCCCCTCGCGAACCAGGGCGCCTTGGAGGTGCGCAACGCGTATGCGTTCGCTCCGTGAGCGGAGCCCACCTCACCCGCGGCGGTCCGGCCCCATCCCAAGGGAAGCGTCACGGCACCATCCGCATGTCCGGCGACGATCCACACAGGGGCTTCGACCGTGCGTCCACCCAACTCCAGCTCGACGATCTGCTCGTTGCGCACTCCGAGTCGCGCGGCCAGCGTCGGGCTCATCAGGGCGGCGTTGTCCCAGGTCAGATCCGTCAGCGGTCGCGGCAGCTCCTGAAGCCAGGCCACCTGGGCATAGCGGCCGTCCCAGAGATAGGGGTCCGGCCGAAAGACGATTTCCAGAGTTTCGCCGGCCCCTATTGGTGGCGTGCCGGGTGTTGGAGGCTGAGCCGCGGGCGCACCGGCTTTGCCGAGGTGCTCGGCGGCTTCGAAGGGTGTGGCGGTGTGCGGAACCACACCACCGCGCAGCGCCTCGCGCCAGCGCTCGTCGAACCGCTCCTGACCGAAGCGCGCGAGCCATGTCGCGTGTACGAGATCGTGGCTCGTGAAGCCGAGCTGGCCGGTGAGCAGCCCGAGCAGCTCCACCGCCGATTTGCCGCCGTAGAGCGGCGCGATTAGAGGCTGTCGGATCGTGAGCGTGCCGTCGAAGGCTCTCGCATCACCCCACGTCTCGAGCTCGTGGGCGGCCGGGACGTGCCATGCACAGCGCCCGGCCGTCTCATCCACCAGCAACCCGAAGTGGATGCTGGCGGGCACGCGCTCGAGCGCACGGTCGAATTCGAGGTCCGCTGGTGCATCGTAAACCGGATTGCCTCCCAGGATCAGAAGCGTGTCGACGCGTCCGGCGTGCATGTCGGCGACGAGGGCGGCAAGCGAATCGCCGGCAAGCTCCCGCACCTCGATGGGCGGTTGAATGAAATCGACGGTCCTGCCGATGTTGCCCAGCATGTCGTTCATGCGATGCGCGAGGGCGTGCACCTCGGGAGGCTGGCCTTCACCGGCGAGCACCAGGGAGCGACCCCGGTGCGACTGCAGATCGGTCGCCGCGGTTTCGAGCCACGCGGAGCTCGCCTTGCCGCCACTGGCCAGCCGCTCGGCGAGCTCGGCCGCGAGATCTCCGATCCGGCTCGATGGCGACGCCAGACGATAGTCGGCAGCAGCTCCCGTGAGACTGGGCATGCATTCGACTACATAGAGGCGACTCATCGGTGACTTGGCGTCCGGACGCCGCAGTTGGATGTAGTCCCGCGCGTAACGCACCCTTCCCGGCATGCAGCCGAGGAAGTCAGCCTCGAGCGAAAGTATCGTGAGCGCCCGGTCGAAGTGATACACCGGCTCGAGCCATCGTCCGAAAGCGAGTCGGGCCCCTTCGTGCACGTTGTCCTGGTTGATCGGCTCGTAACGATGCCGGCGCGCCTGCGGGTAGCGCGCGAGCGCCGCGTCCATCACGGACCCTTCCGTGAGAGAGCTCGACGAGAGCGTCAGCAGCCTCAGACCGGCGCCGCCGCTGGGCCGAAGCCGCTCCAGGCGCAAGCTCAACATGGTCATGAGCTCGTCCCAGGAGGCGATCTCACCGTCGTGCAGCACCGCGTGGGAGCGTTTTGGATCCCAGAGCTCGAGGATCCTGCCCTGCTCGATGGGCGAGCTCGCCCCGAGGCTCGCCGGATGTTGCGGGTTACCCTCGATTTTGGTGGGGCGGCCCCTGTCGCTTCTTGCCAGGACACCCTGCGCGTAGCCTCCCTGCGTGAGCGCCGTGGCGAAGTAGAGCGGGTCGCCCTGGGTCGCCCCTTCATCCCGACCGTCAACGTACGGCACGATCGGCTCGAGCGGCGGATGCGCGCAGCCGCCCGCCGCGAGCGCGAGCGCTGCGCTCATGAGCTTCATGAACTCGCGTCGGTCCATCAATGGTGGCAGGTCGAGCATGCAGTGAGTACGTCGGTGGAATGGAGGTGATAGAGCAGCCGCAGGCGCTGCCCGAGCTCGCGCTGGTTGGCCGGCGGCTTCCAGCGCATGTTGAATATCTGTGACTGTGGGCGCAGCTGGCTCTCAGGATTCCGGTGGCACGCGAGACACCACTGCATGCTCAGGGGCGCCTGCCGCTCAGTGAGCGGCATCCGGTCGACTTCACCATGACAACTGCTGCAGCCGATCCCCTTGGCGATGTGAATGGAATGGTCGAAGTAGACGAAGTCCGGCAGCTCATTCACGCGGCTCCACTGGAGGGGCCGCCCGCCTGCGAATGCCGTACGTAAGGGGGCGAGGACAGGGGCGGTCTTGAACAGCTGCGAGTGGCAGGTCATGCAGGTCGAGAGCGGCGGAATACCTGCGAAAGCGGCGCGCCCGACGGAGCTGTGGCAGTACCGGCACGCGATCCCATCGTCACCCGCGTGATGCTTGTGGCTGAAGGGCACGACCTGCGCCACCGGATCACCGATGGCCGGTTGCAGCTCGATGTAGCGGCGCCAGAGGAAGAGACTCGCCACGATGACCGCGAGCGCGCCGAGCGCGCCAAGCTTCAGGGCGAGAACTGTGCCCGGCGAGAATACCTGCATGCGCTCAGCCGACGGCAGCCGCAGTCGCTGCGCGTGCGCCTCCAGCCGCCGGTGAAGCTTCGGAAGTTATTGTTGAGCTTCGCGGCATCGCGCCATTGCCGCCTGCAACTTACGTTCCGTGTTGCGCCGCTGCCGCTGCCGCCGGCGCTGTCGCGGCCTCCTCCTGCTCCAGGTTGCGCCCGAGGACCGTGAAAAACACGGTGCCGAAAAGCGCGCTGCCGAAGATCCACATGACGACACCGCCGAGCTGTTGATCAGCCACCGGCGGGACGGGAAGGAAACGGCCGCAGACCGCGTACACCGGATACCAGTCGCGCTGGGCGAGCGTCAGGGAAGCGCTGGTGAGCACCATGGCCAGCATGGCGAGATACAACATCACGAGTCGACAGCCGGGCCGGGCGCGTGCGAGCGGATGTCCCCGGGCATCCAGAACGAGCGACCAGAAAGGCAGTGCCGTCGCCAGCACGCTCCAGCTCATCGCCCTGAACAGCCAGTTGCTCACCATGACGTAGGTGCTGAGCGGCGGCCAGAGCCAGATGAGAAGGCCGAGCAGGTAGAGCGCCACCGCGATGGCGGGATTCTGCAAGAGATGAAGCGGCCCGCGAAGCGCCCGCCTGATGGCGCCTATGGGTGTCTGCAGCCGCCGCGGCAGCCCCCGTGCGAGTGCCGCGCCCGGCATCGCTCCGGTGAGCAGCGCCGGCGCAAGACCATGCAGCACGAAATGCTGCAGCCGCAGGACGAAGAACATGTGGCTCGCGTAGTACTCCCAGCTCGTCTGCAGCGCCGCATAGATGAGCAGCAAGCCGAGATGGAAGGCGACCCCGTGCCTGGTTGCGAGGGGAGGCCCCGTACGACTCGCGCCCCGCCGATAGACGATGACCGCCACGAGCACCGCAGTCAGAACGGTCGGTGAGAACTGCCAGGGCAGGAGCGGCTCGAGTGACGACAGCATGGGCGGCTTCGGATCGGCAACTTGCGTACCCTGGCGTACCCTGGCGCGAGCGCTTCCTCGAAGCGGCTGCCCGGATCACCTATGTCGCGCGCCGGCTCCAATCCGGGAGGCGGCCAGCCAGACGACCCCCGCGCCTACCGCGCAGGCTGATAGAAGGAGGCGGCTGTGCGTCGTGAGCCACAGCTCGCGGCTCGTCCTGCTGGCCTTGTCGCCGAATCTGCCGTGTGCGCCGTGATCTCCCGGCACCGTCCGCCACAGGTTGTCGGGGCGATCCGGCTCGACCGGCTCTTCGGCGAGTTGCGAGTGGTACGCGGTGCGCGCCAGATAACGATCGAGGAGCGGGGCCAGCAGCCGATTGCCCCAGATGGCGGCGACGGTGCTGCCGCCTACGAAGACCTCGCGTCGCCTGTTCCGGGATGCCCATACGATGGCGCGCGCGGCGACCTCCGGCTCGAAGATGGGCGGTACCGGCTGTGGCTTGCGGGGCAGACGGGTCCGGCACCAGTCGAACTGGGGCGTGTTGAGCGCCGGCATCTGTACCATCGTGATCCTGACACGGCTGCCGGAGTGCAGCAGCTCGGTGCGCAGCGAGTCGGTGAAGCCGCGAATGGCCGCTTTAGCGCCACAGTAAGGCGCCTGCAGCGGAATCGATCGATAGGCGAGCGCCGACCCGACCTGCACTATGGTCCCTCGGTTCCGAGGGAGCATCCGGCGCAGAGCCGACAAGGTGCCGTTGACCGTGCCGAGATAGGTGACTTCCGTGACGCGACGGACCTCGTCAGCCTGTAGCAATGCAACGGGAGAAAATACCGTCACCATTGCATTGTTGACCCAGACGTCTATCGGGCCAAGCTCCGACTCGATGGCGAGCGTCGCCCTCTCGACTGCATCCGCATCCGACACATCGAGCGGAATAGGCAGCGCTCGCCTACCGTAGCTTTCCACCTCCGCACGTGCGTTGTCCAATGCGTCGCCGTTGCGGGCCAGCAAGGCTACGTTCGCACCACCGCGCGCGAACTCGCGGGCTGCTGCTCTGCCGACTCCGGCGCTGGCGCCTGTGACCACCACTACTTTGTTGCTACGTCTCTGGAGCATTTGCGTATGAGCCTCAATTCGCGAACGCGCGCGCGCGGTCAAGGTTCCGTCGCGCGCAATCTGTTGCAGACCCGGTGCCGCCGCGGGAACGGGGGTTGCAGCGGGAACTGACGCCGCCGCCCCGAGCCTGTCAGGTCTGCGCGCGCGGAGCAGTCGGCCGCGCCTATGAGCTCGAGCGAGACCCTTTCCGGCACTCTGACGGAGTTGCAGCACCGCTGCCGTGAGCGGCTGCTGACCACCCACCATGCCTCGCAGGTGCATCACGACGCCGACTCGATCGTGCTCGCCGACTCCGGGCTGGTCCTGCTGAGCGATGCGCGCGGCGACGTTCCCGCATGTCGCGCGCAAAGTGGAGGTCTCGGGCTCTTCTACCGCGACACACGCTTTCTCAGCGCTTACGAGCTGACTCTCAACGGCGTACCGCTCGTGCCGCTGTCGAGCCATGAAGGCGGCGGCGCGTGGGCCTTTCACGTGCTCGGCAATCCGCCGCTCGAGACCACGGGCGGTGGACGCATTGCGCCTCATACGATTGCGATCCGCCGCGACCGGATAGTGGATGAGGGCGCCATCCACGAGATCATCGCCGTCACCAACTTCGGTGCAACGCCGGTGTACTTGTCGCTCGGGCTCGCCTTCGCCGCGGACTTCCTCGATGTCTTCGTCATCCGGGGCATCGCCGAGCCGCCGGCATCCATGTGCCGGCCGGCGGAGGTCACACAGCCGTGCCGGGTAGCACTGCGCGCACAGGCGCGTGATGGCATGCAGCAGGCCACGATCCTAGAGTTCTCGCTGCCGGCGGCCCGGCTCACCGACGAGATGGCGCAGTTCGACCTGCTTCTCGATTCCGGCGGGCAGTGCGAGCTCGCCGTTGCGATCATGCCGCGGCTGGGAGCTGTCGGCGCACCAAGATCGGCCAACACCGACTTGCACGGCCTTCTCGAGGAACGCGAGCGCGAAGGCCGCGCCTGGCTGGATTCGTGCGCCGGTGTGAGCGGGGAGCCGGTGCTCGAGCGCATCGTCCGGCGAAGCCTCCTCGACCTGAAACTGCTGCGCACGCCGCTGCACGGCGGCTACCACTACCTCGCCGGCGGCATACCGTGGTTCGCGACGCTGTTTGGCCGCGATTCGGCGATCTCGGCGCTCGAGGTCTGCGGTTGGCGCGCCGATGTCGCCGGGGATACCGCGCAGGTGCTCGCCCGCTACCAGTCTGAGCGGTGCGATGCCTACCGCGATGCCGAGCCGGGCAAGATCCCCCACGAGCTCCGGCAGGGCACGCTCGCGCGGCTCGGAGAAATCCCGCAGAGCCCAGCTTACTATGGGACGGTCGATGCGACGCCGCTCTTTCTCATCCTCCTCGGCGAATACGTCTCCTGGTCCGGAGATGTCGGGTTGGCCGAAGCGCTGCGCGGCAATATCGATGCGGCGCTCGGCTGGATAGAGAGATTCGGTGACGCCGACGGCGATGGCTACCTGGACTATCGAGGCGCGTACGATAACGGGCTCGTCAACCAGGGATGGAAAGATTCCGGTGTCGCGATCGTCGAGGCGGATGGATCGCTCCCCACGCCGCCCATCGCGCTCTGCGAGGTCCAGGGATATCTCTATCGCGCCTGGCTCACCGCCGCGAGGCTTCTCGAGCTCACCGGCGATGCGCCGCGCGCGCGATCGCTCGAGGGCCGGGCGGCGAGGCTGCGCGAGCGCTTCGAGCGCGACTTCTGGTCGGAGCGTCTCGGCTGTTATGTGCTTGCGCTGCAGCAGGGTGGCCGGCCCGTGGAAGTCGTCGCCTCCAACGCCGGCCATGTGCTCTGGAGCGGCATCGCTGCCCCCGATCACGCGCGTGACGTCGCACGACGGCTGATGCAGAAGGATATGTTCAGCGGCTGGGGCATCCGAACGCTCTCGAGTCGCGAGCAGCGTTACAACCCGCTCAGCTACCAACTGGGCAGCGTCTGGCCGCACGACAACGCGCTGATCCTGGCGGGGTTCAAACATTACGGCTGCAACAGCGAAGCCCGGCAGCTGTTCGCGGCGCTCCACGATGCCGCCGGCGGTCTGCGCGGACATCGCCTGCCGGAGCTGTACGCCGGTTTCGAACGCGGTCCGGGCGAGCGCCAGCCGGTCCGCTACCCGGTGGCGTGCAGTCCCCAGGCGTGGGCCGCCGCCGCCATGCCCTACGCGCTCGTCAGCCTGCTCGGGCTGCAGCCGGATGCGCTCGAGCACAGACTGCGGATCGTGGACCCGAGCCTGCCGGCTGGAATCGATCGACTGTCGCTCGCGCGGGTGCGTGTGGGCACGGGTGTCGTGGACCTCACCTTCCTGCGCTCCTTCGACGATAACGTCGGCGTTAGCTGGCAGGTGCGTGAGGGGCCGCTGGTCATAGAGGCCGTTCCGCCGCGGGGTCAGGCGCCCTGATTGAGGCACGCCGGATGTAAAGCGCATGTACCATAGGCGGCGCCCTGACCTGGAGTTCCGGCGTGCCGCCAGAGAGTCCGACCTTAGCCCAGAAGACCGCGCGCTACGTTCTCATCGGTGCGCTGGTGCTCATCGGCGCCTGGATGCTGCGACACTTCATCCCGGCGCTCTGCTGGGCGGTGGTTCTGGCGATTGCGACGGCGTCGGTCTATGACCGCTGGCTGGCGAAGTTCCGGGGCAAGCGGCGGGATATCTGGGCCGCTCTCACCTTCACGGCGATCGTCGGCGCGGTGCTGTTGGTGCCCCTCATCTATGGAGGTGTAGTGGCCGCACGCGAGGCGATCTCGCTCGCGCGGGAGATCGTGGCCTCGGCCGGCAGCGGTCCGCCGCCACTGCCGTCCTGGCTGGTCCAGATCCCATGGCTGAGCCGGTGGGTGAGCGAGTTCTGGGTGGAGTATCTCGGGCCGCTGGGGAGCGGCACCACCCAACACGTGCATGCCAGCCCGGCGATGATCGAGTGGACGCGGGTCGTCGGCATGCAGGTTGCGCGGCGCATCGTCACGTTGGGGTTCACGCTCCTCACCCTCTTCTTCGTGTACCTCAACCGCGACCGCCTGAGTGTGCAGGTGCCGAAAATGTTCCGGCGTCTCTTCGGCTCCTCAGTGGACAGGTTGCTGCGGCGTGTGGTCAAGGCGATCCGCGCGGCAGTGGACGGCATCGTGTTCGTAGCCGTCGGTGAAGGGGCGATCATGTGCGGCGTCTACGCCCTGGCTCATGCGCCGCACCCCATCCTGTCAGGTGTCGTCACGGGTGTGTTTGCGACCATTCCGTTCGCGGCGCCGATCGTCTTTGGGACGGTTGCCATCGTGTTGGTGCTGCGCGGTTCGATTGCGGCTGCGATCGTGGTCGGCGTTGCAGGTACCCTGGTGCTGTTCATCGCCGATCATTTCGTGCGTCCGGTCATCATCGGCGAGGGTGCGAAGCTGCCTTTCCTCTGGGCGCTGCTCGCCATTCTCGGCGGCGTCGAGTCGTTCGGCCTGGTCGGCATCTTCATCGGCCCGGCGCTGATGGCCGCGCTGCTGTCGATCTGGCGCGGCTGGGTGGAAGAGTTGCCGGCCGAGAATCCCTAGGATCCGGCTAGTCGGAAGAGGCCGCGCGGCCGCGTACCAAAGCCTCCGGGTGCCGCTCGAGGTAGTCGGCCAGCGACCGCACGGCGCGGGCGGCGCCGGCGAGCTCATCGAGCGCGTGCTCCAGGTTGCCGCTCGGTGCGGCCGGTGTCGAGCCCATCGTCAGCCTGGCGGCTGCGGCCGTCGTGTCCATCTGTTGTGCCGCCGCGCGCAGGCTCACCACCGTCGCGCGCACCTCACGCAGGGTCGGACCGACCTGCGGGCCGGCTTCGCGTGTAGTGCGGTCCAGAGCCGCCAGCGTCGCATCGAGATGGGCGAGGGTGCTCTGCATTCGGGGCGAAGTACTGAGCGAGCGGAGCTGGTCCGTTATGACCCGCAGGTTGTCGGCGATTTGAGTGAGCGGCAGCGAGTCGATCTCCGCCGGCAGGCGCTCGAGCCCGGTCTCGGCTGCGGGAATCTGCGCATACTGCTCCGAGGTATCGAGTCGCGCCGCCTGGGCGCCGGCGACGATCTCGAGCTCCACCTGCTCGCCCCCGACCAGGGGCACGGCGCGTGTCAGGCTGGCGCGCAGGCCGGCATCGATCAGCTTGGAGAGGGCCTCGTCCATCAGAGGCTTCCAGTTGCCGTCGGCCGGAGCGGGCGCGGTGAGGTGGAAGCGAGTCGGGTCGAGCGCGAGCAGCACCGGGGTCGAGATCCGTCCTGTTTGCGGATCGACGGCAAGCCCCACGCTCGTGACTTCCCCTACCGTGAAGCCTCGCAGCATCACGGGTGCGTCGGGTTTCAACTGTCCCACCGCGCCGCGGAAACTGACCAGATAGGGCAGTGAAACGGTGAGCGTCTGGCGGGGGCCGCCTTCCGTGCCGATGAAGCTCGTCGCAGGTTTTCCGGGGCCGGGCACCATCACGATGGTCGGACCGGCGATGAGCGCCCGGAGCGAGGCGGCATCGGAGAAGCTCGGATGCGCACCTTCCAGAACGAAGCGCGTGCCGGTGTTGATTTTCGGCGCGAGCTGCCCGTCGATGCCGAGATGCACGATCACGTGCCAATCATCGCTCGCCAGCGCGACACTGGTTACTCTACCGACCTCCAGTCCGTGGTACATGACGCGGGTATCGCCCGGCTGCATGCCGGCGGCATCG
>Ga0134128_10011590_pt1 | contig 10533 bp, 11 predicted proteins | sample KB31754_FD_96462 | JGI IMG/M metagenome (GOLD analysis project Ga0134128, IMG submission 96462) | Terrestrial soil microbial communities with excess Nitrogen fertilizer from Kellogg Biological Station, Michigan, USA - KB3-175-4 | ecosystem: Environmental > Terrestrial > Soil > Unclassified ...
AGCTGGCCGATGAGGTTGCCGAGCAGCACCGCCAGCTGGCCGATGAGGTTGCCGAGCAGCACCGCCAGCTGGCCGAGGACGTTGCCGAGCAGCACCGCAAGCGAGAAGAACGCAGGAACAAGGACAAGGAAACCTTGGAGCAGCGGCGCCAGGACGCGAAAGAGAGTCACGAGAAAAAAGTCCGCACCTTGCAGCTCGTTCACCAGGCGGACGAGAGCAAAGACACGCTCACCGAGGCCAACTTGGCCGTTGCTCGCCAGCTGTCTTGCATCGTCATGGGCTGCTCGTTTCCGCCGCTGTTTGGCAAGCAAGGTTGCCACCAGCACACGTGCACCAATTGCAAACAAGGCATGGTGCCTTCTGTATGTGTAGACTTGACTAACTCAAACGCTTAGGTGTCGTCTATCCGATTGCTGGAATCCACTTGCTGGCCGAGCCTTTCAACACGTGGTGCAGTGCATGCCGCGACTCGAAGCGCTGTCAGCGAGCAGGCTGCACCAACCCCGCCATGCTCAACCATGTCCAAGACGAGGACCAGGCGGAAGACCACTGGAACTACCACGGTGACGGCAAGCGCACTCTACCCGAAGATGTCAAGATCCACGACTACTGTATCGACTGCCAGCCGTATCAGTGCGAGGGCTGCCACCGCCAGTTCCTCTACGCCCAGGAAGACTACAAGGAACCGAGCGTCGAGGACCCGTTCGAGTACGATCTCAACACGAAGAAGAAGCGCAAGCTGACCATCATCCACGTGCCGCTGCAACATCCCAACAAGACCAACCGAGTCAACTGCGATCTGTGCGCCTGCGTCGAGACCTACACCATTCCCGGCACTGACCGCGTCGTCCGCTGCCGCAACATTAGCCGACGCGCCGATGCCTGGGACCACGGCTTTCAAGGCGTGCACCCTGAAGTGATCAAGAAGAAGACGGACAAGGAGCTCGAGCGCATCTGCAACTTGGTGCCCAAGTACGACGGCGAGTCGAAAGACGCCTGGATTCAGCGCACCGAAGCCGTGCTCAATCGATGCACGCATCACTCGGGCGGAGCGACTGTCTGTGCTGCAACTCATCAGCGGCCAGTGGGATTGGACGATGCGTGCCTGGAGCTGTTGGACGTCCATGCAAAGGAGGACAATGGAGACGCCAAATCCAAACAAACTGACCACGACGACGACGCCTCAGCCTCACTGTACCAATCCGACGAGTCACAGCCTCGGCCGCTCAAGCACAAGTCCTCGATCGACAACAAGCGGCTCCAGGAGGCGATCGAGGCGTTCCCGAAGTACACAGTCACCACGCGCTTCAGCCTCGGCTGCATCACCAACGGCCACATCTGTCACTGGAAAGATCCTGTCACCAACAAGCCGTGTCTGGTCGAACGCAAACCGGGCAAGAGGGGATGCGCGACTCACGCCTGCCACAAACACATGTGCAAAGGACTGCGCACCGACCCGGATCATCTCAAGTGCCGTAACTGCTACGAGCAAACTGTCCACGACGCGCAAAAGGAAGAGGCTCGAGACCACAGCAAGGATGAATATTGGTATCTGTGGAGCAACTCGCACCTGAACGCCGCGTGTGAGTCATACATTGACCCGACGCGGCTGCTGCCGCAGTCTGCGGCCGCCGTTGGCACTGTTGGCGCTGTGACTCAAGAGACCAAAAAAGACGACAATGAGAAGGAGGAGGAGGAGCAAGAGGATGACAAGGCTCGTCGTCTGCCTCCACTGTATCAAGAGCGCGAGTGGCGCACCGACTCGATTTTCGACCTTCATTCTGGCACTTGCAACTGGTTTGTTTTGTTGTTTACACATTCGTTGTATGATAACTCAACTATTTAACTAGGCCGGCGTGTGAAAACGAGGTGGTCAATGGCAAGTATTATTGCTCTAATCACGCCTGCCCTCGCTGCCACGTCCGCCCGACCGCCTATGTCTTTACCACCCACCGCGTATACGCGCTCGGCATCAAGACCGGCCTGCTGTGCGAGCACTGTTCGCGAAGCACAAAATGTGCGCACCCTCTGTGCAACATGGCGCTCGATGGACGAATGCTGAACGGAGTTGGATTCACACTGGCCTCGGTCGGTGGAAGGTTTTACTTCCAATCGTATTGGTCAGCACTTATTCTCGGTTCAAGTCTTGCATGTGATATTGTGTTATTATGATGATGTAGGCAAGACGACCTCGGCCACTACCATGGCTGCAGCCTGGATCTTCACACGAGCTTTGACAAGGACATGTATTCGGCGGCGATGGGCGCGTGCGAAGGCGTTCGGTACAATTATTGTCTTCGCCACACGCCGCAAGTCTGTCTGCCCAACTTGGCGGCCATGCACGCTATTCTTTGGTCCGCACACGGAAACAACGTTTCAATGTTTGACGCGGTTTCTATTGCTGTTCCTGTAGGATGCAGGGCGACAACGAGCGCCGCTACCCGACGGACTCGGAGGTGGTTCGTTCGACGCCGATCGAGGTCAAGTATCTTCCATTGATTGCGTCGACCGAGGCAGAGTGCAACGCCGCTCGCGAGTTGCACTGCAACGGTTGCAAGGAAGTACAGTACGCGCCACTTTTCCTTCTGTACGACCCGCGACAAAAGAACAAGGACGAGGGCTACGACAGCGAGGGAGACGAGGTCGAGTGGTGCGAGGACTACTTTGCCGTTGCGCTCGGCTGCCACGCACATCGATGCATCGTCCCGGGGTGCACGTCGGCGCCAGTGACGGATGGCAACGTGTGTCTTCAGCACATGGTATCGTATTGCCGATTCGGTCGGGCGGCACGCGCGTTTTTCTACGCCGGAGGCGAGGCCCTGATGATGGTGCACAACTGGATCGATGTTCGCAAGGGGCGCGGGGCCGACTATGCGTTGTGCACCAATAAGAACGAGCGCCTGCGCAACGGCCGCGTCGTTTCGCTCGTCTGCAACGAGAAGCACCGCTGCGAGAGCACGGACCATCGCTCAGGATTCCGCTGCTGCAATGTCAAGGAGCTGCCCAAGCAGTCGAACCCGGAACATGTTCAACGCGATCTCGACCTGCCAAAGGAGGACGCAGCGCGCAAGTTGAAGCAATGCCACTTTCACCGAGCCAAGAGCGGGCAAGCAAAACCAGAGCCGATGAAAAAAGGTCGCGTTCGTGGTTATTGGTAGCTGCTTGTGCTGCTCGGTTAGCGATTCGAATTCCTTGTAAAATCGAATTGTCTGATTCAACTAACTCATTTGAAGTTTCGCATTCTGATCCACCACCGTACCAAACGCATAGTACAAAATCCATCTTGGCGCCGCGTCCTTACTCGCCTTTGACCCCCTGTGCACCTTGAACCCATCAAAGACCAACACGTCACCAACGGGTACTTTTGGGGACACGATGCCGGCCTTGCTGGCCAGTTTGTCGACTCTTGCGGCGAATCGGTCGCTCTCGGGCCACTCCCAGTACCGGCGTTGGTGCGTTTGCCTGTCGATGAACTCGGTGCGCGCCGATCCCGCACCCAGTGTGTCGGTCAGCGGTACCATTACGGTGAAATACCAGTCGCGCAGCCCTCCTTTCCTGCGTCGCTCAAACGGCGGCATGTCCACATGCCAACCCTGATCGACCGCGCCGGGCGTCGTCAGCATGATATTTAGCGTCGAATGCCACTTGTGGTCTTCTCGTTGGTTTTGTTGCATAACTAGCCGCTTGAGCGGTTCTGCAATTGCGGCGTCGAGCAGCTTCAAACAGTCTGTTTTCAGCTCCTTGCCAATGGTGGCATGCTCCTTGTCCAGGCCGCGCGGCAAAAATAGACAATCGTACCGACCCGAGTCGCGCTCGACAACCGCAACCGACGATGCCCTTGCTGGCGATGACATTTTGCCAGTTGTCGCGTCGTACTGCAGCACGTGTTGGGCGTGGGAGAGCAACTTTGAGAGTAGTGTGTCTTTTTGATCGAGTGTAGGAAACACGGATTTCACCATCACCGCACCCGTCTCGAGCAATTCTTGTTGCACCGCGGCGGTCAATAAACTAGGTTTTTCGTATTCTTGCAAAACTCCGGGATACTTTTTCTCGACACGTTTCTCTTTGATCGCGTCTTGTAGTTTGATAGATGCATTTTTGCGTCTTGTGCGTGGTTTCGGTCGTCGTAACTTTCCGAGGACGGTCAATTTTGACATGTGAATAGATTCAAGATTGTGGACTTGATGTGAAATGACACGGGATTTAAACGCGATACAGAAGATTGCGAACAACTCAACAAAGAACAATCGATTGTTGCGAGCCGAATTATTGAGTCTTGGTCCCGATGCTCCCGATGCCATTCTTCGCGTTTTGTTTGTGTTGTTTGTTGTACTTCCTGCGTTTCTTGTCCTTTTTCAGCTTGCCTGTTGCAACTTTCGAGTCTTGGGGGTCAATGCTGACAATATCGATTGGTTCCTCCATGTCCGTGTCAGTCAATACAGGTGTCAATGGGGCCTCCATATTCGCGTCAGCCTCCACATCCGCCTTGTCTTTCAATTCCTTCAACTGTCGTTCCAACATCTCCTTCGCATCCGTGTCGTCGGTGGCCATGGCCTCTTTTACAAACGAGTCGGACGACAATGGGTAATCGTAGTCATCGCGGCTCTCGAACTGAGGCGGCATGGGCATGTCTTTTTCGGCGTGCCGCGACAGCTCCATTAGCTCGGCGAACCGATCAGCGCCGAATCCGTGACGCTGCGCATCGGCGAGGTAGAGTTGTCGCCTGCACAACAAACAGGTCAAACATTTGACATTAAGAGCGTGCCGCTCTTGAAACTACGCCTACGTAAAAGGCGCTATCGCGCCTTTACTTTATATTCACTTCTATGATTCCAGTTGCGACAAGCAAAGTAAAAGGGGCGTTAGCCCCTTTTACGTAGGCGGATTCTAAAAAACCGCAGGTTTTTATTTACCACTCCTTGTTCTTGTAAAACCACGAATACGGACCGGGACGGTACTCGCTCTTCTTGTCCCTGCAAAACCAAGTCAAACAATGACACTGCATGTCATCGTATACCCGATCTGGAACCGGCCACTGGTCCCCGATACCATCCGCGCCAGCTGTACTAAGTCGACGAGTATCAGGCTGTGATTGTCGCTGCTGCCCGCTGAAAATCCAATTCAAACATTGATATGACATATCAACATATCAATACAGTTACCGCAAAATGCAGCCGACAGCACGGAAGCTGCATGGTCGGTGGTAGACTTGGACTCGGCCTTTTTCGTGCGCACCACCTCGGCAATCTGTCCCGATTCCTTTAGCGATTCGGTGATGCCGTCGCAGTACAACACGAGGTAGTGAGCATCGTCGCCCGCTTGCCAAGTGTGTCGCGACACGTCGGGTTCGACCGACACTGGTTGTTTCTCGGGAGCGATGTTTGGTTGCGACTTGAATTTTGCGTGGTCGCCAAACGCGCGCGACAAGTTAATGTCTCCAGCGACACGACCATTCCATACAGCCATCCCGGCGGCTTCGATGCGCTTGCGCTCGATCTCGTTTTCAGGCTTGTGGTCTTTGGTCAGCGCCTGATGCGCAGTGCTGGCGACCAATAGCGCGCCCGAGTCGCCGCAGTTGGCAATCGTCACTTGGAATCTTCCGGGCGCGTTTTTCACCGGTTGGATCAAGGCCACGACCGCGGCGGCACCACAGTGCCGCATCTCTTCGCCATCTTTACTGCCCACCACAAAGCTTGCATTTTCGCCCTTGTTCCTGATGTCGGAATCGACATCGAGAAACGCGCGGCGAATCTCGGCCTCGGACATTGGGTCGTTGGATTGGTCCAGCTTTTCGTGCAGGTGGTCGCGGAGGTACTTGGCTACTTCATCGCCGCCGTGACCGTCGTATACAGCGGCGAAGAAGATGTCGGGATGTCGATCACCCAGCACGCAAATCTGGTGAGTGTCTTCCATTGCTTTGCGCCTTCCCTGCATGGCGACCGCCGCGACCGCGTTTTGAAAACTGTCAATGGCTTTACTGGCAATCGGCTGGATTTGACCCATTTAGTCCAGCTTAATGGAATAGAAATTGAATAGAAATGCTGAGGATGGGTTGGTGGATGGGGAAAAAATAAATTTAAAATTTTCAGACTTTTTGTTTTCTCCATCCACACCCGCCACACACAACAGTTGCTATTCATTCTCCTGTTCTCCTGTTCTGATTCTATTTGTCCAATGACCGACCAAGGTTTGAAACTGTTTGTCAAGCGTCTTACCAAGACTGCCACGCTGCCTCGCCGTGCCAGCGATGGCGCGGCTGGGTACGACTTGTCCAGTGATGCGCATGTGGTGGTTCCTGCAAAAGGCAAAGAAATCGTGCCAACAAACATCTCGATCCAACTGCCTCTTGGCACCTACGGCCGCGTGGCGCCTCGGTCGGGCCTGGTAGTCAGGCACTTTATCGACGTGGGTGCCGGCGTGATTGATCGAGACTACCGCGGCGCGGTCGGTGTCGTCCTATTCAACCACTCGGATAAAGACTTTGAGGTCAAACCGGGAGACCGGGTGGCGCAGTTGATCCTAGAAAGGATCGCCATTGCCGACGTGCATGAAGTCGACGACCTACCCGACGCGGTGACGGAGCGAGGTGCCGGTGGGTATGGCTCGACCGGGGTGGGGACGGAGGACGCCAAAGTAAACACAGCAGACTCCCGCGCTAATGTCAAGCCCAAGACTGTACTGCCAGCAGAAAGGAATGTCATTGCCGGTTCTGTTTTTCTACAGGCATTGACCGCAGAAGCGTTTGAAGGATTGGATGATGATGCGGTAGATGAAACCAGACCAGCGTCTCGTTCTGTGGCTGGCATGGACACATCAAGCTAATGTATTCTTGTGATTGTTCTGTTTTGTTTGTTTGTTGGAGAGATTTTCAAATGAGTTCTGTATATTGTGCGTGGTCTGTATGAACTGAAGTGTCGCAAATTTTTTCATCCACCAAATATTTCTGGCAAGTTTCCGCACGTGAAACATCATTCAACTTTCTGCCCCTCAAATCATGTTCGACATTGACGATCAAATGGTTCCTCTGATGCTGCTCTATGCGGCCTGCTTCTGGATTGTCCAGCAGCCCACCATCCAAAAGTGGTGGACCGGTTTGGTTGGTGCCTCGCTGTGGTCTGGCACCCAAAACCAATCACCGCTGACTCAGGTCGGCTGTGCGTTCATGGCAGTCGGATTCGCCGCGGTCGCCTACTTGGCCGGCGTGTTTGTCTTCAAGATTGACACGCAACCCACTCTGCTCCTGGCCTCGGTCCTCTACTACATTGTGTCGAACCCGATGGTTCTCGCATGGGTCAACACCAACGTGTTTGCCGTTCTCGACACCAACAGCGTCATCACCGGAAATGGTGCGTTCCTGTTGGCCATTGGTTACTTGGCGCTCGAGTGGGTGTTCCTGCGCTACAATGGCGGCAAGTATGGCGTCGCACCCAAGCGCGGCCTGCTCCGCGGTATCATGGCGTGAGTTTGCATGCTGTCTGCTGTATGATGCGCTTGCGAATCGAATGTCGATTTGTTTCAGTTGCTTGGACTGAATCGCTTGAACTGATCAAATAAAATTCAATGAAATTATGGTAACCGGAACAATACAAATCAGTTGAAAAAACAACAATCTGAAACAGATGGTGTCGTTGCTTCGAAAACTTGTCGAAACTTTTTTAACCCAATCGACATTGTTCACAACGCTTTCAGCTCGAAACATCTTTTCGAACTCTCTGCAAACATGTTGAACATTGACGACTCCATGCTCCCCCTTATGCTGCTCTATGCGGCCGTCTTCTGGTTCGTCCAGCAGCCCACCGTCCAGACCTGGGTCACTGGCCTGGTTGGCTCCTCGGTTTGGTCCGGCACTGTCGGCGCTTCGGCTCTTACTCAAGTCGGCTGCGCTCTGATGGCCGTCGCTTTCGCCGTCGTCTCGTACATTGCAGGCATGGTCTTCAAGATCGAAACCTCGGCCACCATCGTGATGGCTGCTTTCCTGTTCTTCGTCGTTGCCAACCCGATGGTACTGGCGTGGTTCAACACCAACGTCATGGCTGTGACCTCGAGCAACGTCATCACAGCCAACGGTGCGTTCATCATGGCGATCGTGTACCTGATTGTCGAGTGGCTCTTCCTGCGCTACAACGGCGGCTCGTACGGCGCTGCCCCCAAGCGCCGCGGCCTGCTCCGCGGCATGATGGCATAAGCATCGAGCGCTTCGCCAAATCAACAACTTTGCGCGCCTTGCCACTGGTAGTACCTGCTAGTGCCTAGATGCTAGATGCTACATGGATTTGAATGACCTTTCCGGAAATTAAAAAGTCAATTTGACACGACACAGTTTCTTTTTCAACTTTGAGACAATCACACTCACCAGCATCACTAGCAACCCACCCATCCGTACAAACCCAAATTTATGCGTCGCCAACACAGCAGCGGTCGGTACAATAACAACCACCAGAACCATCAGAACCAGACAAATCGCGAACCGAGTTGGGGCTTTCAGAAAAAGTCGGATTCAGATCGAGAACACCAGCAGACTGGACCGCGTCAATATCAGCAGCATCAGCGCAATAGCAACCGGGAACATCATGAGCGAAATCAGTTTCGTGAGCGCGATCGTTATAGTGATCGAGATCGAAACAGACGCAACCTGAGCCTGCGCGAAGCAGAACGATTGGGACATGATACACGACCATACACAGAGCATAAAGATCTAGGCATCGTCTTTACTCCTCTCTGGTCCTTTGAGGACCCGGTTTCGGTGCGGTCGGTTTGGACCGCGAGGGAGATTTGGTTCGATCCCATTCCGCGACCAAACTGCAATGTACTGAATCCATCCGATCAAGAGTATGCCGACGTTCAAAAGCAAATTCAAACGCTACAAAACGGCCTCAGCAAGTACGACCGCCGTGAAATGGACCCAGCGCGGTCCGCGAGCAACCCGTACGAGCTGATCAAATCACTAGGACTGCGCAATCGGTCGGCGGTCAAGGCGCTCGAGTTTCACTACTGCCTTCGCCGGTTCGGACTCTGGCGGGACGACTGGCACACGGTCACGTACGCCGACGTGGGCGCTGGACCGGGAGGATTCAGCGAGTACATGCAGGCGCGCTACAAGTGGCGCGCTAGAGGGTTTGGATTCACTCTGCGCATCGACAAGCGCATGGATTTCGACGTGCAACTTTTTCACCCGGCGGCATACACCGAGACGTTTCATGCTATTTACGGTAAAATCATACTCCCTTTGAGAACCTACTGGCCCTGTATTTTGTGCCGAATGAATAGTTAAACCTTTTGCTGCCTCTGTAGGGGAGGATCGCGATCCAGGCGCCGACGGTGACTTTTTGAAATGGCGCAATCGCAACGCTTACATTGAACGCGTCCGTGGTGCGTGTCGTGGGTCTGACATTGTGAGTGCCGAAGATGACAAGATCGGAGTGATGATTGGTCTAGGCGATTGCGGATTCGATGTGCAAGGCCACGAGGAGGACGAAGAGGAAGCCCACGTTCCTCACTTGGCCGCGCAACTGCGCATGTTGTACAGGGTATTAGCGATAAAGGCGCCAGACGGCCACGAAACATTCCTCGTCTGCAAATTCAAGGGCGGATTCCACCCGATGACACACTGGGTGTTTCGGTGCCTGAAGCGCGCCTTTGCGGGTGTCGGTGTGATTCGGCCTATCCAATCGAGACCGGCCAACTCGGAGCGCTACGTTGTTGCGTGCGGAAAGAAAACCAACGCGGACGCCGTCAAAGCCATGGACGAACTGGAGCAGTATTTGCAAGTGGTCGAGAGCGAGTTTAAAACCGCTTCCACTCTCGGTCAAAGGATTGCTGTGTTGAAGCGACTGCACGCCGCTCATCTCACCGCAGTCTTCACAACCGCCACTGACAACAAGGAAGAACTCCAACGTTTTGCCGAGTGGTGCCGATACATCGCGGTGCATTTCTCGAAACAACAACTCGTGGGCCTTCAGACACTGCACCATGCCCTCGAATTGTCTCGTACGCTGCCAAGAAACCAAACGTTGCGAGCTGAAAATGTGCGATTCATGGTACCGGCCGAGTTTTTGAAACCCCCACCGGTACAACCCGACGTCAAAAATTCAAACGAGGAGCTCGACTTTTCCTACCAGCCTCCTCCTCCTAGCGACTTGACACAAAAGGATATTGCGCGGTTTTGGGTACCTGTCGCTGATACGATAAAATAATTTGACTCGTGATGTTCCTCATCCAGACTAATGAATGGATCCACATGACACGCAACGCCGGACGAGTCGTTCCTGCCCCTCCGCCGTTTTATCTACAAACAACAGAGGTGGAGAAATTGGACAAGGAGTACGACGAAATCGACACGAATCACGTCTACAACCCCGATGAACCCGCACTGTCGGCACTGTGGCTCGAGCAGACGATTATCAGCAACCCGTCGCTGCTACCAAAGTGGTCGCTTGCCCTATTTCAAAAGAATCCGAACCCGCGGGATTTCGGAAGTGTGCTCACGGAAGCGCACCGAATCTGCAAAGAGCGGAAAACGGCATTTGTTCTCGC
>Ga0134128_10011591_pt1 | contig 10532 bp, 8 predicted proteins | sample KB31754_FD_96462 | JGI IMG/M metagenome (GOLD analysis project Ga0134128, IMG submission 96462) | Terrestrial soil microbial communities with excess Nitrogen fertilizer from Kellogg Biological Station, Michigan, USA - KB3-175-4 | ecosystem: Environmental > Terrestrial > Soil > Unclassified ...
ATCACTGAGGCTCGTCCGCGATCACGGCGTCCCGGATTCCGGTCGTGCCGCGGCCTGTTATCCGGGGCCCTGAACCTGGGACGAGGGTGCCCGCCGGGGCCGCGGCGGCCCGCCGGGCGTGAGTGACCTCCGGGACCGGTGGCCAGGCCGACCCGGCTCCGCGCAGCCCATCCTGGCAATCATGCGACAGCCTCTCTAATGACTGAAACACTGGGTGATCCTGAAAACGGCCATGGGTGGCGACATGGCCGGAGGCGTCGGAGGCTTCTGGTAGGACAGGAGGGTGGCAAGTCCGGTTCGCCAGGCGCGCAGGCCGTCGGCTCGCGGCGCGGCCGCGAGCCGGGAGCCCGCGTCCGTGCTGCCCGTGGCGCGAGTCGCGGTGGACGTGTCGCTGCCGCACCTGGACCGGACCTTCGAGTACCTGGTGCCCGAGGGGCTGTCGGAGCTGGCCACGGTCGGCTGCCGGGTGCGGGTGCGCTTCGCCGGCCGGCTGACGAGCGGCTTCCTGCTCAGCCGCACGGCCGAGGCCGAGCACGACGGGCGCCTGGGCTACCTCGAGCGCGTGGTGTCGCCCGAGCCGGTGCTGACGGCCGAGGTCGCGGGCCTGGCCAGGGCGGTGGCCGACCGTTACGGCGGCACGCTGGCCGACGTCCTGCGGCTGGCCATCCCGCCCCGGCACGCCGCCGTCGAGTCGGCCGCCCCGCCCACTCCGCCCACTCCGCCCACTCCGCCCACCCCGGCCGCCCCGCCCGCTTCCGCGCCGGCCACCCCGGCCGCGCCGCCCATCCCGGCCGGGGCGGCCGCCCCAGCCGCCGCCGGACCGGCCACCGCCCAGCCGCCTGCATCGTGGGCCCGCTATCCGGCCGGCCCGTCGTTCCTCACCGCGCTCGCGGAGGGCCGGTCACCCAGGGCCATCTGGTCCGCCTTGCCCGGCGGCACCTGGGCGGCCGAGATCGCCTCCGCCGCGGCCGCCGCCGCCAGCAGCGGTCGCGGCGTGGTCATCGTGGTGCCCGACGCCCGCGACCTGGAGCTGACCGACGCCGCGCTGACCGAGGCGCTGGGACCGGGGGCGCACGTGATCCTGGCCGCCAGCCTGGGCCCGGCCGAGCGCTACCGGCGCTGGCTGGCCGTGCTCCGGGGCCAGGTCAAGGTGGTGGCGGGCACCCGGTCGGCGATGTTCGCGCCGGTGGCCGACCTCGGCCTGGTGGTGCTCTGGGACGAGGGCGATGACCTGCTGGCCGAGCCGCGGGCGCCGTACCCGCACGCCCGCGAGGTGCTGGCGCTGCGGGCCCACCGGGCCGGCGCGGCCGCGCTGATCGGCGGTTTCGCGCGGACGGCCGAGGCGGCCCAGCTGGTGACCGGCGGCTGGGCCAGGTCGCTGGCCGCGGAGCGGGCCACGGTGCGCCATTTCGCCCCGGCGGTGGCCGCGTCCGGCGATGACTTCGAGCTGGCCAGGGACGAGGCGGCCCGGTCGGCCCGGCTGCCGAGCCTGGCGCTGCGCACCGCCCGCGAGGCCCTGGCCGCCGGGCCGGTGCTGTTCCAGACGCCGCGGCGCGGGTACCTGGCCGCGCTGGCCTGCGAGCGCTGCCACTCCCAGCGCCGGTGCCAGTGCGGCGGGCCCGCCCAGGTGACCGGATCGCGCGAGCTGCCGACCTGTGCCTGGTGCGGAGCGCTGATCAGCGAGCCATGCGCGTACTGCGGGCACCGCGGGCTGCGCGCCCTGGTCACCGGGGCCGCTCGGACGGCCGAGGAGCTGGGCCGGGCGTTTCCGGCCGTGCCGGTGCGGACCTCGGGGGGCAGCCGGGTGCTGGCCGGGGTGCCGGGCACGCCCGCGGTGGTCGTGGCCACCACCGGCGCCGAGCCCAGCGCCGACGGCGGTTACGCGGCCGCGGTCCTGCTCGATGGGTGGGCCCTGCTGGGCCGGGCCAGCCTGCGGGCGGCCGAGGAGGCGGTGCGCCGGTGGATGAACGCGGCCGCCCTGGTCCGCCCCGGCCCCGACGGCGGCCGGGTGGTGATCGTGGCCGATGCGGGGCTGCCCGCGGTCCAGGCCCTGGTCCGCTGGGATCCGGTGACGTTCGCCGAGCGCGAACTCGGAGACCGCCGCGAGCTGCGGTTCCCGCCGGCGGCCCGGATGGCCGCGCTGTCCGGCCCGCACGACGCGGTCCGGGCGCTGCTCGACACCGCCGACCTGCCGCCGGGCGCGGAGGTGCTGGGCCCGGTGCCGGTTCCGGATCACGACGCCGGCGGGCCGGGGGAACCGGCCGCCAACGCGGTCCGCTTCCTGGTTCGCGCCCCCCGCTCGGGGGGCGCCGCGCTGGCCGTCGCGCTCCGCGCCGGACAGGCCGCCCGGACGGCGAGAAAGGAGCCGGGAGCGGTCCGGCTGGAGCTTGATCCAGAAGAGCTGATCTGACTACGGCGCGCCGAGGCCTTAGGGTGCTTGCGTGGCTACCTCACGACGGGACGCCGGCTCCGGGTCTGCCACCGCCCGCCAGGCCGGTCGTGTGACGCCAGGCGGCGGTGACTCCGCCTCGGGCCGGCGCGGCGACGCCGCGCCGCGAAGCTCGGCCAGGGCCGGGCGCGCCAGCGGCGGTAAACGCGGCGGCGGTAAGGGCGGCAGCGGGCACGGGAGCGGCGATCGCGGGCCAGCAGCCCGCGGCACCGGATCCGGCCGGCCAGACGGCGACGTGAGCACGCCCGCGGGCCCGGACGCAGGCCCGGATGCGAGCACCGGCGCGAGCCCGGACAAATCGAGTACGGATAAATCGGCCAGGGATAGATCAGCCAAGGACAAAACCGGTCAGCCCGGCCAGGGCGAGCGCCGGTCCGGCCCCGCGCGGGCGGCCCAGAGCGTGCACTCCAGCGCCGCCGCCGACAACGGCGAGGCCAGCAGCGAGACCAAGGTCGAGACCGGAGGCGAGGCCAAGACGGCAGGCCCAGGCCCCGGCGTCGGCCCCAACGCACCCGCCGACCGGTCCGAGTCAGCCGACCGATCCGGCCGAGCCAGCCGGACCAAGCAAGCCGAGCGGCCCCGGATGCCCCCCGTCCGGCTGGCCCCGCGCGAGGAACTGGCCGCGGCGGCCCGGGTAGCGCCGCTCCTGCGGGCGGCCGCCGACCTGAGCCGCTGGGCCGACGAGGCCGCCCGGCCCGCCGGCGACGCGCTGGCGCCTGCCGACACGCTGGCCGCGGCGGCCGCGCTTGAGCTCACCCCGGCCGAGGTCGACGCGGCCTGGCAGGTAGTGGTGGCCACCGGCCTGCGCGACGCCGACGCCGACGACGACAACGGCGCGGCCCGCCTGGACCGCCAGGAGGCCAGCGAGGTGCTGGGCGCCTGGGACGCCGCGCTGGCCGCGATCCTGGACGCCGAGGAACTGGACGGCCTGGCCACCGCGCTGTACACCGTCGGCGCCCCGGTCCGCATCGACGCCCTGTTCGAGGCCTACACCGCCGCCGCGGGCGGCGCGCTGCCGGCCGCGGGCGGTGCGCTGCCGGCCGCGGACGCGCCTGGCGAGCCGCCCGCCGGGCCCGCGCCGGCCCCGACCCGTCCCGTCCGCCCGGCCCGGCCCGGTGCCGAGCAGCCCGACGAGGCGGCGGCGCTGTCCGGCGCCCTGGAGACGCTGGCCGACCTGGGCGTGGTCGAGCTGGGCACCGAGGAGACCGCGGGCGGGCTCACCGTGGCCCTGTCGCCGCTGGGCGTCTGGGGCGTGCACCGCCGGCTGCGCGGCCAGGGCTGGCACGTGCCCGTGCTGGGCAGCGCCGGCCGGGACGGCGCGGTCGGCCTGCTCATGACCCTGGCCAGCTGCGACGCCGAGGACGGCGAGGCCGAGATCGGCGCCTGGCTGGCCGGCCGCAGCGGCACCCAGGCCGCCCGCGAGCTGGTCCAGGCCGCGTCCACCGGCTCGCCCGGCCTGCGCGGCGCGGCGTTCGCCGTGCTGGACCGGATCGGCGACGTGGCCACCCCGGAGATCCGGGCCGCCCTGGCCGATCCGCTGCTGCGCGCGCACGCCGCCGTCTGGCTGCACGAGCACGACGAGGAAGCCGAGCTGCGGCCCGAGGACCGGACCTGGCTGCTGGTCGACCTCGGCGCCGGGCTGCTGGAGGAGGCCGACCCGCTGGACGTCGTCGCCGAGCTGCTGCCCGAGGTGTCCGCGCCCGCCCAGGCCGACATCGTGGCCGGTCTCTGGCGCGTTGAGCATCCCGGCGTGATCGACCTGCTCACCGCGCTCAGCGAGCACCACCCCGACCCCGGCGTCGCCCGGGCGGCGCGCAAGGCCGCGTTCAAGGCCCGGTCGCCCGGCACGGCCGGCCGTGCCCGCCGGGATTCATAGACTGAGAGCAACGCCGCCGTCGCGCGTGCGTGCCACGTACCAGGAGGAACCGGGTGAGCATCAGGCCGATCCGTCTCTTCGGCGATCCCGTCTTGCGGACACCCGCCGAGCCGGTGACCGACTTCGACGCCGAGCTGCGCAGGCTCGTGAAGGATCTCAGTGACACCATGCTGGAGGCGCCCGGCGTCGGCCTGGCCGCGCCGCAGATCGGCGTCGGGCTGCGCGTCTTCACCTATTACATCGACGACGAGCTCGGGCACCTGATCAACCCCTCGCTCCGGCTGTCGGAAGAGGAGGAGACCGACGACGAGGGCTGCCTGTCGTTCCCCGGCCTCCAGTACCCGGCCAGGCGCTCCTACGGCGTGGTGGCCACCGGCTTCAACATGTACGGCGACGCGGTCACGCTGGAGGGCACCGGGCAGATGGCCCGGTGCGTGCAGCACGAGACCGACCACCTGGACGGCGTGCTGTTCATCGACCGCCTCGACGCGGCCCAGCGCAAGCTGGCCATGAAGGAGATCCGGGCCGCCGAGTGGTGGGGCGAGCCCGTCCCGGTCGTGCGGGACTCACCGCACCCGACGCGCGGCAAGGCCATTTAGCCCATGCGGCTGGTCTTCGCCGGCACCCCGGTGGCCGCCGTCCCCTCGCTCGAGGCCCTGCTCGGCTCCCGGCACGAGGTGGCGGCCGTCGTCACGCGCCCCGACGCGCCCGCCGGCCGCGGCCTGCGGCGCGGCCCCAGCCCGGTCGCCCAGCGGGCCGCCGAGGCGGGCGTGGAGATCCTGCGGCCCGCCCGGCCCCGCGACCCCGAGTTCGTGGCCCGGCTGACCGAGCTCGCCCCCGACTGCTGCCCGGTCACCGCCTACGGCGCCCTCATCCCCGACCACGTGCTGGAGATCCCGGCCCACGGCTGGGTCAACCTGCACTTCTCGATCCTGCCCGCGTGGCGCGGCGCCGCGCCCGTGCCGCACGCCATCCTGCACGGCGACGAGCTGACCGGCGCCACCACCTTCCGGCTCGTGCACGACCTGGACGCCGGGCCCACCTTCGGCGTGCTCACCGAGCCGATCAGGGACACCGATACGACCGGCACGCTGCTGGAGCGGCTCAGCGTTGCTGGGGCCGAGCTGCTGGTCACCACCCTGGACATGATCGAGGACGGCCGGCTCGAGGCTCGCGAGCAGCCCGCCGAGGGCATCAGCCTCGCCCCCAAGATCACCACCGCCGACGCCGAGGTCAACTGGAAGCTTCCCGCCACGGCCGTCAGCCGGCTCATCCGCGCCTGCACCCCCGCGCCCGGCGCGTGGACCACGCTGGACGGCGTCCGGCTCAAGCTCGGCCCGGTCACGCCCGCGACCGCCGGCCCCGCAACCGCCGGCCCCGCGCCCTCCGGCCCTGCGCACTCCGGCCCTGCCACCGCCGACCCCGCGCCCGGTCCCGGCGAGCTGCGCGTGCTCCGTAACCAGGTGCTCGTCGGCACCGGGACCCAGCCCGTCCGGCTCGGCGACGTCCAGGCCGATGGCAAACGGCGGATGGCCGCCGCCGACTGGGCCCGCGGCCTGCGCCTGTCGGCCGGCCAGGCTCCGGTGCTCGGCTAGGTGGCCAGCCAGGCATCCGCGCGGGGGAGGGGCGGCCGTCCCTCCGGCGGCGGACCTCCTTCCGGCGGTGGACCTCCTTCCGGCGCCGGGCGTCCTTCCGGCGCCGGGCGTCCTTCCGGCGGCGGCCGGCCCGGCGGCCAGCCGCGTCGGCCGTCAGGCGGCCAGCGCCCGCCGCGCCGCGGCCGCGCCGACCCGGCCCGCCGGGCCGCCTGCGACGTGCTGTGCGCCGTCGCCGAGCGCGACGCCTACGCCAACCTGCTGCTCCCGGCCACCCTGACCGAGCGCGGGCTCGGCGGCCGGGATGCCGCGCTGGCCACCGAGCTCACCTACGGCACCCTGCGCGGCCGGGGTACCTACGACGCCGTGCTCGCCGTGTGCAGCGACCGGGAACTGTCCACCCTGGACCCCGCCGTCCGCGAGATCCTGCGGCTCGGCACCCACCAGTTGCTGAGCACCAGGATCGCCCCCCACGCCGCCGTGGCCACCTCCGTCGACCTGGTGCGCGACGTCGTCAGCCCGCGACCGGCCGGCTTCGTCAATGCCGTCCTGCGGCGGGTCTCGGCCAGGGACCTCGAGGCCTGGCTGGAGATCGCCGCCCCGGCCCGGGCTGAGGACCCCGAGGGCCACCTGGCCGTCCGCTACAGCCACCCCCGCTGGATCGTCACCGCGCTGCGCGAGGCCCTCGGCGGCTCCCTGGCCGAGACCGAGGCCGCCCTGGCCGCTGACGGCGAACGCCCCGCCGTCACCCTGTCCGTGGTCCCCGGCCTGGCCGACCCCGCCGACCTGGCCGAAGTCGGCGCCGAACCCGCCCGCTGGTCCGAGTACGGCGCCTACCTGCCCGAGGGCGACCCCGCCGGCATCGCGGCCGTTGCCCAGGGCCGGGCCGGCGTCCAGGACGAGGCCAGCCAGCTCGCGGCCATCGCCCTGGCCAGGGTGCCCGTCGGTGACGAGCGCCGCGGCCAGTCCGGTGACCAGCGGTGGCTGGACCTGTGCGCCGGGCCCGGCGGCAAGTCCCGGCTGCTCGGCGGCCTGGCCGCGCAGCAGAGCGCACACCTGGTCGCCGCCGAGATCCGCCCGCACCGGGCCCGCCTCGTGCGCTCGGCCACCGCCAGCGCCGTCACCACCGACGGCAGCGCCGCTACCGGCGTCGTGGTCGCCGACGGGACGCGGCCACCCTGGGCGCCCGGCAGCTTCGACCGGGTCATCGCCGACGTGCCGTGCTCCGGTCTCGGTGCCCTGCGCCGCCGCCCCGAGGCCCGCTGGCGGCGCTCCCCGCAGGCCATCGCCGACCTGGCCGGCCTGCAACGCCAGCTGCTGACCTCGGCCCTGGACGCCGCCCGCCCCGGCGGCGTGGTCGCCTACGTCACCTGCTCCCCGCACCTGGCCGAAACCAGGGACGTGCTGGCCGACGTGCTCGCCACGCGCCCCGGCACCGAGGTGCTCGACGCCCCGGCCGTGCTGCCCGAGGTGCCCGGCCTGGCTTGTTCGGATCCGGATCGCCGGCTGGCCCAGTTCTGGCCGCACCGGCACGGCACCGACGCGATCTTCCTGGCCCTGCTGCGCGTGCCTTCACAAGCTGGCTAACGGCCTCGGTACCCCGGCCTGGCGCTCGCCCCAGCACGCCGGTCGAGGTCCCGCGTGCTCACCCCGCCGTAGCGGCCAGGAACGCGCGCAGCGCGTCGCGTCCCGCGTGCTCACCCCGCCGTGGCGGCCAGGAACGCGCGCAGCGCCGCGTTGAACTCGGCCGGGCGCTCCAGGTTGGGCATGTGCGCCGCCCCGTCGATGATCGCCAGCGTCGAGTCCGGAATCCGCTCGTGCATGTACTCGGCGTCGCTGACCGGCGTGTACTCGTCGTCCGCGCCGACCACGACCATTGCGGGCACCGACACCTGCGCCAGCAGGTCGCGGTAGTCCGGCCGCTGGGCGCGGCCCCGCAGCGCGGCCGCCGCGCCCTCCGGCGCCGTGCCGCGCATCATGAACCGCACGTGCGCGGCCACGCCCGGCAGCGCCGTGACGTTGGCGGGCGCGATCATCTTGCCGATGACCTCGGCCGCGTACCCGTCCATGCCCTCGGCCAGCAACCGGTCCGCCATCGCGTTGCGCGCCGCCTGGCCCTCGGGCGTGTCGGCCGCGGCGAACGTGTCGGCCAGCACCAGCGCCGCCACCCGGCCGGGGAACTGGCGGTAGAACTCCATCACGATCTGGCCGCCCATGGACAGCCCGCCGAGCACTACCTGCTCCAGGCCCAGATGGTCCATCAGCCCGGCGATGTCGCCCGCGAACACGTCCAGCGTCGTGACCCCCGGCACCACGGTGGTCGCCCCGTAGCCGCGCAGGTCCGGGGTCACCACCCGGTAGCCCGCCGCGGTCAGGTCCGCCACCTGCGGGCCCCACATGCTGCGGTTGAACGGGTGCCCGTGCACCAGCACCACCGGCGTGCCGCCGCGGTCGCCCTGGTCGTCGTAGGAGATCTTGATATCCCGTACCGTCGCGGTCGCCACGGGCTCATCGTAAGGTCCGGATCCGCGGTGTCGCCGCTAATTCGCTCCGCCTGGCCGGGACGCGGCGGCCGGCGGCCGTCGGCGCGGGCGGCTAACTGCGTGCGCGGGTCAGCGAGCGGGTGCCGGGCCTGGCCACCCGGCGCGTGCCGATGTCGGCCTGCTGGCCCTTGGCGAAGCCCGCGCCGTAGCCGGTGCCGCTGTAGGTCATCCGGGCGGTGCGGGTCACCGGGTACTCCGCCTCCACGTTGCGCCGGATCACCAGCGCCCGGTCAGCCAGCACCAGCGCGGTCCGCGACCCTTCACCCGGAGGCGCCGTGCGCTGCGCGTGATCCCGGGCCGCCTGCTCGGCCGTGCGCACCCGGGCGGTGACCGCGGCGGCGAAGCCCAGCAGCCACGAACGCCGCCAGGCCCGCGGGCTGCGCGACCACTCCGGCACCTGCGCGCCCGCCAGCCCGTGCCACATCTGGATCAGCACCGAGGTGTACAGCAGGTCGGTCCGCTCGATGTCGGAGGCGAAGCCGAAGATGTGGATCCGCAGCCCGGCCCTGGTGGTCAGCATGATGCACTGGCAGCGCAGCGCCGACCCCAGGCCGCACAGCAGGTGGGCCTTCACCCGGCCCCACGGGTTGTCGACGTCCACCAGGCGGCTCGACGGCGCGTCTGTCTCCGGCCGCACCGCCGCCAGCAGCGCCCGGTCGATGCCGTACTTGGCCATCAGCTCGGCCGCCTTGGCCGTCAGGGCCTGGGCCTCCGGCGGAGTGACGCTCTCGTCTTCCGCCTTGGCCAGCAGCTTGCGCACCCGGTCCAGCAGCTTGTCCGGTGCCTCGGTGGTCAATTCCGGCCTCCCTGGCGTGAGGGGTTTCGAATACATAATCGAACGGTAGCCAGAGGCACTGACATTCTGGATTGCCGCGGGCACAGGGCGAGGCTACCGGGCCGGCCGCCGCCGCGGGGCCGGCCAGGTCCGGCGGCGATCCGCCCGGCGGCCTACACTCGCCCTGTGACCAGAGCACGACGGTGACGGGATAACGGGACGGCGATGACGGTTCAGATAGCGCCCAGCCTGCTGGCGGCCGACTTCGCGCGGCTCGCCGACGAGTCCGAGTCGGTGGCCGCCGTCGCCGACTGGCTGCACGTGGACGTGATGGACGGCCACTTCGTGCCGAACCTGACCATCGGCCTGCCCGTGATTGAGTCGCTGCTGCGGCACGCCCGGCTGCCGCTGGACTGCCACCTCATGATCGATGAGCCGGACCGCTGGGCGCCGTCCTACGCCGAGGCCGGGGCCAGGAACGTCACCATCCACGCCGAGGCGGCCAGCGCGCCCATCCGCACGCTGCGCGCCATCCGGGCGGCCGGCGCGCGGGCCGGGCTGGCCATGAACCCCTCCACGGCCGTGGAGCCGTACGCCGACCTGATGCCCGAGCTGGACATGCTGCTGCTGATGACCATCGAGCCCGGCTTCGGCGGCCAGCAGTTCATGGACTTCGTGCTGCCCAAGATCCGCCGGGCGGCCGACCTGGCTGCGGCCAGCGGCGGCGAGATCTGGATCCAGGTGGACGGCGGCGTCACCGAGGAGACCATCGGCCGGTGCGCGGAGGCCGGCGCCGACATGTTCGTGGCCGGGTCGGCCGTGTTCGGCTCCGACGACCCCGCGGGCCGGGTGAAGGCGCTGCGCGCCGCCGCCACCGGTCGGGGGCCCGTTGCCGGCCAGGTGCCCCCGGCCTGAGCGGCCCCCGGCCTGAGCGGCCCCCGGCCTGAGCGGCCCCCGGCCTGAGCGGCCCCCGGCCTGAGCGGCCCCCGGCCTGAGCGGCCCCCGGTCCACCGCCCGCTGCCGGACTTGGCCGCCGCCGGGCGCTCACTCGCCGGCTCGCGTCGGCCGGGCGGGTCGCCTGCGACCTGAGGGGCCGGAGTGCCTGGATGTGCTAGGTGACGCGGCTCTCGGCGCCGCCCCAGCGACGTGGCTGTTACAGCCACGTCGTTCTAGCGACGTGAGAGCAACAACCACGTCGCTCGCCTGGCTCGGCGACTGCCGCCCCGCGCGGCTGAGCGGTGGTGGGTGGGTTGCTTGCGATCTGAGGGGCCTGGGTGGCTGGCTGGGCTGGGCGGCG
>Ga0134128_10011592_pt1 | contig 10532 bp, 6 predicted proteins | sample KB31754_FD_96462 | JGI IMG/M metagenome (GOLD analysis project Ga0134128, IMG submission 96462) | Terrestrial soil microbial communities with excess Nitrogen fertilizer from Kellogg Biological Station, Michigan, USA - KB3-175-4 | ecosystem: Environmental > Terrestrial > Soil > Unclassified ...
CTGTTGCTCCTCAGCGGCCTTCCTTTGAGCGCCGCTCGCCTCAGATGAACGTCCGGCAGGTACATCCGAGAAATGGGGCTCCGCCAGCGCAGCGGGGCCCGGTACCGCAGGTGAACAATCAAAATCCGCCAAACCGGCCCCATGGGGAAAACCGGCAGCCCCAAGCTGGCCGGAATGTTCCGCGTCCGCCGCAGAACGGGAACATGAGGCAGCAGCCGGAGCGGCCAGGACAGAATCCTCCCCAGGAACAAAATCGGCGGATGGAAGAGCAAAATCAGCCGCGGCCACAGGGGCAAAACCAGCCGAGGCCGCAACAACAGAACCGGCCTCCGGAAGTACAAAACCAGAGGCAGCCTTTGCCGTACGAAGGGAACGGCCCCGGCCCTCGGAATGAGAAACCAAACTTTCCCAATACACAGCAGAAGCCGCAGGAACGCGCTCCTCAGCAACAACAACCAAATGAGGAACGCAGGCCCCGGGACATGCAAAATCAAGGCCAGCAGAACCATCCGCAGCCGCAAAACAGGCCTCAGTCCAGTCCTCCACCGAGGCCTCAGTCCAGTCCTGAATCACGGCCTGAATCCCATCCGGAGCCCTCGCATAATTCGGCTCCGCCCTCTTCCCATCACGAGGAGCGGCATGGGGATAATGACCGTGTGACCCATCGGTAATTTGCAAGTTTGGGCGCCTCGCGGCACACTGATCGAATCCACTAAAATGTGGGTTGGTCTTGTGCCGCTTTAAATTTGCATGAATAGAATTTCGCCCTATTGGCTCTTGGCTGCGCTCTGCGTATTTTCCCTGCTTCTATGGTGGAATCCGCTTCTTACGACATTTTCCTGGGCAATTCACGGCAGCGAATACTCTCAAATTCTGGTGATTCTGCCTGTGAGCATCGCTTTGATTTACCTGGAACGCGGAATGCTCCGGCCGGGGATAGCGTGGGAACGCTCGCTGAAAATTGGCCGCGTGGTTGCCGCAATCTTATTTACGGCGGCCCTCGCGCTCTTCATCACTTCGCGTTCAGGCAGACTTGCCGGAGAAGACATCTCGCTCACGCTGAGCATGACAGGGCTGGTGCTGTGGTGGCTGGCTTCATTCCTATTGGCATTCGGATGGAAGCCTTTTCATAAATTGCTCTTCCCTCTTTGTTTTCTTTTCTGGATGGTGCCCTGGACGCACTCATTCCTCGACGGCGTCATTACCTGCTTGCAACAATATTCAGCTTCCGGCACCCGCATGTTCTTTCAGTCCGCTTCTGTGCCGGTGCTGCAACAGGGCGTCACGTTGAGCATTCCCGGACTTGCGATTGAAGTTGCGAAGGAATGCAGCAGCATCCGCTCCAGCCTCGCCTTGCTGGTTACAACCATGCTCCTGGCCCATCTGACCCTCCGCTCGCATTGGAACCAGCTATGGCTTGTTCTGATTGCAATCCCTCTTTCCGTAGCAAAAAATGCGCTGCGGATTTTCACCCTCGCGATGTTGGGAATCCACGTAAACCGCGGCTTTTTGACGGGGAGGTTGCACCATGACGGCGGCTTTGTTTTCTTTGCCATTGCCCTGGCAGTGATCTTTCTTGTCGCAAAGTTCCTACAGCAGATGGAAACACGCACCAAAAAGCCTGACGCGGTAAAAGTTGCCGCATCGTAATGCCGCCCGCTACTAAAACCTCCACGTCTGGCCCGAACTGATATCAACCACTCCGCCCCCAAAAAATTGGCGCTGATCCCTTGGAATCAGCGCCAGTGTGTTTCAAAAGCTCTCCAGCAAGAACAATAAGCGGGGAAACTACGGGACCGCTGCCGATGTCTCGTTGGAGAAGCCGCTTTCGTTGGAGCTCGAATCCACGGCCGTAGCCACATAGAAATAAGTGGTAGAAGATTGGACCGTAGAATCGGTATAGGTGGTTGAGGGCTGGAGCGACGAATTTAATTTTGTGTAAGGCCCGCCGGAAACCGTCGAGCGGTAGATATTGTATCCCTGCACCGACGACGTGCTTGCCGACCAGGAAAGCGTAACGCTGTGCTGCACCGGCGTTGACGTTCCTCCGCTTCCGCTAAGCGTTTCGGTTGCCGGAGAATTCGTTGCATCACTCACAAACGCAAGGCTTCCCGGAGCGCTGCCACTCGCCGATGGGGAGAAGGTGACGGAAAAGGAAATGCTTTTGCCAGCCGGAACCGTCACCGGGAAAGTAATCCCGCTTAATGTGTATCCCTGGCCGGTTTGATCAACCGTGGAAACATGGACATCGGCGCCGCCAGCCGTCAGCGTGCCGGTTTTCGCCGTACTGGTGCTCCCCACGGCAATAGTGCCAAAATTCATGGAGGGCGGAGAGACACTCAACTGCCCGGCAGCAGGGGCGCTTCCTGTCCCCGTTAACGAGATAGTGACTGCCGAATCCGATGCATTCGAATTGATTACCAGGCTGCCGCTAGCAGAGCCGACCGTGGACGGTGTAAAGGACAGAACAATCGCCGCGCTCTGGCCAGGCGCAACCGTAAACGGCGTTGATGGGACCGAAACGATGCTGAAACCGGCTCCCGTTAACGTTAATTGTGATACGGAAATGCTGTCGGTGGTGGAACTATTGGTCACCGAGAAAGAATTGGATTTGCTGCTGCCCACCGTAAGGCTTCCAAAGTCAATCGAGGTACTCCCCGCGTTCAGACCGGCTGAAGGGGAGGAAAGCGAAACACTGTTCGAGGCAGCGGTTCCGCCACCGCACCCTACCAGGGGGACGGCGGCGAGGAGCAAAAGCGCTATTCGGTATCGCAGGGGCATCATCTTGCTGCACCTCACGACCCTGATTATTCCGGCTGCCGCGCCAGGACTCTAGAGTCCCTTGATGCATAGCAGCCCAGAAAATCGGGCCAGTACCTCGGTAACGCTGATCCGGAACAGAACCGCCCGGAGTGGAACTCCGCCTGTGGCATTTACCAGAGGCGGATGGTGATTAGCTTTGCTTCTATTCGGCTGCTCGTCTGCATAGGTGTGAAAACTTTACATCTCTGTAAAGCAACGCCATTACAAGAAGGTAAGAAAACCTTCAAACCCCACCAAACACACCCCTAGAGGTGTTCTGAAAATCTATGTTTTTGTTGAACCTGCAAGTTTTTGCAAATAGATAACCAGAGAACGTGGAAAAAGGGTTCTTACCCAATTTTCCTGTCCCAGAAGTACACGTACTACGGGGTTGGCACGGTAGCCTTTATTGGGGTTGAGTATTTGCTCTCGGTTCCGTTCCCTGATACGGCCGTCGCAACGTAGAAATATGTCGCTCCGGCAGAGACGGCTTTATCCGTAAAGCTGGTGGCAGCCGTTAAGCCATTGTTTATCTTGCTATAAGGCCCTCCCGAGACAGTTCCGCGGTAAACGTTGTAGCCGGCTACCCCAGAACTACCCGCGTTCCAGGTAAGACTTACACTGTGATTGGGCGCAGGATTCGACGAGACTGTCCCCGTTCCGGTAAAGCTGCCGGTCAGTACGGAATTGCTGGCGTTGCTGCTGAAGGAAAATGTCCCGGTCGCGGTTCCGCTGCTTTGCGGCTTAAATGTGACCGTAACCTGCATGCTTTTTCCTGAGCCAATTGTCAGGGGTAATACTCCGCCACTTAAAACCACTTCTCCGCTGCTGCTGCCCGCAGAAGAAATCACCACATTGGAACCCGAGGCAGTCACTGTTGAGGTCAAGCTTTTGCTTGAGCCCACCGGCACACTTCCGAAACTTAATGAAGATGGGGACAGCGACAGTTTTCCCGAAGCGGTTCCGGCACCGGAAAGGGCGATGTTGGTCGTAACCCGGGTGGAGACAATCTGAACATTTCCGCTGACCGATCCCGCCGACGTCGGAGCAAACCGCACGGTGAAGGTAATGCTGTGGCCCGGGGGGAGACTGGTGGGAACTGTCAGCCCGCTCATGCTGAAGCCGGTGCCGCTCACCGTGGCCTTGGAAATTGAAATCGAGGCCCAGCCGTTGTTCTTTACGTTGACATAGGACGATGTGCTGCCTCCGGCTTGCACGCTGCCAAAAGACACCGCCGCCGGATTCGCCGTTAAGACCGAACCGTATCGGTATTGCCAATAGTTGCTGAACATCCGTTGGTTCCGCACAAAGTGAGTATTCGAGAAAGGGTGAAGGGTTCTCGCCGCCGCAGGCTTGGCGATGCCGCTGATCACCATCCCGCAAAGAAGCGCAAAGAATACAGCTTGTGTTTGTGTTGGGGGAGAGGTTCGCATGCCCCTAGTGTTGAGGAACTCAGATCAGCAATGAAGGTCTGAGTGGGACACACCTGCACTCACAAGTTTGCATCCCCTCGCGCATAGGAGTTTTGCCTGAGGATTAAACCGCGAGAATTAAGCAACGAAGCAATTTTGCGCCGGTGTTTAAGAATTACCGCGGTCCGGCAGAGATTCCAGCCCTTCCCTGCCGGACCCCAGGTGTTCTATGGAGTGGGAATCACCGCTTGGATTTCGTTGGAGTAGCCGCTCTCTTTGCCAGTGGAGTCCACGGCAGTGGTTACGTAGTAATAAGTGCTCCCGGCCTGCACAGGGCTGTCCACATAATTCGCGGTTGGATTCAAACCGGAATTGATCTTGGTGTAATTCGTTCCCGAGACTGTGGTGCGGTAAATGTTGTACCCGGAAACATTTTGGGTATCGTTCCAGGAGAGTTCCACGCTGTGCTGTGGCGGAGCGGCTCCCGCGCCGGCAAGCGTGATGACCGGAGAATTGGAAGCGTCGCTTGCAACCGAGAGCGTGGCCGAAGCGTTCCCGCTCGCCTTGGGCGCAAACGTCACCGTGAAGGAGGCGCTTTGTCCCGCGGCAATCACTACTGGCAGAGCGGGTCCACCGATGGAATACTCAGACGTACTGGGCGCGAGCGAAGAGATCGTGACACTCGATCCTGAAGCGCTCAGTTTCAGGTTAAGTTGCTCCGTCGAACCCACGGTCACGCTGCCAAAGCTCAGGCTGGCCGGGCTCAGTGCCAGTTGCCCAACTGATGTGCCGTTGCCCGCGAGCGCTATTGTGAGATTGGCTACGTCAGCGTTTGACGTAATTACCAGACTCCCGTTGGCAGCGCCCGTTGTTTGCGGGGCGAATTGCACCCCGAAGGTAAAACTCTGGCCGGCCACAAGCGTCAGCGGCAAACTTAGTCCCGTAACGCTGAAACCTGAGCCGGTCACCGCAGCTTTAGAGATAACCACATCCGAACCGCCGGAGTTTGTAATGGTTGCCGATTGCGAGCCGTTACTCGAAGTCTGAACATTGCCAAAGGTCAAACTGGAAGGAGTTGATGTAAGCTCTCCCGGGGCCGCCGCATTTCCGGAAAATGCCACCGTCACCGATGGGTTGGAGGCGTTGCTCGTGATCACCCAAGCGCCAGTATTCGTACCCGCAGCAAGCGGAGCGTATTTCACAGTGAAACTGGCGCTCTGGCCCGCCGCCAGCGTTAAGGGCAGGCTGGGGCCGCTCACGCTGAATCCCGTGCCGCTCGCGTTCGCCTGTGAGATCGTAACGCTTGTTCCTCCCGAGTTTGTAACCGTATCGGGAAGCGTCTGCGTGCTGCCGATTTGCGTGGAGCTAAATGCCAGGCTCGAGGATGAGAGCGACAATGCGCCAGCAGCCGCGCCCGTTCCGGAAAGCGCAATGTCCGCCGTCCCATTGGCAGCATTACTGCTGATCGCCAGCGTGCCTGATGCGGATCCCGCTGCCACAGGAGCGAATATCACATTGAAGCTTGCGCTCTGGCCGGGGGCCAGTGTCATTGGAGTTGTAAGGCCGCTCGCCTGGAACCCCGCGCCGGTCACCGTAGCTTGATTCACGTTAATGGCTGTTCCGCCGGAATTGGTGATGGTCTCAGGCATGGTATGAGATTGCCCCGTAGTAATGCTGCCAAAGCTAAGGCTTGCCGCTCCAATCGCAAGTTGCCCGGGCGTTACACCCGTCCCGCTTACCGATGCGCTGAACATCTGCGAGGCAGAACTCGCGCTCGTCCGGAAGCGCGAAAAATGCGAGGACGTCCCCTGGGTGGTGGCAATCGAGATAGTGCCCGCCTGTGCACCACTCTGCGCCGGCGTGAATGTGATGGTGAAATTCGTGCTTTGTCCGGCTGCCAGCGTAAGGGGAAGTGCAGCCCCGCGAATTGTGAAACTGGAAGGGCTGATGGAAGCCTGCGTAATGGTGAGAGACGTCCCTCCAGAGTTAATCAAAGCTCCTGAGATTGTTTGCTGCGTGCCTATGGCCACATTGCCGAAACTCAAAGAGGCCGGCTGAATGGTAAGCGTTCCAGAAGTTGGCGCCGGGGCCGGAGTCGGCGTAGTCGTCTGGGTTGGCGCAACAGCGGTGCCTTGGACATTCAATTGAACGGAAGAAACCATTCCGCTGTTGCTTAAAATGGTGATTGTCGCGCTGCTGGTTCCCGCTGACCCCGGGGCATATTTAACACTCAGTGAAATAGTTTGTCCCGATCCAAGCGTCACTGGAAAAGATGGCGCCGCGATCTGAAAATCCGGACTGCTGATTTCCGCCCCCGTGAGAGTGATGCGTGAAAAAGTGCGATTCGAAATGGTTGCCGTCTGAACGCTGCTCGTTCCAACCTGCACGGAACTCCATTGCAGGCTGGTCGAATTCAGGACCAGACCTTGCCCATAACGGCTTGGGCTCCGTGCTTCTAAACTTTGGCAGGCCACTAAAGCTATGACGAGCGAGAGCAGGGAAAAAGCGCTAACACACTTCACACAACGCGACGTGAGATTCTTCACGGGGGGAAGACCTCAATTTCTAGCCGTATTCGTTTCAAACACGGCGGGGGATATGTCGCCCATTACTGCTCTGTCTTCCGCAAACGTTTCGAGCAGTGCAACAGCAACACGAGTAGTCTCTATTGCATGTCTTGAATCGAAAAGGTCTCCTAAGGTCAGTGCAGGGCTGGTGAAAGTACGAGGTACTGCTTCGACCGTCCTTTGGTCACTAGTTACTACATGACAAATTTGCGGCTTTTTAGAGCGGGTTCCAGGCCTGCGAGCTGTTAGAAGTTGCTTATAAATGCTATTGGCGGCTTCAGCCAAACCTCGGCTACAATGAGCGCAATAGAATAGGTGCGGTTGTGGAACATAACGATAAAACTCGCAAAAAATCAGTAGATATCCCGGAAGATTTGGCTGAAAACGCAGTCGTGGATGAGTTCTTTGAACGTCTTAATTCCAACGTTCGCCGTCCTAAACCGCGCGATGAGGCCGTTGCCGCGGTCGTCGAGGCCCTCCAACGGCTGACGGTGCAATCGGATGTGGAAGAGGCGATTTCTTCTGAACGGCCAGACCGCGAACAGGAAGGCAATGACATCGAGAACGATAAAAGCGCTCGCCTATGTTCCTCCTGTGGCCACAATAACCCTGCGGCAAATAAGTTCTGCTCTGCCTGTGGCGTGAGTTTGCCCGCAGACGCGCAACTCTCAACAGCATCCTCGCCGCGCGCTGCGGCACCGCAGCGCCCTCATCTTGAACATATGCCGCCCGGACCGCACCACTACCACCATCATTACCACCATCATTATTTTTCATCTTCGGAAAGCAATATTCCCGGGGCTGAGCACCGTCAGTCCGGGAACGCGCCAACGCGCGATCCAGGCCGCCTGCGCGCTCCCGCAGCCAGTCCGGCTTCGGTCCCGGCGGCCATGTCGCGCGCGGAAATTGCAGCCCGCAAAGTGATGCAGGATTGGACGCTTGCCTGCAATACCAAACAACTGGACGATCTAGTCGAGCTCTATCATACCGATTCCATGGTGCTGCGCCCGAATGTGCCTCCTGTCCGCGGCACAGCTTCCATTCGCGAGTTCTTCTTCAGCGTGCTTGGCTCGGGCTTTGGAGAAGTGGAATTTGAACCTTTGCGGGTGGAGATATTGGGCGATGTTGCCTACGAAGCGGGCCGCTGCAAATCACTGGTCCCCTCCGCAACCGGAAAGCGCCGGGAAGATCGCGGGAAGTATTTGATCGTGCTGCTGCGGCAATCCGCCGGAGAATGGAAAATTGGTTCTGATTGCTGGTCGAGCGACCTGCTTCTAGCGTCCGCGGATGAACCGGAACCCGCCCGGGGAACATCCGCCGCGCCCGCCTCGCGAGGTTCCCGCAAAGATAATTAACGCAGCGCAGGGCAACTACAAGGGGAAGCTTTCCGGGTCAAAACTTCCCCAGTCAAATCTGTCCCATCAATCTTTTCAAGTCAATCTTTCCTGGTCCAATCTTTCCTGATCAAATCTTTTCAAATTGAATCTTCCCGGTCAGGTAGTTCCGGTCAAATCTTCACGCCTAGATCCTCAAGCTGTTGGCGCAATTGCGCTGCAGACTGCATCTGGATGGTTTTCATTCCCAGGCTGGCGGCAGGTTCCAGGTTTTCTGTCCGGTCATCAATAAAGCAGCATTCTTCCGGCTTTTTCTGTGTGAGGTCTACCGCAAGCTGATAGATGGCGCTATCCGGCTTGCGCAGCCGCACGTAGCACGAACTCACAAACAATTTAAAAACATCGCGGAGATGAAAAGTATCAATTCGATAGCGGTTCAACTCCGCCGATTCATTGTTGATCGTGGCCATCAAATAACGGCCGGACGCAGCCAGATATCTTGCCACCCGAAGCGAATCTTCATGAGGCCGCGAGAGGGAATACATAACCTGCTTGAAATCTTCGCGAGTAAAGTTTCGCGGCGAATAAAAAACCGTGCGATCGAGATATTCGTCCAGGCTTACATCCCCACGCTCAAACCGCTCCACAATGGCTTCATGCCGGGGATTGAACTCGTCCACATCGAGCTGAAAATGCCGCAACGCCTGCTCGCGCTCCACGTGGTCCCAGGCATTGGTGAGCAACACCCCGCCCAAGTCGAAAAGGAAGGTGGTAATACGATCATCATTCTCCATTGGCATTTGAGACTATTTGATTTTCATCATAATGGAAGAGGTCAATTCCGGCGGTTGACCAGGAAAAATTAAACCGGCCTGTACACCAGGCCGGTTAATTTGATGAAGTCCTTTGCTGTTGTTTTATTTTGATGCGAAACTCTGCCGGTAGCTCAAGCTGTCCACATCGCGGAACATAGGCGTACCCGGCGGAAGGTTGTTCTGGTCCGAAAACAACGGATCAAAAATGTAGTTACGGGTGGGCGGGCTATAATCGGTGCTGTCTTTGAATGTTCCGGTGGCATAGGTTGAATAATACATGCTCACCAGGGATCCCTTGTAATTGAGGGTTTGTCCGCCCCAATTTTCCAGGAGCCGCAGGAAGTTGTGCAGTCCGCCATCGGTCCCAAAATCGTAGCTGTTGCCGGCGACGGGCGCAACCCACGCGGGCGACGGAAAATTGATATTCTTTCCGGCCGCGACCGCCATTCGATAATAAGTAGTAGTGGCAACTCGACTGCCGCTGGCTGTGGGATGTCGGAAGCTAACCAGATCCGACCAGCTATTGGAAAGCGTCGTAACCGCATCCGCGATGACGGACGCTGCCGAGTGAGCAGGCTCGGCGGCGGCAGCATTGGCCCACGTTGGATCAGCCGCAGAGCTGTTGTAGTCCCCTAATACATACAGCGGATTTTCAGAAGCAACCGTCATTCCGGGAGTCGGCAGATTTCCCAATGAACCGTTCACCAGACGAAGTACGTGACGTGCCCCGCTGACCCAGTTCTTCTGGCCCATATTGCAAGAGTTTGTAAGTACGCTGTCGGGGATGCGTCCGGTCGTAGTGAGCCAAGGATCGCTCTTACTATTGATCAAGGCATTTACGCTCTTGCTTGAAGAATAATTGCCTCCAATATATCCAAAACCAAGTCCCAGATTGCCTCCACCAAAATTATCCAGCAGGCCGTTTTCATTGACGTCTTCGGGCGATACCACTTTATTTGCAGGAATGGTCTCCAGCGATCCATCCGGAGTTCCCGCTTTTACCGAAGCATTGACCGAATCTTCAAAGCCGGAGTCTCCGGTCTTGGTGTTGGGATCGGATACTCCCGGTGTGCCGTTGGGGCTGGGCAACATGCCGCGGCGATCGGAAAAATACACAATGTAACCGTTGTATGGCGCGGCATCAACGTTCGGGCCGTTGGTGCCAGTGGTCCCTGCTAACCATGCCTTCAAGTTGGCCACATCAAGTTCCACAGCATTCATAATGCCCATGGGAGTGCAGCTCGTGTCTTGCTGCACGTCACGAATTTCGCCTTCGCGCGCATCATAGAAGTTAATGGGATACCAGTTGTACATTGTAGGACTCAATGCTGCTCCGACACTGCCGTCTCCATATCTCCAGTCACCGGTGACAGGATCATTCGTGACCTCAGGCGGCTTGCCGGGGTAAGGAGTGTAGGTTGTGACTGTTGTAGTCGTAGTCGTGGTCGTCCATTGAGTGCAATTCCCGAATTTATCAAATTTCTTGCAAGGCGGCCCCGAAGTCGTGGTCGTGCTGCTTGACGACGAGCTATTGTATCCCGGAGGTGCGCCAGCAGCATCAATTATTCCATTTGCGTTGCGGTCTGCCGGTTCCTGCAAAAC
>Ga0134128_10011593_pt1 | contig 10531 bp, 9 predicted proteins | sample KB31754_FD_96462 | JGI IMG/M metagenome (GOLD analysis project Ga0134128, IMG submission 96462) | Terrestrial soil microbial communities with excess Nitrogen fertilizer from Kellogg Biological Station, Michigan, USA - KB3-175-4 | ecosystem: Environmental > Terrestrial > Soil > Unclassified ...
CACCAGCATCCCACTCAATTCAATATCGTCATCCGCCAGTAATATGCGCGCCATCATTTCCCCAGGCCAGAATCTTGTTTCCGGATGTGGTGCATTTGCCTCTCACGAATATTGCCAAATCAAAGCAATCAAATATAGGAACCTTTGGTTTCTTTACATAACTTTACATTCCCATAACCCTAATTGACATTGCTTGATCTTATTCTTATCCAAGCCGTACATATTCACGGCGCGCATTCTCAAACATCACTCTCAAGAGGACTTGGCTAAATGAAAACAATCATGAAACTTTCATTGATCAGCGGATTATTAGCAAGTGGCATTGTTTTGGCTGATTCACATTCTGATGCTTATCAGAAACATGCCTCATCAGGCTGCCATCACGGTGCAGGCAAAAGTATGGAAGGTAAAAAGGCATTCTGGGACAAAATGGCCGAGCGCCTTCAACTTACTACGGAGCAACGCACATCGATTGGAACGGTTATGGAAAAATCAAGACCGCAAACAGCAGCTATAAGGGAAAAAATACGAACAAATCGAAGGGAATTACGGGAGCTGGCAAGAAACGTCCAGATTGACGATAGGCGAGTACAAGAATTGGCGCGTGAACGAGGAAATCTGGTAGCCGAATTGGTAACTGAGCGCACAAAAACCCGTCATGCCATTAACCAGATATTAACTGATGCCCAGCAAGAACAGATGAAACAGATGCGTGAGAAGAACAGGCATCATGGTAAGGGCTAAGGCATAAACTGAAGCTTCGTCTGCAACGCCGGAGGAATACAGATCCATATCAATTAGCTCGATATTCATGGAGTCTTGACGGCCAGGCACCAGAACAGCCTGGCCGTCGCAGCCCCCTCACAACGCGAAGTGTTCCGGATTACGACGATACCTGTCTGTGCGCCCGGATCAGCTTCATGGTTTCAAATAGGCCGAATGTTACCAGGCCGGCAAAAAGGCAAAATGCGACCTCGGCAAGTTGTGGCCTGCCGAAAGAGAACAGCTCGCTTAGTGCCGGAACGAAGACAACCAGCCCCAGACCACCCATCGCTCCTCCTGTCACCCACCAAAGAGCCGCATTCCGCGATTCAAGGGAGGCAAGTGCCGATCTTGATCGAGACCGGTTTGTAAAAATCAGACCCACGCTCGCTACGACCAGAGTCATGAAAGTTATTGCCCGCGCCTCATCGGCTCCAAGCCCCCGATAGAGCGCAAAGCTGAATATCGCCTGCACGATCAAAAGCAGAACCAGGCCCTGCCCAAATCCGAGGATCAACAGTTCACGATCGAAAAGCGGGGTGTCCGGCGATCGCGGGGGTCGCCGCATGATGTCCTCCTCCTCGCGCTCCGCTTCGAAAACGATGGAGCATGCCGGGTCGATGATCAATTCGAGGAATAGAATATGTACTGGCATGAGAATTACGGGCAAGCCCATTATCACGGGGATGACAGACAGGCCAACGATCGGAAGATGGACTGCAATGATGAAAGCGCTGGCCTTTTGCAGATTGTCGAAAATCCGCCGCCCGAGTCTCACTGCCGAGACGATCGAAGAAAAATCGTCATTTAGCAGCACCAGCGCGGCAGACTCGCGCGCGACGTCCGTCCCACGCTTCCCCATGGCAATACCGATGTCCGCCGACTTCAGTGCAGGTGCATCATTGACGCCATCACCCGTCATGACCACCACTTCGCCGCTCGCCTTGAGTGCGTTCACGACGCGAAGCTTTTGTTCGGGCACGACTCGGCAGAAGATATTTACCGCCCGGATACGCTCCTGAAGCTCGGCATCGCTCAGGCTATCCAGCATAGACCCTGCGATCGTATTTTCTGGCGATTGAATCCCGATCTGTCGCGCAATATTCATTGCCGTGGCCGGATAATCCCCGGTAATCATTATGACCCTCAACCCGGCGGCGCGGCTTTCCTCGATTGCAGCCGGAACCTGCGGGCGGATGGGATCGGCCAAGGCAATCAGACCGAGGAACTGAAACGTGAAATCATGCTGGAGATCAGGTAGACGCTGCTGGTTGAATTCAGCCTTGGCGACTCCCAGCACGCGCAAGCCTTGCTCAGCCAAGCTATTCACCTGAGTGATGATTCCTCGGGCAGAATCCGCTTCAAGATGGCACAGGTCGATGATCGCTTCGGGCGATCCCTTGGCGGCAATGATATAGTTCACCTGATCAGGAGACTGCCAGACACGGGACATGGCCAGTAAGTCATGCGAAAGAGGATATTCGCTCATCAACCGCCAATCGCTATGCAAATGCTCGGTATCGGCCAGCAGTTTGTGCCCTGAGTGGCGGATTGCGATCTCCATCGGGTCGAACGGATCCCGGTGGCTTGCCAGAACGGCGAATTCAAGGGTTTCATGGAATGTTTCCGGCAGACCGGATGAATCTTTTCCCGCAGCATCAAAGATCTGGCCTGCGCTGAATATCCGTGCAACGGCCATCCGGTTTTGGGTGAGAGTCCCTGTCTTGTCAACACACAGGGCGGTCGCCGCACCGAGCATTTCGATGGCAGGAATTTGCCGAGTCAGCACTTTTTCCCTCGATATGCGCCACGCTCCCAATCCCAGGAAGACCGTGAGGACAACCGGCAACTCCTCGGGAAGAAGCGCCATCGCGAGCGTTAGTCCGGCAAGAAAGCCATTCAGCCAGTCCCCTCGAGTGGCCCCATACCAAAGCGCAACAATGCTAGCCAGCGCGAAACCGATCCAGGAAACGCGCTTCACTACCCGCGCGACCTCGCTTTGCAAGCGGGTTGGTTTCTGCTCTATGCTCGCAAGCGCCTTGCCGATCCTGCCAATGGCAGTGTCCGTGGCTGTCCCGGTAACCACCGCCATTCCCTTTCCCTGCACGACAAGCGTACTGGAAAAGATAAACGGCAAGTCATTCCCGCCCGGCACGTCCATTTCCTGGGGATGACCATCGCTTGCACGCTTGCGCACCGGGACAGATTCTCCGGTGAGCACCGATTCATCGATAGACATGTGAGCAGACTCCAGAAGAATGGCATCCGCTGGAACACGATCTCCCTCGGACAGGATGATGAGATCGCCACGAACCACCTCGCGGCCAGGAATGCGCTCTTGCTTTCCTCCGCGGATTACCAGCGCACGGGGACTGGAAAGATCGCGCAGCGCACCCAGCGCCCGTTCGGTCTTGCGCTCCTGAACAAAAGTGATGCCCATGACAATGAATACGAAGCCAAGCAGCATCAGGGCCTCCTGCTTGCTTCCCAGGAGCAGATAGGTTGTGCCGCAGGCGATCAGAAGCATGAACATGGGCTCACGCACTACTGAAATTGCGATAGCGAGCACATTGCGCGGCTTTGCCGAGGGAAGTTCGTTATATCCATTCTCCGCGAGGCGCCGCGCGGCTTCATCGCGAGTCAAGCCGGTTAACGAATCAACTTCGGGTAGCTTATCCATACGAAAGATAACTAATGGAATTATGTGATGTGATGAGTACAACCTCGGCCGAAGTCGTCATATTCATCTCAAAGTCAAGGCGCAAAGTCAAAGCGCTTTTTTCTGCACCGCGCACGTTGGAATACGGTCCATATCCAGCTCGATCACGTTCTTTGAAATGCCTGCGACTACGCTTGCTACTGCGCGTTGCACACCCTCTACAATCCCTTCGACACCCGGCGCAACGGGTTCTGTAATCACCTCATAACATGCGGTGCTACGAGCATCGGTAGAACGCGTAACCGTCCAACTGAATCTCGCCTTTATGCTGTCATCGATTATTGCGTCGAGCTGGCTAAGCTCAATTGCGATTCTGTAGACGATTTGATCGGGGGCACGGCTCCTCTGTGCTCTGTTTACGGCCCCGGTCAAGTTAGCAATACCAGAGGCGAACGCATCTCGCAGTTCATAGTTAAAAGGCGATGACCAGCGATCTTGTTCAAGGATGAAAAGCTGTGTTTCCGGACCAGAATCTCTGGAACGTACAACCAATTGCGGGCGCGCAAGCCGTTCTGGAACATTGACTGGCAATATGTCAATGAAAATTGGAGTAGACAGATCGCGTGGCAGGGCCTTCATTTCGGGAGGCTCCGACAGCGTATAAAATCGCGCCTCCAGAACCGATGCACAGCCAGTAGGCAATAATGCTATCATCATGAAAAATGTGCTTCTCCCCAGGGTCGTCATTGTTTATCTTCCCGCTTGCCGCGAATTATCGATTCAGGATGACGCTCCAGATAATCCGTTACAACCCTGAGTGAAATCGCCGCGCGTGATAATTCCTGCAATGTCTGACGTAAATCCTGCTGCAGAGGTGCTTCCTCGGACAATGTGCGCCGCGCAGCATTTAGAGTCTCGTGCACGTCCTTCATTGCCACGGTTATTTCAGGCGCCACATTATTATTCAATGTCTCGGTCAGCTGTCCAGCGCTGTTGAGCGTCCTTTGGAGGGTTTTTAACGACTCCTGTAATTCGCTGCCAATTTGATCGAAAGGTACCTTGTTCAACTTTCGCGCTATCTCGGAAATCTGCGTTTGAGTTTCCTCTGCCGTATTGGGAATGGTGGGCACTGCCAACAGCGCCTGGGAAGCAGCTACATCGGCTTTGCGCTTCGAAACATCTCCTTTTTTTGTGACGACGCCAGGAAAGAAATCGAAGGCAATATAAAGTTGTCCAGTAAGGAGATCGGCGCTTCGCAACTGCGCGCGCAAGCCGCGATCGATCATAAGCTGCAAACGCTGTTGGGCTGTATACGTTGGTTCTTTTCGAAACTGTGCATATTTCCGGCCCAGGCGCTCCGGATAAACCTGGACCAGGACTGGCATAGTAAATTCGCGCAGCCTGGGGTCATAATCAATGCCTATCGATTTAACCTGTCCCAATACCAGTCCCCGGAAACTCACTTCTGCACCCGGTCTTAGACCACGCAGGGATTGTTTAAAATTAAGCAATATTATTTGCGCCTTCCCATCCGGCTCCTTTAATGCTTCAGTCTGATTCTCAGCCAGGATAAAGGCCGTGTCCTCTTTGGCGAGAGTGCCGGGATTGTCATCGAGGGATTGGAAGGAAAGCCCGCCAAACAGAACAGTATCCAGTGATTGCGACCTGATCTTTAACCCATCGGCATTAAGCTGCACGTCGAAGCCGCTGGCGTGCCAGAAGCGGGTATTGATACCCACAAATCTGTCATAGGGCGAGTTAATGAATATCCGCATGATGATGTCTTTGCCATTTTCATCCAGATCATATGCGGTGACTTGCCCTACTTTGATCCCATGGAAATAGACAGGCGAACCTATATCCACCGAGCCGATATCGGCCGCATGTAAAAAATACTGCTTTCCGGAAGCACCGCGGGTGACTATTGGCGGCGTCTCAAGTCCCACAAATTTATTTGCCTGCTCGGCTGAAATGCCCGCATCCGCTCCAATGTAGGCGCCCAATACCAGGGTCGCAAGCCCGGAAACTTGCAAACCTGAGATACGTGGACGCACGACCCAGAAACGGCTGTCGGCTGCGGTGAAACTTTGGGCTTCCTTCTTCAATCGCACGGCTACCGAAACGTGAGTGCGATCTTCGCTGAGCGCGATTGACTGAACTGTGCCGATCTCGACTTCTTTATACTTGACCTTGGTTTTGCCTGCCTCGAGTCCCTCGCCAGAGAGGAATGTAATGGTGATCGCGGGGCCGCGCTGAACCCAGGCCTGAGCTATAAGCGAAACTCCGATAACCGCGGCAAGTATCGGAACCAGCCAGATTAACGAGGAGACCCAGTTTCGCTGGCCCACCTTCTTTGGCAAAGGAACGCCTTGCGTGGGATCATCCGCCTCGTCTTGATTCATGTGATCCTCTGGGCTCATGTTCAGCCACGTCCCACATCAAACGGGGATCAAAGCTGATCGAAGCAAGCATGGTCAGTACCACCACTGCGGCAAAGGCAGCGATACCCGTCCCCGGATGCACCGTGGCAAAGCCTTTAATCTGTATGAGTCCGGTCATCAGCGTTACGACAAAAACATCCAGCATCGACCAGCGGCCAATTACCGCGACAACGCGATAAAGTTTCGCTCGTAGCAAGAGGTGCCGCTTACTGTGGTCTTGTACTGCGATCAATAGCTGAGTAAGGACCGCCAGCTTGAATAGAGGCACGAGAAAGCTCGCAGTAAAAACAATAAGCGCCAATCCCCAGGAACCGGAATTCCAGAAATAAATGATGCCGCTCATGATCGTGTCTTGCTGTTCCTTTCCGAGGAAAGGAACAGTGATCATGACCGGTAATATATTGGCCGGAACATACATTATGTAGGCGGCGATCACTAAAGCCCAGGTGCGGCGGAGACTGTCAGGTTTACGCAGGTGCAATCCTGCGCCGCAGCGCCCGCAGCGGTCATGAGGCTTTACATCTTCCCATAAGGTCGCGCAATGAGGACATGAGACCATGCCCAGCTTCGCCGCAGTCTTTACGGGCCCTCCGCTCTCTGGCGGCTGGCTGGCTGGTTGAACGGTTCTATTTGCTGGCACGCTTTATTTCCCTTATTTCTTGTAACCACATCTGCTGATATAGAGACAGCGCGGGTTAAACGAAAACACCGCGGTCAGCAGAAAAGCAAGAGCGCCAAATGCCCATAGCGCAACGCCAGGCAGTACGGTTGCCATACTCGTCAGTTTGACGAACGCAACGATGATACCGAGCAGAAATACCTCCACCATTACCCATGGTCGCAAGACCTGGATCAGGCGTCCCGATAAATTAAACGTTGTTGGGTGTCCAAATCTTCTAAATCTGATTGGGAAGGTAAGCAAATAAATCAAAGCCAGAAGTTGAATCAACGGAAACAGAATTGTTGTAGCCAACACCAGCAATGCCACAAAGAGCATCCCCTCACCTCTCAAGGAACGGACCGAGCCTAGAAGCGTTGCCTGGTTGAACAAACCACTCCGTAGTTCCAGTTCAAGGATTGGAAAGACGTTTGCAATGAGGTACATACACAAACCGGCGATCGCCAGTGGTAAAACATGCTTGCGCTGAGTACGCCTGTCGCGTTCCAACTCGGCGCCGCAACGACGGCAGAATGCGACTTCGCTGCGGCCCAGCGGTAATCTGCGATAAACTGCATCGCATTCTTCACAAGCAATCAAGTCAGGTACTTCCCGCATGGTTAATTTATTGAAGATTGTCTTTCATTCATACAATGTGGACTCCAAACAGCATTCCTGAATGATGGCTTCCCGGAGTCGACATATCCTATTTATACACTGTAGTAGTTAATCTGATGGCTTGCATCAATGCCGATGAGGGATCAAATGCACTAATACTGCAATAAACCGCCGTCAAAATAGAAGCTTCGATACAACAGGGAAGAAGTTATGCCTAATTACGTCGTCTATACGAGAACGCATACAGGACATGTCAAACGAGTAAGAAATTTTTCCAGCAATTATCCCCAAGATCTTTTGAAGCGCCATTTCCATCAAGGATCACTCACGGGCTTTCCAGAAAACACCGTGTTCTGGATAAACCCCGAAGGCCCTAGCATCGGCTTTGCGCTGCGCCCCGAAGTACGAAAAGTAACTGATTAAGAAAAGACAGAAACAAAAAAACCGACTGAGTCAGGATCTGGTTTCAAAATGAGCATTGCTCAGTCGATCGAAATACTTCTATCCTCACTTCCAAGAAATGCAAGCGGTTTTCTGAAGGCCGTCTTGCTCTGTTTGCTATTCGGAGGAGCCTGGGGAGAACATTGGCTACAGCATTATTCAGTCGCCCTGCTGATTTCAGTCGCCCTGCTGATGCTCTCAATCGAATTCGATTTTCTTAATCCAATTATCTTGCTCATCAAAATAATTGACCTCATAGGATATTGTTGTCAAGGTATACACTTTTTCGATAACGATTTTTGCGGCTCCATCCTGCAAGGATTGAATGTAGCGTTGTCGTTCGAGCGAAAGAGACGACAGGGGAACGACTTTTTCGAACTCTAATCCTTTGTTGTAATCGAACTCTACCGAATAGATCAACTTCTTCCACGTTAAGCTGGCACCTAGCTCTTCAGCCAGAAAAATCACCCTAAGATGAGGATCATTTGCAAGTTGGATATGAATAACCGCGCTGTTCAGCATCAATACGCCAGAAATCACCATGGCGCTGTAGCCAGCCCGCATGAATAGCCCTCTAGATACCCTAGGCAAGACGAATTTCATGAAGCTAGAGGATAGAACGGCAGCCAGGGCGACTATCAGGCCGATTCCTATGGTCTTTAGCTCAAACAAACCCAATGCGGCATAAAGATAAAGCTTGATTAAATGCAATAAGACTTCATTCGCAGCACGGGTTGCAATAATTTCCTGATTGTCCAGACCGTAACGAAAATAAAAACGGTTAAACAGGACACCCACCGCACCGGTCAAACCAGAAACAAAACCAGCCAGAAAACCGACCATTCTGAGCTGCCATGGTGGAATAGGAGATAATACGGCGTGCTTTCGTTCCTGTTTTCTAAAAAGCCAAGGAAGATTGGAGATAAGAAATATGCTCATGCACAACTCTAAATACATCGGCTCCAGATAACTTAGCATTTCTACACCTAAAACCACTCCTACCATAGCTGTTGGCAAAAACAATTTAGCCATATCCCAACGAATGGCTTTAAAAAATATCCAGATTCTGGAAAATGAGCTTGTTGCAGCTCCGAGAGTAAGTGCTGCTGGCACTTGATTTACTGGAAGAGAATAGCCAAGGATAGGAATCAATAATAATCCGGCACCCCCTCCACAAAATGCGCTAAGTGAAAATGCAAGAAACGCGGCGAGAAAGAGGTAGAGGTACAACATGATGGTGAAGGGAATTGGTAAAGAGGCGGGCTGGACTTAAGCTAGTTTACGGTACGATCAAGTAATTAATTCCCCAGGGGAACCATCATATGTTTTCCAGTTCGACCCTGATTGGTGGTAGCACTCTGTTTTCTGAAAAGACGTTTTATTATTTAAGAACGCTTGTGTCGAAATAATTTTCAGGTAATGGATTAAAAATAGAGCTTCAAGTCAACTTTTTAAGCTATTGATTTTTCCAATAAATATTTACCTTACTTATTTTTATATGGAGATTTGCTACTATAAACAAGAGAGAATGCGCGATGTTGAAAAGAAATGCGCGCGGAGAATAGCTCACTGAATGGTTAACTACAGGCCCTGAGAAGGGCCTGTAACTGTAGCTGGATGGCACGGGGAAAGTTGCTTCGCGTGATCGGTGATGAGCCACATGCGTAGCGAGTTGTTACCGTAGTGCTCGTCCCGAATCGGCGATACAGTCAGCAACCTCTAGTGATCTTATAGAGCTTCCCGTTCTGACCCAGCCGATAAATCCTCTTGTCTTTCATACCAGCCTTAACCGTGAGGCATTTCGTAAAATCTGCGAGATCACCCAGGTGGGCCGTGACCTTCCAGAACTCTGGCGTATTTGTTCCGTCGCTTAATCCCGATATGTCTGTTTGTCATCGCACGGATTTTCCATAAAAGCAGGATCAGGATTCAACTTATTTATCAATTTTAAAGGAGGCTTCGCATGACCCATACTCTCGATTCCAAAATGCAGTCATGCATCGATGCGTGTAATCGGTGCCATCAAACATGCCTGCACGAAGCGATGACCCATTGCCTGGAGTCAGGTGGCAAGCATGTTTCCCCGGAGCATATGCGGCTTATGTTGAACTGTGCTGAGATCTGTCAGACCTCGGCCAATTTCATGCTGAGCAATTCCACTTTAAGCAGCCAACTCTGTGGAGTCTGCGCCGAAGCCTGTGAAGCTTGTGCCAGGAGTTGTGAACAGGTGGGTGACATGGAAGAGTGTATCAAAGTCTGCCGCGAGTGCGCCGAGAGCTGCCGCCAGATGGCTGGCTCCTACGCTAATCAGGGTATTGGGGCGCAGGAGCGCGTTCCCGCAGATGATTTGTAGCAGGTCGGATTTCTTTTTTAGAGGGCTTGCAGCGATGAGCCATATGTGCAGCAAGTTGGCCCAGGCGGGCGATACGGTCAGCAAGCTTGAACTGCTACAGATAATGGATTAAAAACATGAAAACAATATCTTCTGATGATCGTTACTTCGGTCTGAAAGGGGAATCTTCCTGATGACGTTCTCCGCTGCTGATGCTCCCACTCCCGCCCACGTCTATGATATAAATTTTGCCTGCGCCGTCCTGATAGGTGTTGGCGGCCTGCATAACCGTGCTGAAAATATTGTCCACCTGCTCATCGGAAGCAAAAATTTCGATGCGTTTTTTCAGCATGTAAGGATCGAAACTGCTATCGGCGACCCGCCTTCTGCCAAAACCGTAGCAATCCGAGACGCTCATGCCTGGGAAATCCGGAATTTCAAGTAACGCCTGCGTTACCTTGGATAGCATGAAGGGCTCAATGTATGCACGGATTTCTTTCATGAGAGCAGGGGTTGTGGTTATTCTTCAAAATTCGAGTAGAGTGCAGGAAGCATGGTCAGGGTAAGAATGGTCGAGCTCATGAGGCCGCCGATAATGACCGTGGCGAAAGGTTTGACAG
>Ga0134128_10011594_pt1 | contig 10531 bp, 9 predicted proteins | sample KB31754_FD_96462 | JGI IMG/M metagenome (GOLD analysis project Ga0134128, IMG submission 96462) | Terrestrial soil microbial communities with excess Nitrogen fertilizer from Kellogg Biological Station, Michigan, USA - KB3-175-4 | ecosystem: Environmental > Terrestrial > Soil > Unclassified ...
AAAGACCAGCAGGTAGAGCGCTCTGACCAACGCAGTGTCGGCATTGACTTCCGGCCACGACATCGTCCAACCCAGCAATCCGGCGAGAGCGAGCGCCCCGGCGGCCAAAATGCCGCCGGTGAGCGCGATCGTGGCGGCCGCGGCGCTGGCTCCGAGTTGCCTCAACCGCGCGCCGGCCGTCGCCGCGTAGATCGCCAACGGGACCGACGACGCGAACGTCGCGACGGCGATGACGCGCACCGCCGCCGGCTGGGCACGCACGTACGCCGCCACCGCACTCGCCGGGCCGTACGGCAATGGCATGACGCCACCCATCCCGACTCCGATCGCGATCCCGCCGAACAGCAGCCCGATGCAGAGCAGGGAAAGCGACGTCAGGGGCGGCCCGCCGCGGCCGGGGTGGTTCGCGTCGAGCCGAGTCGCGCCGTCGGGTGCATCGTTCATCACGCAACGGTATTCCCCGCTAGGCGAGCCGGGTGACCTCCACGGTCACGTCCAGGTCGGTGGCGCCCTCCCCGGAGTAGATGCCTTTCAACGGGGAAACGTCGGCGTAGTCGCGGCCCGCCCCCACGCCGACGTACTGCTCGGTGATCTCGGCTTCGTTGGTGGGGTCATAGCTCCACCACGCGCCCGTCCAGGCCTCGATCCAGGCGTGACTTCGCCCGTCCACGGTGTCCCCCACGGCGGCGTCAGGTTTGGGATGCAAGTAGCCCGACACGTAGTGCGCGGGAATCCCCATGCCGCGCAACAACATCAACGACAGATGCACGAAGTCCTGGCAGACGCCCTTGCCCTCTTTGAGCGCGTCCAGACCGGACGAGTGCACGCTGGTGGTTCCCGGAAGGTAGTCCAGCTCGTCGCGCACCCAATTGGACGCGGAGACAACGGCTTCGGCCGGCCCGTGGGTTTTGCTGAGCTTCTTGCCCACCGACGCCACCCGCTTGCTGGCCGGGGTGTGCTCCGTGGGGCGGAGCAGGTCGTCGAAGCGGTCGATCACCGCATCCGAGCGCAGATCGCTCCAGCCCACCTCGGTGGCCACCGGCTCGGCGCGCTCGGTCTCGACGACCGAGGAGGACATCACCGTGAGATCGGTGTGCGGCGCGTGCAGGTCGAACGCCGTCACCGCGGTGCCCCAATAGTCGATGTAGCGGTAGGACCGGGTCGCCGGGATGGTCTCGACGCGGTTGAGGATGACGTTCTGGCGGTTGTTCGACCGCGGGGTCAGCCGGGCTTCGTTGTAGGAGGCGGTCACCGGCGACTGGTAGGCGTACCCCGTGGTGTGCACCACCCGCAGCCGCCACATCAGCCGCCCTCTTTCCTGCGGACCAGTCGGGCGCGCCGACCGGCATCCGACCACGCCACCCACGGCGTGACGTGAAAGTACTGCAGCGCCAAGGCCTCTGCGACATCGCGGCAGGTGCGCTGCAAGCCCGCCAATCGGCTTTCCAACGTCTCCAGCAGCACGCCGGGCTGGACGAACTCCAATTCGCTGCGGGCCTGCCCGAGCAACCGCTGGGCCTCCGCGGTGGCCCCGATCCGGCTCTGCCGATTGTGGACCAGTTCGTCGAGGTTGTGTTCGGCCAGCCGCAGCGAATAGAACACCGAACGCGGAAACAGCCGGTCGAGCAGCATGAACTCGACCACTCGGCCCGCATCGAGCACACCGCGGTAGGTGCGCAGGTAGGTGTCGTGCGCACCCGCCGAGCGCAGCAGCGTCACCCACGCCGGGGACGAGGCGCTGTCCCCGACCCGCGACAGCAACAGCCGCACGGTCATATCGACCCGCTCGATCGCCCGGCCCAACACCATGAAGCGATATCCGTCGTCGCGCGACAGCGTCGAGTCCGCCAAGCCGGCGAACATCGCCGCCCGCCGCTCGACGAACGACAGGAAGTCGTGTGGCCCAAGGCGTTTGGCAGCACGTTCGCGTTCGGGCAGCGCGTGGTAGGTGGTGTTGAGGCACTCCCATATCTCGCTGGACGTCACCTCCCGCGCCGACTTCGCGTTTTCCCGTGCCGCGGTGATGGCGTCGACGATCGAGCACCCACCCTGGGCGTTGGTGCTATAGGCCACCAAATCGGTCAACGACCACACGTCCAGGTCATGGTCCGGCGGGTCGATGCCGAGCACCCGCAGCAGCAGGCGTGAAGCCTGATCCGGGTCGACGCTGGAATCCTCGAGCAATTGGTGCAGAGCCACGTCCAGAATTCGCGCGGTGTCGTCGGCGCGCTCAACGTAGCGGCCGATCCAGTAGAGCGCCTCGGCGTTACGCGCCAGCATCAGCGCACCACCCTGTGCTGCTGCTGTTGCTCGAGCTGCTCGCGGAGAGGCTGTTCGGTGGGTTGCGGCTGTTGCGGCGTCAGCCGCGGCGAGTCGTCCAACATGGGGTCGGGCATGGAGGTCGGCAACGAGCGCACCAGCTCCGCCGCCTCGAGCTCGTGGTCGCCGGCCGACGCCCGCGATGCCAGCACCCAGGTGTCCTTCGAGCCACCGCCCTGGCTGGAGTTGACCACCCGTGACCCCTCGACCAGCGCCACCCGCGTCAGCCCGCCGGGCAACACCCACACGTCGTTGCCGTCGTTGACCGCGAACGGCCGCAGGTCGACGTAGCGGGGTGCCAGGGCGCTGCCGACCTGCGTCGGCACGGTCGACAGTTCCATCATCGGCTGGGCGATCCAGCTCCGCGGATCGTCGCGAATCTTCTTGGCGGCGACAGCCAACTCCTTCTGGGATGCCTCCGGGCCGAACACGATCCCGTAGCCGCCGGATCCCTCGACCGGCTTGAGGACCAGCTCGTCGATCCGGTCGAGCACCTCCTCGCGTTCGTCGTCGAGCCAGCAGCGCAGCGTCTCCACGTTGGCCAGCAACGGCTTTTCGCCGAGGTAGTACTCGATCATGGTGGGCACGTAGGTGTAGACGAGTTTGTCGTCGCCGACGCCGTTGCCGATCGCGCTGGAGATGACGACGTTCCCGGCGCGAGCGGCGTTGACCAATCCCGCCACCCCCAGCACCGAGTCGGCACGGAACTGCAGCGGGTCCAGGAAGGCGTCGTCGATCCGCCGATAGATGACGTCGACCTGGCGCTCCCCCTCGGTGGTGCGCATATACACCTGGTTGTCGCGGCAAAACAGGTCGCGTCCTTCGACCAGCTCGACCCCCATCTGACGGGCCAGCAGGGAATGCTCGAAATACGCCGAGTTGTAGACGCCCGGGGTCAGCACCACCACCGTGGGGTCGGCCTCGTTGGTGGCCGCGGAGCTGCGCAGCGCCCGCAGCAGATGGGCGGCGTAATCGTCCACCGAGCGCACGCGATGCGTGGCGAACAGGTTCGGGAAGACGCGCGCCATGGTGCGCCGGTTCTCCATCACGTAGGAGACGCCCGACGGCGAGCGCAGGTTGTCCTCGAGGACCCGGAAATTGCCCTTTTCGTCGCGAATCAAGTCGATGCCGGCGACGTGGATCCGCACGCCGTTGGGCGGCACGATGCCCATCGCCTGGCGGTGAAAATGCTCGCAGGAGGTGATCAAGCGGCGCGGGATCACCCCGTCGTTGAGGATTTCCTGATCGCCGTAGATGTCGTCGAGGTACATCTCGAGCGCCTTGACCCGCTGGGTGATACCGCGCTCCAGCTTGGCCCACTCGGCCGCGGAGATGACCCTCGGCACCAAGTCCAGCGGAAACGGTCGCTCCTGGCCCGACAGCGAGAAGGTGATGCCCTGATCGAGGAATGCGCGGGAGAGCGCTTCGGCGCGGGCTTTCAGCTCCGAGGCGTCCGACGGCGCGAGCTCGGCATAGATGCCCTTGTAGGGGCCGCGAACCGCGCCCTGGGCGTCGAACATCTCATCGAAGGCCATCTCGTAGGCGTCCGAGGACGTGTTGTATCCGCCGAAAATGCGCTCAGAGCGCGCAGCACGAAAACCCCGCCTGGTCTGCTCAAGCTGGTTCGTCAGACTCACTGTTCAGATGCTGCCTCAAATTGACGTTCTGGCAGCCCACGTGTTCCCGTTTTGGGAGAAAACGTAACTCACTGATAACCTGGGCAATCGCTGTGGTGGTATCCGGCGCCCAACCAAACGTCTGATCGAAGAAGGAACTCGAGCGTGGCCAACATCAAGTCGCAGCAGAAGCGCAACAAGACGAACGAGCGCGCTCGCCTGCGCAACAAGTCGGTGAAGTCGTCGCTGCGCACCGCTGTCCGCGCCTTCCGCGAGGCCGCCGGCGCCGGGGACAAAGACAAGGCCGCGGAGTTGCTCGTGTCGACCAACCGCAAGCTGGACAAGGCCGCCAGCAAGGGCGTGATCCACAAGAACCAGGCGGCCAACAAGAAGTCGTCGCTGGCGCAGGCCCTCAACAAGCTCTGAGGCCTGCCGCCGACGTCATCGGCTGCGCTGGCCGGCTAGCTCGGCAACCTTTCTGACCGCGGATTCCAGGGCATAGTCGGCGTCCGCCACCGCCCCCTTGACGTTCGCGTTGAGCGCGGCCACAACCTTCATCGCCGTCGCGACCGTGTCGCGCGACCAATGCCGGGCCTGTTTCTGGGCCTTCTGCACCCGCCAGGGTGGCATCCCCAGCTGGGACGCCAGCCGGTAGGGATCCCCCGACAGCGGGCCGACGCGGCCGATGGTGTGAATCGCCTCGGCCAGCGCGTCCGCCAGCACCACCAGGGGCTCCCCCCGCATCATCGCCCACCGCAGCGCCTCGGCGGCCCCTTCGATGTCGCCGACCACCGCCTTGTCGGCGATGTCAAAGCCCTTCACCTCGGCCTTGCCGCTGTGATAGCGGCGCACCGCGGCGGCGTCGATCGCCCCGCCGGTATCAGCGACCAATTGAGAGCAGGCGGACGCCAACTCCCGCAGATCGGAGCCGACCGCGTCCAGCATCGCGGTCACCGTAGCCTCGTCGGCCTTGACCCGCAGACCGCGGAACTCCTTGCGGATGAAATCGATGCGTTCGCTGAGTTTGGTGACCCGCGCGCACGGGTGCACCTCGGCGCCGAGCGATTGCAGCTCGGTGGCCAGCGCCTTGGCCCGGCCGCCGCCCGAGTGCACGACCACCAGCACGACGCCCGCCGGCATGTCGGTTGCGGCCGAAACAATCACTGCGGCAGCGTCTTTGCCCGCTTCGCCGGCGGCCTCCAGCACGACGATGCGCTCGTCGGCGAACAGCGATGGGCTCAGCAGCTCGGCGAGCTCGAAGGTACTGACGTCGCCCGCCCGCATCCGGTTGACCGGAACGTCGTCAGTGCCGGCCCGTTTCCGCGCCGACTGCAGCACGTCGGCCACCGCCCGCTCGACCAGCAGTTCCTCGTCTCCCAGGACCAGGTGCAACGGCGAAACCTCGTTCACCCCACGATGGTGTCACGACCGACCGACGAGCCCCGACAGCGACCACGCCAGCACGCCCAGCACCGCCGCCCCCGAAACGACTCGGAACCGTCGCCACCGCCACAGCACGACCACCAGCACCGTGGCACCGCCGACGATCAGCATGCCGGGCATACCGTCCGGAACCGGCACCGTCGCGCCGGGTATGCCGGCCGCCCAGCGGGCCACGCCGCCCACCCACCACAACTCGGGGCTGGTGAAACGAATCAGCAGCCGCGCGGCGCCCGGCCATACCGTGCAGAGCGCGGCCGCCGCGGTGCCCAGCACCGTGATCGGCGCGATCACGGCAGCGACCACGAGGTTGGCGGCGGTGGCGACCAGGCTGAACCGGCCGGAAATCGCGGCAACCAGAGGGGCGGTCACGATCTGTGCGGCCCACGCGACGGCCAGCGCGTCGGCCAGCGGCTTCGGGCATCCCCTGCCCGCCAGCCGCCGCGACCAGACCGGTGCGATGACGATCAGCGCGGCCGTGGCGAGCACCGACAGCGCGAACCCCACGTCGACGGCCAGCTGCGGGGCGACGGCCAACAACACCAGCACCGTCGCGGCAAGGGCCGGAATGGCTTGCCGCCGACGCGAAGACAGCATTCCCGCCAACGCGATGGCGCCCATCACGGCGGCCCGCAACACGCTTGCCGTCGGCTGGACGACGATGACGAAGACCACCAGGGTCAGGGCGGCAAGCACGACGGCCGTCCGGGGACCGATCAATCGGGCCGAGAACAGCACGGCGGCGCAGACGATCGTCACGTTGGCGCCCGACACGGCCATCAGGTGCGTCATGCCGGCCGCGCGAAAGTCGCGGCCCGTTTCGCCTGGCACCGCCGAGGTGTCGCCGAGCACCAGCGCGGGCAGCAGCGCCGCCTGCTCACCGGGCACTGTGTCACGGACCGCCGCGGAGAATCGACTGCGCACGCCGTGCGCAGCCCGTTGCACGGCACCCCCGGCGCCCATGGTCGGCCGGCCCGAGGCGTTGAGCACCGCGACCGTCAGGTCGCGCCGAGTCGGGCGATTGATGTGCGCGTTGAATCGCAGCGGCTGGCCCACCATCAGCCCGCCGAAATCCGCGGCGCGCGCGAATACGACGACCCGGCCGGAGATTTGCGCGTCGCGCACGCGTTGCAGGGAAGCCCGAAACATCAATCGGCCCTGATTTCCTGAGCCCACCGACTGCGCGCTTTCGCTCGGGATGACCGTGACCGGAGCGATCGTGCCGAATGCCGCGGTGATCGGGTGGCGGCCGACCGCATCGGCGCGTAGGGCGACGGCGAACCCGAATCCCGCCCCCACGACACCGATCGCCGCGAGCCCGGCGCTGATCGCCCACAGCCGCGCAACTGCGCCGGGCCGGTGCAGCGCGTGCCACGCGAGCGCTCCGGAAGCGCCGATCAGCACGACGCAACACCAGGCGAGGGTCCGGCCGATCGGCCACCAGATTCCGCCGGCAGTCACTGCCCAGCAGGTCAGCGCGGCCGGCACCAGCCGCACGTCGACGCGCCCCGAGGGCGAGGCACCCAACCCGGGATGGTGCACCCGGGTCAGACACGGACCAGGGCGCGTAACTTCTCCAGCCGCGCCGGCCCGATGCCCTCAACATCAGCGAGCTGGTCGACACTGGTGAACTTGCCGTTGGCTTGCCGCCACGCCACGATCGCGGCGGCGGTTACCGGCCCGACACCGGGCAACGCGTCGAGTTCCTGCACCGTCGCGGCGTTGAGGTCGACCGCCTGGCCGGCTTTGGGCTTGACCGACCCAGGCCGCGGTGGCGGCGCTTTCGACGTGGGCGTCGATCCGGGGGCCACCGAACTGCCCAGCGCGGTCGGCTGCCCCGCCACCGGAGCCAGACCGACCACGATCTGTTCGCCATCGCCGAGCGGTCGGGCCATGTTCAGTCCGATGGTGTCCGCTCCGTTGACCGCGCCACCGGCGGCCTGCAGCGCGTCGGCGATGCGCGCGCCCGGTGGGAGCGTCACGAGGCCAGGGGTGTGCACCAGCCCGACCACGCTGACCACCACCGGGTGGTCGGGTTCGGCGGTCGGGCTCGCCGACGAGCGGGGGCTCGCCGTCGACACCTTCTCCACCGGGGGCAGCTTGGCCGACATCACCGGCGCCGAACGGTCGCGCACCAACGTGAAAACGGTGACCAGTACCGCCAGTGCCGCCACGATCGCCAACCCGATGGCACCGGCGCGTCCCGGGTCGGCACGCACTTTCGCCACCCAGCCCCCGTTCTGGGACGAGTCGGGAAGCCACCGCGGCAGCAGCGAATTCTGGTCGTTGTTCGGGGGGTCCTCGTTCGAGGCCGCCCCGGTGCCCTCGGGCTCGGCGAGCGCATCGGTATCCGGTTCGGCGCGGAGCCGTCGCTGCAGGCGCTCGCCCGGAAATTCTGTTCGCATGGGCCGACCGTAGGCCCGCCAACCGTCGCAACCGCCCGGCCAACGACGCTGCCGGGCCGATCTGTGCATTAACCCGAGGCTGTGCACAGGGCCCGCACGGGATGGGTCAAGATGGAGGTCGAGCGAACGACCAGCATCGCCACAAATCAGCTCGGCGCGAGGGGTCGTCACGTTCACCCCGAAACGACAGGAGGCCGCCATGCAACTGGCGCTCACACCGGAGGAAGCCGCGTTCCGCGACGAACTCCGCAACATCTACACGACCAAGATTCCGCAGGAGATGCGCGATCGCGTGCGAGAGGGCTCGGCGGAGGTGAACCGCGACGACATCGTCGCCAGCCACAAGATCCTGCACGAGCACGGTCTGGCAGTGCCGAACTGGCCGGTCGCGTGGGGCGGCAAGGACTGGACGCCCACCCAGCACCAGATCTGGGCCGACGAGATGCAGCTGGCGTGCGTCCCGGAGCCGCTGAACTTCAACACCAAGATGGTGGGCCCGGTGATCGCCGAGTTCGGTTCGGAGGAGGTCAAACAGCGCTTCCTGCCGCCGACGGCCAGCCTCGACATCTGGTGGTGCCAGGGGTTCTCCGAGCCGGAAGCCGGTTCGGACCTGGCGTCGCTGCGCACCACCGCGGTCCGCGACGGCGACAGCTATGTCGTCAACGGCCAGAAGACCTGGACGACGCTCGGCCAGTACGCGGACTGGATTTTCTGCCTGGTGCGCACCGACCCGCAGGCGCCCAAGCGTCAGGCCGGCATCTCTTTTCTGCTGTTCGACATGCAGACCCCGGGCATCACCCTTCGGCCCATCAAGACGATCGATGGCGGCCACGAGGTCAACGAGGTTTTCTTCGAAGACGTCCGCGTGCCCGCCAACCAGCTTGTCGGAGAAGAAAATAAGGGCTGGACCTACGCGAAATTCCTGCTGGGCAACGAGCGCACCGGCATCGCCGGCGTGGGCCGGACCAAGGTGCGCCTCGCCCAGGTGAAGAAGCACGCCGCGGCAACCGGGATACTCGAGGATCCGTTGTTCGCGGCGCGGCTGGCCGAGGCCGAAAACGAACTGCTCGCACTGGAACTCACGCAGTCTCGGGTGGTCACCGACTCCGCGAATGGACAGCCCAACCCCGCGTCGTCGGTGCTCAAGCTACGCGGCAGCCAATTGCAGCAGGCGGCCACCGAACTGCTCGTCGAGGTCGCCGGGCCGGATGCGCTGCCGGCCAACGGCGAAGACATCTCGTCGCCGTCCTGGGCGCAACACAGCGCGCCGCACTACCTCAACTACCGCAAGACATCGATCTATGGCGGCAGCAGCGAAGTGCAGCGCAACATCATCGCGTCCACCATTTTGGGATTGTGAGGCAGCCATGGACTTTCAGTTGAGCGACGAGCAGTCCCTGCTCCGCGACACGACCCACGACCTGCTGGCTCGCACCTATGACCCGGAGAGCCGCAACAAGGTCATCGGCTCCGATCTCGGCTGGAGCCGCGACGTCTGGAGCCAGCTCGCCGGCACCGGGATTCTCGGCCTCGGCTTTGAGCCCGACGAGTCCGGCCAGATCGAAATCGCGGTGGTGCTCACCGAGATCGGGCGTCGGCTGGCCCCGGAACCCGTCCTGCACGCCGCGCTGGGGCCCGGCGCGCTGATCGCCGAGCTGGGCAGCCAGGAGCAGAAACAGCTGCTCGACGAGGTCGCGTCCGGGCAGCGGCTGCTGGCGTTCGCCCACCTCGAGCCGGGGCGCCGCAAACCGTCTGCCGATGTAACCACCAAGGCTGTGCAGCAAGGTGATTCGTGGGTGGTGAGCGGCCGGAAGAACCCGGTGCTCGCCGGGGACTGCGCCGACACGTTGGTGGTCAGCGCCGCCCTGCCGAACGGCGGCAGCGGCCTGTTCTTGGTCGACGCGGGCGCGGCGGGCCGGCACCCGTACCGGACCTTCGACGGACAGCGCGGCGCCCAGATCGATCTGGACTCCACCCCGGCTGAACCGTTGGGTGAGGCGACCGACGCGTCGGGCGCCATCCGCGACGCCGTCGTCCGCATCCAGTCGGCGTTGTGCGCCGAAGCACTCGGGGCGATGGAGGAATCGTTGCGCCTGACCACCGATTATCTCAAGACCCGCAAGCAATTCGGTGTCACGCTCAACAAGTTCCAGGCGCTCACGCAGCGCGCCGCCGACATGTACGTCTCGCTGGAATTGGCTCGCAGCATGAGCCTGTACGCGGCGATGTCGATCGCCGACGGCAACCTCGATCCGCTGATCGCCTCGCGGGCCAAGCTGCAGATCGGCCGTTCGGGCCGGCACATCGCGCAGGAGTCGATCCAACTGCACGGCGGTATCGGGGTGACCGCGGAATACCCGATCAGCCACTATGCGGCCCGGCTCACCGCGATCGAACACACCCTGGGTACCTCGGGTGAGCACCTGCACAACCTGATCGACCACCTCGGCGACTACGGCCTGGTTCGCCTCTAGCGCATCGCGCCGTGGGTGCGTCACCGCCGACGATCAGGCTTTGAGGGGCCCGACGGATTCCATCTCGTCCGACCCCGCGCTTGACGGTGAATCGAGCTCCGGTACCTGATCGGCCAGGTACTCGGCGAGTGACCTGATCGTCGGATAGTCGAACACCGCGGTAGCGCTGATCGTGAACGCGCCACCGAACTGGCCGTACAGCCGGTTGCGGAGTTCGACCGCCATCAGTGAATCCGTGCCCAGGTCCAGGAACCGGCTGGTTGCCACCGGCGGTTGC
>Ga0134128_10011595_pt1 | contig 10531 bp, 9 predicted proteins | sample KB31754_FD_96462 | JGI IMG/M metagenome (GOLD analysis project Ga0134128, IMG submission 96462) | Terrestrial soil microbial communities with excess Nitrogen fertilizer from Kellogg Biological Station, Michigan, USA - KB3-175-4 | ecosystem: Environmental > Terrestrial > Soil > Unclassified ...
CCGCAGGCCCGCGCCATCATCCACCAGACTCAACTGCTCCCGGATGCCGGACGCACCTGGACGCTCATCATTCCCGATCTCGACCAGGCGCGCTGGACCACCCAGGCGGCCCTGCTCAAAACTCTGGAAGAGCCGCCCCCGGGCGTGGTGCTGGTCGCACTCGCCGGCAACCCCGGGGCGCTGCTGCCTACGGTTCGCTCCCGCGCGCTGGAATTGCGGCTGGCGCCGTTGGGCGTTGAGGAACTGACCCGGGCGCTGCGCCAGCGCCGCCCTGCAGAAACTGGAGATGCCGAATTGGCGGCTCGTCTGGCGCACGGCTGCCCCGGCCGGGCGCTGCACTTCGACGTCGCGGCCTATCGCGACGCCCGTCGCGAAGTCCTTCAGTTTCTTCAGGCGGGAGTTGCCGGAGAACAGCTGACCTCAGTCTTTCGACTGAGTGAGTCCACCCGCGCCAGCAAAGAAAAGTTTGTATCGCTGCTGGAAATTCTTTATAGTGTCTTGCAAGATATTCTTTATCTCCAATCGGACTTTTCCGCAGGAATCGGCAATGTGGACTGCGTGGCCGACATGAATGAGTTGGCCCAACGAATCGCTCCGGCAGGCGTATCCGACGCCATAGCCGGACTGGACCGCATCCAGGCAGCAGCTCGCCGCAATGCGTTCCGGCCGCTGGCGCTAGCCAGTTGGGCGCTGTCGCTGTCCGCTGGCCGCTGAAACCCGCCGGGAGCGCCGCGAAGAGATCGAGGAGCCGATTGCTATGGCCTCGCTGAACGACACCACCGCCCGCCGCTCGCCCGACTCCGAGCTGATTTCCAACCGCAAACTGATTCGCCCGTCACTGGCCGATGTGCGCGGCCAAGTCTCGCGTGCCACCGCCGCCGCCCCCGCTCTTGCCGCCACCACTCTGCCTCCGGCGCGCCTGCCCAAAAAGCCGGTGCCTCCGGAACAAACCAACGCCGAGAGCTTTTATTTTCTCAAGCAGATGCAGACCAAGACCGAGATGGTCATGGTGCTGCGCGACGGCGAGCGCGTCCGGGGCGTGATCGAATGGTACGATCGCAACTGCATCAAGGTGCACCGCACCGGCGAGCCCAACCTGCTCATCTACAAGGCCATCATCAAGTACATGTATAAGGCGGAAGACGAAACCCGTTCCTGAACTCTGGGACACGTGTCCACTACTGCCGCCCGTGCCGTGACCACGCCTCCTCCACCCCATCCTCCCCGCCCGCTGCGCCGGGGAGTGGCGCTGCTGCCATCGTTGTTCACCGTCGCCAACCTGGGCATGGGTTGGTATGCCATCCAGCAGAGCCTGCTGGCGCTGCAGGCGCCGCTTGATGCCGCCAACCTGCTGGACACCGCCGCCAAGGCCATCGGTTGGGCCATTCTTCTCGACGGACTGGATGGCCGCATTGCCCGCATGGCCAATGCCACCAGCGCCTTCGGGCGCGAATTTGATTCTCTGGCCGATATCATCAGCTTCGGCGTCGCTCCGGCCGTCATGGCCTACGTCTGGGGTTTGCGCTTTTTACAGACCACCCCGCACGCCGCCGTGGCCCTCAACCGCGTAGCGCAGATTGCCGTCTTTCTCTTCGTTGTCGCCGGAGCGGCGCGCCTGGCACGCTTCAACATCTCCACCCACGAGTCCCATCCCTCCAACCCCGGCAAGCCCGGAAAGCGCTACTTTGTGGGGATGCCCATACCGGCGGCGGCCGGCACCATCGCCGCCATTGTCCACTTCTTCGCCTCCCCAACTTTCTTCTTCATGTCCGTCAACACGTCCTCCGTGTTGGCCGGTTTCTGGCTGGCGTTGGTGGTCGGATTGGCCTTCCTGATGGTCAGCACCTGGCGGTTTTACAGCTTCAAGGAGATTGATTTGGGGCGGCGGCATCCCTATGTCTTTATGGTGAGCCTGGCGGCCTTCATGGCGGGCATCTGGTACTACTCCGAAGCGGTGTTGATGGGTTTGGTCGTGGTCTATGTAGGTTCCGCTCTGGTTTGGCGCGCGATTTATTACCTCCACCTCTATCGTCAACACCGCGCCGCGGCCGAGCTATGACCGCCTACCGCATCGCCATCGTGGGGGCAGCCGGCCTGCTCGGCAAAGAATTGGCCACAGGGCTGAGGGATCGCAACTTTCCTGCCTTTCCCCCCGCCCTGCTGGAGTTGAGGGGCGCCACCGCCGCGCCTGCCTCTGACCGTGGATTGCTGGAATTCGGTGACGAACCGATGGTCACCGAGGCCTGTACTCCGCAGGCCCTTGGGGACCGCGACCTGCTTTTGCTGGCTGGTGGACCCGATGAGGCCCGCCAAGCCATGGCCATGGCTCCCGCCTCGACCCTGATTGTGGATCTCACCGGCGCCGTGGCAACGCCGGAGGGCGGGGGGCTGCTAGCCGGCCTCGAGACTGCGCCGAGTGACGACCCTCAGACCGTACGCTTCATTTCTGTCGCCCATCCCGCCGCTCAGGCGCTGGCGCACATCCTCGACCGCCTTGCCCTGGCCGGACCCGCCGTCGCCCTCGCCGCCACCCTGTTTGAACCTGCCAGTCAGCTCGGCTGGCCCGGCCTGCGCGAGTTGGAACAACAGACCACCCGCCTTTTGAGTCTGCAAAGCATTCCTGATGAGGTCTTTGGCGGCCAGGTGGCCTTCAACCTTCGCCCCGCCATGGGTGGAGAAGTTCTCCGCGCCCGTATCGCGGATCAAACGGCGGCCCTGCGGACGGTCGAGGGCGCCCAGTCGCCCGCCATCGAGGTCCTGCAAGCCCCCCTGTTCCACGCTTCCCTGCTCTCTCTCTACCTGCGTTACAGTCGTGATCCCGAACCAGGGGTTCTGGCAGCTTCTTTGCGCAGCCCCTGGCTGACACCCAGCGCGATCCCGGATGCCCTGGCCGCGGCCGGCAGCGATACGATTCAGATTTCCGCCCCGCGTCGCGATGCCGCGGGCGGCTACTGGATACTGGCTGGCCTCGACAACCTCCGTCGCACCGTCCACGCCGGTCTCGACGCCGCACTGGCCGTGCTGGAGGCGCGCCGCCGGTGAAACCCGCCCTCCCCGCCCTCCTGGCCGCCCTTTTCGCCCTCGCCGGTTGCGGCTACCATCTCGCCGGCCATGGCGCGGTGCTGCCCGCCGATGCCCGCGTGGTGGCGGTGCTGCCTTTCGCCAACCATACCCGTCAGCCCGGCTTCTCGCAGGCCCTGAGCGCGGCCGTGGCACGCGAATTCGAACTGCGCGCCCACTACCGTATCCAGCCCGTCGCCGCCGGCAGCGATGCCGCCGTCCATGGCGATCTGCGCAGCGTCAGCATTCATCCGGTGACCTTTGATGCCGCCAGCGGCCGCGCCACCACCGTGGAAGTGGTCATCCATCTCCAGGCCTGGGTCACCGCCGAACCCTCCGGCCGCGAAGTGTTCCGCAACAACGATATGGTCTTCCACGAGCAGTACCAGACCAGCACCCAGCAGCAGAACTTCTTCGAGGAAAACTCCACTGCCTTCCTACGCCTCAATCAGGAAGCGGCGCGCACCCTGGTCGCCGATATTCTGGAGGCGTTTTGAGCGCCGCCTTCCCGCTCCGGCCCTTGCAGCCCATCTATACACTGGTTGGCGACGAAAGCTACGTGCGCGACCAGTTCCGCGCTGCTCTGCGCGCCCTGCTCCCACCCGAAACCCTGGAATTCGGATGGCGGGATGAGGACCTCGCCTCGACGCCCCTCGACGCTGTCCTCGACTGGGCTCTGAATCCTTCTCTCATGGCCCCGTTGCAGGTCTTCTGGGTGCGCAACGCGCGTGATCTCTTCGGCCGCGGCGCCGCTGCCGCAGTTGAAGCGTCCGACGACGAGCCGGCCACCGCCGGCAAAAAGAAGCACGGCGCGTTTCCCGATAATTTGCGGCGCTTCTCCGAACACGCCGGATCTCCTCCCGCTGCGGTGGTGGTATTCGTCGCCGATCACCTCCATATTCCTCCCGATCGCGCCCGCATGGCCCTGGAAGACAAATCGCGCCTGCAACGTATCGAAGCCACCCTGGGAGCGGTCGGGCCGCTGGTAGTGTGCGCCCAGGCGGGCGAGACGCAGGCGGCCGCTTTGGCACAACAAATGGCGATGGATCTCGGCACATCCCTGACCGCCCCTCAGGCCCGCCGCCTGGCCGAATTGCTGGAAGGCCAACTGGGCTTGATGCAGCGCGAGATCGAAAAACTGGCCCTCCATGCCGACGGCGCGCCGGTCTCCGACGCCGCCATGGCCGCCCTCCTCACCGGCGCCGCCTCGGCTTCCGCCTACGAGTTGGCCGAGTGCATGGCCCGCGGCGACCGCGCCGGCGCGCTGCGCCGCCTGCGTCAGTGGATGGCGAATGAAGGCGAGAGCGAAGCCATCGGGCTGATTTTTCAACTCAGCCGCGCCTTCTCCATGGCGCTACTGGTGCGCGAGGCGCGGGTCAGCGACCGTAGTGGCCTTTACCGTGCTCTGCCGGAAGGCCTGCGCCCTCCCGGGTTTGCCGCCGACAGCATCCTCACCATGGCGCGCCGCATGCCCACCGCCCGCCTCAAGCGCGTACTGCCCGCCCTGCAGGAGGCCGACGTAGCTCTCCGCAGCTCCCCCCCTTCGGTCGGAATGGTTCTCGAGCAGGTTATCGAGGCGGGTGTGAGGGATCGAGCGTAAGCTGATGCGCCTGATGGGCGGCCACCGCTGCGGCGGAGAACCACAAGGGCAGCCCCTGTCCCCGCAGATAGGCGCTGAACTCGTCGCGGTAATGCGGATCAAAAATCCGTCCCGACTCTCCCGTCACCAGGGTTAGCGAAGACTCATCCCAATTCCCCAGGTCGGCGATGAAGCGCATGCTTGGCCCCAGCGTCGAACGGTTCCCCAACGCAGTGTTGCGCGCCTGCTTGACTGTCAGCGGGCTGCCGTCCAACTCCACCGGTCCGAGATCAGCGTAGCCGCGCATCAACGGAATCCGCGAGAAGATCGGGTGGAGAAGCGATAACGTCTCCCAGTGGCCCCACGGCTGTGGCTGCCGCTGCGCCACCACTTCCAGGCAGTGAAGGAGAAGCTGATCCCAGGCATGAGGGCCGGTGTAGCCTGGCGGCAACCACTGCCGCGGATACGCCTGCAACAGCCACTGCTCAAACACCGGCGCCATGTCCCAGCGGTAGGCATCGGCCAGGGCGGGACCCACCTTGGCCGCGAGAACTTCATGCAACAGTTCCTGGCGGGTCTGGTAAGTGAGAGTCGCCGCCACCGAGGTGTGGCTCATATCCCCACGGAAGCCCTGCAATTTCTGCACGCTGACTTGCAGCCCGACCGGCGGTGGGACAGCTTCTATTGATTGGCGCGGGACCCCGAGTGGCTTCGCCACTCGACCCGCTTGACGCTCGACCGGGCTGGGGACCCCTTGAGCCCCAGCCCGGTCGCGTCCGGCCGCCACCACCCGGGCGGCAAAATCGCGGTCCTGTTCGGAAATCACATCCGTCTGCACCCGCCCCATCGCCCGCGCATTCCAGCGGGCAATCCCGCCCAGCAGGGCGTATAGGCGCCGTGTACGGTTGGGTGCATCCCAGGTGGTCGAAAGCGAGGTGCGATAACCATCCGGCGTAACCCGCCCGTTGGCCGTGGCCACAATGCCGCTGGGCGGATCGAATACCCGTGGCAGCTGGCCAAATGGCACCCAGCCCCGCCAGGCGTACGCCGCCGCGCTTCCAGGCACGGGCACGGCCCCGTCAAAGCCCCGCCGCTGCGGCACCCAACCCGCCAGTTGATAACCGATGTGGCCGCTGGTATCGGCGTAGACGAAGTTCTGTGGCGGACCGGCAAACTCCGCCAGCGCGCTTTCAAACTCCTGCCAGTTCCGGGCTTCATCCAGGGCGAAAAAAACATGCGGTGCCTGTAGAGCGCCTGGCGCGTAGAGACTCCAGGCCAGCGCCAGCTTTCCGCCTCCGTCGGAAGCGATGAGTGGCCCATGAGGCGTCACCGCAATATCCAGCGATACCGCAGCCTGCCCTTTGACGCCAATCACCTCGTGCCAGTGACGCAGGGGCTGCCATCCGTACGGCGTGAGCACATTCCCCTTGCCATCCAGCGTTTCGCGATAGAGATCCTGCACATCGGCCATGGAGTTGGTCACGCCCCAGGCGATGTGATCGTTGTGACCGATGATCACCCCGGGCACGCCGGTGATCGCCACCCCCGCCACATGGACTTGCGGCGCGCTCAACTCCGCCGCCCACCACAAACCGGGTATCTGAAACTGCAGGTGCGGATCATTGGCCAGAATCGGTTGGCCGTTGAAGCTGTGCGCGCCCGAGAGCACCCAATTGTTGCTCCCGCCGTGTCGCGTCGCTCCCGCCTGCAACTCCGCCGGAAACACCGGCAGCTGCGCGCGTGGATTGGTTGTTGTCCCGGAAACCCCCGGATACGCACCCGGCGGCACATCCCACGGCGAGCTTTCCGGAAACAATTGTGCCCCGAGCGCCGGCCCCAGCTTGGCCAGGAAGGTCTCGCGCATCAGCTTGCTCTCATACCCTGACGCCAGGACGTTGTACATATACGCGGCCAACGCCAGCGAATCGCGCGGCTGCCAAGCCTCGGGGCGATAGCCCAGAAGCCGGAACTCCAGCGGCAGCAGCACCCCTCTCCGAGTCATGTAGTCGTTGACGCCTTGGGCGAAGGCGCTCAGCAGCGCGGCGTCCCCTGCGCTGAGACGCCCTGCTTCGACGGCGGCGGTGCGTCCCAGCCCCAGCTGGCGGTTTCCCTTGTCCACCGCCAGCGCCACCGGGCCAAACACTTCGGCCAGCCGTCCCTCTCCCAGCCGCCGCATGAGATCCATCTGCCACAACCTGTCCTGCGCCATGGCAAATCCCTGCGCCAGCACCAGGTCATGGATGTTCCCGGCGCGGATATGGGCGATGCCGCGGCTGTCGCGGATCAGCGTTACCGGCGCCTCCAGCCCCGCCAGCTCCAGCCGCCCGTCCATCTGTGGACGTTCGAGCCGAACGTAGCCGTAAATCAGCCCAAAGCCGGCCAGCAGCAAACAAATCAGGAAGACGAGGGCGCGACGGACCCAGCGCCAGCGAAGATGCGGTGCGGTTGCCGAGGTTGCCGTAGCCACGGTCACCATTTTAGGGCGTGGCCGTCAGCCGCCGCAGCACCTTCCCCTGTGCATCCAGAAATTCAATCACCGGTACCCCCGCCTTGGACACCTGCATCCGTAACCGTGGATGGCCCTGCATGTCGTCCAGCACGACCGCGGCATCCTGCCGGGGTGTGCGACCGGCAAATAGGCGCGCGGCCCCCAGTTCCCCGGCGGCCGCCTGACGCTGAATCCCGGCCAGCGCCTTCGTCTTGGCGCTCCCCGCCGGCATGGCCCGCACCGCCTGGATATGGTCCATCAGTTCTGACAGCCGCGAAGTCGGCCGCTGCCACACCCGCAACCCTGCCGAACTCTGCCCGTTGTTGTCGCTGTAAGTCAGTCCCACCGTCTGATCCTGCTTAAACTGGTCGAACATCAACCCGGCATCGGCGCTGTAGCCCTGGGCGTTCTGAATCGCACCAAAGGTCAGGCCCCCATCCTCATCTCCCAACGCATTGTAGAAGATCAGTCCGGCGCCGTCGTGCCGTCCCTGGCTCTGGTAGGTCTTCCCGTCCATCTTCCCTTCCGGCATCTGCTGGCGGTTCGAGAGCACCATCTGCAGCGCCCCGTCGGGCCCCACCACATTGATCCGCTGCACCGTCAAGGTGTCCAGCCGCGAACTGCCCGCCTGCGGCCGCCAAGCGGCGATGGCCAGCCCGGCCAGGGCCAGCGTGGTCACAGTAGCGTAGGCCTTCCAGAGTCGAAGCTCGTTGTACATATACCTGTCCTGAGTGAGGCTTCATGCTACCATCCGAACCAAGGTTCCCCCCATGAATCGGGCGATCTCATGTCCACGTTGCCGGTCCACCGATGCCCGTCGTATTCGGCGGCGGTGGTGGGACCACTTGCTGCGCCGTGCGCGTGTGTACGTATGCGAGGCCTGCCATCGCCGCTTCGCTACCAGCGCCCCCGCCTAAGGCGGCATGCGAAAATAAGCGGAGGATGATCCAAACCCTATTTGGCGAGCCGCCCAAGCAGAGCCTTTTCGAGCGGATCAGCGGTCGAGTCGCCAACGGCCTCGACAAATCCCGCGAAGCTCTGGTGGCTCAGGTCGAAACCCTGTTCCAGGGCAGGAACGAGGTCAGCCCCGAGCTTTTACAGGAGTTGGAGCGCACCCTGATCGGCGCCGACCTGGGCGCCCGCACCGCCGCCGAGGTGGTGGGGAGGGTCCGGCAACAGTTCGAACAGGCGCAGAAAACCCGCGAAGTCATCACCCCTGAGGCGGTGAAGGCGGCGATCAAGTCGGAGCTGGTGGGCATCTTTGATCGCACCGCCCGGCCGCCCCGTGAATCCTCCGATGGCGGACCCTTCGTGGTGCTGCTGGTAGGCGTCAACGGAGCCGGAAAGACCACCTCGATCGGCAAGCTGGCCCAGCGCTATAAGTCCGAAGGTTTCTCTTCTCTGATCTGCGCCGGCGACACCTTCCGCGCCGCCGCCGGCGAACAGGTCGCCGTCTGGGCCCAGCGCGCCGGCGTCGAGTTGGTACAGCAGAAGCCGGGCGCCGACCCTTCCGCCGTACTCTACGACGCGCTGAGCGCCGCCAAGGCTCGCGGCGTCAACTTCGTGCTGGTGGACACTGCCGGACGCTTGCACACCAAGACCAACCTCATGCAGGAACTGGCCAAAATGCACCGCACCGCCGCCCGTCTGGTGGAAGGCGCGCCCCACGAAACCCTCCTCGTGCTCGACGCCACCACCGGTCAGAACGGCCTGCAGCAGGCGCGACAGTTCACCCAAGCCGCCGGTCTGACCGGCCTCATCGTCACCAAGCTCGACGGCACCGCCCGCGGCGGCATTGTCGTCGCCATCGCCCGCGAACTTGGCCTTCCCGTCCGCTACCTCGGCGTCGGCGAAAAAGCCGACGACCTCGTCCCCTTCGAACCCGGCCAGTTTGTGGAAGGCCTCCTCGGCGCCTGATTCTCAAGATGGCGTCCGCGAGATCCCCATTGCCGCTGAGCGCGGGGCATCCAAAACTTATCAATCTCCCCATTGGCCGGCTGGGCCGCGCCTCTTTTGTATGCGCGGGCTTGCCGGGGGCGCAAAGGCCGCCCACGCATGGCCTGCGCAATTTCCAGTCTCACTGGCCGCGCGAGCTCCGGCCTGCCTTTATGTCGTTCACCAACCGCGCCGTTGCAGCCGTACCTTGGTACACGCTAACCCGTCCTGCTTGCGCGTCCGCCAAGCCCTCGGCAACGCGTAGCCGAATATCTTTCCAAGCATCCGCATCAAGGTCGCCCGGCACAGCTTTGGTGATTGAAACATTCATCTGCGCCATGCTCCCAGCCTAGCCGGAGGCTGCCCCTATGTCAAAGTTTGACATTCCGGACGCGAGGCCCGCAGCGGGCGTTGTGCGCGCGATCGCCAGTGAGCGCGGTCTGGCGGCGCTCGCCTAACGTCCGCGGGGGGCGGCGGGCAAGGGCGGCCGGGGGAGCATCTCCGGCCGGTTGGCGGTCATATAGACGAAGGCTGCCACGATCACCGCGTTACGCTCCATGTCCCAGGGGATGACGTGCTCGTAGGTGTCGGCGCTGGAGTGATGGGTGCGGGTTTCGTAGTCGAGAGGATCCTGAATGAACTGGAAGCCGGGGATGCCATCCGCCACAAAGCTCAGATGGTCGGTGCCGCCGGTGTTGTTGATGCTCAGCGTTGCCATGCCGTAGCTGTGGAAGGGCTGCATCCATTGCCGGAACAGCGGCGCGATCATGTCATTGCCTTGCAGGTACACGCCGCGGATCGCCCCCGAGCCGTTGTCCACGTTGAAGTAGCCGCTGACCAGCTTCTGATCCGGCAACAGATTGCCCTGGGCATCACGGAAGTGCTGCAACGCATAGGCACGCGAACCCAGCAGTCCCTGCTCCTCGCCCGTCCACAGCGCCAGCCGCACGGTGCGCCGCATCTTCAGGCCGCTCACCTTCAGCAGGCGCAGGGCTTCCATCATCACCGCCGAACCGGCGGCGTTGTCGGTGGCGCCGGTGGCGGACTGCCAGGAGTCGAAGTGCCCGCCCAGCATCACCAACTGATCCTTGAGGTCGCCGCCAGGTATCTCGCCGATGATGTTGAACGAGTCGAGGCCATTCTCGGTGTGGTAGCTGTTCCTGACGTTGATGTTCAGCGTTACCGGAACCTTCTTCTCCAGGGTGCGGTAGATGCGTCCGTAATCCTCGATGGATACCGCCAGTTGGCAGGGCGTGGGAGGCGCGTCGGCGCTCTGCAGCGGCGTACCGCGCCCGAAGGCGCCCTGACCACTATCCGTGCCGCCCCCCTGGGCCACAAACACTGTGCCGTCGTTGGAGTTGCCACGGCCGGGAGAGAGCACACAGGCCACCCCCTCATCCAGCAGGAACTTGAGGATCTGCGCCTGGCTGACGGGACCCGCCGCGCCCCGCCCGAAACGAGAAGCCCGG
>Ga0134128_10011596_pt1 | contig 10529 bp, 3 predicted proteins | sample KB31754_FD_96462 | JGI IMG/M metagenome (GOLD analysis project Ga0134128, IMG submission 96462) | Terrestrial soil microbial communities with excess Nitrogen fertilizer from Kellogg Biological Station, Michigan, USA - KB3-175-4 | ecosystem: Environmental > Terrestrial > Soil > Unclassified ...
GTCCGCGAACCGGCCGCGCTCTGCGGCGTTGTAGGATTGAAGCCTACATACGACGCGATCAGCGCCGAAGGAGTCTTTCCGCTTTCTGCCTCCTACGACCACGTTGGCCCACTCACGGAGTCCGTTCTGGATGCCGCGATTCTTTTCCAGGCGACCGCCGTGCAAGGGACCGCTGCGCATTCGGCCGCACACGGGGAACCTAGCTCGCTGCATCCCCCCAATTCTGGTCAGAATTTTCTCCACGCCATCCGCGGCAAACTCCCTGCTTTCCGCATCGGAGTTCCCCGAGCATTTTTCTTCGAAGGGCTGGATGCCGAAGTGGCCGCCGCTACGGAAGCCGCATTGCAGGTTTTAGAAAAGATCAGCGGCCCGTTGCGCGATTTGAATTTGCCGGTCCCTACCGACCGCACACTGCAAGCTGCCGAAGCGTACGCCGCTCATGCGGAAATGTCGGAGCGCAGCCCTGAGCTCTACCAGCCAGAGACGCTCCGCCGCATTCTTGCCGGCAAAGACATCACCGCCGCGCAAATTACCCAGGGCCGCCGAGAACTCGAGCAGCAACGCCGGGAAATCGCCACGACGTTCAACTCTGTGGATTTACTCGTTACCCCGGCAACGCCCATCCCCGCGCCCACAGTTGCGGAGTTAGAGCAGCACCCTGAGCAGTTGCGTCCATGCGAAATTCTGCTGCTCCGCAACACACGCCCGTTTAATGTCTGGGGACTGCCGGCGATTTCCGTTCCATGTGGGTTTACAAAGGCTGGGCTGCCCGTCGGTCTGCAAATTGCCGGCCCCCACTGCGGCGAATTGCAGGTCCTTCAGCTTGCGTATGCTTTCGAGCAAGCTACGCCATGGCATACGCGGAAGTTGCCAAAGCTGTAGAGGATGCTGCTTTTCGCTTCCTCTTCTTTACTTTGATTCCTAAAACCATGTCATCCCGACGTTGAGCGTAGCGAAGACGGAGAGACCTTACTACCGCAGAAAACTACCGCTGCCGCAAGCGGGAACACCCACCCATTAAAGTCATTGGGAAATCGCTGTTGATTAGGCTCCCGTTCTCCACCAGCTAATCCACGGTGAACACATCCTGCGGATCCATCATCACGAATATGCACTCGCCATCTGCTTCATCGCAGGAAAAAGTTCCGCGCCGCAGCACTTTCGCCGGGCGATCATCAGGAAATGTAAAGTTGTAGTTCGCTTTGCGCAGCGCATCCATCACCGGTTTCAACTTCTCATTTCCACTGATAAATTTCACGTCCTCTACCTTTGCTTTTCCGCCGTCGTTTGTCAGCAGAACGAAGAAATCTGCGCCGCCTTTGACGTTGGAAATCTTCCCCATGGGGATCGTGCGTATGTCCTGGGATTTCAAGCGATATTTATCTACGTCGGCCTTCGCTTCTTTGTCATTTTTGACCAGTGCGCGCAGGTGCCCGCTGGTTTCCGGCATCGGCCGATCGCCTGACATCGCCATGGCGTATGCCTGAGTTGCCTGCTGCTTATCGCCGAGCTTCTCATAAATTTGTCCCATGTGGTCGCCCACTTCCGCATGGAACCCCAATACCCAGGCTACGGAACAATATTTTTCCGCTTTGCTGTAATCGCCCTCCGCGAAATATACCCAGCCCAGCGTGTCCCATAGGGCAGAGAGCGAACTTACCGTTCCCAAATTATTTTGCGTGAGCTGGCCAAGGCTTATGTTCCGCGACGCTGCCGAAATTGTGCTCACCGCCGATTCCGCGTATTGCTGCGCCCGGTCCAGGTGTGCCTTCTTGAGGGAAAGTTCGTAAGCAATGTCATTCCAGATCATAGGCGTAGGGGAAAGCTGCGCGGCCTTGTCGTAAGCGGCCACAGCTTTTTCGTCCTGGTTGTTGTTCAAATAGGCATATCCCAGTTGAACACTTAATCCGGCATCGTCCGGTTTAATGGAAGCCGCCTTCTCCAATTCCGGCACCGCTTTGTCGTATTGCTTGGCATCCACATACATGCCGCCTAAGCCAGCATGCGCATACTCGCTGAGCGGATTGATCTCGATGGCTTTCTGGTAAGCCGCAGCTGCGTCATCGTATTTCCGTTCCATCATGTAAGCCCCGCCCAGGGCGTCAAAGGCTAGTTCGTTGTAAGGGTCCAGCTCCGTCCCCTTCTTGTAGGCGTCAATGGCATTGTCGGTCGAGCGCGTTTGCATGTAACTGTACCCCAAAGACAACCATGCAGTTTCGTTTTTGGGATCGGCGGCCACGACTTTCTTCAAAAGCTCAATCGCCGTGGAGAAATTTCCCCGCTGCATCTCCGCTTTGGCCGCGTCGTATAAATCGTCGCCTTTCAAATCCGGAGAAGCAGTCGGCGCTCCTGCCGCCGTGGCGTCCACCGACAAATGCTGATCGCCGTCCTTCTCAATGGCATTGCGAAATGCCAAATAATCATCGGTGCGGGAGGCGGGCAACGAATCCGCACTCATTACCAGGTGCCGCTCCGCCGTGAACACGTTATTTTCCGCTTTATAGGTGGCATCGTACTGCCCGTAGTCGCGTTTCAGGGAAAACGCCAGCGGCGTTTGCAAGGCATATTTGGCGGGGAATTCCAGCTTCACCCGGCAGGTAATTTCTCCTACGGCCGAAAGGTCAATGGGATCGGCATCCGGGCCCGTATCATCGCTGTCTGCATTCGGAATGCTCACATCCGCCATTGGTAGCGCGAGGCTCGATTTCTTCTCTCCCCAATTCAGGTAATTCGCGACACTCACGTCCCAGGCAAGGCTGAAATCCTCTTTCGTATTGGCCGGATCGCTTACCTTCAAATTCGACACTTCGCCGTTCAGACCCTCTCGGCTGCTTATGTTTTTCACCAGATCATTCCACTTCGCATTCGGGACCCGGCGGAATACGCTGCGCAGCAGCAGCCCAGTGTCTCCGCGCACGTCAAGGCTGATGTGCGCAGTGAGTTTTCCGAAAGGATTGATTTTGCCGTCAAAATCCAATACCTGCTTGTCCGGCACCGGAGGATCCGCCGGAGTTTTTTCCAGGTGGGCTGCCCCATCCTGCGGAATCACCAGCGCCTGTTTATTGCGGATACTCACGGACAGCAGACGGAAGGGCGCGACCTCCGTCGTGCTGTCCATCCATATTTCCTTCTTGCCCAGAGGCACCATGGTGATCACGTGGTCAAATTGCGTGGGCGAAGGCACATCAGGATCAAGCTTGCGGCCCGAATTGATCAGCACTGAGGAAGCATGATATCCAGCGGCCTCGAGCAGGCTGGCCAGCAGCGTGTGCTTATCTTTGCAGTCTCCGTATTGATTGTGCAGAACGTCGGCCGCCGCATGCGGCTGGAACCGCCCTATCCCGAATGACAAGCTGATGTAGCGGAAGTTGGTGGCCACATAGTCGTAGAGCGCCTCAATTTTCTCGAGGTCGGTTGTTTTTCCTTTGGTAAGCTCCGCCGCCTTGGCCCGGATTTCTTCGTTCGGCTGCCGCCGGTCTTTTTCCAGTCCGGCATACCATGCTCCCATCTGCGCCCAGTCAGCAAAGGTGGTCATCTGGATGGCAGGGCCGGTCGGTTCTTTTTTCTTGGGAGCCTTCGCTTTTGCCGAATCGTCCTCACGCTCCAAATGCGAACTCGTCCAACGGTAGACCGTCCGGCCATTTTCTTCTGAAATTTTGGGATCATTTCCCGGGTGGGTCTTTACTTTTGGTTTGCGGTCTTTGGGAACATTCACTTCGAGTTCTTCATCGAGAACAATGTCGCTTTTATCGAAGTCATACTCCATCCAGAACTGCCCCGGCGCTAGAGGTTTGAAGGTCGTCGTGACCACGTCGTACTCCAGCGTGTCGCCCGGAGTAAGGCCGGGCACGGTAACTTGCTTCTGGCGAAAATCCGTGTAGACCGGCGCGACCCGTTCAAAGGGAGGCGTTAAATCCTGGATGGCGCTGGAATCCGCGGTCACAGTCCGGCCATCACTCTTCAAGACCCGGACGTAGGAATACTCCACCCGCTCGTTGGCCGAGTTGTAACCCTGCACAAGCTGTCCCCAAAGATTCACGCCCGCTTCGCTTTGTACCTTGATGCGCGCGTAAATTTCGCGAGTTCCTGTGCCATCGGCCTCAAAGCGGTATGCCGTGCGGAATTTTTCAACGACGTAAGCTTCCTGCGGATAATCCGCGGAAGTCTTCACGGGAGTGGCCGTGTTCTTTGCCGGAGCAGAGGTGGCGGAACTGCTGGCAGCCGGTTTCTTTTGTGCGGCAACCGGAAGGCAAATCAAAAAGGCAGAAAAGACCAAAAAAGCAATATAAGGGCAGGAACGCGAAATTCTCATCGTGCGCCGTTTTTACCTCATTGAGGGTCGCTGCGCAAGAAAAACCTCTTCTTCTGGGATACCGAAAGTGTTCCAGAAGCCGCTTTCTTCAAAATCATCCAGAATCTCGATTGGGTCTTTCCGAATTTCCCCGCCGATTTGGAGTGCTTGCAAATCCGGCATTCTTCATCAAGAGATTCTCATGAATTCCAATTCCTCAGCATCGGCAACGCTTTGTTAACCTCCCATGCTCCACGGGGTCTTTTCCGATTTCATTTCGCGGGCCAGGAGCCGCACCAGCATTCCGTCATACCGGATGCCGCTCAGTTTTTCCAGCTCCGCCAACGCTTGTTCGCTGCTCATGGCGGGCCCGAAGGAGCGCTCGGTTGTCATGTTGACGTAGGAATCGCAGAGCGCGATGATTCGCGCCCATGAGGGAATCTCCTCCCCGCGCAACTGGCCCGGATATCCCGACCCATTGAAGGCTTCGTGATGATGTTCAATCGCGCCGCGCAGCGCGACTCCGTTCGGCAGAGTGGAGACAATTTCCGCTCCAGCCTTGGCGTGCATTTTCATCAAATAAAATTCGTCATCGGTCAATGGATTCGGTTTGTTCAGAATTCGCTCCGGCACAAAAATCTTCCCCACGTCGTGGACCCGGGCAGCGTACGAAAGTTCGATTAACTCCTCGGGAGACATGCCCAGGGCGCGGCCAATCATTTCGCAGTAACGCGAAACCATCTCGCCGTGGCCGGGCGCGTTCAATTCCCGCGACTCCGCCGCGTGGGTAAGCGACTCTATAGCATCGCGCAATACCGCCGGGTTGAGATCGTCCTGGCTTACGCTCAACTTCTTCAGCGTTGAAATCAGCTCTTCCAGGTGCTCTGGCCCGGTATGCTCACGTTGTAGAAATCCTTCGATATAGCCGGAGATCAAATGCCGCTGCATCGCCGCGCCTTCGCCGCCTTCAAACTCATCCGCAGTGGCGACCCGGTTGCCTCCCGCATGTTTGGAGACATACATGCCCGCGTCCGCAACGCGAATAATGTCCTCGGCGGAAAATCCATGCACCGGAAAGCTGGCAACTCCGAAGCTGCCGGTGATTTTATGTTCGTTCAGGATCAGGTCGGTCGCAATCCATAGGCGCAGGCGTTCCGCGAGGATTTGCGCCTGCTCAATCCCGGTTTCCGGCATGAGAATAATGAATTCATCGCCGCCATAACGCGCCACCACATTCGATTGGCGGCATTTCTGTTCCAGCAACCGTCCCACACGGGCGAGCACCAGATCGCCTTCCAGGTGCCCCAGGCCGTCGTTGACCTCTTTGAATTTGTCGAGGTCAATCAAGACCACAGAAAATGGACGCCCCGAACGCGAGGCCCGCTTCCATTCCGAAGAAAGCGACTCCCAGAAAAAACGCCGGGTCTTCAGGCCGGTGAGGCCGTCGGTAATGGATTGCTGCTGCAGCTTTTGAAAGACAAAAGCGTTGTGCAGGGCGGTCGCCAGCACGTCCGCCATGGTTTTCATGATGAGAACGTCCTGCGGAGAAAATGCGTCCTCGCGCTGGCTTTCGGCATTCAGCACTCCAATCAGGGTTTCTCCGTAAGTAATGGGAATGCGCAATACCGAACGCGCGTTGGGCAGAATGCCTTGCAGTTGCGCGTGCCCGCTCGTTTGCATCAAGGCGGTTTCGCCCGTCCTGGCCACCCGGCCCATGATGCCTGAGCCGAGCGCAATGCGCTTGTTCAGCGCTTGCGCTCCGCTTCCCGCCTCCGCTTTAATTTCAATGTCCTTGGTCACGTAATCGAACAAGCCGACTCCGATGTGGTCGAAACGGAAATTTTTCTGAATTTCCTGCGCAATGGCCGCAAGCATCTGCTCTGAGTTTTCGCTGGAGATGGCTGTTTTGGAAATGTTGTTGAGGAAGGCGAGTTGACGTGAGCGCCGCTGTTCTTCCCGGAACAGGCGGGCATTTTCCACCGCGACTGAGACCTGCCCTGCCGCCGTCTGCATTACCTCCAGATCGCGCTGCTCAAAAACGTATTCGCGCTCCGTGCTGCGCGCCGCCATCACGCCCGAAGACCTGCTCCCCAAAAAAATGGGCGCGGCGCAAAACGACAAAATGGGAATAGGCGGTACATAGGTCAAGCCGAGGCGCTCCCGCGCATTTTCCATGTCCGATTGCACGAGTATGGGCTGGCCTGTGCGAATCACGTATTCCGTTAGGCCATTTTCTACTTTGCGCGTCCGCTTGGGCTGGATTTGTCCATTCGTCATTTCGAACTCAAAGCGGATTTCGTCCCCTTCCTGGAACGCAATATAGAAATTGCTGGTATCAAAAATTTGGCCGAGTTCCTTTTGCACTGTATAGAGCACTTCGTCCTGGTCGAGGTGCGAACTGATCGCCTGCCCAATTTGCGTAAGCAGTTCGTATTCTTTGGTGCGGCGCTGCACATCGTGCATGACGATGTAATTTTCCAGCGTCAGCCCAATCTGTAGGGCCAGCCCGGTGAGCAACCGCAGGTTGGAAGCGCCCAGGATGCGCCGCTCGGCATGAGGAAACAGCACCACGCCGAAATTATGTTCGCGGGTTTGCAGGCTGATGGCCGTCAGGTGGCGGATGTTTTCTTCCTGCATTACCTTGCGGAACTGCTCAAACTTACCTGCGGAAAATGCAGGCAATGGCTCCGGCATTTCGGAAATGTTCCGGAAGGTCGCAAATCCGCCGCGGCGGTAGGCCAGTTCACTGGCATACTCAGCAACGCCATTTTTTTCCATCCTGCTCAAAAACTCGGCGGAAAAACCCCGCTGCACCGAGGGCAGCGCAGCCCGCCACCGGTCCCCAATACAAATCACCGCGCGTGTTGTAGGCAAAGGCAGCAACATGCGGTCCAGAATGCTTTGCATGCTGGGGACGAGGTCTTCGGCGGAAGATAGGCGGGTGGGGTCAGCGCCCAGGGTTGAAAATGCCAATGCATTTTCCTGCACGGCGTTGCGCTCGTTTTCAAATAACACCATGACCATGGAAATGCCCAGCAACATCTGGGGAATTGGCCCCAGCAATTGCCCGGCAACCCCGGACATCTTCAAAAATGGCGAGTGAATTTGCCCAAAGAGCATCAGGGCCGCCCAAACTGCCAGAGCAACCGAGAGCAGAGAGTATGCGAGCGAGCTTTTGCGGTAGGCCCACCTATAAAAATAAATGGAGCAATAAAGCAGCGCGGCGGCAACGCCGGCTTCAATCCGCCGAGGCGGGGTCCACGCCTGGTCGGGCAAAAATGCGCTGTCAAGCACGTGCACGCGCATGCTCCAGTACACAAGCGCAAGCGCCGCCACAATAAAAATGGAATCCTGCCAGAGCCAGCGGAACTTCTCCCGCATCAACCGCGTTGAAACAAAAATGCAATATGCCATCGCGGCCAGGAACAGGCCGGAGAGGAACACTGTGATGCTTGACGGAGTATGAACAACGTCCCACGCGTCCAACGCGAAGTGGATGGTATAAGCTCCCCACCCGAGTTGCCATGCGCGGAAATAAGATTGCCGGCTTTGCTCGTAGAGATACGTGAACACTACGAAAAGCACGAACGCGACCAATCCCGGAACAAAGACGACGTTGGTCACGAGGCTGATGTCTGTAGGATTCACGTTGTTCTAATTTCGCCGGGAGGAACTCTCAATTGCCAGACATTTAATGTTTAATGTTTTCATACCGCAAGAGGCAACACAATAGTCTTCAATAGCAGGACGTACATAGCTCCGTCGCGATTTGAGAAAAACACAAGTTGTTGATTTCTTAGGGTTCCGGAAGGGACTTCGATTTTACTTCCGGGCGCTTGACTGCAATTTCTATTGGCTCGTAACATCAAACTTCCATAAACATGGCAAATATTCCTGCAACTCACTCATACGAAAATCCTTTAGCAGCTTCATCGCCGCGCGTTCGCTTTGCTCCTTCTCCTACCGGATACCTGCACGTTGGGGGAGCGCGCACAGCTCTTTTTAACTGGTTGTATGCCCGGCACTTTGGCGGCAAACTCGTGCTGCGGATTGAAGATACCGACGTTCAGCGCTCCACCGAAGAGATGGTCGAGGGAATTCTGCAAGGCATGCGCTGGCTGGGCCTGGATTGGGACGAAGGCCCGTATTTTCAAAGTAAACGTCTCGATATGTACCAGGCTGCGGCCACCCGGTTGTTGAAAACAGGTCACGCTTACTACTGCTTCTGCGCCAAAGAAGAATTGGAAAAGCGGCGGGCCATTGCCACGGCAGAGGGCCGGGCCCCCAAGTATGAAGGCACTTGCCGCAAAATTCCGCAGGAGGAAGCGGCAAGGCGCCGCGCGGCTGGCGAGACTGCGGTGCTTCGTTTTGCCGTTCCCGAATCCGGCAGCACTGAATTTGACGATGCAGTATTCGGGCGGGTGGAATTTGCCAACTCCGAGTTGGAAGACTTTGTACTGCTGCGTTCCGACGGTGGTCCCACTTACCATTTGAGTGTCGTTACCGACGATATAGACATGAAAATTTCGCATGTGCTGCGAGGCGCCGACCACATTTCGAACACGCCGAAGCAGGTGCTTCTCTATCAGGCCATGTTAGCCGCGCTGCCGGTTTTCGCGCATGTTCCATTGATTCTTGGGCCGGATAAAACCCGCCTGAGCAAGCGCCACGGGGCCACCAGCGTAATGGCTTACCGTGAAGAGGGAATTGTTCCCGAGGCGTTCCGCAATTTTCTCGCCCTGCTGGGCTGGACTCCTGGGGAGGGTACGCCGGAAGTTATGGGCGATGCAGAACTCATCCGGCTCTTTGGGCTGGAGGGCATCTCGCGCTCAAACGCCGTTTTCGACCGCGCCAAGCTCGACTGGTTCAACACGGAATACATACGAAACTATCCCGCAGAAAAGCTTTTGCCGCTAATTGAAGAAGAATGGAAAAAAGCAGGATTGAAACTGGAGACCGCGGATCACGATCACAATTGGCTGCTCGCCGCCATCAATCTGCTCAAAACGCGCGCCCGCAGCCTGAAGGATTTCGCGCATTCTTTTCGCGCCTATTTCACCGATGATTTCTCCGCCGATCCCGCCGCCGTTGCCAAGTTTTTGAAGGATGAAACACTGTTTCCGCTGCTCGCTGAGTTAGCTGAACGATATGCGCTCTCGCCGGAATTCACGGAAGCCTCAGCCGAGAAAACGCTTCGCGACTTCGCCGCCGGGAAGGACCTGAAGGCCGGAGCACTGATCAATGCCTCGCGCGTGGCCTTGACCGGCCAGGGAGTCGCGCCCAGTCTCTTTGCCGTGATGGTATTGCTCGGGAAAACAAGAACTGTGGACCGGCTCAAAAGGGTGGGCAGCCTGGGTGGCCGCGTCCCCGCCCAAAATTAGTCTGATCCTGCAAAGAAATGAAAATAAAAGACATTTAGAAAGGCGGCTTTTCTTGGAGCAGTAATACCACTGTCTATTACCTGTCCTATTGGCTGTCCCAATCTGGCGTTTGGTAACTTGCCGGAGAACTGAACGAAAAATAATCTCAATAGTGATGCCGTTACGGTCCCTGCTGTTCTCCTCCGACCAGGAGACGTCACGTGTGGTCGGCCAAGTCCTACGCGCCATGGGGATTGAGGTCGAGCACTGCCTTGAAATCTTTGCGGCAGTCGAAAAGCTTACTACGCGGCATTTCGAGATTATCCTTACAGACTTTGACGATGGGGTAGAGGCCCAGTTCCTGCTGAAAACATCGCGGGAGCTTGCGTCCCATCATGATTCTCTGATGATAGCTCTGACCAGCGTGGGAGTGAACGCGTCCCAACCCAAAGTGGATGTGGTGCTTAACAAGCCTCTTACGGCTGACAAGCTGCGCTTGACCCTATTGAAGGATGAAGCGTTCCTGGGAGCGATGAAGAAGACCCCGGCGGCGGCGCCAGCCAGCTTACCCCAGCCGCTGAGTGCTTTCGATCCTAAACAATTTGACGCGAAGCCAACGGAAGATCCGCTGTTGGAAAGCGCGCCTATTATTCCCCTGGCAGAAACGGCTACTCGCACCTTCCAGCATGAAACAACCAGCGTGTATCCCTCAACCATGTTGAGCACGAGAGATGCGGAGAAGGCGGAGCCTTATATTGAAGCGCGCCAGCCGCGATTGCGGTCGAAAAGAAAGCCCACCCGTAACGAAATCGTGCGCCAATCTGTGCTGGGAGCATTTTTTCTTGGGCTGGCCTATGTGGGCGTCCAGCCTGCGCGCA
>Ga0134128_10011600_pt1 | contig 10527 bp, 10 predicted proteins | sample KB31754_FD_96462 | JGI IMG/M metagenome (GOLD analysis project Ga0134128, IMG submission 96462) | Terrestrial soil microbial communities with excess Nitrogen fertilizer from Kellogg Biological Station, Michigan, USA - KB3-175-4 | ecosystem: Environmental > Terrestrial > Soil > Unclassified ...
CGCGGGCGCGATCGAAGCGGTCACCGGAGCCGGCGTCGGCTTCATGGGTGCCGTGCTCTCGAGCAGCGCCAGATTGCTCTCGATTTTGGGGTCGGTCGAACCGCTGGCCTTGGCCTGCAGCATGAGGGCGCGGGCGCCGGCCGCGTCGCCCGCCAGCAGGCGCGACATGCCATAGTTGTTGAGGATTGCGGCTTCGCCGGGCTTGAGCGTCAGGGCGCGCTCATAGGCAAGCTTGGCATTGGTGGAATCGGCCAACTGGTCGTAGGCCACGCCAAGCGCGGAATAGAAGGTCCAGTCGGAGGGCGCCAATTCGACGGCGCGACGCAAGAACTGCACCGCATCGTTCGAGCGGCCTTGCTGAACGAGAAGCTTGCCGTATTCGCCCACCACGCGCGAATCGTCGGGCTGGGCCAGCATCAACTGGCTGATGACGCGCAATTCGCCGTCGAGGTCGCCTTTGGCGCGCAGGGCCTGCGCCTGGTGGAGGACGCTCGTCACGTCGGCCGCGATGGCCATCGGGCTGGTCTCGGCGGGTCTGGGAGCTGCAGCGGCAACCTTGTCGCCTCCCGTCATCATACTGCATGCCGACAATGCGCTTGCGCTGAGCGCCAGAGCCGCGACCCGAAACAGCGTCCGTTGCATGTGAAAAATCCTTTCCCCAGCCAAAGAGAACTGGCCTAAGAATGCACGGAGGCGGGTCAATAAACCCTTAAGTATATTCGGCCATAAAGAGACAAAGTCGCGCAAAGACCGAGGGCAGCAAGTACGGCCTCAAAAGGGTTCGGTTCATGCGTGTGTGACGGTCCAATTCCTGACGCAATGATGGGATGGATTTCGGGCATGAGTTTTCGCCGCGCCGCGATTTGCGTCGGGGCTGGCCTGGGCGTCCTGGTCCTGGCGGGCTTGTTCGTGGTCGTCAGCTTCACCTCCGCGCAAACGCTGCCGGCTCGCATTTCCTTTCAAATCGTGACCGGCTCCACGGCCGGCACCTATTTTCCGATCGGCCAGTTGATCGCCGGTCTCATCAGTCATCCACCCGGAGTCGACCGGTGCGAAAGTGCGCCGGTCTGCGGTCCCACCGGCCTCATCATCAGCGCGCGTACGTCGGAGGGCGCGATCTCCAACGTGCTGCAGGTCAATCAGGGTGGCGCCGACTCGGGTTTCGCGCAGACCGACGTGATCACGCAGGCGATCGCCGGCGAAGGCCCGTTTCGCAAGCTCGGCAAGCAAAGCCGCATTCGCATCATCGCAAATCTGTTTCCCGAAGACGTTCACCTCGTGGTGGCGCGCAAATCCAAAATCGTCGGCGTACCCGATCTGAGAGGCAAGCGCGTCTCGATCGGAGCGGAGAGTTCGGGAACAAGCGTCACGGCGCGCGCCATTCTCGCGGCTTTCGGTGTCTCGGAGCGTCGTCTGAAACTGCGCCACGACAGCCCGGATGTCGATGCGCAACTGATGCAGCAGGGCCGGCTCGACGCTTTCTTCTTCGTCGGCGGCAGGCCGGTCGGCTTGATCGATGATTTGATCGCGCGCGGCGTGGCACGTCTGGTTCCCATCGGCGGCACTGGCCGCGAGCAATTGCTCAAGGCCGATCCCGACCTTGCCGCCGACACGATTCCGCAAGGCACCTATCGCGGCACGCTCGCGATCGAAACCGTCAGCGTGCAGGCTCTTTGGATCGTCAATGCCAGCGAACCCAATGACTTGATCTACGGCATCACGAAATCGCTCTTCAATCCGACGAATCGCGCGGCGTTCGACGGAGAAGGCGGGTCGGCCGCCTCGATCCGGATCGGCAACGCGACGCGCGATCTGCCCGCGCCTTTGCATCCGGGTGCCGAACGCTATTTCCGCGAGGTGAACCGGCTGCAGCGACCCTTCATCCGGTCCGGACGAAGCTAGTCACGACAGTCCCAGTCCCGCATCGATTTCCTTTTGCGCCGCTGCGCCCCAATCGCGCATCGCAGGTAAGGCCATCATGCGTTCCATGTAGGCGTTGACGATTTCGGGGACGTCGACGCCGTAGGTCACGAAGCGCGAAACGACTGGCGCGTACATGCAATCGGCGACCGAGAGGCCGCCGAACAGGAAGCCGCCATCCTTCTCGAAGCGCGACAAGGCCGACGACCAGGCATCGATAATGCGCGCCACCTGCGCCTTGGTGTCGTCGCGCAAGACCGGCAGCGGCTTTCGCCGCGCGAAGTCCATCGACAATTGATCGCGCAGGTCCGCAAAACCGGAATGCATCTCTGCCGCGTAGGAGCGCGCCTCCGCACGAACCAGCGGATCGGCGGGCCACAGCTTCGCGTCAGGGTGCCGTTCCGCCAGCGTTTCGCAGATGGCAAGACTGTCCCACACGATCGCGGTGCGGCCATTGTCGTCGATCTTCAGAATTGGAACGCGGCCCGCCTTCGAGTGTTTGCGGATCGCATCGCCGGTCAGCGGTTCCTGGCGCAGCGGCACCAGAATTTCTTCGAAGGCTGCACCTATCGCGCGCAAGGCCACATATGGCCGCAGACTCCAACTCGACCAATCTTTGGTTCCCACAATCAGCGTATAGCGGATGGACATCGGCGCTCCGACAAATCTCGGCGACGAGTGTTGCAGACTTCAAAGTCCTTCGACCACGGCCTTGCACGCACGCCGGGTCTGCTGTCCTTGCAGCACCGCGTTGCGCCGCATGCGGCGTCGGCCTATCCATGGAGTCGAAAATCGAACGTCAGGACACTTCCGATGCATGCGAGCTTCAGCAAGGTTGCCCGCAACGCCATTCCGCTTCACGCCGCCCTCGCCGGGGACATGAAGCGCTTTCTGGCGCGGCGCAGCAAACGCGAAGCGACTTACTTGAAGAGCACCGGTTTTGCCGGCCGCGACGGCGAGTTTCGGCTGGTGCCGAACACGTCGGGCGACATCGCCTGCGCCGTGCTCGGCCTCGGCAAAGGCGATGACAGCCTGGCACTGGCGCATTTTTCCGAACAGCTTCCTGCCGGAATTTATCGCTTGGCCGATGTGCCGGCTGCGCTTGGCGGCGCGAACGGGGCGCTCGCCTGGCTTCTCGGAACCTATCAGTTCGCGCGCTATCGCAAGGCGAAGGTGCGCGGCGCGAGACTGGTTCCGCCGCAAGGCGTCGATGCCGAGGAGATCACGCGCATTGCCGAAAGCGTCTTTCTCGCCCGCGATCTCATCAACACGCCGCCCAACGACATGGGTCCGGAAGAACTCGCCGCCTCGACCCGCGATCTCGCCAGGAGGCATGGCGCCAAATATTCGCAGGTTGTCGGCGATCAGCTGCTGAAACAGAACTATCCGTTGATCCATGCCGTCGGCAAAGGCTCTGGCCGCGCGCCGCGCCTGGCAGGCTTCACCTGGGGACGCGCGACTGCGCCGAAAGTGAGTCTGGTGGGCAAGGGCGTCGTGTTCGATACGGGCGGCTACGATCTGAAGCCCGCTGCCGGCATGGCGGCGATGAAGAAGGACATGGGCGGCGCCGCCACCGTTTTGGCGATCGCCGGCATGGTGATGGGCGCAAAGCTCGATGTGAGACTGCGCGTGCTGATTCCGGCGGTCGAGAATTCTGTCTCCGGAACAGCTTATCGGCCGAGCGACGTGTTCCCCTCACGTAAGGGTCTGACGGTCGAAATCGGAAACACCGATGCCGAAGGCCGCCTCGTCCTCGCCGATGCGCTGACGGAAGCGGACAGTGAAAAACCGGAACTGCTGATCGATATCGCCACGCTCACCGGCGCGGCGCGCACCGCGACCGGTTTCGAACTGCCGCCCTTCTTTACCGACGATGATGTGCTTGCCGGCGAGCTGATGAAGCACGCCGAGATGGCAAACGATCCGATGTGGCGCTTTCCGCTCTGGCGCGGCTACGAATCGGCGCTCAATTCCCAGGTCGCCGATCTCAACAACAATCCCAATTACGGTTATGCCGGAGCGATCACGGCGGCACTCTTCCTCAATCGCTTCGTCGTCAACGCGAAAAGCTGGGTCCACTTCGACATTGCGGCCTGGGTCGATAGGCCCAAGCCAGGCAGACGTGCCGGCGCAGAGGCGATCGCCGCGCGCGCCATCTATTCGTTGCTCAAGGCCCGCTACGGCAGATGACGGACCCGCGCACCACGCCGCTGCGAGAGGGAAGGGAATTGACTGGCGGGTCGATGCACTCGATCGCGCGCGGCCGCGCGGCATTGCGCGCGGCGCCGTCGCAGGATGCGGTACAGAATGATGAGCTCTTGTTCGGCGAACCCGTCACCGTCTTCGAGAGCAAAGACGGCTGGTCCTGGTGCCAGTCGGGCGTCGACCGCTATGTCGGCTATGTGCGGGACATCGCGCTCTGCGAGCCGGTGGCCGCCGATCATCACGTCACCGCACTCTCGACCCCGATGCTGAGCGGGCCCGACATCAAGCGCGCCACGCGCGACATGCTGCCGTTCAATGCGCGCGTGAAGGTGCTCATGCACGCGAACGGCTATGCCTTGATCGAGAATGGCGGTTACGTGTTTGCCGGACATTTGGCACCCATCGAGCGCACCACAGCCGACTGGGTGGAAACGGCGGAACGCTTTATCGGCACGCCTTATGTCTGGGGCGGCAAGACCCATGCCGGAATGGATTGTTCGGGGCTGGTGCAGACTGCGCTCGCCGGCTCGGGCATCGCCGCACCGCGCGACACCGACATGCAGGAGAATGCGCTTGGCCGGGAGTGCTCGGTCAACCCACGCCGGCGCGGCGACATCGTGTTCTGGCCGGGCCATGTCGGCATCATGCTCGACGCCGAACGGCTTCTGCATGCCAACTCTTTCCACATGCAGGTCGAGATCGAACCGTTGGCAGAGGCACTGGCGCGCATCGGCGACAAAGTGACGGCGATCAAGCGGCTTTGACAAACCCCTATTCATGGCCCGCCACCCCGATCCGCGCGGGAGCGCGCTCGGAGTGTAAACTCCGTGCAGTCCCCAGGTGAGGCTAATACCCGCGCGTCATGTCGACGACGTTGTCGAGCGTCTCGCCGCGTTCCATCGCCGCGATGCCGTCGATGATATAGCGCGCGGCTGCCGCAGGCGACGTGATCGCGGCGATGTGCGGCGTGACGACGATCTTGGGATGTTTCCAGATCGGGCTCGTCTCGGGCAAAGGCTCGCGCTCAAACACATCGAGCGTCGCGCCTGAGAGATGTCCGCTGTCGAGCGCCGCGATCAGATCGGCCTCTACGAGATGTCCGCCGCGAGCCACGTTGATGACATAAGCGCCCTTGGGCAAGGTCGCGAACAGCCTGGCGTCCAGGATATGGCGCGTCTGAGGTGTCAGGGGCAGCACGCAAACGAGATAATCGCATTGCTTCAGGAAGGCATCGAGTTCGCCTTGACCGGCGCAGCTCGCGATACCGTCGATCGTTTTCTTCGTGCGGCTCCAGCCCGAGACGGCGAAACCCAAATCGCGCAGACGCCGCGCGGCGACAGAGCCGATCTCGCCCAGTCCCAAGATTCCGATCCGCGTGTCTTCCGTCCGCCGCGCCAGCATCGCCTGGCGCCATTGGGATTCGCGCTGCGCGGCCGCGAACTTCGCTTCGGCGCGGTGCTGGATCAGAACATGCATGACGATGTACTGCGCCATTTCGCGCGACAAGGTGTCGTCGACAAAGCGAATGAGCGGCACCTGGCGCGGAAAATCGGGATCGCTCAGGAAGCCGTCGATCCCGGCACCGAGCGAAAAAATCGCCTTCAGCTTGGGCAGCGTCTTGAGAAAACCGGGCGGCGGGCGAAAGCCGAGCGCATAGTCGATCTCTTCGGCTGCGTACTGGTCCTGTCCCTCGATAAGCGTGCGCACATCGGCTGCCGCAAGCGGCTCGTCCCAATAGCGGCCCCAGCCGGGCGGAAGGATCAGGAGAAGATTGGGGCGCATCGCGCCACGCTCGTGCGTTTATGGCTGCTGATCAAGGCGAATCTACTTCGCTGCGGGTTTGGTCGCAGCTTGCGGCTTTGCCGGTACCGGTGCCGGAATCGGTGCCGGCGAGTCCGCTTCGGTGCGCAGATAAGCGAGCAGGTTGATGCGGTCGTTGGCGCTGCTCAAACCGGCGAAGCTCATCTTGGTTCCGGGAACCACGCCTTGTGGCGACTTCAGATATTTGAACAACGCCGCATACGTCCACGGGCTGTGATCGCTCATCATCGCGCTCGAATAGGAGAAGCCGGGCTCGGTCGCACGCGGGCGTCCGACGATGTCCCACAGCTCCGGACCGATCTTGTTCGGCCCACCCTTGGAGATGTCGTGACACTGCTCGCACTTGCCGGCGACGGTCTTGCCGGCCGTGACATCGGCCGCTTTGAGCACTGTGCCGAAGTCCGGCAGCGTTTCCTCGGCCGGCGCCGCTGCTGTGCTCGCGGACGCGACCACGCCCACGACGTGATACGCTTCCTTCGCGGGCTTTTGCACTTCAAAGACGGCTTCGGCGGCGAAGCGGACGACGAGCACAAAGATCAGCGTGCCCAGCACCGCGCCAGCGATCTTGTTCCATTCATAGGAATCCATAAGGTCAGGCTCCGCTGGCGATGGGCGGGGGGACATTACTGATCGACCCGGTGTCGTCATTGTGGCGAAGCGTCGCAGAAATCAAGGAATTCAAGGGTTTCGATGAAGCCGATTGTTCTCATCCCTGCGCGCATGGCGTCGCAGCGCTTGCCCGGCAAACCGCTTGCCGACATCGCAGGCGTTCCGATGATCGTGCGCGTGTGGCGGCAAGCGGTCGCAGCCGAGATCGGCCCTGTCGTCGTTGCCGCGGCAGAGCGCGAGATCGTACAGGCGATCGAAGCGGCAGGCGGTCGCGCGGTTTTGACCAAGCCCGATCTTCCTTCCGGTTCGGATCGCATCTTCGCTGCGCTCGAGTTGATCGATCCTGCAGGCCAACACGATGTGATCGTCAACCTTCAAGGCGATTTGCCCGATCTCGATCCTCGCTATGTCAAACGCGTCGCCGACATGTTGTCCGATCCCAGTGTCGACATCGCCACCTTGGCGGCTGAGATCGACAATGCGTCCGATCGCGACAACGCCGCGGTCGTCAAGCCGGTCGTTGCCTGGCAGGGCAATGTCGGCCGCGCGCTTTATTTCAGCCGCGCGACTGTTCCAACCGGAGCGGGCGCACACTTTCACCATCTCGGGATCTATGCTTTCCGCCGCGCGGCGCTTGCGCGCTTCGTCGCCCTTCCGCCTTCGCCGCTCGAGATGCGCGAAAAGCTCGAACAATTGCGTGCGCTCGAAGCGGGCATGACCATCATGGTGGCGCGCGTGGACAGTGTGCCGCTCAGCGTCGATACTGCAGCCGATCTCGAAAGAGCGCGCGCAATTCTGGGAAAGAAGACTTCGACATGAGCGGTACGGCCGTCAACAACGCCAAGCGCGTCGCCTTCCAGGGCGAGCCCGGGGCCTATGCGCACCTCGCCGCGCGCGAAGTCCTGCCACATGCGGTCGCGGTACCGTGCCCAACCTTCGAGGATGCGGCCGAAGCGGTGCGCAGCGGCGAGACCGACCTCTGCATCATCCCAGTGGAAAACTCGCTGATGGGCCGCATCGCGGATATCCATCATCTCCTGCCTGAGGCGGGCCTGCACATCGTCGGCGAACATTTCCTGCGCATTCGCCACCAGCTTCTCGGCCTGAGAGGCGCCAAGCTCGCTGGCGTCAAGCGCGTCTTCAGCCAGGGGCCGGCGCTGGCCCAATGCCTCAAGGTCATCCGTACGCTGAAGCTCAAGGCGGAGAATTGGCACGATACGGCGGGCTCGGCGCACCACGTTGCCGAGTTGAAGGATCCCACCGTTGCGGCCATCGCGTCGTCCCTGGCGGGTGAGCTTTACGGTCTCGACGTGCTCAAGGCCAATGTCGAAGACGAGTCGCACAACATGACGCGCTTTCTCATCATGGCGCACGAGCCGGACGATGCGCCGAACGAGGGCAAGATCATCACCACCTTCGTTTTTCGCGTGCGCAATGTTCCGGCAGCCCTTTACAAGGCGATGGGCGGCTTCGCCACCAACGGCGTCAACATGACGAAGCTCGAGTCCTACCAGCTCGGCGGCTCCTTCAACGCGACGCAGTTCTACGCCGACATCGAAGGGCATCCGCAGGACAGGAGCGTCAAGCTTGCGCTCGAGGAACTGGCCTTCTTCACCTCGAAGCTGATGGTTCTCGGCATCTATCCGGCCTCGCCCTTGCGCGACGAGCTGCCGTGAAAAACGTTCCTCCCCCGTAACGGGGAGTGGGTTGTACTTGCGCGGTGCCTGATGAAATTTGCAGCGTACCGATCAGGAAAGTCACGATGAAGTATCTTCTCACCTCCGCCGGCATCAAGAACGCGAGCATCCATGACGCGCTGGTCGGCCTCCTGGGCAAACCGATTGCCGAGTCCAACGCCCTCTGCATCCCGACTGCCGGCTACGGCCACCCTCAGGGCAGTCCTGCCGGAGCATGGCGCTTCATAACCGGACGTGCCACGACCCCCATGTGCGAATTGGGTTGGAAGTCCATGGGCGTGCTGGAGCTCACGGCGCTGCCGAGCGTCGGGAAAGAGCGTTGGGTCCCTTGGGTGAGAGAGACGGACGTCCTGTTGGTGAATGGAGGCGACGCCCTCTACTTGTGTCACTGGATGCGGCAGTCCGGGCTGGTCGATCTCCTGCCGTCGCTGCGCGAGACAGTGTGGGTAGGGCTGAGCGCCGGGAGCATGGTGATGGCGCCGCGCATCGGAGAGGAGTTCGTTGGCTGGAAGCCTCCCATGGGCGGCGACAGCGCATTGGGCATCGTCGATTTTTCAATCTTCCCACATTTGGACCACGAACTTTTGCCCGAAAACACCATGGCCGATGCGGAGAGATGGGCGGCCAAGATCGCAGGTCCCGCGTATGCGATCGATGACGACACTGCCATCAAAGTGACCGACGGTTCCGTCGAAGTCGTCTCCGAGGGACACTGTAAGTTGTTCAAGCCCTAGCCGTCGGCCGGGTCTTCAAATTTGCAGTCTTATCCCTAGGAACGGCAGGCCGAGGCGCGCGATGACACGCTGCGACGACGTATTGTCGCGATGGGTGGCGTAGAACAGCGGCCGCGTTTGCAATGCCGGAATAGCGCTCCAGCCTGCCGTAACCGCGGCTGCCAGGCCGCGACTGCGATAGGCCGGCAGCGTATTCACGCCGAGCTCGGCACCTTTCTCGCCCAACCTGACCGCGAAGGCGAGCGAGGCGATTTTGTCCTCGACAAGCGCCACGCACCAAGGCTCCCAAAAGTGCGAGAGATCGACGAAGCCTGCGTCCACCAGATCGTCCGGCATGCCGTCACGCGCGATTCTGGCGACGAGCGCCTCGCCCTCCGGCGTGCCGTGACAAGCGAGCGTCACCTCGCCGTTCCACGGGGTTCGATGCGGCAGATGGTGAATCACGCCGAAATGGTGATCGGTCAGTGGCTCGTCCACCTCCAGCAATTGGCGATACTCGTCGCTGAAGCGCGGGCTCGCCGACGGATTCGTCAGCGGAAATTCGCGCGCCGCCAGGGTTTCGATCTCGTCTGCGATTCTGGGGTCTATATCGTCGCGCACCCTGACGATCGCGCCACTCGCGCCGAGCGCGAGATGAAGACGGGGCGCAGGCGCACGGTCCGGCCCGGCGCAACGCATGATGCGCCCGCTCCGTGACGTCACGAAGAGGGTATCGACCTGAATCTGCAACAGGTGTTGCTGCGGGATGCCCTTCATCTTTCGGCGAACGCCTTGATGAGGTGGTGCGCAATCGCGACGGCAGGTGGCACCGAGATATCGGGCATGCGCTCGCCTTTGATCAGCCTTTGTGCGGTGTCGCGGTTGAGCCAGCGCGCATCGGAAATTTCCTCGCCGTCCGGCTTGAAGTCGCGGTTCTCGGCTTCGGCGAGGCAGCCGATCATCAGCGAGGAGGGGAACGGCCAGGGCTGCGTCGCGTGATAGTGCACCTTGCCGACCTTCAGGTTCACTTCTTCGAGCAATTCGCGCCGCACCGCCTCTTCGATGGTCTCGCCCGGCTCCATGAAACCTGCGAGCGCGGAATAGAAGGTGCCGGGAAAACGTTTGTTGCGGCCGACGAGGCACGCATCGCCGAGGACGGGATCGCTATGCGTCGCGAGCATGATCACGACGGGATCGGTGCGCGGAAAATGCTCCGTCTTGCACGCTTCGCAGAGGCGCCGCCAACCACCGTCGACGAGTTGCGTGACATGGCCGCACTTGGCGCAATAGCCGTGACGGTTGTGCCAGTCGATCATCGCCTTGGCCTGGCCCATGATGGCGGCGTCTTTCATCGGCAAGGTCGCGCCCGCCACCCGAGCGTCGCGGAAATGGCCAAGCCCGGCAATGGGACCTTCACTTGCCGGATCGCTGGCAGCCGAGATGTCGAGCGCGAACATCGCATTGTCGCCTTCGAGGCCCAAGAAAATGCACGGCGCGTCGGGCGCCGCGAGCGGCTCGGCGAGTCCGGGGCGCAAAAGTCCGAGCTCCACCGGCGGTTGCGC
>Ga0134128_10011601_pt1 | contig 10526 bp, 7 predicted proteins | sample KB31754_FD_96462 | JGI IMG/M metagenome (GOLD analysis project Ga0134128, IMG submission 96462) | Terrestrial soil microbial communities with excess Nitrogen fertilizer from Kellogg Biological Station, Michigan, USA - KB3-175-4 | ecosystem: Environmental > Terrestrial > Soil > Unclassified ...
CCCCGGCGAAACACTACGGCACTCCCATACCGTCGCAGGTGGATGTGATCGTCCATATTCCGAGCTAGTGAATCGCCGTGATGTCCGTGATCGCGCGACTTCGCACGTGATCGGAACACCAAAACCCTGCCGCTGATTACTTCTGATCCCGGCAAGCACGGGACAGGTCACACTGATTTGCGCGAAAACAAAACCGCCGTGAGGCTTGCGACGTCAAAGTTTCGGTTGGGAAGTCAAGCATAAACTCCACGTGCCGCGAAACTTAGAGGCCTCTCATAATTCAGAATGTCACCAGTTTCCTCTTGAGGCAGAGTAGCTTCTGGCCTAAAGTCGCAGCAAAGAAATCAAAGGCTCAACAAGAATGTTTGCTCCCAGGAATTTTTCCATGCCGTTTATTCATACGCCGTCGTCCAGCCATCCGGAAATCGTGATTTCTCATTGTGCAACGTGCGGCTGTTTGGTCGGCGCGAGCCCCAGGCACACGCTGATCTCCACCATGGAAGCGATCCACCACTGCCCTGTGCCGCCGCGGCCTGCCGTTCATCGCAGTGCAGCAAGCGGTCCGCCCAGCCGGCATGCCAAGAGACGCCCACAGAGTTAATTTTCACGTGAAGATGTTGCGTTGAGGCGGAGTTAATTGTCCGCGGCGGGCGCGTTCGCTTGCGAAGCTGCTGCGTGCCGCATGTCCCGGATCTTGCACGTGGGTGGAAGCTCAAAGCGTTGCGGGTCGGGTTCGGACAACGTAATGTCCATCACCTTGAAGGACTGATCGCCGTGTAGCGGATCAACGCGCAGCACGCGCAGGTTCAGCCCCAGCTGCGGCGAAAACCAGAACTCTTTACTGATTTCCAGCGGCGCGCTGTTACCCTGCGTGCCAGGAGGAATGATGCGTGTGTCTTTCGTGCCAACTGCATCCAGGCCTTCAATCGATCGCGTGCCCAGGTCGCTGTGAATGATGTTGGAGTTTGCTGCGATTGCCTTGGGCTGTCTGCGATGTTGTTGAGCAGTGTTAGATATATTGGCGTTTGAAGGCGCATCCGCCGTGATTGTCTGTGGAGTCACGGCGCGAAGCAGACGTTCCGGGAAGTAGTTGCGCAGCGTGCACTCGGTCAGCTCGGCGTTGCAGAAGTACTTGGTGTGCTTGACCGGATTGCTGATTTCAACCCAGCGAACCTGCGGCTCTTTGTCGCTGCCGTCCGGCACCAGCGTGCGGCGCTCCTGGTAGATGTTGCCCTGACTGTCGCGCACAACCAGGCGATGGTTTTTCACCACCAGCGTGCTTCCGTCAGCCGGATGGCGAGTCCACTCCAGCGCGACTGTTGCCTGGAACGGCGCGTTGGTCAACGGAGGAATCGAGATGCTGTCAACCATCTCTTGTGTCCCGCCGTCGGGCGCGTGTACTGGGTTGTCTGGAGTCTGTGCCTGGACGAGCAGGCCTGTGGAGAAAAAGCAAGCAGCAACTGCCAGGATCGAACGTCTGGACATAAGCCACCTCGAGCCGGACTTATTCTGCCAGAAAAGCTGCTGAAATGCATCTGCGCCCGCATCACCGCAATGATCGGATATGTACGAGCCTATTCGTACCGCAGCGCCACCATGGGATCCACTTTCATTGCCCGCCTTGCCGGTAAATAGCACGCCAGAATTGCCACGGCGAGCAGAACCGCTACGCTAATCAGAAACGTAATTGGATCGTACGCTGCCACACCATAGAGCTCGCTCTTCAGGAAGCGCGCGAGCCACAGCGCCGCCGCGAGTCCCGCGCCCAGGCCGGCCGCAGCCAGCCACAGACCTTCCATCAATACCATCTTCCCAATCACGCCCGGCGTTGCCCCGAGCGATGCCCGAACGCCAAACTCCTTTGTCCTGCTGGCGACTGAATATGAGACGACGCCGTAGACGCCCGCCATTGCCAGCAACAGCGCCACCAGCCCAAACGCACTCAGCAGCCAGGTGCGGAAGCGCGGTTGCGCCGTAGACGCTTCAAGCACGCCCGGCATGGTTTCAACATCGGTGACGGGTAGGTTTTTGTCTATGCTGGCTACGGATTGACGAATTGCACTCACCACACTCGCAGGCGGCAATGTGCTCTTGACCACCACCTCTCCACCCCAGAACGGCGCCTGCGCAAAGGGCACATACATCATTGGTCCCGGTTCCTTGGTCAGCTCCGCATCTCGGATATTGGCTACCACGCCAACAATTTCGCGTGCCTGGTCGGACTCGGGCGGAAAGCCAAAGATGAGCTTCCTTCCTATCGGATTTTCATTTTTGAAGTACCGCCGCGCAAGCGCTTCGCTGATGATGGCCACTCGCGGTGAGGAGGTGGAGTCGTCGGCGGTGAAGAGGCGGCCCCGCAGTACAGGAATTCCCATCAGGCCAAAGTAGCCGGGACTTACAGAAACGTAGTCCGCATTCTGCTGCACTCCGGGCGGCAGCGGCGCGTTGCCGGCGATGGTGAAGCCGAGATTTACAAAACCGTCCGCCAAGGGCAGCGGAACAGCGAGCGCCGAATCTTTCATCCCCGGCTGCGCCTGAAGACGCTCCAGCAATGAATCAGAAAACGTGGCCCATTGTTGCGGCGTTTTGTACTCGTATCGCGGCAGCGAAACCATGGCTTTGGTCACGTTCGCCGCGGTGAAACCGGGATCGATGGCCGTCATTCTTCGCAGGCTCTGGAGCAGCAGCCCAGCTCCTATTACCAGCACCATGGCCAGGGCTATCTCTGCACCAGTCAGAAAGCTGCGCAGACGCAGCCGGCCTCGGTCTGAGCCGGATTGTGCCGAGCCTTCGCGGAGATTCGATTGCACGCCGGATTTTGAGGTGAGGATGGCGGGCGCGAGGCCGAACCCGATCATCGCTACCGCTGAAATAAGCAGCCCAAAAGCGAGAACCCAACCATCCACTGCTATAGGCCGATTCGCCATCCCATCGGCGGGTAGCAGCGAGGCAAGCGCGTGCGTGCTCAACCAGGCGAGAGCTATTCCAAGTATTGCGCCGAAAAGCGCGAGGACAGCGCTTTCCGTAAGGAACTGCCGGATAATTCGTCCCCGCGCGGCCCCGAACGCCTGCCGCAGCGCCACTTCTCGCGCGCGGAACGTGGCGCGCGCCAGCAGCAGGTTGGCAACGTTCACGCAAGCCAGCAGAAGCACCAGCCCGACTGCGCCCAGCAATACGAGCAGCGGCGTTCTAATGTTGCCGACGATCACGTCCTGCAGGGGTGCGATCTGCACATCCCATCCGCCGTTCTGGTCAGGAAATTCCGCTTGCAGTCGCTTTCCCATGGCATCCACTTGCGACTGCACGCTGGCCAGAGATGCACCAGGCTTCAGGCGTCCCATCACCCCCAGGAAATGTCCGCCCCGCCGGGGAATGAACGTGCTGAAGAGCGGGTCCTGGGCCACCGGAATCCATATCTCCTGCTGTGGCCCCAGGATGGGAACGCGAAAACCAGCGGGCATAATGCCGACAACCGTGTAGCTCTGCTGATCTAGATGGATAGGTTGACCAACGAGGCGAGGGTCCGCACCGAACCGGGTGCGCCAGAGCCCTTCACTCACCACCACGACCGGGGCCGCTCCTTTGATTTCATCCCCGGGTAGCAAGTAGCGCCCGGCGATGGGATTTACGTTCAGCAGAGGAAAAGCTTCAGGCGTGACCACCACCGTGGCGACGATCGTGGGATCGCCGGCGCCTGTAAGCGTGAGGTCATGGCGATTAGCTCCGGCGACCGCGTCGAAAACCCCGCTCTCCCTGAATGCCTTCACGTCCTGATAGGAACAGCCGTTGAACTTCACTCCCTGCCGCGCATTGGCCTCAAAGACGCTGACCAGTTGCCCCGGATTGGGGTAAGGCAGCGGGCGCAACAGCACGGAGTTGACCACGCTGAACATCGCCGTATTGGCGCCGATGCCCAGCGCCAGAGTAATGATCACCACCAGCGTAAAACCCGGGGACTTGCGCAGCAGCCGGAAACCATAGCGGACGTCCTGACGCAGGTTGTCGATCCACGTCCAGCCCCAAACCTTGTGAATCTCTTCGCGCAATTGCAGCGTGTTGCCGAACTGCCGCTGTGCAGCATTGCGAGCCTGATCAGCCTTCACCCTGCCATCATCGTGAATTTGCCTCGCGCGGAGGTCGCGATGGAGGCGCATCTCTTCTTCCATTTCAGCGTCGAACTGATCCCGGCGCGCGAACATCATGCGCGCTCGCCGCCTGCTCTCAGTCAACCAATCAGACAACTTCATGAAATCGCCCCCTAGGCCATCTCGATCACGCGTGCGACCGCGCCGATCACGCGATCAAAGCGCGCGATCTCCTGCTCCAGTTGTTTCCTACCTGCGGCGGTCAGCCGGTAGTAGCGCGCGCGACGGTTTTCTTCTGTGGCGCCCCACTCCGCTCTGACCCAGCCCTTGATCAGCATCCGCTGCAGCGCCGGATAGAGCGAGCCTTCTTCCACCTGCAGAATGTCCTGGGAAAGCGTTTCAATGGCTTTGGCGATTTCGAAGCCGTGCAGCTCGCCTTGGCGCGCCAGCACGCGCAGAATCAGCATGTACAACGTTCCGGGAGGAATTTCATCGCGGGTCAAAATGTGCCCTCCAGAGCTGGCATAGTCTGCCTATGCCAGCAGCATAGTTAGACTATGCCGGAAAGAGAAGGTTAGCAATTGAGAGAGGCAACTATTTCTCGATGTTCAGATTTATCCTGCACGAGCGAACCTGAACCCGCGCAAATGCGTGTTGATTCGCGGTCATTGGGTTCGCTTGCAAATTCGCAAGTTCGGCATTTTGGGCAATCATTGTCACGTGTTAGCTTGTCCGTTATGAAAATGCTCTTGCCTTTGATGCTCCTCACCGTTGCTGCTGCTCAGCAAGTCAGCGTCCCCACCAAGGCGAGCCTACGCGGGCTGAACGTGGTGAGCGACAAAATCATCTGGGCCAGCGGCACGGATGGTACGGTGCTTCGTACGATCGATGGCGGGAAGAACTGGTCGGTCATTAGCGTTGCCGGCGGCGAGAAGCTCGACTTCCGCGGAGTTCACGCGTTTGACGCCAACACGGCTGTGATCATCAGCTCCGGACCAGCGGAGAAAGGCCAGGCGCGCATCTACCGCACCAGCGATGCCGGCAAGAAATGGACGCAGGTCTACGAGCAGAAAACACCTGGAATTTTCTTCGACGCCGTTTCTTTCTGGGATCGCAAAAATGGTATTGTGCTCAGCGATCCCGTGCAGGGGCACTTTGCGCTTTTCACCACCCATGATGGCGGTTCAACCTGGAAACAGATTACTCCGCTCTCGCTTCCACCCGCGCTGCCGAACGAAGGCGCCTTCGCCGCCAGCAACTCGTGCCTTACCGTGCATGGAAAAGCTGAGGTTTGGTTCGCCACAGGAGGCGCAAGCGTGGCGCGAGTGTTTCACTCCGGCGATCGCGCGAAAACCTGGACTGTCGCGGAAACACCCATGCATCCAAAGAATTCTTCATCCGGCATCTTCTCGCTGGCCTTCGTGAACAGCAAGGAAGGAGTGGCCGTTGGCGGTGACTATCAGCATCCCGAGAGCTCAGATCTTCCCAACGTGCTGCGCACCAGGGATGGAGGGAAGACGTGGAGCCCAGGCGAGCCTACAGATCCTGCAGGTATTTATTTTTCATCGGTTGCTCTGGATCATCATCGGATTGTTGTCGCCGGCATCAAGGGATTGTGGATTCACTCGGCTGGTTGGAAACAGGAATCCACGGCGAATCTAAATACAGTCGAATGCCGCCGCGGTGTCTGCTGGGCTGTGGGGCCGAAAGGCTTGGTCCTGAAAACGTCAATGGTTGATGAAGACAAGAACGCCCATGTTCCGATGTGATCGCCTTCCGATCACCCGATCACCAGATGCCCCGATCACGCGATAACTTGAAGGCCCTCAACTCCGCAAAGGGGTTGAGGGCCATGGTTGATGCCGGACTTGTAAGCCGAATTCTGTACGGCGTTGCCGCCGTTGACGGTCATTCCTCTAGGCCGGCCATTACTGACAGGCTCAAGCGACCTACCCGGAAGTTTGGCGCACCGAGCCGGCACGCTTTTGGCGACCGAAGTCGCCAAAATCCTCCCCTATTTGGTCTTGCTCCGCGTGGGGTTTGCCATGCCCCGGGCATTGCTGCCCGGGCGGTGCGCTCTTACCGCACCTTTTCACCCTTACCGCGGCCTTGCGGCCGAGGCGGTATATTCTCTGTGGCACTTTCCGTCTGACGCGCTTAAACGCGCCATCCCGGACGTTATCCGGCACGCTGCTCTGTGGAGTTCGGACTTTCCTCTCTCCTCCTGTGCGGCCCGGGCATACGCCCGTCGTTCACCAAAGGACAGCGACCATCCGGTCCGGCATCAGCTACCTATATTATAGGATGAAATCGAGCACGGATTTGACCCGCAAATCGCGTCCATCATCCTGCTCATCGAGGCTATAGTTCCTGGATTTGCAACGTCTTATGTTCCGCCGTTCGGTACCGATACTCATCATCACTCTTCTAAGCGGCTTTGCGTTTTGCTATCCTGCCGCGTCTGCCAGTTTCCGTCCGCCAACACCGGAGGAGAAGAAAGTCCTGGAGCATTGTTCCCAGGTCATTAACAAGGTGTTGTCCCAGTTCCAAGATGAAGATTGGGAAGAGAACGTGGACCACACGCTGGCGAATGCTGAGGTCAACGTCAACGCCGGTTTTCCTCTCAGCATCAATGCCTTTGTGCAGCGCACATACGACGTGCGCGGCAGCTCCGACCGTTACAAAGAGCTGGTGCTGCCCCTGGTAAAGCAGATGGTCGGGGCTCCAAACCTGGAGCAGAAGAAGGACCTCAACCAGCAGATCCAGGACCTGATGCACGTTCAGGTGCAGGTGCGGCTGAACCAGCCGCACGTCGCCGTCACACCGCAGCCAGTTGACAATGAGGACCTGCGCATTCCTGGCACCGCATTCGCTTACCGAATCAAAAATGACGGCTATTCCAGCGGGACCGCTTACGTCCTGTTCTTCGGCGACGCAAAGTCCCTGGCCTGGAATCCGCAGCACAACTGGTTCGACTACAAATTTGGCCACGCGCCGAACGCGGCCGCCGTTGAAAATCTGGAGTTTCTAATCTACGGCGCTGACGATCGCATTCAGCATCTGTTGCACGCGGTTGATTGGAACCAGGTGAACAGCGTTTTTACTGATCAAGAGGACGGTTCCAGCCATGCCGGCGAAGACCCGCCAAACCAACCATAGCTCGTTACCTTGGCCCCGCTTATGCATCTAAAAGGTTTTCAGCTCTACAACCTTCAATAATCTGGCTTTGCCGTGGCGCAGAATAGAATGGAATTGAACGCATAAGATGTTGAATCACCTTCCAGCTATCGTGGCAGCCGGGCTGGCGCTATGCGGCATGGGTTTTTACGCTCTTTGCATCTGGAGCGCGCGCGCGTTCTTGCGCAATCCAGGAAAAAAGGATTCTTCCTTTACTCCGCCCGTTTCCATTCTCAAGCCGCTGCGTGGCCTCGATCCGCACATGTATGAGAGCTTCCGCAGCCACTGCGTCCAGGATTATCCCGAATACGAAATCATCTTTGGTGTCAGCGAAGCCGATGATCCCTCTGCCGCTGCCGTACAGAAGCTCATGGCGGAATATCCCGGCTGTCGCATACGGCTCCTGGTCTGCCCTGAGGTTCTTGGCAATAACCGCAAGGTCAGCAACCTGGTGCAGATGCTGGCTCACGCGCGCTACGGCCATGTGCTGATTAACGACAGCGATATCTACGTCCCCCCGGATTATTTACGGCGTGTGATGGGTCCATTCGCGCGGCCACAAGTGGGGATGGTCACCTGTCCTTACCGGGGGATTCCTGCGAACACGCTGGGATCCAAGCTGGAGTCGCTCGGCATCAGCACGGAGTTCATTCCCGGCGTGCTTGTGGCGCGGCAGATCGAAAACGGTATTCACTTTGCTCTTGGTTCCACGCTGGCCATGTCGCGCACAGCGCTCGATTCCATTGGCGGGCTGCGGCCGCTGGTGGACTATCTGGCGGACGATTTCGAACTTGGGCTGCGGATCTCGCAGGCAGGCTATGAGGTTGTGCTGGCTGATGTGGTTGTAGAGACTCATCTGCCGCCGTATACCATGGCGGGATTTTTTCAGCACCAGCTTCGCTGGGCCCGCAGCACGCGCGATTCGCGCCGCAGAGGATACATTGGGCTCCTGCTGACCTTTGCCGTGCCGTGGGCCATGCTGGCTGTGATACTCGCGCCGGCAGCGTGGTGGTCGTGGTCTGTGCTCGGCCTGGCTGCGCTGCTGCGGGTCGCGGTTGCGTTACAGGTTGGCTTGGGTGTGGTGCATGATCGTGGCATCCTGAGAAATCTGTGGTTGCTGTCTTTGCGTGACGTGGCCGCGTTCTGGGTATGGTTCATGAGCTTCGGCGATAATAAGGTTCATTGGCGCGGCGACATCTTCATTCTGGAGAAGGGCAGAATCCGTCCTGCCGAAGATCACGATGGCAAAATTGTCACGGCTGCCGACCCTGACGACAAAGTGTCTGCTCATTGGTAAGCAGCAGCTTCCCGCCCCATTTTTTCAGCTCACAGAAGCCTGCCGATTTCACGTAGGCCGGAACGGCATCCTCTTCCGTGCAGAGGAAGACCGGTTGTGCGCTTCGCCACAGGCGCTCGAAAGAGGCATCGTCATCGAAAATAGCCGGTCCGTCGGGAAAAGTTGAGCCGTACCAGATGTTGTTACGGCGTCCGTTCAGGATTCGCATCTGACGGTGGGTATAGAAATTCACGCTGGAAAAAGCCTCATAGTCTCCGTTGTCTTCAATCACCGCATTCGGTTGCCAGCTGGCTTCAATTTTTTCCGCCAGCACTTTCGACGAGAGCACCGGAGAAAAAATTTCAAGCCCACGGTGGGCCGCGAGCAGGAACGTCACCATCATGGCTGCAAGTACCAGATTTGCCGCCGGCGTACGATTCCCGCGCCGCAGCATCCAGTTCAGGATTCCTCCGGCGATAAAGGCAATTCCGGTGACCAGCAGCGGAAGCTTGAATGCTCCCATGGCCTGAGGGGTGAGATCGAGGAAGTGTCCGAAAGAGAGCGCGTAATCCTGAGGGTTTTTCTTGAGCAGTTCGGCAATGTCATAGCCCACAGGCGGAGTTTGCGATTTGATCGCGAGAACAACGCAGGTGGCAAAGGCGAGCACGCCGATGACTGCGAATACCAGCGAAGAAACGCGGCCGGTCTTGCGCTCGGAGCTGTCTAGCGGGGAACTGGTCTCGCGCGCCAGCCAGCCGCCCAGAAGCAGTGCCAGGCCCGGCACTCCGGGGATCACGTAGTATTCCTGCCGGCTGGAGAAGCTGAAAAAGAGCAATATGACAAACGCCCAGAGTGCAAACAGCAAGTTTCCGCGCTGCACCGGAGTCAGGCCGCTGCCCCACTTTCGAAATCGAACCGGCACCTGCCGAACAGCCTGCACAATAAAGACGGTCCACGGCATCAGCCAGACCAGCATCAAGCCCCAGAAAAGCAGGATGGGAACGGTGTCGTAGTCGGCGGGAAAGCGCTTGTTCAGGTAGCGCAGAAAATGCTCGTTGACAAAATAGAACCAGAAGAAGCCACGGGCCGCGCCCTGTGCGGGATTGCGAATCCCGGCCAGAATGTGCCACGGCGCGGCAATCACAAGAAAGATGAGGAAGCTGGAGAGCAGCCGCAAGCGCAAAAGATGGCGCAGGTTTCGCGTGAACAGCAGGAAGAGAAAGTTTGTTCCGATAGGGAAAACCAGGCCGATCAGACCTTTGGTTAGCACATTGAGTGCCATGGTTGCGGCGATGCCCCAGCACATCCATCGCGACGGCTGCTCTCCTCGCTCGGCCTGCTCGAGAGTGGTTAGAAAAAAATCGAAGCCAAGCGCCAGCCAGAGGCCGACCGCCATGTCCGGAATCAGAATTCGCGTAAAGATATAAGGACCGAAGCCGGTGGCCAGTACCAGCGCGGAGTAGAAGCCGCCTTCTTCGCCGTAGACGCGCCTGCCCAGGCGGTAAACGATCAGCAGGAGTGCCAGCACGCCGAGCGCGAGCGGCAGCCGCGCGGACCATTCATGTACGCCGAAAACTTTGAAGCTCGCCGCCGTGCCCCAGTACATCAAGGGAGCTTTTTCGAGGTAGCGGAAGCCCCCGTTGATGTGCAGCGTGACCCAATCGCCGCCGGTAGCCATTTCGCGCGCCGCTTCCGCATGGACGGTGTCCGCGTCGTCCTGGAGCGGCGGATGAAAGATGCTGCCAAGGTAAACGACGGCCCAGATGACAATAATGATGGAAAGAAAACGCCTGCGGGAAACGGCGCTCCTGCCGGCAGTGATGGCGCTTTTGGGTGTGGCCGCGAGAGTCTGGTCGTCCATGAACTCGACCATTATATGCGGCCTATGCTGCGGTGGTTTCCCCTCCCAGAAGCGTCAACACCTCTCCGGTGATGTAACTCGAGTCAGCGTTGGAGGCAAAGAACACGTATGCCGGCGCGATCTCTTC
>Ga0134128_10011602_pt1 | contig 10525 bp, 8 predicted proteins | sample KB31754_FD_96462 | JGI IMG/M metagenome (GOLD analysis project Ga0134128, IMG submission 96462) | Terrestrial soil microbial communities with excess Nitrogen fertilizer from Kellogg Biological Station, Michigan, USA - KB3-175-4 | ecosystem: Environmental > Terrestrial > Soil > Unclassified ...
GCCATCGACAACCTCGTCAAAGGCACCGCAGGCGCCGCGGTGCAGTCGATGAACCTGTCGCTGGGTTGGGGCGAAACCGAAGGCCTTTCGATCGTGGGAGTCGCGCCGTGACCGGGGCTGACACCGTGCGACTGGTGCGCACGCAGGGCGTCACCGCACCTGCGGGCTTTCGAGCCACCGGGGTCGCCGCAGGCATCAAGGCGTCGGGCGCGCTCGACCTCGCCCTGGTCTTCAACGAGGGGCCCGACTACGGCGCCGCGGGCGTGTTCACCCGCAACAAGGTCAAGGCCGCGCCGGTGCTGTGGTCGCAGCAGGTGCTCACCACGGGACGGCTGCGCGCGGTGATCCTCAACTCCGGCGGCGCCAACGCGTGCACCGGCCCGGCCGGCTTCGCCGACACCCATCTCACCGCCGAGCACCTGGCCAAGGTGCTGTCCATCGGCGACCCAGACACCGAGACCGGCGCGGGCCAGGTTGCGGTCTGCTCGACCGGCCTCATCGGCGACCGCCTGCCCATGGACAAGCTGCTGGCCGGGGTCGACGCCGCCGTCTCGGCCGCCACCGCCGAGGGCGGGCAGGCGGCCGCCGACGCGATCAGGACCACCGACACCGTGCCCAAGACCAGCGTGGCGCAGGGGAGCGGCTACGTGGTCGGCGGCATGGGCAAGGGTGCCGCCATGCTGGCCCCGGCCCTGGCCACCATGCTGGTCGTGCTCACCACCGACGCCGACCTGCCGGCCGGGGAGCTGGACACCGCGTTGCGCGGCGCGGTGCGCACCACGTTCGACCGGCTGGACACCGACGGCTGCATGTCGACCAACGACACCGTGCTGCTGCTGGCCAGCGGCGCCTCCGGCGTGCGGCCCGACGCCGACGAGTTCGGCACGCTGGTGGCCAGCGTCTGCGCCAGCCTGGCCATGCAGATGCAGCAGGACGCCGAGGGCGCCAGCAAGGCCATCGCCATCGAGGTGATCGGCGCGGCCAGCGAGGACGACGCGGTGACCGTGGGCCGGGCCATCGCCCGGTGCAACCTGCTCAAGTGCGCCATCCACGGCGAGGACCCGAACTGGGGCCGCGTGCTGGCCGCCGTCGGCACGACCAGCGCCGTCTTCGAGCCCGACCAGCTGCACGTGGCCATCAACGACGTCTGGGTGTGCCGCAACGGCGCCCCGGCCGAGGACCGCGGCCTGGTCAACCTCAAGCCGCGGGACGTGACCATCACCGTCAACCTGTCGGCCGGGCCGCACGCGGCCACCGTCAGGACGACCGACCTGACCGCCCAGTACGTCTACGAGAACTCGGCCTACTCCACGTGACGCAGTCCCAGGAATTCGATCAACAGGCTACGGTCCCCCGCCCCTCCGCCGTCCAGCCAGGCCATCTACGCCATGCTGGCGCTCAGGCCAAGGCGGCCACCCTGATAGAAGCGCTGCCCTGGCTGGAGCGGTTCCACGGCCAGACCGTCGTCATCAAGTACGGCGGCAACGCCATGACCGACGACGGGCTGCGGGCCGCGTTCGCGCAGGACGTGGTGTTCCTGCGCTACGCCGGCCTGCTGCCGGTGGTGGTGCACGGCGGCGGGCCGCAGATCAGCGCCCAGCTGGACCGGCTGGGCATTCCCAGCACGTTCCGCGGCGGGCTGCGGGTCACCACGCCCGAGGCCATGGATGTGGTCCGGATGGTGCTGACCGGCCAGGTTAATCGAGAAGTTGTCGGGCTGATCAACCAGCACGGCCCGTTCGCGGTGGGCATGTCGGGGGAGGACGCGCACCTGCTCACCGCGCGGCGGCTGCAGGTCACGGCGGACGGGGAGCCGGTGGACCTGGGCCAGGTGGGCGAGGTCGAGACGGTCAACCCAGGGGCGGTGGCCGCGCTGCTGGCCGACGGCCGCATCCCGGTCATCTCCAGCGTGGCCCGCAGCCACGGCGGCGAGGTGCTGAACGTGAACGCCGACACGGCCGCGGCCGCGGTGGCGGTGGCCCTGCGCGCGGCCAAGCTCATCGTGCTCACCGACGTGGCCGGCCTGTACGCGAACTGGCCAGGTGACGGGCAGGCGGTGGCCGGCGGCCCGGCGGCCGCCAACGGGCAGGCCGCCGAGCCCGAGGTGATCAGCCAGCTCACCGCCAGCGCGCTGACCGCGAAGCTGCCCGGCCTGGGCGGCGGCATGATCCCCAAGATGGAGGCCTGCCTGACTGCCGTGCGCGGCGGCGTGCCCCAGGCCCACGTGCTCGACGGCCGCCTGCCGCACGCCGTCCTGCTAGAGATCTTCACCGACTCGGGGATCGGCACCATGGTCGTCCCCGACACCCAGGAAGGGACCCCACGATGACGGCGACCGAGCAGCTCCAGGACCGCTACGCCGCGGCCATCATGCTGACCTACGGCATCCCCCCGGTGGCCCTGGCCCGCGGCCGCGGCTGCACCGTGTGGGACGTGGACGGCAACTCCTACCTCGACCTGATCGCCGGCATCGCGGTCAGCTCCCTGGGCCACGGCCACCCGGCGCTGGTCGCCGCGGTCAGCGAGCAGGTCGGCCGGCTGGCCCACACCTCCAACTTGTTCCTGCACGAGCGCCAGGTCGAGCTGGCCGAGCGGCTGCTTGGCCTGCTCGGCACGGACGGCCGGGTGTTCTTCGCCAACTCGGGGACCGAGGCCAACGAGGCCGCGCTCAAGCTGGTCCGCCGCAGGCAGGGGCCATCGCGACCGGTCATCATCGCGGCCGAGCACGGTTTCCATGGCCGGAGCATGGGTTCGCTGGCGGTCACTGGTAAGGAGAGCATCCGAGTACCGTTCGCCCCCTTCGGTGTTGACGTTCGGTTTGTGCCCTACGGCGACGTGGGGGCGCTGACCTCGGCGGTGGGCCCCGACTGCGCTGCGGTGTTCCTCGAGCCCACACTGGGTGAGGGCGGCGTCGTGCCGCCGCCCGCGGGCTACCTCAAGGCGGCCAGGGCCGCCTGTGACGCGGCCGGCGCGCTGCTGGTGCTGGACGAGATCCAGAGCGGCATCGGCCGGACCGGGGAGTGGTTCGCGCACCAGGCCGAGGGCGTCACGCCCGACGTGCTCACGCTGGCCAAGGGGCTGGGCGGCGGACTGCCGATCGGCGCCTGCATCGGCCTGGGCGCGCTGGGCACCGGGCTGAGCCGGGGCGAGCACGGCAGCACGTTCGGCGGCAACCCGGTGGCCTGCGCGGCGGCGCTGGCGGTGCTGGACACCATCGAGAAGGACGGCCTGCTGGCCAATGTCACCCAGGTCGGCGGGCAGCTGCGGGCCGACATCGAGGCGACCGGGCACCCGCTGGTCAGCGGCGTGCGCGGCAGCGGGCTGTGGCTGGCCATCGCGCTGACCTCGCCGGTTGCGGCGGCGGTCGAGGCGGCGGCGCGGCGCTCCGGGTTCCTGATTAACGCGGTCCAGCCGGACGCGGTCCGGCTCGCGCCCCCACTGGTACTCAGCGCTCAGGAAGGGGCGTCCTTCACGGCCGCGCTGCCCGGCATCCTCGACGCGGCCAGCGTGCTGGCCAGCCAGGAGGCGTGATGAGCGCGACGCCGCCGACGCCGCCGGGGTCGACCGGGCCGCGGCACTTCCTGCGCGACGACGACCTGGCCCCGGCCGAGCAGGCCGAGGTGCTGGCCCTGGCGGCCCGGCTGAAGGCCGACCGGTTCGCGCACCAGCCGCTGGCCGGGCCGCGCGCCATCGCGGTCATCTTCGACAAGCCGTCGCTGCGCACCCGGGTGTCGTTCGCCACCGGCATCGCCGAGCTGGGCGGCTACCCGCTGGTGATTGACAGCGGCGGCACCCACGCCGGGCGCGGTGAGACCATCGGCGACCTGGCCCGGGTGCTGAGCCGGCAGGTGGCGGCCATCGTCTGGCGGACCTTCGGCCAGGAGCGCATCACCGAGCTGGCGCAGGCCAGCTCGGTGCCGGTGGTCAACGCGCTGACCGACCAGTACCACCCGTGCCAGATCCTGGCCGACTTGCAGACCATCGGTGAGGCGGCGGGCCAGCTGAGCGGGGTCACGCTGACGTTCCTCGGCGACAGCTCGTCCAACATGGCGCACTCCTACCTGCTGGGCGGGGCCACGGCCGGGATGCACGTGCGGATCTGCGGCCCGGCGCAGTACGCCCCGGCACCGGCAGTGGTGGCCACGGCGGTGGTCATCGCCGCCCGCACCGGCGGCTCGGTCAGCATCGGCGCCGACCCGGACGAGGCCGCCAAGGGGGCCGACTTCCTGGCCACCGACGTGTGGACGTCGATGGGCCAGGAGGGTCAGGAGGGGGCCAGAGTCGCGGCCATGGCCCCGTACCGGCTGGACCAGGCCCGGCTGGACCAGGCCGCGCCGGACGCGAAGGTGCTGCACTGCCTGCCCGCGCACCGCGGCCAGGAGATCACCGCCGAGGTGCTCGACGGGCCGCGGAGCCTGGCCTGGGACCAGGCCGAGAACCGGCTGCACGCCCAGAAGGCCCTGCTGACCTGGCTGCTGGCGGAGGACCGATGACGGCGTCGGCCCCGGTCACCAAGGCCGCCAGGCACGCCCAGATCACCCGGATCCTGGCCGGGTCCGGCGAGCCGGTGCGCTCCCAGGAGGACCTGGCCAGCCGGCTGGCTGACCAGGGGGTGCACGTCACCCAGGCCACGCTGTCGCGCGACCTGGTCGAGCTGGGCGCGGTACGGCTGCGGGCCCCGGACGGCGGGCTGGTCTACTCGCTGCAGGGCTCGACGGCGGCGCTGGGCGCGCTGGCCGACCCGAGCGCCCGGCTGGCCAGGGTAGCGGCCGAGCTTCTGGTGACCGCGGAGGCCAGCGCCAACCTGGTCGTGGTCCGCACCCCGGCCGGCGCGGCCCAGCTGCTGGCCTCGGCCATTGACCACGCGGGCTGGCCGTCGGTGCTGGGCACCGTGGGCGGCGACGACACCGTTCTGGTCATCTCGCGTGAGCCCGACGGCGGGGCGGAGCTGGCCAGCGCGCTGCTGCGGCTGGCCGAGCGCCGTTCCCGGACCGTAACCGAGTACCAGGGGGGACCGATCCTGTGACCATCAGGCCGCGCTGGCATGATGCCGGGAGTCCGTCTTGACCGTGCGAGCAGGAGAGCACAGGGTGACAGAAGAACAGGGCAACGCGGGGGAGCAGGGGCCGGGTGCGGTGCGGCTGTGGGGCGGCCGGTTCGAGTCCGGGCCGGCCGAGGCCCTGGCCCGGCTGTCGGTCAGCGTCCAGTTCGACTGGCGGCTGGCTCAGTACGACCTGCTCGCCTCGGCCGCGCACGCCCGGGTGCTGCACCGGGCCGGGCTGCTGGACGAGACCGAGCTGGCCCGGATGCTGGCCGCGCTCGAGGACCTGGGCCGGGCCTGCCGCGACGGCCGGTTCCGGCCCGACGCCAGCGATGAGGATGTGCACACCGCGCTGGAGCGCGGGCTGCTGGAGCGAATCGGCTCGCTGGGCGGCAAGCTGCGCGCGGGCCGCAGCCGCAACGACCAGATCGCCACCGACCTGCGGCTGTACGTGCGCGACCACGCCCGGGCCGTGGTGGCCCGGCTGGCCGAGCTCGAGACCGCGCTGATGGAGCAGGCGGCCAGCCACCTGCACACGCCGGTGCCGGGCATGACGCACCTGCAGCACGCCCAGCCGGTGTCGCTGGCCCACCAGCTGCTGGCCCACGTGCAGTCGTTCGCCAGGGACGCGGACCGCCTGCGCGACTGGGACAAGCGGGCCGCGGTCAGCCCGCTCGGCTCGGGCGCGCTGGCCGGGTCCTCGCTGCCGCTGGATCCCGACGCGGTGGCCGCCGAGCTGGGCTTCGACCGCGCGGCCGACAACTCCATGGACGCGGTGAGCGACCGTGACTTCGCGGCCGAGTTCTGCTTCGCGGCCGCGCTGCTCGGGGTGCACTTGTCCCGGCTGGGCGAGGAGATCGTGCTGTGGTCGTCGTATGAGTTCAGCTGGGCCCAGCTCGACGACGCCTACTCCACCGGCTCGTCGATCATGCCGCAGAAGAAGAACCCAGACATCGCCGAGCTGGCCAGGGGCAAGGCCGGTCGCCTGATCGGCGGCCTGACCGGCCTGCTGACCATGCTCAAGGGCCTGCCGCTGGCCTACGACCGGGACCTGCAGGAGGACAAGGAGCCGGTCTTCGACGCGGTGGACACCCTGCTGACCGTGCTCCCGGCCCTGGCCGGCCTGGTAGCCACGCTGCGGTTCAACACCGCGCTGATGGCGCGCAGCGCGCCGGCCGGGCACGCGCTGGCCACCGACCTGGCCGAGCTGCTGGTCCGGCGGGGGACTCCGTTCCGGCAGGCGCACGAGGTGGTCGGGCACCTGGTGGTGTGGTGCCAGGTGCACGACTGCGAGCTGTCCGAGGTCGGTGATGAGGACCTGGCCAAGATCTCGCCGCTGCTGACGCCGGATGTGCGGGACGTGCTGACGGTCGAGGGGGCGCTGGCCGCGCGCAGCGCCCGCGGGGGCACGGCGCCGGCCCGGGTGGCGGAGCAGCTGGAGCGACTGCGCGCGGTGGTGGATGCCCAGGCCGCCTGGGCGGCCGGAGGGTGACTGACTGGCGGCTGATCGACCGCTCGTTCTTTGACCGGCCCGGGCTGGAAGTGGCGCCTGAGCTGCTCGGGACCGTGCTGTGGCACGACAGTCCCGAGGGGGCGGTGGCGGCCGTCGTGGTCGAGGTAGAGGCGTACATGGGGCCCATCGACCCGGCCTCGCACTCGTACCGGGGCCGGACGGCCCGCAACGGGGTGATGTTCGGGCCGCCGGGATACGGCTACGTGTACTTCACGTACGGGATGCATTTTTGCGTGAATTACACCTGCGGCCCGGGGGAAGAGGCCACGGCGGTGCTGATCCGGGCTGGGCGGATCATTGAGGGGGCAGAGCTGGCCTTGCGGCGGCGGCGGCCGGATGGACGGATGATCCCGGACCGGGAGCTGGCCCGGGGGCCGGGGTCGCTGTGCCAGGCGCTGGGCATCGACCGGCGGCAGGACGGGGCGGATGTGTGCTCGGCCGGGTCGTCGCTTCAGGTGCGGGCCCCGGCGGGGTGGGAGCCTTTGCCGGCCAGCGCGATCAGCACCGGGCCGCGGGTGGGGATCAGCGTGGCGGCCGAATGGCCGTGGCGGTTCTGGGTGACCAGGGACCGCGCGGTGTCCAGCTACAAGAAGGCGGCGCCGCGCCGGGACCGAGGTAAACCGGTTACCGGCGGCAGTGCCGGAGGTGGGACGATGCACCGGTGACTGACATCATCGACGAGCTGAGCTGGCGGGGCCTGATCGCCATCAGCACCGACCTGGAGGACCTGCGCAAGGCGCTGGACGGGGGGCAGGCCACCTTTTACTGCGGATTCGACCCGACTGCACCCGGCCTGCACATCGGGAACCTGGTGCAGCTGCTGACCATGCGACGACTGCAGCTCGCCGGGCATCGCCCGATCGGGCTGGTCGGCGGGGCCACCGGGCTGATCGGCGATCCGGGCGGCAAGTCGGCCGAGCGCGTGCTTAACCCGCGCGAGCTGGTGGCCGACTGGGTCGAGCGGATCCGGGCCGAGGTGAGCAGGTTCTTGGACTTCACTCCGGGGCCCGCGGCCGCGACCATCGTCAGCAACCTGGACTGGACCGGGCAGCTGTCAGCGATCGACTTCCTGCGCGACATCGGCAAGCACTTCCCTGTGAACCAGATGCTCTCGCGAGAGGTGGTGCGAGGGCGCCTGGAGCAGGGCGGCATCAGCTACACCGAGTTCAGCTACCAGATTCTTCAGGGCAACGACTACCTGGAACTGCACCGTCGGTACGGCTGCACGCTGCAGACCGGCGGCAGCGACCAGTGGGGCAACCTGGTCTCCGGCGTGGACCTGATCCGGCGGGTCACGGGCGACGTGGTGCATGCGCTGGCCACGCCACTGATCACCAAGCCGGACGGCACCAAGTACGGCAAGAGCGAGGGCGAGGCAGTCTGGCTCAGCCCCGAGATGATGAGCCCGTACGCCTTCTACCAGTTCTGGATCAACCGGGCGGACGCCGAAGTGCCCGGGCTGCTCAAGGTATTCACCTTCCGCTCGCGTGAAGAGATCGAGGCCCTGGAGCAGGAGATTGCCGAACGGCCCGCGGCCCGTCAGGGTCAGCGTGTCCTGGCTGAGGATGTGACCGTGCTGGTCCACGGCCGGGCCGAGCTGGAGCGTGTGCAGGCGGCGAGCCGGGCCTTGTTCGGGCAGGGGGAGCTGGCCGAGCTGGATCAGGGCACGCTGGCGGCGGCCATCGCCGAGGTGCCGCACGCCACAGTGCGGGCCGAGGGCGGGACCCTGCCAACGGTCGCCGACCTGTTGGCCGCGACCGGGATCGTGTCCAGCAAGTCGGATGCCCGCCGGGCCATCACCGGGGGTGGCGCCTACCTGAACAACGTGAAGGTCACCGCCGAGGACGCGACCCTCGTAGTACCGGACGACCTGCTGCACGGGCGGTACCTGGTCCTGCGCCGCGGCAAGCGCACAGTCGGCGCCATCGAGGTCGAGCAACCCTGAGCCCGGCCAGCCTGAGCCCGGCCCACCTCCAGCCGAGTCCGCCTCAGCCGAGCCCACCTCCAGCTCAGCCCACCTCCAGCCCAGCCACCTCCAGCCCAGCCCACTTCCAGGCCGGCCCACCTCCAGCCCACCTCTGCCGAGCCCAGCTCGGCCCCAGCCCAGCTCAACCCGGTACCAGGGCCGGAGCCACTTCTGAGGTGATGGCTGGTGTGACGCGTGAGGTTGCCGGGGCGGCATCCAGGGCGCGCCGACCGGTGCGCATCTCCCGTCCACCGCCGGAACCTGTGGACAGCCAGCAGTGGTTCGTGTTTTACGTGTCATGGCACCTAAAACCCGAACCACTCCTCGGCTCGGCGCTGGTGTGACGAGAGGGATCCGGCCTGGGGAGGTCGGCCGCATGATCAACGTCACGTTGGCGGAAAACCGCTGCCGCCAGCCCACATCCACGCTATGGCGCGGCCCCATGGTCGCGAGGTTTCCAGCCGCTGACCTTGACCGACAGCTCTCTGCCGGTCACCATCACCGGCTGTCGCCCGCCATCACCGCTCGCCGGCCACCTCACCAGCTGCCGCCGCCATCACCAGCTGCCGCCGCCATCACTTGGAGCTGCCCGCCGTCACCGGCGGCCGCCCCATCACGTGGAGCCGCCCGCCGTCACCGGTCGCCGCCCGCCATCACCGGTCGCCGGTCACCTCACCAGCTGCCGCCGCCATCACATGGAGCCGGCCGCCATCACCAGCTGCCGCCCCATCACATGGAGCCGCCCGCCGTCACCGGTCGCCGCTCACCATCACCGGCGGCCGCCCCATCACATGGAGCCGGCCGCCGTCACCGTGAGCCGCCCGCCACCATCGGCTGCTCTTCCATCGGCCGTGGCGGCGTGGATGTCCCGTGGATGACGCCGCCTGCCCCTTCGGTGGCGGCCGAAGGGGGGTCTCATGATCTCGGAAATCCGTCCGCGCTATGCGCTGACCAGCTTCCGTGATCATGAAACAGCACGATCGCGAGACTTGTCTGGGCGGAGCGGTAGCCGGAGGGTCGGGACCCGCTCCGGGAGCTCGGTCTCGGTCCGATATCGGTCTTGTCTCGGGGCCGGACGGGGGAGTCACAAGATCATTGCGCGCCGTAGTCACGGGCCGGAGTGAGAGCTCGGCGCCGCCGGTCTGGCACGTGATCGTGATCACTTTCGACGATCTTCTGGGAGAGCTGGCGGCGTGCGGGGCCGGAAGTTTCTGGCCCGCGCCGGAGGCCCGCGGGGGGCCGCCGAGGGCCCGCACGGGGGGTCGGCCAACCGTCACAAAGAATTTTTCGGGGCCTGGGTTTGAGTCATCGGCCGGGAGGGAACTGCATCCGACCTGCGCGGTCCCGATCCGGGTGTCGGGGACGGACGGCGGGGAGGGCGGCCGGGACCTCCCGGGGACGCCGGTTCGATTTGACGGGGTCCTGATTGCTGTCTAATGTTTCGTCCTGCGCCGAGCGAACGGGACGCCGACAAGGCGGAACGATCCAGGCGCCAGCGAAACCCTCTCCCACGAGTACGAACCCGGTAACGGGTCGTCTCAACGAGCGGTAGGCTGGTTGTACAGTAAGTAGCGGTGCAGATCGAGTCTGGTGAACTGACTTGACAAGGTCTGATCCGCCCGGTAAGTTAGCAGGGTTGCCCCGGACAGGTTCTGACGGACCGAGATGGTGTGCGTCCGCTCCTTGAGAACTCAACAGCGTGCTAAAAGCCAGTGCACATGCACATCCTCGTCAATACGAGGTGAGGCGTCATTCGTGATGCCGATCCTCAGAGGAATTGCCAAGATCGCCTCTGGCCCGGCTTGCCGGACTTAGAGGCATCTCTTCTATGTCAGCAGATCGCTTGGTTGCTCTTCGGAGCCCCGGCGACTTTGCATATAGACATTCAACGGAGAGTTTGATCCTGGCTCAGGACGAACGCTGGCGGCGTGCTTAACACATGCAAGTCGAGCGGAAAGGCCCTTCGGGGTACTCGAGCGGCGAACGGGTGAGTAACACGTGAGCA
>Ga0134128_10011604_pt1 | contig 10525 bp, 9 predicted proteins | sample KB31754_FD_96462 | JGI IMG/M metagenome (GOLD analysis project Ga0134128, IMG submission 96462) | Terrestrial soil microbial communities with excess Nitrogen fertilizer from Kellogg Biological Station, Michigan, USA - KB3-175-4 | ecosystem: Environmental > Terrestrial > Soil > Unclassified ...
AGCGGCGGGGGATGCGCGCGCAGCAGGGTGGATGTCACGCCCGCGACACCACCCCATCGCGCACCTGCACGCGCACCGCGACCAGTGATTGACCGCGGCAGGGGCCAGCGACGCACAAGCCGGCGTCGCGCAGTGCGAAGGTCGCGCCGTGCACCGCACAGGTCAGTTTGCCGTCCTTGACCAGGAACAGCCCCGGCGCGTAATCCATGCGGCGTCCCGCGTGCGGGCACACATTCAGCCACGCCTGCACGGAATTGCCCTGACGCGCCAGCAACAGCGGCTCGCCCTCGGGATCGGGCGGATCCACGCCCAGCACGCCGCCATCGGGGATGTCCTCGAGACGGCACAAAAACGGATCAAGGGCAGCGCTGTCCATCCGAGACTCCCGGCACTTGTATCTGCGGCCGCGCGACCGCATGGTTGAATCGTCATTCTGCCACGCGGGTTCACGCCATGCGCGCACGTTTCATTCACCTGTCGTTGCCCCGCCATCCGCTGTTGCGCGCGCTGGCCATCGTTAGCGTGGCCATCGTGCTGACAGCGCTGGTGGCCACCGGCCTGGTGCTTGGCGCGTTCGCGCTGGCGACCGCGGCCCTGGTGCTCACCATGCGCCGCTGGCTGCGGCGGGGGGCACCACGCAATGCGGATCCCTCGATCATCGAAGGCGAGTTCACTGTCGTATCGCCGCGCCCGTCTGTCGGATTGCCACATACCGAGTAAAGGCTTGATCGGTTTTCGCACCCAGTGACCCCATTTCTCCTCGTCATTCCGGGGCGGCCCGCGGCTGTATCGCGGGTCGAACCCGGAATCGGTTTCATGGCAGCCCAGGATCAATGCCGGATTCCGCGCTACGCGCGGCCCCGGAATGGCAAGCACGCGGTGAGCGCGGATGGCACCGAATGACAGGATCCAGGCATGACAAAAACCGGATGGCGGCGATGTCCGGATCGCGCGACCCTTTGCGCATGAACGCACAACCCATCGAAACCATGCCCCGCCACGATCCGCTCGAGCAGGCCCGCGAGTTGCTCGACCGCGGTGCCCCATCACCTTCGTTGAACGAACTCGCGGCCGAGGTCGGACTGTCCCCCGCCTACCTGCAACGCCGCTTCCGGCGCCGCTTCGGCGTATCGCCCGCCGAATACGTGCGCGCACGCCGGTTCACCGAGCTCAAGACCGCGCTGCGCGAAGGCGCCCAGGTCACCGATGCGGTTTACACCGCCGGTTTCGGTTCCGCCAGTCGTGTGTATGAACACACGGACCGGTTGCTCGGCATGCCGCCCGCGCGTTATCGCAAAGGTGGTGAAGGCGTCGCGATCCGCTACACCACGGCGCGCTCGCCCTTGGGCCGCGTGCTGGTCGCGGCGACCGCGCGCGGCATCTGCGCGGTGACCGTGGGTGATGACGACAAGACATTGCTGGACGAGTTGCGCGCGGAATTCCCGCAAGCCGAGCTGACCCGCGTCGATGCGGGCCGCGACGAATGGCTCGCAGTCGTACTCGAACGCGTCGCCGCGGAAATGTCGGGCAACGCCGATGCATCACCGCACGCCAACCTGCCGCCCATCGATGTCACCGCCACCGCATTCCAGTGGCGCGTGTGGCAGGCGCTGACGCGAATCCCCGCGGGAGAAACCCGCAGCTACGCCGACATCGCCCGCGCGATCGGCGAACCGAGGGCCGCGCGCGCGGTCGGCCACGCCTGCGGCAGCAACAAACTCGCGTTCATCGTGCCCTGCCACCGCGTGGTGCGGGCAGACGGGACACCGGGTGGCTGGCGCTGGGGCATCGCGCGCAAGCAAAAGCTGCTGAAAAGCGAAGCGCGCGCCAATACACACAACTGAAACCACGTTCCGGCGACCCCAAAAAATCCCCTTCACCAGAAGGGGGATTCGATGCAACCGGATGAATCTGTCTGCCTACCAGCAATTGCCGTTGGAATTGGCGGCGGTATTGGTCGGCGCCGGCAGTTTCTGGCCGGTATTGTCGATGCTGAGTTTGTCGCACTTGTCACCGACCTGCGCGTTCTGAGGTGTCGCGGTCGCGATATAACCCTGCCCCGCGGAACTGGCCGGGTTCGCTGCCAAGGCCACGGTGTAGTAGCCGTGTTCGCTGGTGGGCGTTCCGGCGTAGCCAAGCGACGACGCGGTAAGCGGATAAATGTTGTAGTCGGTGTAGTAACGCTCCTCCGCCTGCGCGATGTGCATAAGGATGTTCTGGCCGTCGCCGCGACGCGCACGGTAGGTGTAACGCCCCCACCACGGTATCGCGATGGCAGCAAGGATGGCGATGATCGCCACCACGATCATCAGCTCGATCAAGGTGAAACCACGTTTGCGCCGCATCATTGTCATCGCCCCTGTCACACCTACTGGATCTGGTTGATTTCGTTCCACGAGCGGCGCCGCCAGACTGGCGTGTCACCCGTGAACGGTCCCGGATTCTTGGCGTTGGAAAGCGACACACCGGGGATGTAGAACTGGCCACCGCCCAGTGCCGACACCACGGGCAAACCGCCGCTGGTGCGCGCGTTATTGATGCGGCCGCCAACGACCGGCGCGCCACCCAGTGAAGATACGCCCGTCCCCGGTCCGCCATTGTTGGTATTGAACACCATCAGTGCGCCCTGCGTGGACGGGTTGCACGGGTCACTGCCCGCGGCACCCGCGATCAGCGTCTGCACGATCACCATGTTGCTGGAGAAAATCGCGCCAGGCGTAACCACTACGCGCTCACCGGAATTGACCTGCGTCGTGCCGCTGCTGTCCATGATCTTGAGCGGGATGTACCAGCCGCTCTTGGCTATGGGCACCTGATTGTCGGTGTCGGTCCGGACGGTCGCGCCCTGGTAGGGATTGGGCGGATTGACAGTCTGCTCGGCCAGCGTTTGCTGCACGAGTTGCGACTGGACGACCGCGCAGCCGCCCGCGGTTCCGCACGCACCCGTATCGCGGATGCCGTAGATGCCTTGCACCGCATTGCTGCTGTTGTCGCCGGCGCCGAGGTACTTGCCGGTTCCGAACACCACCATGAAGCTACCGGTGGCGGGATCCGGGAACAGGCGAGGCATCGTCGTGATGGGCTGCAGGCCTTGGTTGCCGCTGACGTCTGCCATTCCCTTGTAGGCCAGCGTTACTGTCCAACTCGATGGGCTTGAACTGGAGAAATCGAAGCGCCAGAGATTGCCCTGCAAGTCACCCGCAAACGCCACGTCATCGACCTGATCAGCGTTGTAATCGCCCAGAACCGGAGTTGCCAATCCGAAACTGGTCACACCGGAAATGCTGGTTGGCGTCTTCAGTTCCGCCACCATCTTGCCGGTTTCCGCGTCCAGCACGAACAACGCGCTGTAAGGATTGCCCGATGCGTCTTTGGGCGCCTGGGCGGCCACTGCGGCGCAGGTCGTCTTGTCGACCGTGGGAATATCCGGCTTGGAGCAATCAGGGAAATAGCCGTTCGAAACCAGCGCCACCCACTCGCCGTTGTTGAGACGGCCGACGTTGGGTTGCGACACGGTGTAACCCAGGTCGGTGGCCCGGCAGGTTCCGAAATTGGTCACGCAGCCGGAAGCGACCGACATGTCGGAATCGAGTTCCCACAGCACCTTGTCCGGTGCGGTGGCGGGCGTGGAAGAGTTCGCGGCGCCGGTGATGTCCAGCGCGTACACGCCACGCCCACCCAGACCCACGCCACCCGTCAGGATCGTGTGCCAGTTCTTGTCGCTGAAGAACACGTCACGCGTAACCGGCGTCGCGTCCACGGTGGGGCGGAACTGGAAGTTGCTCACGTTGGTGAGATTGCCGAGGTTGGCATATACCGCGCGCGGGATGAAGGCCCATTGCTCCTGGCCCGGGTTGCTGCCCGTGTTGTAGGCCGAGCACTGTCCGGTACTCACGTCGTACGAGGTGCATTTCGGCACCGGCGCGTTGAAGGCGTGCAGCATGCCGTCGTTGGCGCCCACATACGCAGTACCCGCGCGCGTGGCATGCGCCGCAACGAACGCCGAATACTTCTGCGCAGTGGACGCGGCCTCCGCCGAACCGGCCGGCCAGCTATCGTAATAGTTGCTGCCCGGATAGGCCACATACACCGGCTGCGAGTTGATGATGGCGCCAAGCAGGCTGGTGCGCTTGCGATAGGTGCCATCGGCTTCGTGGGTTTGGTCGCCACGCAGGTAACTGATACGGTTGGCGACGGTGTCGGGACTGGCCCCAAGCGCCGGCCACTGCAGTCCCACGCCCGCGGCATTCTGGGTGGTGTCGAACGAACCGACGTTCGCCGTCGTGAAGGCGAACGACGCAAAGGTGCTCGCCTGATACGAATCAGTATAGATGTTGCGGCTGGATGCCGCCGGGATGACTGCCGGCCACAGGCTTGCGCCGGTGGTGCCGTCAGGGTTCAGGGTTACAGCGTCCAACGTGCCGGTCCAATCCAGGCTGCTGTAATTGGTAGTGAAGCTCACCGCACCAATGGTCGCCACGCTGGCATTCACCGCGCCCGTCGCGGCATTTCCCGTACGTCCCGAGATGGTGGTCAAGACGCTGGTCAGCTGGTCCACCAGTTCCTGTGGATTGCCGGCATTGAAATAATCGCCGCGGCTGTTGACCGCGCCATGCCACGTGTCGTCGATACCGGTAGGGTCGTTGTTTTTGGGCGCGGGCCAGCCCCCGGTTGCGCTCTGTGACGTTGCGCCGCCGATGCGCAGGCTGCATGCATCATTCGGCGTGTTCTTGCAATCGTAGTCATCCGAATGATTCAGAAGGCCCGGGACACCCAGCGTCACCATGTATTCCACCATGTGTGGCCAGGTCGCGGGATCATTTTTGGGATTGAAATATTCTTCGGCCGGAATGTTCTTGGCCGCACCATTGCCACCCGAAACATTGCCCGCGCCAAACAACCCCGTATAGGTGTCTGGCAAATATGGTGCGACAATTTTGCCGTTGGTCGGATCGTACAAATCGGGACGCAAGTTGGCTGCCCAGAAATTAAATGCAATGTCGCCTTGCGATGGTGTGTATGCACTCGCCCCCTGGACGTTCCAATAGATGCGCGACACGGCTGCCGATGCCGAATAACTGACCCCATCTGGCAGCGTCGAGTCGGAGCCCGGCTTTACGTAGCCTGTCGTACTGTAGTTATTCGCCTCGTTCCAGTAACCGTCGGTCACCAGCATGTGGAAATTCTGCCGGCAATACAGCTCGTTGCCCGGGTTGTTGGAGGCATTGAATGCGCCCGAGGGCGGCGGCTGCCAGTATGGGTCGTGCAGGTCGCCAGTCGTACCGGTGTTGCCGTTGCCGCGCGTGAAAAATTGCCCGGCGCGAATTGCTGCAGCGCGTGCGGGCGTATCGTTGGTTGCACCCACAGAGAAAATCCAGTTGAAGAAGGCACTGCGGTAGCAACCGGGCGGCGCAGTAACGGTTCCTGCCTGCAACGCAACATTCGGGCTGCTTGTCGTGCTGTTGGATGCACTGCACCCGTTCGCGTCCATCAGACCACTGATGATGGTGCTGGCCTGCAGGCGGAACGTATCGGAGGTGTACAAGTTCTGCCATGCGACGCGAATGTCGCTGCCGTAGCCGCCGTCGGATGTCTTCGCCGCCAGGTTGGTGGAACCAAACGCCCGAGATATCGAGGTTCGGGCCATCAGATTGCGGGTGTGGTAATACGCCCACCAGTTGGCCCAGTTCTGGTACTGGGCAACCGGCACGGCAACAGCCTCCCAGTTGCTGGAGGTGTAAAGGGTGGTCCGGCCCGCGCTGGTCGGGTTCCCATATGCATTCAGTTGCCCCTGCAACGTGGCCAACGCGGAAGCCTTGAGCTGGTAGTAGTAAGGCCCCCCGTTGTTGTCCAGCGGACTGGTGCCGTGACAACCCCAGCGATTGTCCACCCAGCTGCCCCATCTATTCTGGTAACGGGTGCCGGTGAAATCGGTCGTGTTGCCGGAACCGGATGGATTCAACGGACGATTTGCGGTCACGCCATCGTCCCACACGTTCTTGAGGGTTGCATCTGCGTTGGGAAAACTGCTGCCATCGGCATTGACGGGCGGAACATAGGTTACGTTGGGGTTGTAATACACGCCGTTCATCACGTGCGCGCCAATTCCACTCGCGGCCGAGGGACTGATCACGCCCGCGCAGCGGTACGGGTTGCCCCAGCCATTGTTGTCGAACGGGCGGTTGTCGCCCATGTAGTCGTTGCCCATGGACCCCGAATCGTCGAAGGTCACCGCGATATTGGGCGGCACCGCCTTGGTCTGGTTGACCGGCGTCGCACTGAGTTCGGTGGTTCCGTTGGGAATCACGTAGGCGGCGTGCACCGGCGGCAGCAAGATGAAGGGCGCGGACAGGCCGGCGACCAGCGAAAGCGCCAGCACCATCGCGGCGGGGCGTGAGGCAAGAACAGTTTGTCGGTGATTAGACATGGCGGCTTCCCCGCGTGTTCCTTCGTTCAATTGGCTGGCGCTTGCGCGTCGAAAGTGCTCTGGACCACACGCACGGTGTTGTCCGTGCCGCCGGTCGCGCGCGCGGTGACACGGTAAACATCAAGAGTGATCTGCCCGGCGCCGCCGCTGTTGGGGCCGGTAACGCCGGATTCGTGCAACAGGCCGGCGCCCGGAGCGCGCAGCATGCCCATGTCTTCGATGATGTACTGCGGGTTCTGCGCGAGATTGGAGAAATCCAGTTTGACGTTCGCCAAAGTGCCGGTCTGGTTGGTGTAATCGACACCGCCCGCGCCCTTGTAGGTGATACCCGTGCCGGTAAGCCAGCCGTTGTTGCCGGTGCGAAATTGCGTAATGGTGCCGGCCGCGCCGTACAGCGCCGTGATGGAGGGGTCGTAGTAGACGCAACCACTGGTCGCGTCGATGCTGCCGCGCGCACAGAAGCTGCCGCCCTGTACCTGCGAGAAGTAATTCCAGATGTTCCACTCGGCACCGCGCAACGCGGTGTCGCCGCTCATCGTGGCAAGCTGCGCGCTGCGCGTGGCGCTGACCATGCGCTGCTGCAACAACGAGCCGGATGAGGCGCCGATCGCGAGCAGGGTGAGCAGCACCAGGAAAACCAGCGCCACCAGCAATACCGCGCCGCGTTCACGTGCGCGTTGCGGGAAACGGGGTTGTGCGTGACGAATGTTCATTGCGGGTTTACCGGATACGTTGAATGGAGCGATGCACTCACCCACTTTGCGCGAGCCGACATCCCCCGCCGCTGCGCGGCGACCCCCTTCCTGCGGAAGGAGGTGAAAACCAGGACACGCGTGCTCGTCTTCCCCCTTCCAAAGGAAGGCGTAGTGCAGCGAACGCCCGCGAAGCGGGAGAGGGGGATGCGCTGTTCAAATGAAATATTCATGGCATCACGGATTGAAATTGCGCAGCGCAACCAGCGTCGTGAATTCACGCCGCAGCAACTGGTTCGGAAAACCCTGCGCGCTCGGCTGGATATTGCGGCCTGGTTTGGTGGGCGGCTGCGGGGTGGTGTCGCCGTCTGGGCTGTAGATGTAATTCATCTCGGCCGTCGTCAAGGTGTACAGCGGCGTTTGGCCATCCATCAGGATGTGCGCTTCGATGGATTTGACCGCACGCCACAGGCAACCTTGGTCGGGACTGCCGCCGCCCGTCGTGGCGGTATAGCCAACATTCGCGGCCAACTGGACGCCGGGCGGGCACGCGATCGCCCCGCCATTGTTGTTGTCGACCTGCGCGGCCGTAAGGAACTGGGTGTTGCCACTGGAATCGATGACGCCGTAGCGGAAATCCAGGCGTTCGATGCCGCGCACCATCGGCTGATCGCCGAGACCACCGACGCGGCGCTCCAGTTCACCCGTGGTGTGCGCGCACGGATTGGTGTTGTCCGCGCACACCACCTTGAGGTAATAGGTGACGGTCTGGAAATCCTTGTTGAAATCGAACAGGCGTGGCGCCGCGCCACCGGTCAAATCGGGAATCTTCGGCTTGGCGTGGTTCGCACCGGATACCGTGATGGTGCTGCTGCCCTGGCCGCTGGCGCCAAACACATAGGCCGCGGAACAATCCGCCAGTATTCCGAGGTCTCCCGCGCCGAAGTAGCTGGTCAGCGGCTCGTTGCCCGTGGGCACGAGATTGATCGCGTTCACGCTGCCGTCGCTGTTGGCCGTGATGGTGCTGCCCACGCCGCCGACAGGCACGATCGCCCAACCCGAGTTCGGCTTCAGATAACGCATGGTCAACACTGACGTTCCCGGCACGCGATCGCCGACCGCGATACCCATGGCGGGCAAAGGCGTCGTCGACGCGGTTTTTGGATCCACCGGCGTGCAGGCGGCGGCAGTGCAGTCATAGCCGCGCATGAAGACGAACGACGGCAACGCGAATGCTTGGCCCGGATCGTCCAGCGGCGTGGTGTCATCGTAGAGCGCAGCATTGACGGAAGCGATGGCGTTGGAGGTCACCGTCGGTGCATTCAGGGAATCCAGGCTGATGCCCGCCGCAACCAGGCTGGCATTGCCGCCCGAGTTCGCACAGTAGGCGCCATTGGCATTGCCGAGATCCGTGCGCAAGGTCTGGATGGCGAAGCGGCCTTCTTCCTGCAGCGCCGCCATCTGTTGCTGCACCTTGTTGCTGCTGGAGGTGGAAGCGAAGACCGTGATGATGCCGGCCGCGACGATCAGCGCCATCACCAGCGCGATCATCATTTCGATCAGCGACAAGCCCGCCATGCGGCGGCGCGCAAAACCGGGGCGATGAATGTTCATCATGGCTGGAACACCCATGCGAAGTGGCTAGGCCTTTGATTGGTGTCGCTGCCGGAACCGGCCTCGTTCCATGTCAGCACCATTTGGCAGGTACCGCCGTAGGGCGGCCGATTGGAGATCTGCGCGGGTGTCGGTTGATACGTCAGGCTGGAAGCACTGCAATTGATGGCGCCCTTGGCGTTGGGCAGGAAGGTATTGAGTTGCTGGCTCCAAGCCTGGATGTCATGGGCCGCAAGATCGGCGGGCGAGCAGCCGGCCGCGCAGGTGGTGGTGATGCCTGCGCCCGGCGCGAGGATCGCACTGATGTTGTAGTTGCTGACGCCCCCGCTGCCCCACACCCCCGCGGGATTGGCTGCCATGCGGTTGGCCATGTTGTGCGCAAGGAACGTGGCTTGGGTGCGGAGATAAGCGACATGGTTGGACTGGATCGCGAAGATCAGAAGTCCGGCAAGGCCGATCATGCCGAGGCTGAACACCAAAACGGCGATCAGCACTTCCAGCATTGAGAAGCCCCGCTGAAGAGGATGGGCGCGGTGGAGGGTCATGGCGCGGGAGCCGGGCAACCAGGGGGAGTGGTGCTGCTGGTGGTTTGCTGCAACATGCCCGCCGCGAGCACCTGCAGGAAGCGCGGCTGGTTGTTGGCAGCACCATTGGGTGCGGAAACAGTGAAGCAATTGAGTGCACTGGTGCCTTGGGGCTGGAACGTCACCGGCGTGCCCGACCCGCTCAGCGCATACGGGGCTGGAATGGCTGCATGCGTACGCAGGACTGTTGCTGTCCCGGTACTACTGGCCGGTGGAATCTGTACCGTCCAGCCGTTCTGCCAAGCACCGGTTGCCGCAACCTGCACGCTCACTTGCCGCGACACCGCCTCTGTGCGCGCGTATCGCAGGTCGCCCACGAGCTCGTTGTTGATGTTCGACAGATTCGTCGAAATGAGGATGTGCCGGAAGCTCGGCACCGCAATCATGGCCAGGATGGCGGCCACCGCGAGCGTGATCATCAACTCGATAAGCGTGAAGCCGCACGCACGGCAATATGCGCTCAGCCGCGCGGCGAAATGGCTACGCATGATTGTGGTTTTCCCCAGCACGACGGTTTTGCCCCTGTTGAAGCCGACGATGCGGCATGGATCATCATCCGCGCCCGGGCCGTTGCCAAGCGCGCGGCGACGAACGGCACGGTTGGGCCGATGAGCGGTGGGTGGCTCGCACTACTGCTGATCATTCCGGGGCGACCCGAAAGGTCGAACCCGACTGCGTTTGCAGGATTGCAAACGCGAACGCCGAAGGCGGCGCACAGCGCGAGCGCCAAGGATGGCGCGAGTAAATCGGTATTCGCTACCGAGACCGATTCCGGGTTCCGTTCGCGATGGAGCTGCGAACGGCCCCGGAATGACCACAGGGTGAGAGTGCGCAAATAGCCGGGCTGCGAGCAGCCCCGGGATGACCACAGGGTGAGAGTGCCCAAATGGCCGGGCTGCGAACCGCCCCGGAATGACCACAGGGTGATGGTGTGCAAATGGCCCGGAATGAAAACGAAACTCTACGGCCTGTCCGGCATCACTGCGGTGCGCTGACCGCAGCGACGTAGCCCGGATGAAGGCGCAAGGCGCCGCAATCCGGGAATGTCATGGCGATGAGTCCCGGATCCTCGCTTCGCTTCGTCCGGGCTACAGCTACGCTGGAACGAAGATCGAGGGACGGCTTTTCTACTATCGCCCGAGCGCCAGTTCGCCGATTACGCCTTCGAGCGCAACCTGCCAATCGGGCAAATCGATGCCGAAGGCGTC
>Ga0134128_10011606_pt1 | contig 10525 bp, 9 predicted proteins | sample KB31754_FD_96462 | JGI IMG/M metagenome (GOLD analysis project Ga0134128, IMG submission 96462) | Terrestrial soil microbial communities with excess Nitrogen fertilizer from Kellogg Biological Station, Michigan, USA - KB3-175-4 | ecosystem: Environmental > Terrestrial > Soil > Unclassified ...
CGGCTGGCTTACGCCTATGAACAGGCGACGCGCCATCGACGTCCCCCGAACACGACACCGTAATTTGCGATTGTTTCGCCTATCGTGGTTCGCTGCCAAGAAAGCTACAAAAATCGTGGATTTGATTCTCCAGATCAATGCGGGTGCCTTCTCATTCGAAGCAGCGAACCCACCCACGAGTTGGATGGCAGGTGTGGCAGACCGTAAAGCTGCCTGACGGAATACTGCTGATTTCGGGCGTGATCTCGCACACCACGGTGCTAGTGGAGCATCCGGAACTCGTGGCTCATCGTATTGAGCGCTTCGCCCGAGCCGTCGGCCGCGAGAACATAATCGCGGGCAGCGATTGCGGCTTTGCGACGTTTGCCGGGAGTAAAGAGCTTCGCCCGAGCATCGTCTGGCCCAAATTCGAGTCCCTCGTCGCTGGTGCTCGGATCGCGTCTGAACGGCTTTGGAAGCCTAAAGACGCTTGCCGACAAAAGCCCGAATTCCGGCCCTGCGGGAAAAGGGGGGCACGAGTGCTACGACGGCCTCGGTGCATAAACATTCCTGAAAAAGCACAAGTATGGAGGTGGTCGAGGACGAAATATGGCGTCTTGTCCCAAAAAAAATATACCTCGCGCTGGGCGTCTGAGAAACCGGGCGCGTAAAGCAAGCAGCGCATCGCGCTCGACTGCTGCGGTTTCCCTCCAAGTTGACCCTGTCTGATGAGCGTGATTTACTGACCTAAAATTGGTACAAGTGCCATGAGTGGCATGACCGCGGGGACATCGTCGGCAATGGCGCATGCCGCACTGGAAGCGTTGCTTGCATTGGCCGATCCTGTGCGTCTCGCGATCCTGATCGCGGGCGTGCTGGTGGGCCTGGTCCTCGGTGTGATCCCCGGCTTGGGCGGCGTGGTCGGACTGACGTTGCTCATTCCCTTCACTTACAAGCTCGACACGTATTCGGCGTTCGCCCTGCTGCTCGGCATGGCGGCCGTGACGACCATTTCCGATCTCATCCCGGCGGTGCTGTTCGGCGTGCCCGGCAGCGTCGGCGCGGCGGCGACCGTGATCGACGGCCACGCGCTGGCGAAGCAGGGGCAGGCCGGTCGGGCCCTCGGGGCGGGCTATACCGCCGCACTGATCGGTGGCGTGCTCGGCGCGCTGCTGCTCGCCGCCGTCATTCCGCTCATCCGTCCGTTTGTTCTGTATATCGGCTCGCCCGAGCTGTTGAGCTTCAGCATCTTCGGCATGTCGATGGTTGCCGTGCTCAGCGGGCGGGCGCCGCTCAAAGGATTCGCCGGCGCTGGTCTCGGCATCATGCTTGCGATGATCGGTTCGGGATCGCCGACGGGCAACGAGCGCTGGACCTTCGGGACCATCTATCTGTGGGACCACTTGCCGCTCATCCCGTTCACGCTCGGGCTTTTCGCGATGCCGGAGCTCGCCGAGATGGCGATCCTGCGCACCAGCATCGCGCGCAATCCGAAGAACCTTGATTTCTCTGTGGCGGCGCAGTGGCAGGGCGCGCGCGACGCGCTGCGCCACTGGTGGCTTGTTCTGCGCTGCGGCTGGCTCGGCGCGCTGCTCGGCACCGTACCGGGGCTCGGCGCCGCCTCCATCGACTGGATCGCCTACGGACACGCCGTCCGCAGCGAGAAGAACGGCAGGTTCGGCGAGGGCGACATTCGCGGTGTGATCGCGCCCGAGGCGTCCAACAATTCGAAGGAAGGCGGTCATCTGGTCACGACCATCGCTTTCGGCGTGCCGTCGGGCGTGTCGATGGCGGTCCTGCTCAGCGCGTTCCTGCTGCACGGCCTCGTGCCCGGTCCCGACATGCTGACCAAGCACCTCGACGTCACGTTCCTCATCATGTGGAGTCTGACGATCGCGCACGTGATCGGCGGCGCGATCTGTCTCGCCGCGAGCGGAGCCTTCGCCCGTCTCGCGCTGGTGCCCGCCGGCAAGCTGGTGCCGATCATCCTGGCCTTGATGTTCCTCAGTGCCTTCCAAGGGTCGCAAAGCTGGGGCGATCTCTATTCGCTGGTCTTTTTCGGCGCTGTCGGCTGGGTGATGAAGCAATTCCACTGGCCGCGGCCGCCGCTGATGCTCGGTTTCGTGCTCGGGTCGGTGTTCGAGCGCAACTACTTCATCTCGACCGAGATCTATGGCTGGCACTGGCTGCTGCGGCCCGGCGTCCTGGTCATCCTTGCCGTGACACTATGGGTCGTTGCGCGGCCGCTGCGCGACAATGTCGTCGATATCGCGCGCACGTTTCGCCGCAATCACGGCATCCGTGCGCGCTTCACCTCGTCGGCTGCGTTCAATGCTCTCATCCTGTTCGTTGCGGCGGCGGCCCTCTGGCAAGCGAGCGAATGGCCGTGGCAGGCCCGGCTGGTGCCGGCGACCGCGGTCTATCTGGTGCTGGTGGCTGCGACGCTGAATCTCGCGATAGAGGTGTTTTTCGTCAGGAGCGAAGATGACGAGCCGGCGCATGGCATGGACAGCAGGTTGGCCGCGCCTGTCCCGCTCGCGGCGAGCCTGCGTCACTTCGGCTGGATGGTCTGCTTCCTGATCGTCGCTTACGGCATCGGCCTGCTGCCGGCGCTGTTCCTGCTCATTCTCCTGCACAGCCGGCTCGAATTCCGGCAGCGCTGGCAGACCGCTATCATCTCAGCTGTGCTGGTCACCGCAGTGTCGTGGCTGGTCTTTGACCGCATCTTCGCGGTCGTCTGGCCGCCATCCCTGTTGGGAGACCTCATGTCCGGCAACGGTCCGAATTTTGCATTTGGATGAAGCGTGACAGACGAGTGACCCCCGACTGGAAGGAAACCGAATCATGTCGAAACTAGCCGCCAAAGCCGCCGTTGCCGCCGTCTTCTGCCTCGCAGCGCTGCCCTGCACGCCCGCCAGCGCCGAAGATGTTGCTTCCTTCTATCACGGCAACACCGTGCACATGGTGGTCGGGTTCAGCCCGGGCGGGGGTTACGATCTTTATGCGCGGGTCGTGGCGAAGTACATCGGCAAGCACATTCCCGGCGAGCCGACCGTTGTCACGCAGAATATGGCCGGAGCGGGATCGCTGCGCGCGGCGATGTATCTCTATTCGGTCGCGCCCAAGGACGGCACCGCGATCGGCATGTTCTCGCGCGGCATGCCGCTGTCGCCGCTGTTCAAGCTGCCCGGCGCCACCTTCGACCCGGCCAAGTTCACCTGGCTCGGCAGCGTCGCCAAGGACACGATCACCTGCATTTCGTGGAAGACCTCGGCGGTGAAGAGTTGGCCGGATCTCTTCAAGAACGAATACAAGGCCGGCGGCGAGGGCAAGGGTGCGGATCCGGACGTCTACGCCACGCTCATCAAGAATTCACTGGGCGCCAAGGTCAAATTGGTGACCGGTTATCCCGGCAGTTCGAACATCTCACTGGCGATGGAGCGTGGTGAAGTCGACGGCATGTGCGGCATCTCCTACAGCACGCTGGCGAGCAAGCACGCCGACTGGCTGAAGAACAAGGACGTCAATATCCTCGTGCAAGGCGCGCTCGAGCCCGATCCGGCTTTGCCCAAGGTGCCGTTCATGCTCGACCTCGCGAAATCAAAAGAGCAGAAGCAGATTCTTCAGCTCACTCTGGCGCCGCAGGCGATGGCGCGGCCGTTCGTCGCGCCGCCGGGTGTGCCCGCCGATCGCGCCAAGGCCTTGCAGACCGCCTTCATGGAGACGATGAAGGACCCCGACTTCCTCGCCGAAGCCAAGAAATTGCATCTCGACGTGTCGCCAATGAGCGGCGCGCAGCTCGCCGATCTGCTTAAGAGGTTGTACGCGACACCGGCGCCGCTGGTGCAGGAGGCGCGCAGCGCGCTGGGCTACTAAGCGCGCGCGGGACTTCAGCGAACAAGGCGTTCTTCGGCAATTCCATCAGGCGATGGCAAGGGAGCCGCCGTCCATGCGCCGAGGCGCAAAAAAGTAGGCATGTCACACGTAGCCGCATGACCGTGAGCGAAGACCAGGAACCCGCCGCGTATGTCGGGCCGATCGGCGCCTCCTTGCCGCGGATCGAAGATCTGCCGCTGCTGACCGGCAAAGGGCGCTATCTCGACGACATCCGCATGCCGGGCGTGCGCCATGTCGCTGTGGTGCGCAGTGGCATGGCGCATGCGGTCCTCCGCGCCGTTGAGACGCGCGCGGCCGCCGGCGTTCCCGGCGTACAGGCTGTCTTCACGATTGCCGATCTGATGCCAATGCTGCGCAGCGCCCGCATGCCGCTCGGCGCGATGGGCGCGGGCAAGCAGGGCACCAACACGCCCTTCGTGCTGGCGCGCGACGAGGTGGCCTATGTCGGCGAGCCAATCGCGCTGGTGGTCGCGGAGAGCCGCTATTGCGCCGAGGACGCCGCCGCGCTCATCGAGGTCGAGTACGAAGCGCTTGAAGCGGTGCATGATGCGCGTTCGGCGATTCTGCCCGGCTCCCCCTGCGCCCGCCGCGAACTTTCGTCGAACGTGCTCGACACGATGAAGGTCGGCTACGGGGAGGTCGACGCTGCCTTCGACAGGGCAGCGCACGTCTTCGCCGACGAACTGCTGCAGCATCGCGGCTGCGGCCAGGCGATGGAAGGCCGTGGCGTCCTCGTCGAGCCCCGCGCCGCCGACGGTAGTCTCTGCGTCTGGTCGTCGACGCAGATGCCGAACGATCTACACAATATGCTTGCGGAGGCGCTCGGCCTCGACGACGGCCTCTTACGCGTGATCACGCCGGACGTAGGCGGCGGCTTCGGCCCGAAGTATTGCATCTATCCTGAAGAGATCGCGGTCGCGGCGGCGGCGCGGCTACTCGGCGTGCCGCTGAAATGGACCGAGGATCGACGCGAAAGCTTCCTGAGCGCGGTGCAGGAGCGCGACCAATATTGGAGCCTGGAGGTTGCGGTCGACGCCGAGGCGCGGCTACTCGGCATTCGCGGGCGTCTGCTGCACGACCAGGGTGCCTATGCGCCGAAGCCGGTGAACCTTCCCTACAATTCCGCGACCGCAATGACGGGCCCTTACGTCGTGCCGGCCTATGCCATGGATGTGGTCGTCGCGCACACCAACAAGGTGCCGGTCTCGTCGGTGCGTGGCGCCGGCTATCCGCAGGCTGTCTTTGCCATGGAGCGGATGCTGGATCTCGTGGCAACCAGGCTCGGGCTCGACCGCGCCGAGGTGCTGCGACGCAATCTCATCCCGCCCGAGAAGATGCCGTACGAAAAGTCGCTCAAGGTGCGCTCCGGCGCCGGCATCGTCTACGATAGCGGCGACTATGTCGGAGCGCAGGCGAAGACGCTCGCGGCAGCCGACTGGGATGGCTTCCCCGCGCGCAAGGCCGCGGCGCTGGCGCAAGGGCGCTACATCGGCATCGGTCTTGCGAATGCGGTGAAGGGCACTGGCCGCGGTCCGTTCGAAAGCGGCACGGTCAAGGTGAGCGCGTCGGGTCAGGTGACGATTTTCACCGGCGCGGTGGCGATGGGGCAGGGGCTTGCCAGCGCGCTGGCGCAGATCGCCGCGCAGGAGCTCGGCGTTTCTCCTGACCGGATCAACGTCGTCGCGGGCGACACGGCGACCTCGCCTCTAGGGCTGGGCGGCTTCGCCAGCAGGCAGCTCGTGACGGCGGGCTCGTCGGTGCATCTCGCAGCGAAGGCCGTCTCGGCGAAAGCGAAGCGCCTTGCCAGTCATCTCATGGATATAGACGAGGCCGCGCTCGATCTTGTCGACGGGCGGGTTTCCGTGCGCGGCGGCAACAACAGCGTCTCGCTCGGCGAGCTCGCCGGCATTCTGCGCGGCGCGCCGGGCTACGGCTTTCCCGCCGATCTCGAGCCGGGCCTCTCCGCCGCCATGCACTGGCGCAGCGATGCGCTGGCTTACGCCAATGCCTGCCACGTCGTCGAGGTCGAGGTCGATGTCGCGCTGTGTCATGTTCGTATCGAACGTTACGTCGCCTTCCACGATTCCGGGCGGCGCATCAATCCGATGATCGTCGATGGCCAGGTCGTCGGCGGTATCGTGCACGGCATCGGCAACGCGCTCTACGAGCTGATGGCCTATGACGAGGCGGCGCAGCCGCTGACGACGACCTTGGCCGACTACCTGTTGCCGACCGCGGCGGTGGTGCCGGAGATCGAGCGTCTCTACGAAGAGACGCCGTCGCCGATCAATCCGCTTGGCGCCAAGGGCGTCGGCGAAGCCGGGACGATCCCGGCCGCCGCCGCCATTCTCTCTGCCGTCGAGGATGCGCTCTCCCCGTTCGCTATCCGCATCTCGCGCACGCCGATGACGCCGGACGTGTTGTTCGAGGTCATCCGAAGCACGCTAGCGAAATCCGATTTCGACATCTAGGAAGTGACCCAATGAGCAAACTGAGCCTGACGCTAGCCTGCGGCAACTATGAAATCGTGCGCGCCCTCAAGGAAGGCGCCGTGCAGCCGGAGGGGATCGACCTCAACATCCTCACCGACATGGATTCGACCACGCGCCATTGGCGCTTCCTGCGTCAGGAGCAATTCGACGTCGCCGAGGTGTCGATCTCGTCCTATATCGTGTCGCGCGACCGTGGGATGCCCTTTCGTTCCATCCCGGTGTTTCTGCATCGCCGCTTTCGTCACGGCTTCATCTTCATCAACACCACGAAGGGCATCACCAAGCCGACCGATCTCATTGGCCGTCGCGTCGGCGTGAAGTCGTACCAGGTGAGCGCCATCCTGTGGCTGCGCGGCATGCTCGAGCACGAGTACGGCGTGCCGCACAAATCGATTGAATGGTTCTCCGAGCTTGACGAGGATGTCGAGTTCACGCCGCCGGAAGGCCTGCGGCTGACCAAGATTGCGGACGACAAGTCGATCGAGACGATGCTGGCCGAAGGCGAGATCGACGCGCTGCTGCACCCGGACATAATCGATCCGATCCTCGACAAGGATCCGCGCGTCGGCCTTCTCTTTCCCGACTACAAGGCGGAAGAGATCGCCTATTACAAGAAGACGGGCATCTTCCCGATCATGCACACGATGGGATTCAAGGCCGAGCTGGTCGAGCGCTATCCATGGATCGTGCCGAACCTCTACAAGGCCTTCGAGGAGGCGAAGGCGATCGCGATAAAGCGGCTGTTCAATCCGCGCGTTGTGCCGCTGGCCTGGTACCAGAACGCGTGGGAGGAGCAGGAGGAAGTGCTCGGCAAGGATCCGTGGCAGTACGGGATGACGCCGCTCAACGTCAAGAACCTGGAGACCGTGGTCGGCTATTGGCACGAGCAAGGCCTGATCAAGCGCCGCATTCCGCTCGACGAACTGTTCCTCAGCGTCTCGGAAGGCCGCAAACGCGGCCATTTCCGCGCCTAAGTGTCGTGTCTGAGGAGGTTCATCCAGGCTAACGGCAAGCTCACCCTCGCCCGCGGGCCGCTACCAGCGAGAATGTCCCGAAGAGCTCATCCATCTCGATATGAGTAAGCTCGTCCGTGACGTGTCGGCCCAGCACGGCTGGGCGAAGTACTCGATGTTGAACCTACTTGATAGCGATCCCGGCCTTTGCGACGACCTCGCGCCACATCACGGTTTCGTCGGTCATACGCTTCTGAAGCATGGCGGCGCCATCGGCGGCGACCTCAACCCCGGCGGTGCGAAGACGCTCGCGGATGTCGGGCGCGGTCAGCGCGTCGATTGCGGCGCGTTCGAGCCCGGCGCGGATTGGCGCGGGCGTTGCGCTCGGCGCAAGGAGGGCGAACCAGGCGCTGGTATCGAAGCCTGGCAGTCCAGACTCCGCGAGCGTTGGAACATCGGGCAACTGCGGCGCACGCTGTGATGTAGTGACGGCAAGCGCGCGGAGCTTGCCCGATCGGATAAACTGGAGGACCGAGGGCAGGTTGTCGAACATGATCTGCACCTGCGCCGACAGCAGGTCCTGAACGGCGGGCGCGCTGCCCTTATAGGGCACATGCAGAATGTCGACCCGAGCGCGCTGCTTGAAAAGTTCTCCGGTCATCTGCCCGTTGGAGCCCACGCCTTGGGAGGCGTACGAAAGGCGCCCGGGTTTGGACTTCGCGAGAGCAATCAAGGAGGTTACGTCGGCCACAGGAAGCGATTGGTTGACGACAAGCACATTTGCGACCACTCCGGTACGCGTAATCGGTGCAAGATCGCGTGAGACGTCGTAGGACAGTTTTGGGTAGAATAGAGGGTTAATTGTAAGCGCGCTCGATGCCACAGCCAGGAGAGTATGGCCATCAGGCGTCGAGCTGGTCACCGCGTTTACACCGATGCCGCCATTGGCGCCCGGCTTGTTCTCGACAATGACAGGCTTATCCCAGCGCTCATGAAGCTTCTGCGCGAGAATACGGGCTATGATGTCGCTGGTACCTCCGGCCTGATACGGCGAGACGATTGCTACGGTTCGCGAAGGAAAACCGCTGGCTTGAATCGACGCTTGGGCGTTGGCGGGACCTCCTCCAAGAGGCGCGCCAAGGCCGAGGGCGGCCAAGCCACCGAGAAATGCGCGTCGGCCGATGGCAACATCGATGTCGACGGCTCCGCTACCAGGGCAGAACCGCGAAGAGTGTCGATCATCGCTCATCCTCTCATCTCCGTTCTCACATTACCTTATCGGCTGATGTCTGAAGCCCCTCTGATATCTTAGTGGGCATCGCGTTCGTCGGTGTACCAGTCGGGCTTGTGCGGATAGTGCGGGCCGTCATAGATCTCGACGACCACGGTGTCCTCGCGGGCGATGGCCGGGCCATGCACGTGCCCTTTGGGATTGCAGTAGAAGCTGCCGGGCGTGAGCGTGACGCCAGTTGATGTGTATTCATATTTGCCTTGCAGGCAGAACATGAATTGGTTTGAGGCGTGATAGTGCGGGGCAGGGATGCCGGAGCCTTTGTCGAACCTGATGAGCGCTATCGAGGCGCCGGTGTCGTCGTTGCGCCATAGCATCTTCTCGTGCACGCCTTCGAGCGATTTTGCCCGCCATGGCATGCCTTCTGACTGGATCAGAATTTCCTGCAGATCGGGGGCGCCTTCGGGAAGCTGTGTCATGAAAGTCTCGCTGTTTTACTGTTGCGTCCAGGATACAAGACGTGCGCCGAACACGTGCTCGGCATTGGTCTTACGAATTTTGAATGTCTGCTCGCGGGTGAGGTGGCCGAGGTCGTGGTCGGCCGATGCTGCTCCCATCGGGAAGGGCCAGTCGCTGCCGAGCAGAATGCGGTCGTCGCCGACGATTTCGATGACCGCAGCAAGAAACGCAGGCGAATGGACAATGCTGTCGACAAAAAAGCGTCGAATTGCGTCGCGCGGCTCAAGCGGGAGCGGTGGAATGCCGGGTCGGTTCGTCGTCGCGCCCAGTTGCCAGCGCCCGCACAGAGCGGCGATACAGCCGCCGCCATGCGCCAGGATGATTTTGAGGTCGGGGAAGCGGTGCATCACGCCGGCAAAGACGAGATTGGCTGCGGCAATCGTGGTTTCGACTGGATTACCCAGGAGGTTAGTCAGGTAAAACGGATCAAGCCGCGGGTCTGGCGACGAGCCAGGATGAATAAAGAGCGGCAGCTTTTTGTCGCTTAACGTCTGCCACAACGAATCGTATTGCTCGGAGGCATAAGACAGCGGTCCGAGCTCGGTGCCGGCCACGGCGCCGGCCCACTGGCCGTCGAGGTTGGCCGCAATTCTGGCCGCGAGCTCGGGCTCTTCGACAGGCAGATAGGCGAATGGGCGCAGCGGCGTATGCGTATGGCAGGCGGCGAGAAGGCTGTCGTTGACGAGATGCGTGTAGCTTAGGCGATCCGCGGATGAGAGATCGGGACGAAACAGCGGTGGGGGCACCGACACCACGGCGCCGTCCAGCCCGTCGCGCTCGACGCGGTCCACCAGCGCATTGATGTTGGCCAGCGGATGCAGCGGCACGCCATGCGAACAGATATGCAGCGTCTTCGAGGCCGTCTTCATGCCGAACCGGCCCTTCTCGGCCGCGGCGATGATCGCCAGAGGGATGACGTGAGTGTGGACGTCCCACCCTCCCAATGCGGCTGCTTTCTGCATCCTCGTCCGCCTCACACAATTACATTCATGTCGCGGTCCAAGTGACCGATTTCATCTCGACCAGCCGGGACAAGTAGGTGACATTCGACCTATTGGTCAGTTGGTGTACTTCGCGCATATCATTGATAAACACGTAAGTACCGGCCGGCTCTTCAGTGGCCATCTTGCGGCCGGAGATCGTCTCAATTTCATTGGACCCGCCGCTCAGCGAGATGACGAGATAGGGATGGTAGTGAATGTGAAACCCAAGCGTTTCGCCAGGCTCCAGCTTTACCTCCCACATTCGAACAAATTCGTTCTCAAGCAGGATGCTGTCGCCGATGGCGCGAAGCTTGATGCCGCGATCGGCAGCGGTCTTTAACCAGTATTTATCGTCCATGGCTGGGCTCCGGCCTAAGGAATAACGGCGATCGCGTTGATCTCGATCAGGTAGTCAGGTGACGTCATCTTATTGATCTCGACCATGGTCGATGCCGGCAATGGCTCCTTGAA
>Ga0134128_10011608_pt1 | contig 10524 bp, 8 predicted proteins | sample KB31754_FD_96462 | JGI IMG/M metagenome (GOLD analysis project Ga0134128, IMG submission 96462) | Terrestrial soil microbial communities with excess Nitrogen fertilizer from Kellogg Biological Station, Michigan, USA - KB3-175-4 | ecosystem: Environmental > Terrestrial > Soil > Unclassified ...
GAGGCTGTAGCCAAGCCCGCGCATCGCGATGAATGTGATCAGTAACGACAGCGGCAGCGCGACTACCGGAATCAACGTGTCCGTCACACGGCCAAGGAAAGCAAAGATCACGATCACAACCAGCACAAACGCGATCACCAGCGTCATCTGCACGTCAGCGACTGAGTGGACAATGTTTGCCGAGCGATCGTAGATCGGTTGGATCCTGATCGAGCCCGGCAACTCATTCGCGATCTGGGGCAGGACCGCGTGGATCGATTTCGATACCTCGACTGCGTTGGCTCCAGCGCGGCGGTTAACGGCCACGATCACTGTCGCAGTCGGCACTTCATTCCCGCGAACCCAGAAACGCATGCTGACTCTTTCGTCCTGCACCGACTCTTTAACAGTCGCGACGTCGCGGAGGTACACCGGCGCGTTATTGGTGCCGCCGACAATCAGGTTTTCATACTGTGCGGCGCTCTCGAGCTGGCCCTGCGGACGCAGAATTGCCGTTCGTGTCGAACTATCCAACTGGCCGGCGCCCGTGTAGCTGGTACCGGCTTTAATCGCGGCACTGAGGTCGTCAATCGAGATACCGCGCGCCCATAGCGCTGATGGGTTGGCCTTGATACGAATGGCCGATTTCGTGCCGTAAACGTTGACCTGCGAAACGCCGGGCAGAATGCTGAGTCGCTGGCCCACCTGCGTGCTCGCGAAGTCGTAAAGTTGTCCGGGCGTGACCGAATCGCTGACCATCGCGATGTACATGATCGGCTGGTCGTTGGGATTCGTCTTTGAATAAGTCGGTGGCGATGGAAGGTCAGCCGGCAAACTGCCGGTTGCCTGCGAGATTGCTGTTTGCACATCCGTCGCGGCGGCATCGATGCTCTTGTCGAGTGCAAACTGAAGCGTGAACGACGCGACGCCCTGCGTGCTGCGTGAAGTCACGACCTCGAGCCCGTTGATCTGCATGAACTGGCGCTCGAGTGGCGTGGCGATGTTGTTCGCGATCGTGTCGGGACTCGCGCCCGGATAACCGACCGTCACCTGAATCACCGGATAGTCGACCGCCGGCAGGTCGTTCACGGGAAGCTGAAAGTACGCCAGCACTCCGAAAAGGATCACCGAGAGCGTCAGGACCGCGGTCATTACCGGCCGCCGTATAAATGGTTCAGAGAGATTCATTACTTCGTTTCACTTGCAGATGCGGTGGCCGGGTTATTTCCCTGTTTTGGTTGTTCGATGACGACCTTGCCCTTGGGTGTGACACCGAGCTGGCCATTGATCACGACCTGTTCGCCCGCTGCGACGCCTTTCTCAACCACGATCAGATCGCCTTGGCGTTGGCCCAGCGAAACGGTGCGTTGTTCGGCCGTCATATCCGGTTTGATCACGTAAATGTAGGAACCAGCCGCGGACATTTGCGGCGCCGACGCTGGGACGAGTACCGCGCCCTGAATCGTTCCCAGCAACAGACGAATGTTCACAAAGCGACCGGGCCAAAACCTGTGATCGGGATTTGGAAGCGTCGCGCGCAACGTTACTTGCCCGGTTTCAGTCTGCACGGAGTTGTCGATGAAGGTGAGTCGCCCTGAGACCGCATCACCCGGCGAATCGGGCAGGCGGACTTCAGCGCTCAAGGTGCCCGCGCGCATCTGGTCCTGCACGGCACTCAGGTTGTTTTGCGAGATCGTGAAGTCTGCATAGATCGGATCGAGACGCTCGATCACGAGCAGTGCGTTATTGGAGACCGCGGTCGATTCTCTGTTGCCTTGCGCGCCCGGATTGACGACGTTTCCGATGTCGACCAGGCGTTGTCCAGCACGCCCGTCGATGGGTGAGTGGATGAAGCAGTAACTGAGCTGCACCTTCGCCGTGTCGATGGCTGCCTTGTCGACTTTGATCGTCTCGTCCGCACTGCGCACCGCGGCGCGCGCCGCTTCGCTGTTGGCTTTCAGCCTGTCATAGTCGGCGCGAAACTGGCCGTATTGCTCGGTGGGTACGACGCCCTGCTCGACCAGCTTTCCGTATCGCTCGACTTGCGCGCGGCCCCAGTTCTCCTGCGCGATTTCGCGCGCCAGATTCGCTTCGGCCTGTTTTTTCGCAGCGACATCTTTGGCCAGATTCGCCTCCGCTTGTCTGACATTCGCTTCGAACGGGCGCGGGTCGATCGTAAAGAGCAGCTGCCCCTTCTTGATGTTCGCCCCGTCGGTAAAGTTAATCTGCGTGATGCGTCCGGACACCTGTGGCTGGATTGAAACAGTCTCACGTGCGACGATCTTGCCGAGCGCGTCCATGTAATTTGAAACGTCTTGCGAGACTGCCGTGGAAACGACAACCGGGGCCGGGGGACGTTCGAAGTTTTGCTGGGCCTTGTTTACACAACTCGGGAGAATGACGCAGAGTCCACCGATGGCCAGGAGTATTCCCAGTCGATAAGACACGCTCTGCTTGGATTTCATAGAGTTCGATTCCTTGCTCACAACCGCTGAATTTCGGGTTTGATTGGGTACGATATCGCGCGCCTTTTTGTTGCGCCTGCCGCCGCCCTCCGGGAAGCGCTCCTCCATTGTGCCATTAGAGCGACAGAATACTAAGCGGGGTCAAATACGGGTGTGTTAAGTGGACGTAAAAATTTGTTAAGAATTGTGAACTGCGCAGTTCGCTCTGCGCTTCATGGCTCGATTTTCGCTTGTCAATTCACACGTGAGCAGACCGTCGCAAGAAATCCAAACTCTCAAGGTAAACGGCCGGCGCGTCCAGGTTTCCAATCTCGATAAGGTACTGTATCCGGGGAAGAAGTTTACAAAGGCGGCCGTAATCGATTACTACGTTCGCATTTCGAAATATCTCCTCCCGCACCTCCGCAATCGTCCGGTTACATTAAAGCGGTTTCCAGACGGCGTATTTGGTGAGTTCTACTATGAAAAGGATGCGCCGGCATTTACGCCATCCTGGGTAAAGACTGTGCCCGTACCGCGCCGCGAAACGCCCGGCTCTGATATTCGATACATACTTATTAACGATGAAGCGACCTTGGTCTGGACGGCAAATCTCGCCAGCCTCGAACTTCATCCCTTCATGCACCTGGCAACGCACCTGGACCGGCCGACTTCAATAGTTTTCGACTGCGATCCGGGCGAAGGCGCTGACATCCTGGACTGTGCACGAGTCGCTCTGATGCTGCGCGACGTGCTTCATGGTCTGGGTCTCGAATCGTATGTGAAAGTCTCCGGATCGAAGGGATTGCAAGTTTACGTTCCGCTCAATACCAAGGTGACATACGACGAAACCCAACCACTCGCAAAAGGAATCGCGCAACTCCTGGCCCAACAAGAACCAAAACGGATCGTTTGGCAAATGCCCAAACGGATGCGAGCGAAAAAAGTGTTTATCGACTGGAGCCAAAACGCGGATTATAAAACTACCGTGAGTGTCTATTCGTTGCGCGCGAAGACTCACCGTCCTTACGTATCGCTGCCGGTAACCTGGTCCGAACTGTCCGACGCTCTAAATAATAAGGATGCAGAAGTCCTTTTCTTTACATTGGAAGAAGCGCTCGAGCGTGTTAAGAAATCAGGTGACCTCTTCAAACCGGTGCTCACAAAAAAGCAAACATTGCCTGCGGAAGTGAAGCAGTTCTTCGAGCAGCAACAGAGGCGGAAAGCGAAGAGCAGCGAATCTCTCAGAACGTATGCCGCCAAGCGCGATTTCACAAAGACGGCTGAACCGAAGCCCGCCGTGGCTCGACGCAGCGCGCAAGGCGGCAGGCGCCGCTTTGTTATTCAGAAACACGCTGCCAGTCATTTGCATTATGACTTTCGCCTGGAGATGCACGAGGTGCTGAAGTCGTGGTCCGTTCCGAAAGGTCCGCCATTCAAAAAAGACGAAAAGCGGCTCGCGATGCCGACCGAGGATCATCCGATTGAATATCTCGACTTCGAAGGCATTATTCCGAAAGGACAGTATGGTGGCGGGACGGTGATGGTGTGGGACATCGGCACGTATGAGTTGATCGAAGGCAACTATTACAAAGGATTTCTGCGGTTTTATCTGAACGGTACAAAATTAAAAGGCGAATGGACTCTCGATCGCTTCGCAACCGCCAAAGCTGAAAGGGACAACCGGGACAAATGGCAATTAATCAAGAGTCAGAAGAATACTCGCGCGATATCGAAAGCGCGTGACGATCAATCCGCATTAACAAAGCGAGGCATGACCGAGATCGCGGAAGCTGCAGACGCCGTGTGGCAGAGTAATCGAAGGTGATGGTTGATCTACGACAACTGCCGAACGCGCGAATGGATTTTGTGAAGCCGATGCTCGCGAAGCCGGTCAAGAAGTTGCCGTCAGGCCGCAACTGGCTCTACGAGTTGAAGCTCGATGGTTATCGCGTGCTGGTGATGAAAGAGCGCGGCGTTGTCACGCTGTTTTCCCGACGTGGAAACAACCTCAACAACGCATTTCCACGCATAGCGGCCTCGTTCTCATTTCTGACGGACAACACGATACTCGACGGCGAACTAGTCGTGCTGGATGAAAGCGGCAAACCTTCATTTGCTGCGTTGCAGAAGCAAAAGTTCAGACCGGAGGCCCTCCACTTCTATGCTTTCGATTTGATTGCGTACAAAGGTAAGGACTTACGTAAGCTGCCACTGGTCGATCGCCGCATGGTGTTGGAAAAATCTGCCTTGACGCGGATGCGCGAACCTGTTCGGTTGTCTTCTGTTTTTCCGACGAGTGCGAGTCGATTGATCGCGGCTGCCAGGAAGAGCGGGCTTGAAGGCGTAGTCGCAAAACGCGGGGACAGTAGATACGAAAGCGGGGAACGAAGTGGCGCCTGGGTAAAGTACAAGACGAACAAAGGACAGGAGCTTGTGATCGGTGGTTACAAGCCAGGCAGTAATGGGTTCGAGTACCTGCTTGTCGGTTATTACGACGGCAGAGATCTAATCTTCATTGCCAAAATCAGAAATGGATTTACACCGGCGATACGCCGCGATGTCGCTCGACGTTTCGCGGGTCTGCGAACGTCGCAATGCCCTTTCGCAAATCTTCCTGAACCAGCAAGTGCACGCCGCGGCGAGGCGATAACCGCGGAAGTCATGAAAACCCTACAGTGGCTTAAACCAAAGCTCGTGGCGCAAGTCGAATTCACGGAGTGGACGAAAGGCAATCATCTGCGACACTCACGGTTTATCGAGTTGCGTGATGACAAAGATGCGTCGGAGGTTGTGAAGGAGTTTTGAAGACTCGGCTTCATACGAGTCCTTGACTTTGTCAGACGTCGAAGGCAATTTCAACTGCGAATGTTCTTCAAGCGCTCCATGCTGTCTGCTGACGCAACGCGGCGGCGAAGGAGGCGCTCCGACGACGGGAAACGGGGATGCGGACGCCGCTCTCCAGAACCGCGACGGGTGAACCCGCGCGGGTGCGGCTTAACTCGCGGACCTTGTCGAGACGAACGAGCGCGCGCCGGTGGACACGAACAAATCCGCTTTGATGCACACGTTTCTCCAGCAACTGAAGTGACTCACGCAGAAAATAACTACGCGTGCCCACCCATAACTGCGAGTAATTTCCTGCTGCTTCGATCCAATCGATCTCGTTTAGGTGCAACACCGTGGCGCCCCGTGGAGTCGTAACCAGGATGGTCTCGTTTCGCGGCGCGCCGCCCGAGCGCAAACGCTTCAGCAAACGCTTCATCGTTGCCGCAAAACGCGCTTCGCTGACAGGCTTCACCAGATAGTCGAGCGCTTCGGTTTCGAAGGCTTTGATCGCAAACTGATCGAACGCAGTGAGAAACACTACTGCCGGCATGCGCTCCACCGTGCGCCGCTTGATGACTTCGAAGCCGTCGATGCCCGGCATTTGAATGTCGAGGAACACAACGTCAGCGGCGAGGTTTTCGAGTGCGGCAAGGACTTCCGCGCCGTTGCGACATTCTCCTGCCACAGTGAACTCCGGAAACTTTGCGAGCAGTTGTCGAACGCCGCGACGAGCCGCGGGTTCGTCGTCTGCGATCAACGCTTTCCATCTAGCTTTCATCGTCTGACTCCGGACGCAGCTCACGATACGGCACGCGCAGGATTGCAATTGTACCGCCTTCGGCGCGCGGCACGATCTCCAACGACGCGTCGTCATTATAAAGCGCACGCAAACGCTCGCGCGTATTGTCGATGCCGTGACCCGGCGGTATCGGCGCTGCCGGATCGATGCTGACGCCATCGTTAATGACGATGATCTCCAACACGTCGCCAGAACGTTCCGCAGTGACAAGCAGAAGACCAGCGTCTGAGTCTTTCGCGATCCCGTGGCGAATCGCATTCTCGACGAGGTGCTGCAACGAGAAACTCGGAACAGCCGCAGTGAGCAGTGCGTCGGGTAATCTGAACTCCGGTCGCAGACGATCCGAGAAGCGTGCCTGCTCGATGGCTACGTATTGCCTGACGAGATCGAGTTCCTCTCCGAGCGTGACTTCGTTCGCCTGGTGCCGCGAGAGTGTGCGGCGCAAAAGCTCGCTCAGGTGCTCGACGATACTCACGGCGCCCTCGCGATCGTTGTCGCGCACAAGCACAGTAATCGTGTTGAGTGTGTTGAAAAGAAAGTGAGGATTGAGTTGCGCCTGCAACGCGGCGAACCGGGCGCCGGAGAGTTGCTCGGAAAGTCGCGCTATTTGCACTTCACGCTCGCGCGCGTCGATGAAGTAACGCGTCGCATGCTCGATGCCGACGACGCAGAGATAAACCGCGACACCGAAAGGCAACGTGATAAAGATCCAACTCAGCCACTCAACACCGGTGCGCAGCCAAAACTGGCCCAGCCCGTTATGCATTGCCTGGTGGTAAAGCTGCGGTGCGAACAGTCGAACCAACAACATCCGCAACACCTGGCCACACGTCGCCCAGGCGACGCAAAACATGATCGACATGAAAAGATGAAACAGAATGCGTCGCCATAGTTGCGGGCGCGCGAGCGGCCAGCGCTTCGAGATCGCGAAGACGAAAGGCGTGAGAAACCCGTAGAGCAGCCAGTCACCAAACTCGAACAGCAACTCGCGAAGCGTGGCCGGCTCCCAACCTTGAAGCCATGCCTGTGCTACGCGATTCAGGACAGCAAAGGCGGCTGGAACGATCCAGGCAGCGGAGACGATCATCCATGGACGCAGGCGTCGCACGTGGTCACAGTATCGCTGGACCAGCGCGCGCCGCAATGCCGTTCACGTCACCAGACACGCCGCTCGCGTATTTGTTCTTGCCACAAAAAGGCACACAAGGCACAAAATCAATTGTAAAGGGAGGTGGACCATGAGAACACTTTTCATAGTGGCGTTGATATTCGCGATCGCCTTCACGGCTAACGCTCAGGAGCGCCCGGCTGATGTGGCTGCGATCCGCGCGCACATCGAGAGTATCTTCCAGGCGTTCATCGATGGCGATGAGGACAAGATCTTCGCGACGCACTCCGAAGACTGGCGCGGTTTCCTCGAAGGCTACCCAACACCAATCAAAGGCATCGACGAATACATGCGAGCCAACGGCATCGACTGGCCGCGACCCGCCAACGCACCCAAGTCGAGGTCATATTTTCAACCGGGCACCACGTACAAAATGGACCACTTCGACGTGCATTTCTATGGTCCGGAACTGGCGGTCGCCACATTTTTTGGCGAGTTTCAACGAAAAGACGGCGACACAACGATCACGCTTCGACGTCTTCGCATCATGGACATCTACGGAAAGCGCAACGGTAACTGGATACAAGTGGGATCGTATACGGCGCCAGATCCTGAATGGCGCGCGGCGCAGATGTCGCAGCCAGTGACAATCACGCCGCAGATTCGCCAACGCATACTCGCCGCGCGCGAAGCAGTATGGAAAGCCTGGTTCACAAACGATCGCGCAGCGCTGGAGAAGTTGATTCCGGAAGAGACGATCGCGATCGATAACGCCGGTGAAGGCTGGGCTGATCGAACTGCGGTGCTGGCGGCTGCGAAGCGTTTCGTCGACGGTGGCGGCAAACTCATGCGACTGGAATTTCCGAAGACGGAGATCCAGGTTTACGGCAATACGATCATCATCTACACGACGTATGTTTATGAAACCGAGGTCAACGGGAATCGCTCAACCTCCAGCGGGCGCGCGACCGAGATGTTCGTCAGGCGCGGAAACGATCTCGTGAATGTCGGCTGGCACATGGATTCAGGCAAGTGAGCCGCGAATGATACGGATTTCAAACACCGGATTTGTTATTTGATGCTGATGGTGATCGAATAAGTGCTGCCCTTCGTCCCGTTGCCTTCGACGAGGATGATGTAATCGCCAGTCTCGGGCAGCGTTCCGGTCCAACTGTTGGTGTTGTTGTCCGTCAGCATGGTGGTGGTTTTGGAAGTCATCAACGTAAACCTCACTGCCTTCCGTGGCGCGGTGAGTTGGACGGTCATCAACTGTCCGGCACGAGCGCCGACGATGAGTTGGTCAGGCAACGCTATCGTTACTCTACCCTGGAGTGTTGTTGACGAACTCCCGCGTTTGAACTGCACGCGACGCGTGGCGGGTTTGGTCTCGCCGGTCTCCATGTTAGTTATGGTCGTGCGCGCTTCGTGATACTTCTTGCCGTCGAACTTGAAGATCGTGCTTCCCCTGGTCGCTGCGGTATCACGCGCGTCGACTCTTAGATCGACGTAACCGTTGCTCGTGGTCTTCAGCAGTTCGAGACCGAGACCAGCAGCGTCGTCGAGGATCGACTCGTAACCGCCACCGCTCTGGCGATAAAGATAGATCGTGCAGTTCACCATACCGCACGAACACGAACCCGAAAGTTCCACTTCATACTCGGGCACACCGTCGCGATTCACGTCGACCGCCTCAACGTTCATGTCTTCTTCAGCCTTGCGAGTTCCGCCTTCTTCTTTTTCGATGCAGTCTTTGATGTCGCTGTAGTCGGCGAGGACTTGCTTGAAGAGCTTACTGCGAATTTCCTTTGGCACTTGTTTTTCCTGTGTGTTCACCGTCACAGCGGTAAGCTGAACTTGCTGAGTCAGGTTGGCTGTGATTGACGAACATGCCAGTGCGATGACCAGAACAACAAGCAAAGATACCTTCATTCAGGCGCTCCTCAACCGAAACGGTTATTTAACGGTCAAGGATTCTACAACGTGATCTGTATTTTGTGATCTTAATGAGAACGGTCACTGTATGATCTGGATATCAAGCGATCGAGGGCGTCGTCCACTCTTCTCAAACGCGACTGGAGCAACTCTCGCTCGTCTCCGCAGTCGCCGGAGAGCGCCTCGCAAATGTCCTCGCGTTCTTCATGCAAACGGTTCCAGACAAATCCTTCTTTGCCACCAATGGGTATCTCAGCTAAGGGAATAAGATCGATCATTATTATGCCTCCCTGATAACTAATTGCACACCTCGTGCCATTTCGTTTTCGAGAGATTTGTTGGGATTGGATTGCGAGGAATGCCCCAGTGTCGCGATTTTCCCCACGCGGGAGGGTGAAACTATTCCTCCGACTGCACGTCCTCGAGCTTTTTGAGTCGGTAGCGAAGTTGATCGCGGGAGATGCCGAGGAGTTCGGCGGCGCGTGTCTGGTTGCCGCCGCTGCGCTGGATCGCCTGACGTACGAACGATAGCTCCGCCTCGTCCAGTGAAATCCCTTCACTCGGCAATACAAACTGACTCTGATCAACGCTCCCAAGTGAAGTTTGATCGAGACGCGCCGGTCCGAGCAAGCCGCCCGGCAGGTACTCGGTCGTGATCTGATCCTCGTCTTCGAGAATCAGAGCGCGCTCGATCACGTTGCGCAGTTCGCGCACGTTTCCCGGCCAGTGATACTTCTTGAACACCGCCCTCGCTTCAGCCGAAAGACCTTTGATCTTCTTACGACGCCTGATTCGCGCGCCAATCGTGTCGATATAATATTGCGACAACAAAAGTACATCATCGTCGCGATCTCGCAAGGATGGAATGTCGATCTGAATGATCGACAGACGATAGTACAGGTCGAGACGGAAACGACCGGCTTCACTTTCCGTTTTTAGATCGCGATTCGATGCAGCGAGCACGCGCACGTCCAAGGGGATGTCGCGCAGCCCGCCGACGCGCCGGAACGCTCCCTCCTCCAAAACGCGCAGCAGTTTCGCTTGCAGCGAGAGTTCGAGCTCACCAATCTCGTCGAGCAAAAGCGTGCCGCCTTCAGCCTGCTCAAACAATCCCTCCTTGCGAGCTTTGGCATCCGTGAACGCACCTTTTTCGTAACCAAACAGTTCCGACTCGATGAGCGTGGCCGGCAGTGCCGCGCAGTTCACAGCCACGAAAGGCTTGTCAGCCCGTTGCGATCCGTAGTGAATGGCCTTCGCGACGAGATCCTTGCCTGTTCCCGACTCGCCCTGTAGCAACACGGAAGACACTTCGCTCTCAGCGACTTTTTGAGCGATTGCCAACATTTCCTTCATCGCCGGTGATTCTCCGATGATCTGATCGAAACTGAATTGCTGCGTTCGCTCCCGGCGAATCAAGTTCACTTCTTTGCGAA
>Ga0134128_10011609_pt1 | contig 10524 bp, 9 predicted proteins | sample KB31754_FD_96462 | JGI IMG/M metagenome (GOLD analysis project Ga0134128, IMG submission 96462) | Terrestrial soil microbial communities with excess Nitrogen fertilizer from Kellogg Biological Station, Michigan, USA - KB3-175-4 | ecosystem: Environmental > Terrestrial > Soil > Unclassified ...
GCCGGCAGCCACGGCTACAACCTGACCACGAACGAGGAGCTGAACGCGATCCCGGCGCAGTACCTGTCGTCGAGCCAGGTCCGCGATCAGCCCAATGTCGACTTCCTCGCGGCGCTGGTCGCCAATCCGTTCGCCGGTGGGCTGCTGCCGACCGGCTTCACCGCCGCGACGGTGGCGCGCTCGCAGCTGCTGCGGCCGTTCCCGCAGTTCAACAACGTCCCGATCTACGGCGACGAGGGCACCAGCCAGTACGATTCGGCGCAGATGAAGATCGAGAAGCGGTTCACGCACGGCTACTCGATCATCGGCACCTACACCTTCTCGCACTTCACCGATCGGGTGTTCCGCCTCAACCCGACCGATCCCGGCTTCGAGAACCGCCTGGCGCGGGACGACGTGCCGCACCGCGTCACGACCAGCCTGCTCTACGAGCTGCCGTTCGGGCACGGCCACGCGTGGGGCGGCAACGCCTCCGGCCTCGTCAACGGGCTGATCGGCGGCTGGAGCGTCAACGCCATCGGCCAGTTCCAGAGCGGCCGCCCGCTCGACTTCGAGTCGCGCAACATCTACTTCAACGGCGACCTCAACGCGTTGAAGGCGAAGTACACCAGCGACAGCGACGCGCCGGTGTTCGACATCAGCGGGTTCTACTTCCACGACGCGCTGGTGCAGACCAACGGCGTGGACGACCCGGTGAAGCAGCGCGCCGACACGCGCATCCGCCTGGCCAACAACCTGCGCTACTTCCCGTCGCGCGTGGACGGGCTGCGCAGCCCGTTCCTCAAGCTGTGGGACATCTCGATCGTCAAGCAGGTGCCGCTGAGCGGACGGATGCGCGCGCAGTTCAACATCGAGTTCCTCAACGCGTTCAACGTCGTCGTCTTCAACGACGCGAACACGGACCCGACCAACGCCGATTTCGGCAAGGTGACGAGCCAGAACAATCTGCCGCGCGACATCCAGCTCGCGGCCAAGATCGTCTGGTGATGTGAAGGCGCTGCTGCTGACCGCCCCGGGCACATTCGCGTTCGGTGACGTGGACGCGCCCGGGGTCGGCGCGGCGGACGTGCTGGTCCGGGTCAGCGCGTGCGGCATCTGCGGCAGCGACGTCCACGGCTATCGCGGCGCGACCGGCCGTCGCATCCCGCCGCTGGTCATGGGGCACGAGGCGGCCGGCACCGTCGAACGCGTGGGGGAGTCGGTCGCCCGCGTCGCGCCGGGCGATCGCGTCACGTTCGACTCCACCGTCTACTGCGGCGCCTGCGAGTTCTGCCGCCGCGGCGAGGTCAATCTCTGCGACGCGCGGGTCGTCCTCGGCGTGTCGTGCGGCGACTACCGCCGTCACGGCGCGTTCGCGGAATACGTGAGCGTCCCCGAGCGCATCGTCCATCGCCTGCCCGACGCCATCCCTTTCGAACACGCGGCTCTCATCGAAGCGGTCGCGGTCGCGGTGCACGCGGTCGCGCGACGGCCGCCGTCCGCCGGCGAACGGATCGTCGTCATCGGCTGCGGCACTATCGGGCTGCTCCTGATCCAGGTGCTGCGGGCGCGCGGATGCGGTGCGATCGACGCCGTCGACGTCGATGCGGGACGGCGCGACCTCGCCGTCCGCCTCGGTGCCGCGAGGGCGCTGGCTGACGTCCCCGCGGACGGGGTGGATCACGTCTTCGAGGCGGTCGGCCGCGCCGAGACGGTGGCGGCGGCGATCCGCGCGGTGCGCAAGGGGGGCGCGGTCACTCTGGTCGGCAACCTGGCGCCGGAAGTGCCCCTGCCGCTCCAGTCCGTCGTCACGCGCGAGATCACGCTCTTCGGCTCGTGCGCGTCGCGCGGCGAGTATCCCGAGGCGATCGCGCTGATGGCGTCCGGCGCGGTCGACGTGGCGCCGCTCATCAGCGCGGTCGCGCCGCTCCAAGAGGGAGCCGCCTGGTTCGAACGGCTGCACCGCGGCGAGCGCGGGCTGTTGAAAGTCGTGCTGACGCCGTAACGAGGCGAGGTTGACGTGTTCGATCTGCGTGGAAAGAACGCTGTCGTGACGGGCGCGAGCCGGGGGCTGGGGCGGGCGTTTGCGCTGGCGCTGGCGAAGGCGGGGGCGGACGTCGCGGTGACCAGCCGCGACCGGGACGCGCTGCGCGAGACGTGCGACGAGGTCGAGGCGCTCGGGCGGCGGGCGGTGCCGCTGGCCCCCGATGTGCGCAACCAGCGCAGCATCCATGACATGGCCGCGCTCGCCCAGGCCGCGTTCGCGCAGGTGCACATCCTCGTCAACAACGCCGGCTGTAACGTCCGCAAGCCGGCGCTCGACGTCACGTGGGACGACTGGAATCTCGTGCTCGACACCAACCTGCGGGGCCCGTTCTTCGTGGCGCAGGCTTTCGCGTCCGGAATGATCGCGCGCCGCTACGGGCGGATCGTCAACATCGGCTCGGTGACGTCGGTATTCGGCTATGCGGGGCTCGGCCCGTACGGCGCCAGCCGCGGAGGGATCCGCCAGTTGACGATGAGCCTCGCCGACGACTGGGGTCCGCACGGTGTGACGGTCAACTGCCTGGCGCCGGGCTGGTTCAAGACGGCGCAGAACCAGGTGATGTACGAAGACGAGACGTGGGTGTCCTACCTGATCGATCGCATCCCTTTGAAACGTCCCGGTACGCCCCCCGACCTCGAAGGCGCGCTGCTGTTCCTGGCATCCGACGCCAGCGCCTACGTCACCGGCCAGACCCTGCTCGTCGACGGCGGCATCTCCACCGGCGCCACCCGCGCGCTCCCGCGCTAGGGGTCAGGTCTGCAAAACGGCGCTTCAAGGTGCCAGGCCGGCGTGCTGTTCCCGGGGTCAGGTCTGCAAAACGACACTTGGCCGTGCCAGGTCGGTCGAGATCTGGGCAGAAGCGCGCAGATTCTGCGAGACCTGGCACCTCTTGGCGACGTTTTGCAGACCTGACCCCGGATCCGCGCGGGAGGCCTGGCACCTGGAAAGGCCGTTTTGCAGACCTGACCCCGGATCTACGACAGGGGCCAGACGTCCGACGCGGTGAGGCCGTGGGCGAGCGGAATGGACGGCCAGTCGGGGGAGGTCGTGATGATCTCCAGGCGGCCGTCGAGCAGCAGGGCGGTGTCCTCGATCTTGGTCCCGGTGATGGTCGGGTTCCAGGCGAACGCCTGGCGGGGCTGGACGACTTCGGCGGACCCGGGATGCGCGACCCACTCGCGGGCGCGGTAGCCGATCGCGCCGCCCTGGTGGTGCTTGCGCTCTTCGCCGGGATACCCGGCCGCGGCGTAGGCGTCGGCGGCCACGCGAAACAGATCCGCACCGGTCGCGCCGGGACGCGTGGCGTCGAGCAGCCGGCCGAACACCGACGCGGTCGCGCGCGTCTTCGCGTCGAGATCCTCGGGGACGCCTGAGGCGACGATGCGTGAGAGGGAGACGACGAGGCCGTGCCGCTCGGCGCAGAGCGCCAGCATCACGACGTGCCGCCATTTCGTCGCGGTGGGGACGGGATGGCGGTAGCGGCGAAGGCGATCGTCGCAGCCGACGAGCGCGACGATGGCGCGGGCGCGCATGGCGGCGGCGCCGTCGACGAGGAGGCCGGCGATGTCCCGCTCGTCGTCGCCCGGCGACAGCTCGCGGCAGATGCGCGCCATCAGGCGCCCCGCCTCGGCCCCGAGCGCGCGGTAGCGCGCGATCTCGCCGTCGGTGAGCAGCGCGCGCGTGCGCCCCAGCGACGCCTCGATCGGCGTCGTCTCGGGCAGCGGCCAGTCGGCTGCGAGAGACGCGCCGGACGCGATCCGCGCGCGCGCCGCGCGCACCGCGTGCGACGGGTCCTGATCGTCGGTCCAGGCGTACTCGATCGGCTCGTAGCCGAGTCCCGCCAGCTCCTCGTCGAGCAGCCGCGGCATCTCGATCGCGTTGGCGAGGACGAAGCGGCGGCCGTCGGCGGTGAGCAGCAGCCGCGCCGACCCCGCTTCGCGGCTGGCGTCGATGCGGTTCGCCGCTCCGCCGGTGAGCCACGCGATGTTGTGATGCCCGGCGAGCAGGATGCCGCCGGCGCCCGTCTGCGCCGCGAGGCGGGCGAGGCGCGCGAGCTTTTCCTCGTGCTCGGCGCCCGCCTCTGTCGGCGTCACCGCTGGCCCGTCGATGGGGCACCTTCCTGCGCGAACGCGTTCGACTCGCGCTCGATGCGATCGCGCGACGGCGGCGCGCTCAGAATCAGGACGCGGTAGCGGAAGGTCACGGACTTGCCGGGCTCGAGCGTGTAGTTGAAGTCACGCGGCTCGTTCAGCTGCCGATCGCCGAGCGGGTTGGCCGCGAACAGGCCGTAGCCGCGCGCGTGCCAGTGCGTCGGGTAGCCGACGTTCGACGGATGGTCGAGGATCGCGAGCGTCACCGGCTCCCCTTCGACCGTACCGCCGAGCAGCGTCCACTTGCCGCGCGTGCTCCACACCGCGTCCCCTTCTTTCCCTTCGCTGCTCACGTACTTGCCGCTGACGCCGGTGTTGTCGAGCACCGGCACGGCGGTCGCCTTGCCGGATGCGTCGGTGAAGACTTCCGGCTTGTCGGCCGGCTGCTCGAGCTCGCGCCGCACGCGCATGCCGAAGAACGCCTCCTTGCTGTCCTTGAACACCACCTTCTGATCGAGCGCGGTCAGCGTCGTGATGCGGTCGATCGTGCGCGAGTCGGCGCCGCCGCGGAACACGAATGTCGTCGTCTCGCGCAGGAGCTGCTTGTCGTCGTGCGTCATCCACGCGGTCTCGACGGTGAGCTCCCCCTTGTCGGCGCCGCTCTTCGCCGAGAGGACCTTGCGGTGATAGATCGTGCCCATCTTCGGCGCCTGCTCGGCGGGAATGGCGTCGGAGTTGTTCCAGAAGTCGAGCCCGTTGACGTCGCCGTGATTCAGCCACAGCCCGACGTGATGCGGATGATCGACCCGCTCGCGCGGCCGCGGATCGAGCGGGAACCCGCGCGTCACCGCCGTCCCTTTCGCCGTCCGCAGCGGATAGAGCACCGGCTTCTTCAAGGTGGACGGCCAGATGTACGACGTGAAGGGCTTGCCGTCGATCGTGACGTCGACACGCTTCGCCGCCTCGTTCACCTTCACCTCGACTCCGGACTCGAAGAACGCGAAGGAGGCGAAGGACGTGAAGGACGCGAAGACCGTGATCAGTGAAAGCACGACGACCTTGCGCATGGGACCTACACCTTCCGCTTGAGGGTTTGCTCGACGAACTGCTTGCTGATGGCCGCCGCCTCCTTCGGGGTGCGGCCGTAGACCCGATCCAGCTCGATGATCGCCCAGCCCTTGTAACCGGCGCGATCGAGCGCGGCGAACACGTTCGGCAGGTCCACCTTCCCGCGCCCGAGCTCGACGAACTCGTACGGGCGCGACTCCGCGCCCGGCGGCGTGAACGGGCTGGCGACGTCCTTGAGGTGCAGGAAGAGGATCCGCTGCGCGTACTTGTCGATCGCCTTGACGGGATCGCCGCCGCCCTGCTGGTAGTGCGCGACGTCGAGCTCCAGCTTCACATACCGCGGATCCACCGCGTCCATGATCGCGTCGACTTCCTGCGGCGCCTCGCCGAGGCTGTTCATGTGGTTGTGATAACTCAGCGGAATGCCGATGTCGGCGGTGCGCTTGCCGAGCTCGGTCATCACCGAGGCCAGCCGCTTGAAGTCGGCGGCGGTGACTTCTCGCTTCGGCCGCGCGTCGGTGACCTGCAGGTACAGGCCGCCGGCGTTCTTCACGAACGTCGCGTTCTTGAAATGCGCGGCCTGATCCTCGGCCTCCTTCGCGGGATCGATCGCGATGTTGCCGCTCGACAGGGCCACGAACGTGAGCCTGCGCTGCTGCAACAGCTCCCGCAGCGCGGCCGGCTTGTCCCCCCACTCCGGCATGATGTTCGATCGGAGCTGGATGCCCTTGAAGCCCAGCGCGGCGATGTCGTCGATGGCCTGCTGGTCCTTGCCGGCCCAGCTGATCGAGGCGTAGCCAAAGGTGATATCGGCCGTCCGGCTCCGCGCCTTCGGCGCGTCCACCTTCGCGGCTGACGCCGCTACGGCGGGCACGTCGGCCAGCAACGCGCTTCCCGCGAGTACTCCCATTCCGGCTAGAATGTCACGTCGTGACAGAAGAGATCGGTTCATCGCGCCTACTTTAGCGGTAAAGGTGTATCACATGTCGAGGCATTTGATCTGCGCGTTTCCCCTGCTGTTCGCCGCCGCCACGCTCGCCGCCCAGGCCCCGCCAAAAGCCGACGGCAACGGCAAGTCGGGCTGGATCCAGCTCTTCGATGGGAAGACGCTGAACGGGTGGCGAGGCTACAACAAGCCCGACACCTCGACCACGCGCTGGAAGGTCGAGGACGGGATGCTCACCATTCCGCAAACCGGGGCCGGCGACACCAAAGGGCAGCAGGACATCATCACGAAGGAGACCTTCGAGCAGTTCGATCTGCGCTGGGAGTGGCGGATCTCGCAGGGCGGCAACAGCGGCGTGAAGTACTTCGTGCTCGAGGATCAGCCGAGCGCCATCGGCCACGAGTATCAGCTGATCGACGACGAGCGGCATCCCGACGCGAAGATCGGCCCGCACCGCCAGACCGCGGCGTTCTACGACGTCATGCCGGCGCACGATCGGCCGATGAAGCCGGCCGGCGAGTGGAACACCAGTGAAGTGATCGTGCGCGGCAAGCACGTCGAGCACATCCTCAACGGCAAGAAGGTGCTCGAGTACGAGCTCGACTCGCCGCCGCTGCGCGACGCGATCGCCAAGAGCAAGTTCAAGGACATCGCGCGCTTCGGCAAGCCGCAGAACGGCCACATCCTGCTGCAGGATCACGGCGACCAGGTCTGGTACCGCAAGGTCGAGATCAAGCGCCTGCCGTAGCGGCGGATGCGGATCGGGATCCTCGGCGCGGGAGGGATCAGCGCCACGCACGTACGCGCCGCGCAGGCGATCCCGGGCGCCGAGATCGTCGCCATCCACGGCGCCAATGCCGGCAAGACGTCGGCGCTGGCGCGGCAGGCCGGCGCGGCGGCGTTCGACGATCTCGAACGCTTCCTCGCGCAGCCGATGGACATGGTCGCGATCGGGAGTCCATCGGGGCTGCACGCGCGGCAGGCGATCGCAGCGGCGCGCCGCGGGCTCCACGTGCTCGTCGAGAAGCCGCTCGACGTCACGACGGCGGCCGTCGACCAGTTGATCGAAGAAGCGGATCGCGCCGGCGTCACGGTTGGCGTGTTCTTCCAGGAGCGGCTGGTGCCGGAGATCGTGGCGATGCAGGCGGCGATCGCCGGAGGGGAGATCGGAGATCCTCTGTTGGCGTCCGGCCACGTGCGCTGGTACCGCCCGCCCGAGTACTACAGCGGATCGCGCTGGCGCGGCACGTGGGTGCTCGACGGCGGCGGCGCGCTGATGAACCAGGGCATTCACACCGTGGACCTGCTGCTGCACCTGCTCGGGGCCGCGACCCGCGTCAGCGGACACGTCGCGACTCGCCTGCATGCGATCGAGGTCGAGGACACGGCGAGCGCGCTGATCGAGTTCGCCGGCGGCGCGTGCGCCACGGTGGAGGCGACGACCGCGGCATACCCGGGGTTTCCGCGCCGCCTGGTGATCACGGGCACGCGCGGCACGCTCGCGCACGAGGATCCGCCGCGGCCGGCGGCGGTCGCCGACGCGACGCCGCACCGCCGCGTGTTCGAGGATTTCATCGCCGCGATCGCCGGCGGCGGTACGCCCGCGTGTGACGCCCGCGAGGGACGCCGCAGTGTGGCGGTGGTCGAGGCGATCTATCGGTCCGCGCGCAGCGGACGCTGGGAGCAGCCATGAGAGTCAGCGGTCTGCAGTTGGCGGTTGGCGGTGCGCGGTTGGCGGTCGGCGGTTTGCGGTCGGCGGTTCGCGGCTCGCTCCTGGCCGCAGTGTTCATGGCGTCCGGCGCGGGACTCCATGCGCTGGCGACGGCGCAGAAGCCCGCGCCGGGCGGCTACGTCGTCGAACACGATCGCCAGGTCGCGAAAGAGGAGCCGGGCACCCACAACGGCGGCGGGACGACGATCGGGTATTCGTTCTTCAAGGAGGTGCCCAACCTGAGGCTGGTGTTCCGCAAGCGCGCGCTCAAACCGGGATCCGGCATCGGCCTGCACGAGCAGAAGGAAGACGAGATCTACTACGTGCTCAGCGGCACCGGGACGATGGTGCTCGACGGCAAGACGGTCGAGATCACGCCGGGCACGGCGGTGCTGACGCGCACCGGCAGCACCCACAGCCTCAAGCAGACCGGCGGCGAGGACCTCGTCATCCTGATCAACTACGAGGTCGAGCCGAAGAAGTAGGGCACGGTGATCCGTCTCGTTGCGCTGCTGCTCGTCGCGCTGCAGTGGCCGCAGTTCCGCGGCCCCGAGGGGAACGGCGTGGCCGCCGGCGGCGGCCTGCCGATCGAGTGGAGCGAGTCGCGCAACGTCCGCTGGAAGACCGCGATTCACGGCCGCGCCTGGTCATCGCCCGTCATCCTCGGCTCGCAGGTCTGGGTGTCCACGGCCACCCCGGACGGACGGCGGCTGTCGGCGGTCGCGCTCGACAAGCGCTCGGGCCGCATCGTGCACGACCTCACGCTGTTCGACGTCCCCAATCCGCAGTACGCGCACCCGTTCAACAGCTATGCGTCGCCGACGCCGGTCATCGAGAACGGCCGCGTTTACGTGACGTTCGGCTCACCGGGCACGGCCGCCATCGACACCGCGACCGGCAAGGTGCTGTGGACGCGGCGCGATCTCGAGTGCAATCACTTCCGCGGCGCGGGTTCTTCGCCGATCCTGTTCCGCGACCTGCTGCTGATGCACTTCGACGGCAGCGACGTGCAGTACGTCGTCGCGCTCGACAAGCGCACCGGGCGGACGGTGTGGAAGACGCCGCGGTCGATCGATTTCCAGGATCTGACGCGCGAAGGCAAGCCGCAGGCCGACGGCGATTTCCGCAAGGCCTTCGCGACGCCGCAGATCGTCGTCGCCGACGGGCGTCCCGTGCTGATCAGCCTCGGCTCGAAAGCGGCCTACGGCTACGACCCGATGACGGGCAGGGAGCTGTGGCGGATCGAGGAGCGGGCGCAGTTCTCGGCCAGCACGCGCCCCGTCGCCGGGAACGGCCTGGTCTTCTTTCCGACGGGATTCAACACCGGCCAGATCTTCGCCGTGCGTCCGGCCACGGGGGAGATCGTGTGGAAGAGCGCGCGCGGCGCGCCGAACAAGCCGTCGCTGCTGCTGGTCGGCGATCTCCTGTTCATGGTCAACGACGGCGGGATTGCGACGTGCCTCGACGCGCGAACGGGCGCCGAAGTGTGGCACGCGCGGCTGCCCGACAACTACTCCGCGTCACCGGTCGCCGCCGGCGGCCGCGTCTATTTCTTCAGCGAGGACGGCACCGCCACGGTCATCGACGCGGCGCGCGAGTTCCGGATCCTGGCCCGCAACACGCTGGACGAAGGGTTCATGGCGTCGCCGGCGATCGACGGCCGCGCGTTCTACCTGCGCACGCGCACGCACCTCTACCGGATCGAAGCCCCCGCCGACTGACCGCGTGGCCGCGGCTTGTAGCTGCGCGTCTCGCCGGTGCGCTCGTTGGTGACGCTGAAGCTGCCGTCGCGGCGCGCCGACAGCCGGATCGCGTGCGCCCCCGAGTCGTCCACGTTGGCGATCATCGCCGGCGGCATGTTGGCGTCGCCGGCGTTCTCGGCATAGTGCAGCTGCCAGAAGTCCTGCAGGCCGGGCGCGCTGCGCACGGCCCGCATCGCTTCGGCCGAGCCTCCCTTGGTCGGCCCGTTGTTCATGATCGCCACGCGCGGCCGGATAGCGTGTACCAGCACCGGCGCGCCCGACTGCTCCAGTCCGTGGTGCGTGGTGAGATACACATCCACCTGGCCGAGGAGATTGTTCGGGCAGACCAGTTCCTTCTCCTTGTTCCACGTGAGGTCACCGAGATCCAGCATGCGGAAATTGCGGTAGGTGATCATCGTCCCCACCGATCGCGCGTTCTCGCTGGGATCGGGATCCTTCGCAGTAAACGCCGCACAGAGCGGGTTCGGGTTCACCGAGGACACGAGCGGACGGGCGAGGTGCGCGCCGCCCGCAGAGACGATGGTGAACTCGACTTCGCCGAGCAGGATCTTGGCACCGGGCTTGGCGAGCATGTGGCGGGCGCGGCCGCGGCCTTTCACGTAGCCGCTGTAGAGCGCTTTGGCGTCGGCCGTGGTTTCCACCGTCTCTCCGTGATCGATGAAGGTCGTCACCGGCACCTTGGCGGCAATCGCGGCGGCGTTGCCGACGTGATCCGTGTGGTAGTGCGTGACCAGCACGAAGTCGAGGCGCTTGAGCTTCGCCTGCTTGATCGTGGCGAGGACGCGATTGAGGTCGCGATCGCCGTTACCGGGAAAGCCGGTGTCGATCAGCATCGACTGGCCGGTCGGCGTCACGAACAATGTGGCCTGCCCGCCTTCGACGTCGATGAAATAAATGTCCAGGCTCTTCTGCGCCTGCGC
>Ga0134128_10011610_pt1 | contig 10524 bp, 9 predicted proteins | sample KB31754_FD_96462 | JGI IMG/M metagenome (GOLD analysis project Ga0134128, IMG submission 96462) | Terrestrial soil microbial communities with excess Nitrogen fertilizer from Kellogg Biological Station, Michigan, USA - KB3-175-4 | ecosystem: Environmental > Terrestrial > Soil > Unclassified ...
CAACTATCAGTGCGCGCATCCAGAATCTGGAGCAAGAATTGGGTGGAGCGCTTTTTGTGCGTGGCGGGCGTAAACTGGCCCTTACCGAGCGCGGAGAAAATTTCCTCACCTATGTGCAGCGGGCCTTAGAAGTTCTGAACGAGGGTGTAGAGGCCGCGCGTTTGAGCGACGCTGGCAGGCGCGGACGTATTACAATCGGCACGCTGCCCTCGCTGGCAGGCGGTTTCCTCGCCGAAGCGCTCGTAGAATTTCACGACAGGCATCCGCTGGTAGATTTTTACGTGCGCAGCGGTCAGAGTGAGCAAGTGATTGAGATGCTTTACGATGATCGCGCCAGGCTGGGGATGATTAGCTGGCCCACCTACAATAATGATCTGGCGGTTCTTCTGCGTTTTCGCGAGCCATTAGTGCTGGTCGCTCCTGCCAGTAGCGCGCTGGCTACGCAGCGCAAAGTGCGTCTGGAGCAGGTCAGGCGCGTGCGCGGCCATCTGCTTAACCTCAATTGGGGACCCTCCGCCAGCGATTTCATGGCCCGCGTCAGCGAACACGCTGGTCCAATGACCGAATTGCCTATCGAAACCGCGCGCCATATCCTCTTGTGCGGCCTCGGAGCCGCTTTTGTCACCCGCGCTACCGTTGCCGAAGAATTGCGAAGCGGCAAACTGGTCGAGATCGAAGTCGAAGATAGTATCCCCGGTTATAAAGAGAGCGCGTTGGTTTGCCTGAAGCGGAAACTCCCGCTCAACACGATCTTAAGGAACTTCGTTGATGAAATAGATTTGCAGGCGAAAGACGTGCGTGTACCCTTGCGCATGTAAAATCAGTGTGCTTCTGCCTTTTGCCGCGTAGTCACTGGACGGCAGGTACCTGGCCACATTTTTGTCTTTTAGAAAGGGCCATGAAATGAACATGAAAAAACGGAAAAGTAAAGCGTATCGACGTTTTTTAGCCGATGTATCGAGAATAAATGGAAATTCTGACTATAAAATCGCTCTTGGGGATATTGACCCTTTAGTACCCTGGTCTTCAGATACTTATAAATCGCTCGAAAATTTTGCAATAGTGAGTGTGAGAATTCAGAAAGGCACCGTAACTATGCTTATTAATGGCAAGCAAGTTGCTCAAAAAAGCCTCGATTTTACCTTCAAAGGAACCCTCGGATTATTTGCTGGAGGCGATTCAATCGTAGAAGCGCGAAGTTTTCGAGTAGATAAGATTATTTCCTAGCGCAGAGATTGAAGCTGTATTGGAACTGTTAGATGAGCTGATGCCAGAGGCTTCTTTGCTTTCTTTTTAAGAATCGCTTATACTATCATTTATTGATAAAAATATCTTCTTGATATATGGGTGAATCAGAAGAACAAAGAGCGCAGAGGAGGCGCGGGTATGGCCGATGCATTCGAGACCCAGGAGGGAACCACCATCGAGATTTTTTGCGCGTACGCCCAGAAAGATGAACCGCTCCAACAGGAACTAAAAACGCATCTCAGTAATTTGCAAGACGAAGGATATCCATTGTTCTGGTATGATCGCCCGCTTGCGCGTGGCGTGGATTGGGCGCAGGAGATCGATCAGCACATCAACAGTGCTAAGATGATCCTGTTGCTGATCAGTGCCGATTTTCTGGCCACCCGCTACAGTCGCGGCAGCGAAATGGCTCGTGCCTGGGAGCGCCACACAGCGGGCGAAGTGCGGATTATCCCCATCATATTGCGCGCAGCCAGTTGGCGAAACGAGCCATTTGCCCGTGTGCAGGTTTTACCCAGCAATGCCAAACCGATCACCAGTTGGCGCAATCAGGACGAAGTTTTTGAGGACATCGCTGCGGCTCTGCGTCATGTTTTAGCTGCATCTGCATCCCGACCTACAGGCTCGTTGTCAACCAGCTACAGCCCTGAATTACACCGTGTCTGGAATGTCCCTTTTGCGCCTAACTCTCTTGTCACAGCGCACGAAAAGCAACTCGCTCAGATTTTTGCGCACTTGATATTGAACCAGTGCGTGGCCATCAGCGGATCGGGTAGTAGTATTCGGGCACGGCTTGCCGTTGATTACGCCTGTCGTTATCGCCATGAGTACAGCGCTGTGCTCTGGGTGTGTGCCGATACCCAGGAAACCCTTCAATCCTCTTATCGCAAGCTGGCTACCCTGCTCAAGCTGCGAGAAAGGGACGCCAAAGAGCAAACAGTGATCGTGCAGGCAGTCAGGGCATGGTTAGAGGCACGTAAGAAATGGCTGCTCATCCTGGACAACCTTGACGATCCCGCTGTGCTTTTTCCGGCAGACGAGATGGGACAACAATGCCAATCCTCGCCCTTCTTGCCCACCGTATTTGATGGTCATCTGCTCATCACCACACGTGCTAGCGATCTGAGCAGCCATCGCCTGGGCATGGTTCACTCGCTAGCCATTATAACTCTCACACCAGAGTAAGGAGTTGCGGTTACTCGATCATTCGTAAATGGAGCGACGGCTCTTTGAGTTCAAAGAGCCGTCGCTCCATTTACGAATGATCGAGTAACCGCAACTCCTTACATGCCCCATCTTAGGGCTGGGGTGTGTACTGGTGCGTCCCAGAAGCGGGTCAGCTCGTCGTCGAGGCGAAGCAGGGTGATGGAGCAACCAGCCATCTCCAGAGACGTGATGTAGTTCCCAACCAGGGAGCGTGTGATGAGAATATTTTGCCCGCGCAGGATGCGTTGAAGTGTGTTGAAGACCAGGTACAATTCGATCAGTGGAGTGCCGCCCATGCCATTGACGAAAGCGAGCACCTGCTCACCGGCCTTGAGGCCGAGATCCTCGATGATCGGCGTAGCTAGCATTTCGGTGATTTCATCGGCGGGCGCGAGCTTGACGCGGCGGCGACCTGGTTCACCGTGGATGCCGATGCCGATCTCCATCTCGTCTTCCCCCAGCTCGAAGGTGGGTTTGCCGGCTGCGGGCACGGTGCAGGAGGTCAGAGCCATACCCATGCTGCGTCCCTGCGCGTTGACCTTGCGGGCCAGTGTCGCGACCTGCTCAAGGGGTGCGCCGGTTTCGGCCAGGCCGCCGACGATCTTTTCCAGCAGCACCGTCACGCCTACGCCGCGTCTGCCAGCCGTGTAGAGGCTATCCTGCACGGCCACATCATCGTTTGTGACCACGCTCTGCACATCGATGCCCTCAGCCGCCGCCAGTTCAGCCGCCATCTCGAAGTTTAATACATCGCCGGTGTAGTTTTTGACGATGTGCAACACGCCAGCACCGCCGTCAACGGCTCTGGTTGCAGCTAGCATCTGGTCAGGCACCGGCGAAGTAAAGATGGCACCAGGGCAGGCCGCGTCAAGCATCCCATGACCAACGAAGCCACCATGCATTGGCTCGTGGCCGCTGCCTCCGCCGGAGATCACTCCAACTTTACCCTGGATGGGCGCGCTCTTACGCACAATAATCTGTTCGTCCAGGTCTACGCGGATCAGATCGGCATGGGCCGCCAGCATGCCGGCCAGCGCCTCTTTAATAAGAGTATCTGGATGATTAATCAGCTTTTTCATGGAAAACTTCTCCTTCCTTTGGGCTGTTAACTGCCGTTGTCGGGAGCTGTACCTGGCGCGCCGCGCGCTCGCCTTCGATCTTTGCTCGAAAAGCCGCAAGCATGGCGCTTTGTTGCTCAGCAGACCAACCCAGTTCGTCGGCCATCAGCGCGGCCACATCCGCGACAATTTCTAGACCCTGGTGACGGTCCTCAAGCGTGATCGACATGCGTCGGGCGAGCATATCCAGGGGCGTCATGGCCATTTCCTGGCGGCAGGCGTGAATTACTTCGGCGCGAATATAGGGGAGATCAGCGATCAGGCGCGTACCCAGCGTGGCATTTTGCTCCACCATGTCCAGAATAGCATCGGCCAGCGTGCCATAGCTCGCGCCGAGATGCTCAATCACCAGGCTATCCAGGTCCAGCGCTGTTCCTCTGCGCGTCAGATCACTCTGCGCGTTACTCCATCCAACGCTGCCTTGCAGGGGCAGACGCAGCGTTGGATGAGGCGGTGAAGACGCGCCATCGCGACGACTTAGCACATCAACCGTATCCTGGGCCATGCGCCGGTAGGTTGTCATTTTACCACCGACGATAGTCACCAGGCCAGAGGGACTCTGGAGCACTGTATGGGTGCGCGAGAGTTTCGCGGTGGAGTGCTGCGAACTGCGCGCGCTGACCAGTGGACGATAGCCCGCGTAGGTGCTGATGATATCCGCCTCGGTCAGATCGACTGAAAGATAGCGATTCAGATGCGCCAGCAGATAGGCCACATCCTCAGCAGTTGCAACTGGATGGTCGAGATCGCCTGAGCCAGTATCAGTTGTGCCAAAGATTGCGCGCGATTCCCAGGGTACAATAAAAAGAATGCGCTTATCGTCCGTTTCTGGCAGGACAATCGCATCTTTCCCCAGCTTAATCGCTTCACGCGAGAGCACTAAGTGGACACCTTTACTGGGTTCGACCCGCACCGGAGGCTCAAAACCTGCCAGTTCCTCAACCTGCTCAGAGAAAATGCCAGTCGCATTAACCACATGCCTGGCGCGAATCGTCAGTTCTCGTTTGCCCAGCCGATCATGGACACGCGCGCCCGTGATTTTGCCATTTTCGCTAGAAAACGCGGTCACTTCCGCGTAATTAGCGATAGCCGCGCCGTGTTCCGCAGCCGTGCGGATCAGCGTCATCGTCAGGCGCGCATCGTTCGTTTGAGCATCGTAGTAGATGAAGCCCTCTTTCAGTCCCTCTGAAACCAGTGTGGGAGCCAGCTTTAGCAGTTCGGCGCGGCTCATATGACGGTGACGGTAGACATTTTCGCGGCCCGCCAGAGCATCGTAGAACCAGAGCCCCATATTGAGCACCAGGCCAAGTCCCAGACCGCCCGGTGTCGTAAAGGGAATGCCGACAGGATGGCGATCACCCTTATAGATAGGCAGCAGAAAACCTACCGGGCGTACCAGAAATGGCGCATTTTTGAGCAACACGCCGCGTTCAATTAGCGCCTCGCGCACCAGGGCGAAATCAAAATTGGGCAGATAGCGAATGCCCCCGTGAACCAGCTTGGTTGATTTGCTACTGGTGCCGCTGGCAAAATCCACCTTCTCAACGAGCGCAACCCGGTAGCCGCGCGCGGCGGCATCCAGAGCGACACCCGCGCCTGTGACTCCGCCGCCGATGACCAGCACATCGAAGCGCTCGCGTTCCATAAGCGAGAGATTGTCCGTACGCACAGTTGATGAGAGTGGTAGCATGATGGTCAGGAACATACGTGGTTGTCAAGATAAAGGGTACATCCAATCCCGTTGCATCTCTTCAACTTGTATGTTCGTCCTTTCGTCTTGAAAGTGACGGAGATAAGCTCCGCTGCTGTATGAAGGGAGCCATCGAGGCGAGTTCAACAGCTCCCCAATTCTCAGGAAAGTGGTACTACAGCTTACACAATTTTGCCTTTAGTCTGTTGTATCAACAGAAGGCTCGCGCACAGCTTCCCCGTGTGTTTCAGCAGTCCCTGATTTCCCCAGGTGCCTGGCCTCAAGAACCTTGCCGATAGAGAAATCGTAGATCAGCGCGCCAACCGCGCCTCCTACCAGGGGAGCGACAATCGGAATCCAGGTATAGCTATTGAGCGCGCCAGTGCCACCGCCAGCCAGGGCCATCCACAGGCGAGGCCCGAAGTCGCGCGCGGGATTGATAGCGTATCCGGTATTCAGTCCGAAAGAAGCGCCGATGGCCACGATCAAGAGGCCAATAATGAGCGGATTCAAATTAGCCTGCACAGGCTGGTTGCGCCCGTCAACAATGGCGAGAAGAATTCCCATCAGGAGCGCTGTGCCAATAAATTCATCGCCAAAGGCTCCAAACACGCCAACGAACGACTTGGGACTGGTGTAGAAGACACCGCCGACTGTGCTGACATTACTGGCGCTCAGGGCCGCGCCGCCCAGCGCGTTAACAATAGCGCCCTGGTAGACATAGTAGAGTAGCAGAGCCGCGAGAAAAGCGCCCAGCACCTGTGCGATCCAGTATAGCACAACTTTCGACCAGGGGAGCCTGCCAGTGACCGCGAAGGCGAATGTTACCGCCGGATTAATATGCGCGCCGCTGATGGCTCCGGCCACGTAGATACCAAGCATCACGGCCAGCCCCCATCCCAGGATAATCACGATCCATTCGTTCGCGAACGGTGTGGGAGATCCACCCAGCTTGGTAAAGAGCGCGAATGTAGCAACGCAGCCGTCGCCAAACAGGATCAGGACCAGTGTCCCCAGAAATTCGGCGATGAGTTCACCTAATGTGCCAGAGAGCAAGGAAGATTTGCTCATAGGTTGACTTGCCATCGATATTTACTCCATTTCTAGGCTAAGAGAGTGTCTGATTTTCATCGTGGCCGCTTGCTCGCGCCTGCGGCGCTCGCTTTCTTTTGTCTATGGTGTGGAAAGATGCGCGAAGGGCATCTTTCCACACCATAGACAACAATCTTTGTGCGGCGAAGCCGCAAGAGTCCTCAGCAAGAGAAGGCGAAGATAATGAGAATCAGACAGACTCTAAAAGCATGCCAACAAACATGCTATTGTCGCGCAGCTACTGTAAGAGAGATTATTACGCGAACAAAATACACGAAATACTAACGAGAGGACATACTGTCGTCAGGGAGCCTCGATGGGCAGTCCCTTATGACGAAAAACATCGGAACGATTTTAGCGAAGGGGGCAAGCAGGAGCCAGCCCTTTGGGAAGGGGAATGGTCGAGCTTCGCCTCGACCATTCCCCCAACGTAGAGATGGAGGCGCTGCTCCGCTGCGCTCGCAATTCAGCGTCGCCCCCCTGTCTCTCCTCACATCTCCAAAGCCACTCGCGCCAGATGCTTGTCTATGGCTGTTCCCAGCCAAGAGAGCGGTCAACCGCGCGCTTCCAGCCGGCGTAAAGGGATTCGCGCTGATCGGCGCTCATCTGAGGCTCAAAGGTTCGATCAATGGCCCATTGCTCGGCGACCTCGCCCGCGTCGCTCCAGAAGCCCACAGCCAGGCCAGCCAGATACGCGGCGCCCAGAGCAGTCGTTTCGGCTACTCTGGGGCGTTGCACAGGTACGCCCAGAATATCGGCCTGGAACTGCATGAGCAGATTGTTGACCACCGCGCCGCCATCGACACGCAACGTCTTGACGTTCACGCCGCTGTCAGCTGTCATCGCTGCCAGCACGTCACGCGTTTGGTAGCACATCGACTCCAGGGTGGCGCGCGCGATATGGGCCACAGTTGAGCCGCGCGTCAGGCCGATGATCGTGCCGCGCGCGTAGGAATCCCAGTAGGGCGCACCCAGACCGACAAAGGCTGGCACCAGGTAGACGCCGCCGTTATCCGATACCTCAGCAGCCAGGCCCTCAACATCGCCACTGCTCTTGATCGCGCGCAGACTATCGCGCAGCCATTGCACTGCCGCGCCCGTGATAAAGATGCTGCCCTCAAGGGCATAAATCGTCTGATTATTCGCGCCCCAGCCAATCGTGGTCAGCAAGCCATTTTGCGATGGCACGCCTTGCGTACCCGTATTCATGAGCATAAAGCAGCCCGTGCCATAGGTATTCTTGGCCATACCAATCTCAAAGCACGCCTGGCCAAAAGTTGCTGCTTGCTGATCGCCCGCATCGCCTGCAATCTTGATCGGAGCGCCGAAAAACTCAGGGTCAGTTTCGCCAAAGACCCCACTGGAATCCATTACCGTAGGCAACATCGCGCGTGGAATACCCAGTTCTTGCAGAATCACATCGTCCCAGTCCCCTTTGTAGATGTTATAGAGCAGCGTGCGCGAGGCGTTGGATGGATCGGTAGCATGTACGCGTCCCCTCGTCAGGCGCCAGATCAGGAAGGTATCCACATTGCCAAAGAGCACATCGCCGCGCTCAGCTTTGGCGCGTACTCCTTCCACATTGTCGAGTATCCATTTCACTTTCGTGCCAGAGAAGTAGGCGTCTGTGACCAGGCCAGTGCGTTCGCGGAGTTCCTTATCGAAGCCTTTGGCCTTCAAAGCGTCGCAAATAGGGACGGTCAGTCGGCTCTGCCAGACGATTGCGTTAAAAACAGGTTTGCCGGTGTGCCGGTCCCAGACAATCGCCGTCTCGCGCTGGTTGGTAATCCCGATGGCCGCGATATCGCTGGCGCTGGCGCTGGCCTTGTGCATAGCCTCTTGCGCGACTGCGAGCTGGCTGGACCAGATTGCTTCAGGATCGTGCTCAACCAGGCCGGGTGATGGATAGATCTGGGGAAATTCCTGTTGCGCGACACTAACAATTGTGCCATCGTGATTGAAGACAATGGCTCGCGAGCTGGTTGTGCCCTGGTCCAGAGCAAGAATATACTTTGCCATAGATAAAGCCCTCTTTCTGCTACTCCTGTGGACTACGGTAGAGGTGGAGCGTACGGGCATCAGCACCTCTGTACGAACTGCTTACGTAACGACATATCGAGCTGCGCTCACACAGATGTGCGCGCCAGAGAGATGACGTAGAAAAAGGTAGTGCCCTGCTCAGATCTCAAAAACGCTTGACCCCGCGCCTGTTCATAGAGCCACCCTATGAAGCGTGTGTACACTGGCAGCAGTTCAATTACGGCTGCTTGACGACACCGAAAAAAGTTCGCTTTTCGAGACCGCGACTGCGATTGCTCCTGCATTGATGATCGCCCCGACCTGTTTGAAGGTAAAGACCAGGCCAGAGGCCGTGAAAGGCAATGGCAGTTGAGTCAACAGGGATGGTACAACCGCAGGCACAGCCAGGGCGGGCGCGATATCGAGCAGATCAACATACTGTCTGTCCACCGAATCTAAAGCGACCTCCAGGCCGGTAGAATCCATTGCAAAGATGCGCTGGATAGTTTCCAATTCGCAGCCTTTGGCCAGAGCCAGGGTGCGTGGATTGCTAGAGATTATGCCAGTTACATGGAATTGGCGCGCAAGATAGTGCAGACCCGCGCTATCGGGATGAATGCCATCGATATGATCGACATTCACGTAGAAAGTGCGACTGCGCTGATACGCGTGTTTGAGTAGAGCCGAAATCTCGAAGAGATTACAGTGGCGGAAGAAGATCGTTTTTGCCTCAGAGATATCCAGGGCATGCAGCAGTTGCGCGCGATTTTCAACAATCGGGATCAATTTTTGCGACCCAGCCAGGCTGAGCAGTGACCTCGTGGACCGAGTGAGCATCTTTGCACCTCATTGCACTCGCTAAAAATAACAAAGCCCTAAGCCTCTTTGACGAGTAAGCTCAGGACTTTTCATTTCAGTGTCCCTTGGGCACGTATTCGATTGTGTGAAATGGCTAGTGCCAACTTTTCTTGCGTCGGCCAGCAAGCTATTTACGGTTGAGAATAGAAGAGGTACAATGGTAAACGAGTCACTTAGAATCATTTACCAGAGATCTGCTTGTTTGTAATAATACTACAAGCCACACAGGCGTTTGTCAAGTGATTTGATACGAAATAAGGCGGCGATATTTATGAAGAAACAGGAATTTTTGCGTCTGGCCAGTTCCTACCCGGTTGCTGCGGCCTTGAAATCGCCAGAAGACATGCAGGCCGCCCTGGATTCGGATGCTCAACTGCTTTTCTTTCTCAAAGGAGACGCTTTTCAGCTTGAGCCGTTTGCGGCCCAGGTTCACCAGCGGGGCAAAGGGTTGGTGGTGCATGTTGATCTCGTGAGCGGTGTGGGCAAGGATCGTGTAGGCATCCAGTTTCTTCACAAGATCGGCGTGGACGCGATTATTACAAGCCGCTCCCAGCTTGTCAGCGCCGGGCGAGCGGAGGGATTGCTGACGATTCAGCGTTTGCTTTTGCTGGACGATACTGCGCTGGAGACAGGTGTGCGTACCATCGTTCGTGCGTCCCCCGATTTTGTCGAGATTCTGCCTGGCATTATTTTCCCTGAAGTAGCACAGATGCTCCACCAGTTGCTCGCCGGACCCTTTATTGCTGGCGGTTTTATCCGAGCGCGCGCGGATGTCGAGCGTATTCGAACCGCTGGTGCCATTCTGAGCAGTAGCAGTTCTTATGACCTCTGGTCTCATGAATAGATTCTAGAAGCGCGTTTTATGAGGCAAGCTCACTTTTTTCGCAGAAACAAAAAGGAGGCACGGATCTGAACAGCTCCGCCGTTCAAATCCGTGCCTCCTTTTTGTTTCTGCGAAAAAAGTGAGCTTGCCTCATAAAAATCTGGTAGGTTATTCTATTTCGTATTTGCGCATGAGGTAGCGCAATTGATCAACTTTCGCCAGGCCGAGAAGCTCGCAGGCGCGGGTGCGGTTATGGTTGGCGGCTGCCAGCGCCCAGCGTACAAGATGTTGCTCGACCTGGCCGAGCACTTCCTCTAATGCGACCTGGCCTGCCGGGCGCAGGTTGAGCCAGCGCTCCCAGGGATCGGGTTCGCGCACGCGTGCATTCTCGGTTCGCCCGATAATTTCGCGTGGCAGATGCTATGGCAGCAATTCATCGTGATTGCTCAGAATCATTTCGGGCTCGATGA
>Ga0134128_10011611_pt1 | contig 10523 bp, 10 predicted proteins | sample KB31754_FD_96462 | JGI IMG/M metagenome (GOLD analysis project Ga0134128, IMG submission 96462) | Terrestrial soil microbial communities with excess Nitrogen fertilizer from Kellogg Biological Station, Michigan, USA - KB3-175-4 | ecosystem: Environmental > Terrestrial > Soil > Unclassified ...
AGACTGGCAGAAGACTCATGAGATCGCGCTCCACGCCACCCGGCAGGCCGGGAACGTCAGGGGCGAGGCCGCGGTGCTCTACTCGCTCGGCAACCTCGCGCACTACGGCCGCCTTCGTGAGGCACCGCGCTATCTTGAGCCGGCCCTGCGCGCGTTCGAACAGCTCGCCGACACACACGGGCGCGCCCTCGCATTATCCGCGCTCGCTTTCGCCGACCGCCAGGACGGTCGTAGCGACCGTGCTCTGGAGCGTTACGGTCTAGCCCTGGTCGGCTATCGCGCTGCCGGTGACGGAGTTGGCGAGGCGGACGCCCTGAACAACATGGCCCAGATCCAGATGGACCGGGAGAACTACGATCAGGCGCTCGAACTGCTTGATCAGGCATTCGCGCTGGGACAGTCGCTTGGGGCGCATCGTGTCGCCGCGCAGGTCGAGTGCCGTTTCGGCGAGTATTACCTGCGCATTGGCGATGTGTGGCGGGCCGAGCGCTCTTTCCACTCGGCCCTGGAAATGGTGCGGAACGCAGGGGATCTTGTTGGCGAGATCTACGCCCTGATCGGCCTAGGCACCGTGCGGACCTTGCAGGGCCGGTACGAGCAGGCTCAGGACGACCTGTCGGCTGCGCTTAGCCTCTCCCGGCACATGACTAGCGGAAATCTTGTCAATGGCAGGATTCTGCTGGCACTTGCGGAGCTGTACCTAGACAAGGACGGGCCGGAGTCCGCCGTCCCCTACATCGGTGAGGCGCTGGCAGTCTTCAGCGAGGTCGAGCCCACCAATGTCTGGCGGGCCAGGGTACTGGAACTGAAGGCGCGCGCTGACGAGCAGGCGAATGATGGAGCAGCCGCTGCGGCAGCCCGCCGCCAGGCCCTTGAGTTGGCTGGAGGCGCCGACACTGCCCTCTCGCGGCGGTTGCGGGCCGCCCTGGAGAGCGCACCCGCCCCGCCCGAGGCCGGGCCGAACTTAGAGACGGCGCGTCTTAGCCCCACGGTGGTCCCCCCGGTGGGGTCGAGTCTGACGGAGCCGGTGCTGTAGCGATCGCCGCGCTTGCGCCAACGATCCCGTGCCCGCCAGCGACCGACGCAGCCGTCAGGCAGAACAGGGCTGTCGCTGCGATCAGCGCCGAGAGCACGGCCATGACCACGCGGTGCCGTCGAAGGTAGAGCATCATTTCGGACCTCCCTGGCTGGCCGCCGGTGTCAACGCCGGCCTGGCTGTTTTCTACTGACTGTTTCGACTGATGCCACTGTCCCGGCTGGCGCTGCCGGATAAATCCCGGCGCGCTCTCGCGCCGCTCTTTTCGTGAGCTCGGAGGTGACAGCACCGCGATAGCGGACAGAGCGCGACCGGGGAGCGTCGACGATCAGCATCGTGGTCGGCACGTGGTCACCAGCCGTAGGCGCGGCGGCCGACGAGCCGATCGAGGTCCTGGGAAGGGCGGCGCTAACCCGTGAGCATCTCTATACATGTAATTAATGGCGTTTACGGCCGGCCGGCCGCCGCCATGTCGGTCGTCCTCAGCCGTGAGGTAAGCGGCCAACTCGAAGTGCAGTGGCGTGACCTAACCGACGACGACGGGCGTATCTCAAGCTTAAATAAGTCATCGCTACCTGCAGGCTCATACGCGATAGAACTCAATCTGGACGGCTATTTTCGCCAGCTCGGCCTCGTCCCCGTCAACTCGGCGATGACATTGCGTTTCTACCTGCCGAATGAATACTCCCACTATGACCTATCAATACTGGTAACACCGGCTTTTAGTGCTCTGTTCATGGAACACTAATGGTCGAACTGAGAGGTGACTTCCATGCTCAGCCCTATCCTGGAAAACTGCCGGACGCCTGACGAGACCGACCGCGGATTAATTCATGCCCTGTACGTCGACGCACGCGCACCATTCAGCCAGATCGGTTCCGCGCTGGGCGTGTCAACTCAGACCGTTGCCCGCCGTTACCAGAGCCTTCGCGTCAAGGCATCGTTGCGGGTTCTCGGCCTGCCGCACCCGCAACATGCGCACTGCGCGGAGTGGCTGATCCGGCTGACCGTCAGCCCCAGCGTGTCGCGCGACGTGGCGCTTGCCTTGAGCCGTCGCGCCGACACCTCCTGGGTCAGTTTAGTCTCGGGCGGAGCCGAGATCGTCGCCATCGTGCAGGCGCCGATCACCGCGACCAGTGCGGAGACGCTACTCGCTCGTGACGTGCCGCGCACCGCGGGGGTGACGGGCGTCTCCGCCCACCGGTTGCTGCACCTCTACCTCGGCCGGCCCGCCGTCTGGCGTGGGTATGCCAACGTGCTCGACGACCACCAGCAGAAGTGCCTCAGGCCACGGTGGCTGGCCAACCCCGGCCAACCGAGCTGCGAGCCGGTGCTCACCGGCACCGACGTCAGTTTGCTGGCCGCGCTGCGTGAGGACGGCCGGGCCAGCTACGCGGACCTCGCGGCGGCGACGGGACGATCGCCGGCAACGGTCGCGCGCCGGCTTGAGTTCCTGCGCGCCAGCGGGTCGCTCTACTTCGAGGTCGACATGGACCCCGCGGCGTTCGGGATCTCCACGAGAACGTTCCTGTGGATGGAGGTCGCCCCGGACCGCCTGGACCAGGTCGCCATGAGACTGAGCGGACACGAGGAAACCGTCTTCGTCGCCGCCACCACGGGCCGAAGCAGCCTGGTCGCAGATGTGTTGTGCCCTGACCCGGACGCACTGCACCACTTCCTGACCCGCTTCGTCGGCAAGCTGGACGGCATACGGTCTGTGGAATCGGCCCCGGTGTCGCAGACCGTGAAGCGAGCAGGTTCACTGTCGATGGCGCCGGCCCGTTATCGCGCTCCGTCGCTGAGCGCTGTCCGGCACGCCGTATGATGACCGCTGCTACGGGGCCCGACCGTGGTGGCACACGGGGAAGACCCTGCCCATCGGCATGCAGAGCCTCCCCCGCCACCGCAAGTCCTAGACGAGGTAGCTGACTTCGCGAGGATCGCGGCCGACGAGCACCCGGCCGTAGATCATTTCCGGGATGCCCAGGCCGAAGGCCACGTGCCGGCTACCGACATTGATGTCGCGCCAGATGCGCTGCAGCGGGTTGGTTTCGGCGAACGCCGACGAACCGTACGCGGTGAGCAGCGTGTCGATTGTCTCCCGGCAACGCTGGGCGGCCAGGGTCGAGTCCATCCGGAGGCGGGCCCGAGTCGGCCAGTCCGGGTTCCCGCCCGCGTCCGCCTCCTCCTCGAGCGTGTCGCCGATGCGACGAGCGTGCAGCTTCGCCGTGTCGAGCAGCACCGCTGCGGCGGCGAGATCGAGCTGGAAAGCCGGTGATTCGGTGAAGTTGGCGTACTTCGAGGCCGCGATGTGACGGCCGGGCGCCTTCTCCTGAACGTAGTCCAGTGCGGCGTCGGCACCACCGATCAGCGGCCCGACGAGAGACAGGCCGAACACCCCGGTGAGGCAGTTGCGGTACCGGTGGGTGGTGTCGACGACCTGGTCCGCCTCCCGGTTGAGCAAGGGAAGAAGCGGCAGCACGCGCTCGTCGGGAACAAACGCTTCGTCGATCACGATCGTGCCGCTTCCGGTTCCGCGCATGCCGGCGACATGCCAGGTGTCCTTGACGTCTACTTCGTGCACGGGCAGCAGTACCAGGTTGCTGACCGGCCGTTCGGAGTCTGACCCGCCACTGGTGAGCCGGACGGCGACCCAGTCGCAGTGTTGGGAACCTGAGGCATACGGCCACTCGCCGCTGACCCGCACGCCGCCGTCGACCCGCTCGATGCAGGACCGGGGGGATCCCAGAACGAGCGCGGTGGAGGCGTCGGGAGCCTGCGCCCACACCTGATCCTGCACCGCCTCCGGGAACAGCGAGACGACGAAGTTCCCGACGTTCAGGACCGAGGTCACCCAGGCGGCCGAACAGCAGCCCCGGCCGAGCTCGGTTATCACATCCAGGAAGGTGGGCATGTCAACGGCGTAACCACCGAGCCGGCGCGGAGTCATCAGGCGCATTAACCCGGCATCGGTCACGGCGGAGAACACCCGGTCGGTCAGGCGGCGGTCGCGGTCGCCTTCGACCGCGTCCGTCCACAGTTGCTCGCGCAGGGCGGTCGCCCGGCCGACGAGGTCGTCACGATCGGGAATCTGGTCAGTCATCGCTATGGGTCCTTTCGGTCCGTGTTTGATAGGGGTCATGGTTGGGTGAGGGGCTTACAGCTCGACGATGACCGAGCCGACGTGTCGTCCGGCGATCACTTCGAGCAGCGCCTGCGGGGCGCGCTCGATGCCGGCGATGCGGACGTGCGGGAAGGTGATGTCGCCCGACCGCAGCCAGGCATCGAAGCGCCGGTTCCACTCCTGGCGTTCGGTGCTGTCGACGTCGTCGGCGCTGAACCCGCGCAGCTGAATCCGCTTGATGACCATCTGGAAGCCATCCAGCTCGACCGGTCCGGCGATGCCGGTACCGTGCGGGGAAAGCTGCCCCGCCAGCGTGCCGATCAGCACGAACCGCGCCCCAGTGCGGGCCGCCTGCACCGCTGCCTGCAACTGTTCGCCGCCGACGCTGTCGAAGAAGACGTCGATGCCCTCCGGCGCCGCCTTCAGTAGTTGCTCGGCAAACGAGCCCTCGTCGCGGGCGACCACGGCGTCGTACCCAACCTCGGCACACAGCCGGTCCGCCTTTTCGCGTGAGCTCGTGCTGCCGACCACCCGTCCGGCGCCCATCAACCGGGCGAACTGGCCGGCCATCGACCCGATGGCACTACCGCCCGCGGAAACGAACACCGTGTCTCCCGGCCGCACCTCGACGCCATGGGTAAACGCGGCGTAGGCGGTCCAACCCTGTCCGAGGTGGAAGACCGGCTCGGGCAGGCTGTCGTCGAGCAGCCTGCAGTCGGCGGCGGGGACCACGGCGTACTCGCGCCATCCCCGCCGGTGAAATACCAGCGCGCCGGGGCACAGGTCGGAGCCCGGCGCTGATACGACTTCGCCGACGGCCGCACCGAGGAGCGTGTCCCCCGGACGCATTGCCGGGAAGGGCACACCCTCCACCGCGTCCGCTCCGCCGCCGATCATCATCCGCAGGGAGGCGAAGACCTGGAAGAACCGGTTCCGCACCAGTACTTCACCCGCCCGGGGCACGGGCGGCGGAACGGTGACGACCTCGAAGTCCTGCAGCGTAGGTAACCCGTCAGGGCGCTTACGGAGGCGGACTTCTCGTTGCGTGGACGGAACCTGTGGCATGGCCACTCCTCAATATTTCGCGCAGACTCACTGGCAGGCCCTAGCGTGTAGCGGCCCGCGGTCCGAGCCGCAGCGGGCGGCGCCAATTGGTCGATTTTTTCCACCACCGGACGGCGCTTCAGCGGATGCTCTCTCCCGGACCGGGGGCGGATCGTGAAACCAGCGCGACCGGGTTGTCGTCCGGGTCGATGACGTGCGCGATGCGTTCGCCCCACGGCGCGTCGGCGGGCTCGGTGAGTACCGGCGTACCCGTGCCGCGAAGCCGGCTGACAATGCGGTCCACGTCATCGACGAAGACGAACATCTCGAACCCGCCGCCGGACGCGCCGTTGCGGTTGATCCGCCCGTACTGCTGTTCCGGCCAACTGGAAGGAACGAGACCGATCTCCGCCTGGCCACGGCGCAGCCCCAGGTAGGTGGGCTCACCCGTGGTCGGATGGCGGATGTACTCGATGAATCCCAGCTGTGCGTAGAAGTCGGCCGCCGTCGCTAAGCAACGAGCGAAAAGGAGAGGGAATGCGCGTTCGGTCATGGCCGGACGCTAACACGCGCATCAGGGGTGCGGTCTGATATGCACGCTTCCCGCAATAGTTGCCTGCGGGGTGGAACATTCCTCGAATCTTGCCAGCCATTGTGGCGAACCCCGGCGCCTCCGCGAAGACTTCAGCTTGACCCGCCGGAATGACAAAGGGCTCTAGACAGCCTTGCTGACCACAACGGTCAGAATCCCAATCACGCAACGCAATATGGCAATTGGTCGTGCCCTAACGGCCGACATCGGACTACGGAGTAGACGAGATGCACGTGGTAATTACCGCCCACCCGAAATACTCCCACGTGATTCCCTTGGCACTGCCCGTCGCTGACCTCCTGCGGCGGGCCGGTCACGAGGTCACTATCGCGACCGGCGCTGACTTCGCGGCGAGGCTTGCGAGCGATGGCTACAGCACGCTGGCGTTGCCGAGCGCGCGTCCCATCAGCCAGGTCATGTTTGACGCGAACCTGCTAGGAGACTCCGTACCGGGCTCGGCGCCTGGCGACCGACCCGACCGGGTTCCGGCCGCACCGCCGCCCGAGATGTTCGCGCGCGGGTTTGTGAAGGTCATGGGCGCGTCCTTCGCAGCCGACCTGCTGGACGCCCTCGCCAGCGACCCGCCTGACCTGATCCTGCGCGATCCCGTCGAGTTCGGCGGCTACCTGGCGGCCGAGCGCCTGGGCATCGCGCACGGAGTACTGGACAACTGTCCGCTGGCGCCCTTCGGCCACCCGGCCGTGCTCGAGGAGCTCAACCGGCAGCGCGAGGCGCTGGGCCTGCCGCCGATGCCCGACGCATGGCACCCGTTCTCCACATTTCGGGCGGGCGTCGTACCCGAGGTCTTCTACCCCCCGGCCAACCGGTTGCCCAACGCCCGGTACTACCGGACGCCGCCCCAGTCCGGCCAGGCGCCGCTCGATGGAGCCATCGCGGCGCTGCCCTCGGACCGCCCGCTCGTCCTGGCCAGTATCGGTACTAACGCTCACCGGGTCGTCGAGTCCGCCGAGTCGGTTCTGAATACCGTGATCGAGGTGCTCGGGCAGCTCCCGGTAACGGGCGTGGTAGCCGTCGGGGAAGGGCGGGATCCTGGCCAGTGGTCCGGGGCTCGCGCCGACAACGTCCACCTGACCTCGTTCGTGCAGCAGCGGCTGCTGCTCCCGGCCTGCGCGGCGTTCATCACCCACGCGGGCTTCAACAGCGTCCGTGAAGGGATCGAGGCCGGGGCGCCGATGGTGGCGCTGCCGCTGTTCGCCGAGGAGCCCGCCAACGCGAGACGGATCGCCGAACTGGGCCTCGGGCCAGGCCTTTCTCCTGAGGAACTCACCGCGGCGACACTGCGGAACGCCGTCGAGCACGTGCTCTCCGACGAGAAGCCACGCGCGCGCGTCAAGTGGCTGCAGCGGCAGATGTTCGCGCTGCCACCGCTGAGCCAGATCGTCGAGGACGTACAGAGTCTCAAGGAGGTCACTCATGCACGTGCCCATTGACGACTTCACGCGGGCCATGGCCAGGGTGCCAGGGCCGGTGACCGTAGTGACGACCATCGACCCTGCGGGCCGATCGTGGGGATTCACGGCGAGTTCGTTCAGCTCACTGTCACTTCGCCCGCCGTTGGTGCTGGTCTGCCTCGACAAGACGGCCAGCACGCACGCCGCGTTCGTGACGGCGAGCAGCTTCCTGGTCAACGTGCTGGCGGAGGGACAGTCTGACGTCGCCTTGCGCTTCGCGCGAAGCGGCCTGGACCGCTTCGCGGCCGGCGACACCCAGCCCTGCGAGCTTGGCCTGCCCGGTGTGCCTTATGCCTGCGCCCGGCTCGCGTGCTTGCTGTACCAGGTCATCGACGTCGGCGACCACAGCATCATCGTGGGTCAGGTGCACTCCGTCCACACCGGCGACGATGTCGCGCTGGCCTACTGCGACCGCTCGTTCGCCAGAGTGGTGCACGCCGAATTGGAACTAGCTGGCAAACAACACGATAACCATCGGAGGTAGGACATGTCAGAAACCATCGAGATACATACCCTGCCAGGAGACCAACAGGTACGGGCACGCAACCGCGCCATTGTGGACGCCTACATGAACTGTCGCGGCCAGGACCGGCTCACCCGGCACCTGCTCTTCACCGCCGACGGCTGCGGTGGACTGTGGACGACAGACGGCGGGGAGCCCATCGTCATTCGAGGCCGAGACCGATTGGGCGAGCACGCGGTGTGGTCACTGCGCTGCTTCCCCGACTGGGCCTGGATCAACGTCGAGATCTTCGATACCCAGGACCCCAACCGGTTCTGGGTGGAGTGTGACGGCCAGGGGAAGATCCGATTCCCCGGGTACGCCGAGGGCTACTACCGCAATCACTTCCTGCACTCGTTCCTATTCCGCGACGGAAAGATCGAACTGCAGCGCGAATTCATGAATCCTTGCCAGCAGTTCCGAGCGCTCGGCATCGCCGTGCCGGAGATCCGGCGCGAAGGGATCCCCACGTGATGCGCCATGAGTGACATCGTGATGGACCGCCGGCACACGGCGGCCGCGCAGCAACCAAACTGGGGCGACGAGCACCTGGTCGAGCGAATACGGGCGGTGCTAGCGAACAGCACGCCGCTGGTACAAGCTGAGCACGCCCGCCTCCTCAGGTCGCTGCTGGCCCGGGTTGCGGCCGGCGAGGCGTACGTGGTCCAGTCCGGGGACTGCGCCGAGGATCCGGCGGAGAGTACGCCGCAGCACGTCCAGCGCAAGTGTGCGGTGCTGGATCTGCTCGCCGGCGTCATGAGGCTGGCTACCCACAAGCCGGTGCTGCGGGTTGGGCGCATCGCCGGCCAGTTCGCCAAGCCCCGATCGAGGCCCGTGGAGCGGATCGGTGGCGTGGACCTGCCGGTGTACCGAGGACACATGGTCAACGGCCCGGAACCCGACGCGGAGAGCCGCCGTCCGGATCCGTTGCGCATCCTCACCGGCTATCTGGCGGCCAGGGAAGTCATGACCCAGCTGGGATGGTGTGGCGACACCGCGGGCTGGGCCACTACTTACCTCGAGTCTCCGGTGTGGACAAGTCACGAGGCGCTCCTGCTCGACTACGAACTGCCCATGGTTCGTACGCTCGCCGACGGCCTGCGCTGGCTCGCCTCTACCCATTGGCCGTGGATAGGCGAACGGACCCGCCAGGTCGACGGCCCGCATGTCGCGCTCCTCGCCGAGGTGGCGAACCCGATCGCGTGCAAGATCGGCCCGACCGTCACACCCGACGAGATCAGTGCCTTGTGCGAACGGCTCGACCCGCGACGGGAGCCCGGCCGCCTCACCCTCATCGCGCGGATGGGCGCCGACCTGGTCGCGGACCGCCTTCCGCGATTGGTCGAGTCCGTCCGGTCGGAAGGTCATCCGGCCATCTGGCTCTGCGACCCGATGCACGGCAATACCGTCGTCCAGCCGGACGGCAGCAAGGTCCGGCTGATGGAGGTGATGGCGCGGGAGGTTGGTTCCTTCCGGCAGGTCCTGACCCACAACGGTGGCGTCGCCGGAGGGCTGCATCTAGAGACGACGCCCGACGACGTGGGCGAGTGCGTCGCGGCCGGGTCCAAGCCGGGCGCGCGGCGGACCAGTTTCTGTGATCCGCGCCTCAACCCCGAGCAGGCCGCGTCGATCGTGTCGGCCTGGTCAGCACCGCAATAAGCGAGAAAGGCAGCCTCATGGTTGGCATACCCGAAATCGTTTCTTATCCCCTGCCGGACCGGATGACCTTACCCGGCAACGTTGCCCGGTGGGAGTTGCGCCCGGAGCGCTCGGTCCTGCTGATCCACGACATGCAGCGCTATTTCGTGAATCTGCTGCCCGACCCGTTGCGCACGGCCCTGGTGGATAACACCGCCCTGCTCCGCAAGCGCTGCGCCGCGCTGGGCCTGCCTGTGGCCTACACCGCGCAGCCCGGCCGGATGTCCGAGCAGGAACGCGGGCTGCTCATGGACATCTGGGGTCCCGGCATGAAGACCGACGCGGCGCACCAGGAGATCGTTTCCGAGGTGGCGCCGGCGGACGGCGACTGGGTGTTCACGAAGTGGCGGTACAGCGCGTTCTTCCGCTCCGACCTGCTGGCACGCATCCGCCAGACGGGCCGGGACCAACTCATCCTCTGCGGTGTCTACGCGCACGTCGGCGTGCTGGCCACTGCCCTGGACGCCTTCACCAACGACATCCAGCCCTTCGTGGTCGCCGACGCCGTGGGCGACTTCTCGGCCCGCCAGCACGAACTCGCCCTGCAGTTCATGGCCCAGCGCTGCGGCGTGGTCCTTCCGCTCGAGGACGTGCTCCCATGAGCAGCCGCGGTGACCTCCTTGACCAGATCCTGACTGCGCGGCCACCGGCCTTCGCGCTCTTGTACCGCCCGAACAGCGGCAACGATCCGGGCACGGTGGACGTGCTGTCGGGAGCGGTGTCCTTCCATCGCTCACTGGCCGATGTGCCCCTCGGCGCTGGACCGGCGCCTGGACCGGCCCCTGGACCGGCCCAGGACGCACTGGTCCTTATCCCGTACCGGCAGATAACCGAGCGCGGGTTCGCCGCACCCGACGATGGTCAGCAGTTGCTCGCGATGACCATCAACCAGCACGAGCGGGTAACGGTCGCCGACCTCCTCGCCCGCACCCCCCACCACCAGACGACCGTGGTCGACGGTCACTTCAGCCCTGGCGACGACGAGTACGCCGACGTCGTGCGCCGGGTGGTCGCCGAGGAGATCGGCACCGGCCTCGGCGCCAACTTCGTCGTCA